>ERZ650311.431-NODE-431-length-27064-cov-15.826132_pt1 | contig 27064 bp, 21 predicted proteins | sample MGYA00376247_ERZ650311 | MGnify/ENA primary metagenome ERZ650311 (study PRJEB26733, sample SAMN07839324) | wastewater metagenome | biome: small river; feature: stream; material: water | place: USA: North Carolina | collected 2016-07-28 ...
CCATGACCAGACGCGCCTCGCCAAGCACCCGCTCGCGGGCCTGACGCTGCAGCAGGTCGTTGGAGATATAGCCCGCAACCCCGAAACCGGCGAGAAAGACCGCCAGCAGAACCAGGTTGAACTTGAATCGCAAACCCATGAGAGCGCTCCCTGCCAAGGGCCCGATGGGCCGCAAACGGTTCTCATTCTTGCACAGGTCCGACCCAATCCGGGGCAAGCGTCGCCACCTCGAACGGACCGCCGATCCCGCGGCACTCGCCCGCAGAGGGAAACGGCGCCGACCGGCCCCGTTTCACGCAGTCGATCAGCGGGCGACCGTCGCGACCGCGGTTTTCAGGTCGGGATGCCAGCCCAGCGTCAGCAGCATCACCGCAAAACCCGCCACATAAGCCAGCGGCACGAACCAGCCATGCCGCAGCCACTTGCCGACCGACTTTGCTTCCGGATACATGCTGGACAAGGCCACGCCGGCCGAGGAGCCAAACCACAGCATCGAGCCGCCGAAACCCACCGCGTAAGCCAGAAAGCCCCAGTCGTAACCGCCCTGCTTGAGGGCCAGCGCGGTCAGCGGAATGTTGTCGAACACCGCCGACACGAAGCCCAGCCCAAAGGCCGACGACCATGACGCGGCCGGCAGCTTTTCGACCGGCATCATCGACGCGCAGCTCACCAGCGAGAGCAGGAAGAGCGTGCCCATGAAGGTGTCGGGCAGCACTTCCCAGTCGGGCCGGCGGATCGCCATGGTGAGCAGTATGGCCGCCCACACGGCCACGCCGAGAAAGGGAAAACGGTTGGCGTGTTCGGAAAAGTGAAGGTTGATCACCACGTTCGCCGCCACCGCGGCGGCAAGGATCAGCACCACGATGCCGACCCGCGGCAGATCCACGCGGGTGTGTTCGTGCACGTGACGGAGGATCGGCGAGTACCGATGCTGCGCCCGCGCCGCCGGAATGCCGAAGATCACCAGCGCCACCGCCGCACCGGCAAAGGCTTCGACGACGGCCAGGGGGCTGACGCCGGCGATCCACATCATCGTCGTGGTCGTATCGCCCACCACGCTTCCGGAGCCGCCGGCATTCGAGGCGGCGACGATGGCGGCAAGGTAGCCGATATGTACCTTGGCACGGAACAGGGAGTGGGCCATCGCCCCGCCGATCAGTGCCGCGGCGATGTTGTCGAGGAAACTCGAAATCACGAAAACCATCGCCAGCAGCACGAAACCGCCTTTCCAGTCGCCCGGCAGATAGCGCGGCAGCACAACCGGAATGCGCGTCTTCTCGAAATGCCGGGCCAACAGCGCAAAGCCCATCAGCAACAGGAAAAGATTGGCCAGCGTCACCCATTCATGGGCGAAGTGCCCGACCAGCCCGGCCATGCCCTCGCCGGTATGAAAGCCGGTGAACACGATCTTGTAGAGGGAAATCGTGGTCAGCCCGACCAGACCGACCTTGAGAGTCTGGTTGTGGAACAGCGCCACGCCCAGCAGGGTGAACGCAAACAGAATGAAATCCACCGGAATGCCGGCCACCGACGGCCCTTCGCCACCGCTTGCCAGCGCCATCCCCGACACCGTCAAACCGGCCAGCCCCACCGCCAGACCGCGGCTCAGTCGTGCTGCAATCGACACAATTTTTGACTCCCTGAAATGATGATCGAGCGGCGCCGGCCACACGACAATCGCAGCACCGGATTGTCGGCCCTGCGGCCCGGCCCACAAGGCCAATGGCACCTTTTGCCGGGCTCAAGCGCTGCCCGCCTCGGCGTGCAGTTTAGCCTGAGCCGCGCCCGCCGCCTCTCGGGGGATACCTGTAGGGCGTCGGACACGTTGAGGAAAATCAAGCTGCTGCAGCGCAAAACAGCGACAATTCGCCCCGTGCGCACCCAAGGGAGCCGGGTCTTGCCTGCCCGCCCGTCGCGCGCAAACCGGACAACCACACGAACGGAAGAACAAGACCATGTCCCACGACCACTCCCGCAAGGCCCTGGCGCCGGTAGTGATTGCTGCCATCGGCGTCGTCTTCGGCGATATCGGCACCAGTCCGCTGTATGCCCTGAAGGAAATCTTCAACGGTCACCACCCGATCCCCGTCACTCCGGACAACATCTTCGGCATCCTGTCGATGGTCTTCTGGTCGATCATGGCGCTGGTCACCCTCAAATACGTCACCGTGATCATGCGGGCCGACAACCGCGGCGAGGGCGGCTCGCTGGCCCTGCTGTCGCTGATCACCGAAAAATCGCACAACCGGATCGTCACCTGGGCGATCTCGCTGCTGGGGATTTTCGCCGCGGCGCTGTTCTACGGCGACAGCATGATCACCCCGGCCATCTCGGTGCTCTCGGCGGTGGAAGGCCTCGAGATCATCTCGCCGGACTTCACCGCCTACGTGCTGCCGATCACGCTTGCGATCCTCACCGGGCTGTTCTTCATCCAGCGCCGTGGCACCGGCACCGTCGGACTGTTCTTCGGCCCGGTGATGGTCGGTTGGTTCGGCGTACTCGGTCTGCTCGGCGCCTTGGAGATCGCCCACCATCCGGACGTGCTGGCCGCACTCAACCCGATCTACGCCATCAACTTCATCGTCACCCACACCGGACTGGCCTTCCTGGCGCTGGGCTCGGTGGTGCTGGCCGTCACCGGCGGCGAGGCCTTGTACACCGACATGGGGCACTTCGGGCGCTTCCCGATCCGGGTGGCGTGGTTCGGTTTCGTCATGCCCGCGCTGGTGCTCAACTATTTCGGCCAAGGCGCACTGCTCCTCAACGAACCGGCCGCCATCGAAAGCCCCTTCTTCCATCTCGGCCCCCAGTGGGCACTGGTGCCGCTGGTGATCCTCGCCACGCTGGCCACCGTGATCGCCTCCCAGGCCGTGATCTCCGGCGCCTTCTCGGTGGCCCGTCAAGCCGTGCAGATGGGCTTTCTGCCGCGCATGCTGATCATCCACACCTCCGGCAAGGCCGAAGGCCAGATCTACATTCCCTTCACCAACTGGACGCTCTACCTCGCGGTGGTGGCCCTCGTCGTGGGCTTCAAGAATTCCTCCAATCTGGCGGCCGCCTACGGCATCGCGGTAACCGGCACGATGCTCATCGACACGGTGCTGGTGGCTTTCGTGATGGTGCTGCTCTGGCGCTGGAACAAGCTGCTGGTGGCCGCGGTGGCCGGCAGTTTCCTGATCGTGGATATCGCCTTCTTCGCCGCCAACGCGCTCAAGATTCCCCAAGGCGGCTGGTTCCCGCTGGTGATGGGGCTGGTGGCGTTCACCGTGCTCACCACCTGGCGTCGCGGTCGCCGTCTGGTGCGCCGTGAGCTGGCCAAGCAGGGCATTCCCATGTCGCTCTTTCTCGGCATGCTCGGCGACGACATCCATCGGGTGAGCGGCACCGCGGTTTTCATGACCGGCTCGAAGGACGGCGTGCCGGCGGCCCTCCTCCACAACCTGAAGCACAACCAGGTGCTGCACGAACGGGTTGCACTGGTCACGGTCGAGACCACCGACACCCCCTACGTGAACGACTTCGACCGCCTCTACCTGCACCGCATGGAAAAAGGCTTCATGCGGATCGTGATCCGCTACGGCTTCATGGAAGATCCGGACGTCCCGCTGGCGCTGGAAAACTGCAAGCGCTTCGGCGAATCCTTCGAAATCATGGAAACGACGTTCTACGTTTCCCGCGAGACGGTAATTCCCGGAGTGATCGGACGCAACATCCATCCGTGGCGCGCCCGCCTGTTCGCGTTCATGTCGAAGAACGCCACCAGCGCAACGGACTTCTTCAAGATTCCCAACAACCGGGTTGTCGAACTGGGCACCCAGCTGGTGATCTGAACGCGCCGAAAAGCCCTCAGCGCGCCGGTGCGCTCGGGGCGGACGCTTCGCGACTGCCCGCCTGCAGCCGGCTCGCGAATTCAGCGGGCCGGGCCGGTGCCGTCATCGGGCGCGGCGCGGCCTTGTCGGCGGGCGGAGCATAGACGCAGGGACGATCGGTAAACACCACCTGTCCACCCTCCCCGCATTTGTAAACCGCCGCCTGGGCAGCGGCGGGCACAAGGCCGACAAGCAGCGTCAATACGATTTTCATTGGAAACCCCCTAAGCGGGACATGAGCGCCAGGCCTGGGCAAGCCCCCCGCTCAAGCAGACCGTGGTTTGGGTGGGCTTTCGCGCCGCTCCAGATCCCATTGGGCCAGGATCTCGGCGGCCTGACAGGCCAGGTCGGGATCGGCAAAACCTTCCAGAGAAGGCACCCGCACAAAGGAACGAACCTGACGCCCGTCATTCTGCAGCAGGTCGTACCAGCCATCCCACGTGTTTTCCCCACGCCGCAGCATGGCATAGGGTTGATAAATCAATGCTCCCGTCGCAGGTATCAAAATCTTTCCCCTCGCACTCCGCGCAACCGAGAACCGGTATCGCCGTCGCCGCCTAGTGTAGAAGCCGGGGATCGCCGCGAAAGTTAAACCTCATCAAAAAATGACTGAAGAATCTTTGTTTTACAATCGAGGTTTGGCAGGAGGCGCCGCCATCCGGCGACGCAGCAGTCCCAGCAGCGGACCGATCAGCGGCAGCCGGGCAAACAGCTCTTCGCCGGTATCCCAGTAGTCGCGATGGCGCAGCACACGGCCATCCGGCGCCAGATCGAGCCGCGTGGCGCCGCGGACGACCTGGATTTCCGACTCCCGCCAGCCGCGGAACCGAAAATGGAACTCCCACTCCAGCCAGGCTTCGCTGCCCGCCGCCATACGCGACGTGACACAGAAACGCGGCTCCCGCACCTGCCGGAACATGTGGCGGAACACCGCCTCGATGGCCGCCAGCCCCACCACATCGTTGAAGGGATCCTTGAAACGCGCTTCTGCGGCATACACTTCGCCGATGCGCGCCAGACTCTCGGGCGAAAGGGTTTCGTAGAAGCGCACCACCCGCTCCAGGTCCAGCCGGCCCAGCCCGCTCACGAGTCGATCCCCCGCGAAACGATGCTGAAATAGAGCCGGTCCGGCAGCCAGCGCAGCACCTTGAGGACACAGGTGAAACGTTTCGGAAAATGAATCTCGAAGCCTCCGCCGGCAAAGCCGCGCACGATGCGCCGGGCGGCGTCGGTGGCGGAGATCAGCGCCGGCATCTCGAAATCGTTCTGGGCGGTGAGCGGCGTGGCGACGAAGCCCGGATTGATGATGAATACCGACACGCCCTTTGGCGCCAGATCCAGATACAGGGTTTCGGCAAAGTTGATCAGCGCAGCCTTGCTCGGCCCATAGGCCAGCGCCTTCGGCAAGCCGCGATAGCCTGCCACGCTGCCGACGATGGCAATGGCGCCGCTGCGCTGGCGGATCATCTGCGGCACCACCGCCGCCACCCCGTCCATCACGCCGAGAAGATTGGTGTGCACCGTCCGGCGGGCGCTGTCGGTGGTCAGATCCCAGGCCCGCAGCGGCGTATAGGTTCCGGCGTTGAGAATCACCAGATCGAGCCCGCCCCATACGTCGAGAATCTGCATCATCGCCGGGGTGAAAGCACCCGCGTCGGTCACGTCGAGCGGCAGCACCAACGCATCGCGCATGCCTTGGGCCATCTCGCGCAGCCGCCCGGCGCTGCGTGCCGACAGGGCCAGCAACGCACCGCGGGCCGCGAGATCGGCAGCCAGCGCCGCGCCGATCCCGCTGGAGGCGCCGACAATCCACACCCGCCGCCCCTGCCAGTCGGTGATCGGCGTATTCAAGCTGCGAAACCACCCCATCGCCACCCCCTCTTCCCTCTTCCCTCTTCCCTCTTCCCTCTTCCCTCTTCCCTCTTCCCTCTTCCCTATTCCCTATTCCCGCCTGCGGAAACTCAGCGTGACTTCGCCGAGGCGGAAGCCGAACTTGCTCATCACCGAACGGTTGAGCATGACCCGGTCGTCCATCAGAAACATCCAGTCGTCGAAGTCCACCTCGTACACCTTTCCATCCACCGGGAGCGCCATCGCGTATTTCCAGCGTAGCGCATTGCCACGGGCTTCGCCGACCGCTTCGCCGACCACGTCGTCGGCGCGGCCCGAATAACGATGGGCATCGTGGCGGGTCACCGTCCACACCCGACGCTGGGTGCTGCCGTCGGAATAGGTGAAGCGCTCGTCCAGCGTGCCGGTGTCGCCCTGCCAACTAGCGGCAATCAGCACGTGAAAGCGTTTGACGACCTTGCCGCTGCGATCCTGGAACATGCCGTCGGCGTCGAGCGTGCCGTTGAAGTAGCGGGCCAGATCCAGCTCCGGTTTCTCGGAAGCGTAATTCGCCACCTCGACCTCCGCACAGCCGAGCAGCCCGAAGACCAACGCCAGCGCACTGGCCAGCCTCTTTTTCATGTCGCGATCTCCATGTCGATGGGCCCGTGGCGCCCCGCAGCTCACCCGGCCGCGGGGCTCAAGCGGAACAGATGGACATCCACGCTGCCGGCCCGGAAGCCGGCTTCGCAATAGGCCAGATAGAAGCGCCACAGGCGCACGAAACGGGCGTCGTAGCCAAGCGCCGCAATCCGGGGCAAGGCCGCCTCGAAGTTCTGCCGCCAGCGCACCAGGGTTTCGGCGTAGTCGAGACCGAAGGCCATGTCGTCGGTCACCGCCAGCCCGGCTTTTTCTGCCTGCGCCACCACCCCGGCCGGGCTGGGCAACATGCCGCCGGGAAAGACATAACGCTGGATGAAATCGGTGCCCTTGCGATACGCCGCGAACAGCTCGTCGGCAATGGTGATGGTCTGTACCACGGCGTGGCCGCCGGGTTTGAGGCGCGCCCGCAGCTGGGCGAAGTAGCCGGGCCAGAAGCGCTCGCCGACCGCTTCGAGCATTTCGATCGACACGATGTGGTCGTAGCTGCCGCGCACATCCCGGTAGTCGCACAGCTCGAAGCTCGCCCGCGAGGCCCAGGCGCCGTCTTCCGCCCGTCGGCGCGCCCAGGCCAATTGCTCGCGGGACAAGGTCAGGCCGAGCACATGGCAGCCATATTCGGTACTCGCCACTTCGGCAAAGCCGCCCCAGCCGCAGCCGATCTCGAGGATGGTCTGGCCGGGCTTGGCATCGAGCCGATCGAGGATGCAGCGGTATTTTCGACGCTGGGCGGCTTCGAGGCTCTCGTCCGGCGCAAGCTGCAAGGCACTGGAGTAGGTCATCGACGGGTCCAGCCACAGCCGGTAGAAATCGTTGCCGAGGTCGTAATGCGCCTCAATGTTGCGTCGGGAGCCGGCCCGCGTATTGCTCCGCAGCAAATGGATGAGGCGGTGGCCGATGAGGCGCCAGGCGTTGCCGTGAATGGCACGGGTCAGACGGTCGCGGTTCCTCGCCAGCAAGGTCAACAGCGCCGGCAGGTCGTCGGTTTCCCAGTCGCCCGCCAACCACGTTTCGGCAAAGCCGATATCGCCCTTGGCGAGAATCTCATCGAAAACCCGGTCGCTGGCCACCTGCATATGCGCCGCACACGGCCCGCGGCCAACCCGCCGCGACACGCCGCCCGGCAGCCGCAGCTCGACGGCGCCGCCCTCTAGACTGTCGAGCAGGCCGAGCACGAGGCGGGCGCCCCGACGCAGGCGTGCCTCGACGGGAATGTCGCTGCTCAAGGTGTTTTCGAGTGGATTCATGACGAAGTCTCCCTGGAAGGCGGAAGCGGTTTGCGGAACAACGGGACACGCTTGAACAGCAGGCGCAGCGCCTGCCAGTGGATACGGGCGACCACCCCGAAAGTCATCAGCGGCAAGCCCACCAGCCAGCGCCGCAGCGCCGCGGCATCGAGGGGCTCTTCCCGGCCGGACAGGCGGGTGGCGAGCTGGCAATGCCCGTCTTCCCAGTAGTCGATGACGGTGCTGACCACCGGGCCGTGGCGCTCGAAACGGAAGCGGTACTCGCCGCGCACTGGAAAGAAGGGCGAAACGTGGAAGACCTTGGCCGCGCCGAGCACGTCGCCGGACAGGATCGGCCGACGGTCCGGGTGGGCGACCAGGTAGTTGTGGCGCTCGCCAAAGGTATTGCACACCTCCGCCAGCACGGCGCGCAGGGCGCCGTCGCGGTCATGGCAGAACCAGAAGCTCACCGGGTTGAAGAGAAAACCGAACATGCGCGGCATGGTCTGCAGCACGACCTCGCCGTCGACGCCGCTCAGTCCGTGGCGGGCCAGCAGCGCGCGGATCCACGGCAGCAGCGGCGTGCCGTCGCGGGCACCGTGGTCGCGGGCCTGCAGCGAGAACACGTTGGGCCGGTCGATGCCGAGCAGCGGAACACGCAGGCTGTCGAGCGCCGACAGCGGGATCCGCACGGTCGCCAGCGGGTAGACGAAGCGGTTGGGCGCCGGCAGGCGACGCTCGTGCATCACTGCGCCCCGGCACACACTGGCGGCAAAGACGGGCGTCATCAGGCAGCCTCGACCTGCGCCGCGGCGTTCAGCCACGGCGCGACGACCCCGAAGGCCGCGGCCACCGCGAGCGCCGAGTTGAGGCCATCCTCGTGAAAGCCATACCCGGTCCAGGCGCCGGCAAACCAGCTGCGCTGCCGGCCTTGCAGGGCCGGCAGGCGGGCCTGAGCTTCGATGGCGGCCCTGTCGAAAACCGGGTGAGCGTAGTGGTAGCAGCCCAGAACCTTGGCCGCTGCCGGCTCCACCAAAGGGTTGAGGGACAGTACCACCGGCGTCTCGACCGGCAGCGGCTGCAGCCGGTTGAGCAGGTAGGACACCGATACCGGCATTTCCCCCGGCGCACCGCGGCCGGCAAGGTAGTTCCACGCCGACCACACGCTGCGCCGCCGGGGCAGCAGGGCGCTATCGGTGTGCAGCCACGCCTCGTTGTTCTGGTATTTCACGGCGCCGAGCACGGCCCGTTCCTCCGCCGTGGCGCCCGCACCGAGGAGGGCGAGGGTCTGGTCCGGGTGACAGGCGAAGACGATCTCGTCAAACACCTCGATGCCGTCGCCAGCGTCCACCTTCACGCCGGCCGGATCGTCGCGCTCAACGCGGAGCACGGGTGTCGCCCGCCTTACCGTGTCGATGCCGGCGACAAGTTGACGCACGTAACTGCGGGCGCCCCGCTTCACGGTGTACCACTGCGGCCGGTTGAGGATGCGCAAGAGGCCGTGGTTGTGGCAGAAGCGCACGAAGGTCGCCAGCGGATAGGCCATCATCGTGGCGGTCGGACAGCTCCAGATCGCCGCCGCCATCGGAATCAGATACCAGTCGCGGAAAGCATCGCCGTATCCGTGGGCGGTCAGATAGTCGCCCAGCGCGAGCGCCGGAATCCGGCCGCTCCGGGCCATCCGGGTGGTTTCGCGATTGAAGCGGCGGATATCCCTGAGCATGCCCCAGAACGCGGGTCTGGCCAGATTGGCGCGCTGGGCGAAAAGGCTCGCCAGATCGCTGCCGGCCCATTCCAGCTCGGGGGAGGTCAGACTCACACCGAAGGACATCTCGCTCGCCACCGCCTCCACGCCGAGATGCCGGAACATCGCGCAGAGGTTCGGGTAGGTTTCCCGGTTGAACACGAGGAAACCGGTATCCACCGGAAAACGCTGCCCTTCCACCGTGATATCCACCGTATGGGTGTGACCGCCGATGTAGTCGCCGGCCTCGAACAAGGTCACCGCGCGATCGCGGCCGAGCAGCCACGCGCAGGCCAGCCCTGCAATCCCGCCTCCGACGACGGCCACGCGTCTGGCATCCGGCCCCCGGCCCCTCAGCCGGCTCTCATCGATCCGATCCATGTCAGGGGCGCTCGGCAAGGGCCTTTTCGACCGCCGCGACAAAAGTGCGGCTGTCCGGCGCGGTGGTGCTCGGGAAGCTCATCACTTTCTGGCCGCTGCGGTCGATCAGGTATTTGTGGAAGTTCCACTTGGGCTTTTCGCCGGTCGCCGCGGCCAGCTGCCGATAGAGCGGATTGGCTGCGGCTCCGACCACGTCCGACTTGGCGAACATCGGAAACTTGACGCCGTAGGTCAGACGGCAGAACTCGGCGATTTCCTTGTTGCTGCCGGGCTCCTGGCTGCCGAAGTCGTTGGACGGAAAGCCGATCACCACCAGGCCTTGCTCGCGGTACTTGGCGTACATCTTCTCCAGTCCGTCGTACTGGCCGGTGAAGCCGCAATAGCTCGCGGTATTCACCACCAGCACCACCTTGCCTTTGTACTGGCACAGGGACTGGGGTTGAGGCTGGGGCGCCTCGTCCTGCAGGCGCGCGAAACTATGGTTCAGCAGTGCCGGGCAGGCGCCCTCGGCGGCACGGGCAGCCCCCGCCCCCGCAAGCAGCAGCGCCGCAAGGGCCATCGAACGAAGGATTGCTTTCATCGGATCGCTCCTCAAATGCCGACGCCGGCGTTCTGGTGCACAAACACCATCACGTCCACGTCGTCGGCTGGAACAACGGCGGTCGGCTCGGCGGCGGCGAACGATTCGGAGATCCAGCCCGAACTCAACCCAAAACCCGCCGACGTCCTGGACATATGCTGAACACCCAAGGCGCTCAAAGTCAGCGCAAAGCCCATCAGAACAAGGGAGAAACGCTTCGAAGCTCTTTTAGCAGTCATGATGTTTGTCCTAGACAATGCGACATTGCGTTTCTACAATAGGATCAAACAAATCCGATGTCAACGCTTTGTCCAGGACAAATTATGAACACAACGAGTCTTTCGCCCGTCGGCCTGCCGATCGCCGCAGTGGAGCGGGACACGGGTCTGGCCAAGGACACACTGCGGGTCTGGGAACGGCGCTACGGCTTCCCGGCCCCGGACAGGGATGCCAACGGCGAACGGGTCTATCCCGCCGAACAAGTGGAAAAATTGCGCCTGATCCGGCGCCTCATCGATCAAGGCCTGCGCCCGGCCCGGTTGATCGCCCTCGATCCGGACGCCCTCGGCCGGATGCTCGACGAACTCCGTTCCCCGACCGTCGCCACCGACCCCGAGCGCCGCGCTCAGCTGCAGGCACTGCTCGAACAGGTGCGCCGGCACGACCACGAGGGGCTCCGCGGCGCGCTGCAGCAGCTGTTGATGAAAATGGGACTGCAGCCCTTCGTGATGGAAATCGTCGCCCTGCTCAACGACATGGTCGGCGACGCCTGGCTGCGGGGCGAAGTGGACGTGCCCGCCGAGCACCTTTACACCGAACAGCTGAAGGGAATCCTGCGCACCGCCATCGCTGCCCGCAGCGGCACGAGCCGCGGCCGGCCCGCCGTGTTGCTGACCACCTTCCCGGAAGAACAGCACGCCCTCGGGCTGCTGATGGTGGAAGCCATGCTGACGCCCGAAGGCGCATGCTGCGTGTCGCTCGGCGTGCAGACGCCCCTCGAAGACATCCGCAGCACCGCAATCGCCGGCCACTACGACATCGTTGCGCTGTCGTTCAGCAGCGCCTACCCGCTGCGTCACGCCCTCGACGGGCTGCGCAGCCTGCGCGCCGGCCTGCCACCCCAAATCGAACTCTGGGCGGGCGGCGCCGGTCTGCGCACGGCCGGCCGCAAACTACCGGGAATCCGGGTGTTCGCCGCCCTCGACGACATTCCGGCTGCCCTTGCCGAATGGCGTCGGAACGCCGCGCCCGTTCAGCCGTAGCGCGACGCCAGCACGCTGCGACGCCGAGGCACCCGCGCCATCGACCAGTTCTCGCGTGCCCACGCCCAAACGGCCGCGAGCCCCGATTCGGCCAAGCCGGCCGGCGGCGCTTGGCCGAGAAAGTCGAGGGCGTCGACCAGCACCCGGCCGGGCTCTGCCCCATCCACCGCCCGTGCCAGGGTCTGCTTGGAGAGCTTTTCGCCAGCCCCGTTGCAGGCCACCGGCAGATGGGCATAAGCCGGCGTCGGATAGCCGAGCAGGCCCTGCAACAGAATCTGGCGGGCCGTCGAATCGAGCAGATCGGCGCCGCGCACCACCTCCGTCACACCGGCATCGGCATCATCCACCACCACCGCCAGTTGATAGGCAAACAGGCCATCGGCGCGCAACAACACGAAATCCCCCACCTCCGCCGCCACATCTTCCTCCAGGCGCCCCTGCACTTCATCGTCGAACGCCACCACCCCCGGCTCGACGCGAAGGCGCCAGGCCCGCGCCTCCCGCCCCGGCGGCAGCCCGCCGCGGCAGGTGCCGGGATAGCGCCGGGTGCCATCGCGGGCCAGCGCCGAATCCGCCATTTCCTTGCGCGTGCAGGCACAGCCGAAAACCCGCCCGTCGTCCCGCAAACGCTCGAACGCATCCCGGTAGGCCTGCGTCCGCGCGCTCTGCCACACCACCGGACCGTCCCATTCAAAGCCGAAACGCTCCAGCGTGCGCAGGATGCCGTCAGCCGCCCCGGCCACCGTCCGCGGCGTATCCACATCCTCGATCCGCAATAGCCAACGCCCGCCACCATGCCGGGCCGACAGGCAACTGCCGACCGCCGCGACAATCGAGCCGAAATGCAGCGGCCCGCTCGGCGATGGCGCAAAACGGCCAACCACTTCGGACGAAGACATCTTCACAGACTCAATTCCCGCAGAAAGAATTCTTTAACAAATTTTGACGTTTCCTTATAAATCATCGACTTATCGCAAGCCACTGAAAAACCTATGTCTTTTGACATATTTCACCAAATCTCCACACCTAAGATAATCCGCCCCGATTGCGCCTGTCCGGACGCCCGCCCCCCATCCACCGCCCCCGCCTCCCGTGCTTCCCCTTCTACACCCAGACGTACCCGCATGAGACTTGGCAGCCTGCTCCTATTTCAACAGGACTCACTTCGCTCGCGCGCAAGCCACGACGATACCCCCCATGCGGGGCGCAACCATGCCCGCCGCCTCCAGGTCATCAGCCAGCTGGCCAGCACGGCCACCGTCGTCGCCCTGTGGCCGCACGTGGAGCAACCGTTCCATCTCGCGGTCTGGTGGCTGGCCATGACGCTCGTGCTGGCGCTGCTGCAAGGCGCCTACCGCCCGCTATGCACCCACACCGCGCGATCGGAGGACGCTGCGCTGCATCATTACTTCTCGTCGGCCAGTGTCATTGCCAGCGGCGCGGCCTGGGGTTCCCTGGCCCTCGCCGGTCCTTACCACGCCTCCCCCCAGTCCCAAGTCATCGTCTTCATGGTGCTCGGCGGCGTCACGCTGACCGGCGCCGGAACGCTCCAGCATAGCCGCAGCACCACCGTCGCCTTTATTGCCGCTTGCCTGTTGCCGCTGTTCATCCTGTCCGTCGCAAGCCCGCCTCCGGCCATGCGGGAAGCCGGCCTATGGCTGGTGGCCGTCGCACTCTTCGCCTTCGGCTTGCACGTACTGCAGCAAGGGCACGACGCCGGCACCGACAGCCAACCCAAAACCGACGACCTCCCGCCCGAACCCCGCCAGACCCTGCTCGACAACGCCAGCGCGGCCCTCGTGCTGTCCCGCGGCCACCGGGTGGACCTCTGCAACCGACGCTTTGCCGAGATCATGCACTGCTCCGAGCACGAGATCGCCGGGCTGCGTCTTGCCCGCGTCTTCGAAAACCGCGTCGATTGGCGCCGCCACGCCCGCGCCGCCGCCAACGCCATTCGCCGGGGCGACACTTACCACGGCTCCATCCGCCTGCAGCGCCGCGACGGGAGCGTGTTCTCGGCCGAAGTCACCGGTCAGGCGGTGGACGGCAGCGAAACCCCGCCCCGGATCGTCTGGGTTGCCTTCGACATCACCGACAAGATCGACGCCACCAGCCGCGAAGAACTCCACGGCGCCCAGCTCCAGGCTCTTGTCTGCAAGAGCGCCGACTGGTACTGGCAAACCGATAGCCAGCATCGCCTCATGCACGTCAGCCGCCACGCAGACATCCCCTACGACGACACCCTGGAGCACAGTCTCGGACGCAAATGGTGGCAATTCCACCGCAGCGGCCGCGAACCGAGCGGACAGGCGGCGCTACGCGAGGCTTTCGAGAACGGCAAGGGATTCCGCAATTTGACGGTCGAACTGTCCAACGGCCAGCACGGACCGCGCTGGCTCTTGCTGAGCGGCATGCCGCGGCTGAACGAACACGGCGCCTTCCTCGGCCACCACGGCACCGCCAACGACATCACCGAACAGGTTCGCGGCTCGGAGCGGGTCCGCCACCTCGCCTACCACGACGCCCTCACCGGCCTGCCCAACCGGCGCCTGCTCACCGACCGGCTGAACCAGGCCATCGCCCGGGCCCAGCGCTATCACGAACGGGTTGGGGTGATTCTCGTGGACCTCGACGATTTCCGGCGCATCAATGACCTGGGCGGGCATCCGGCCGGCGACCGGGCACTGCTCGAAACCGCCGACCTGCTGCGCAACTGCGTGCGCTCCAGCGACTCGGTGGCGCGCCTCGGCAGCGACGAGTTCGTGGTACTGCTCACCGAACTGGAACACAGCACCTCAGCCGAGCAAGTTGCCGCCAAGATCATGACGGCGCTTCTCGCCTCCCATGCCACCCACAAACCCATCTCCGCCAGCATCGGAGTCGCGGTCTTCCCGGAAGATGCCAGCTCCGCCGACGGTCTGATCGAAGTGGCCGACGCCCGCATGTACCGCGCCAAGCGGCGCGGCGGGCAACACATCGAAAGCCGCGAACGGGCCACGACGATTCCCGGCCCGGCGCAACAGCCCGCCTTTTCCGGCGCCGACGCGGCGCCCCGTTAGCTTATTGCTCCGGGTGCGCGCGGCTCACGCGGCGCTGGCGCACGGCTTCGGCCAGCACATCGAGCACCGTCAGGCTGTCTTCCCAGCCGATGCAGGCGTCGGTGATGCTCTTGCCATACTCCAGTTCGACGCCGGGCTTCAGATCCTGACGCCCTTCCTTCAGGTGCGACTCGACCATCACCCCCATGATCCGGTCGTTGCCGTCCGCCAGCTGGCCGGCCACGTCGCGCGCGACATTCACCTGCAGCTTGTGTTGCTTGCTGCTGTTGGCGTGGGAGAAATCGATCATCAGCTTGCCCTGCACGCCGGAGGCCGACAGCTCCTTGCAGGCCGCCGCGACGCTGGCCGCGTCGTAGTTCGGGCCGTTGCCGCCGCGCAGGATAAGGTGGCAATCCTCGTTGCCCGAAGTGGACACGATGGCCGAATGGCCGGCCTTGGTCACCGACAGGAAATGGTGCGGCGCCTGGGCCGCCTTGATCGCATCGACGGCAATCCGGATGTTGCCATCGGTGCCGTTCTTGAAACCCACCGGGCACGACAGCCCCGACGCCAGTTCGCGGTGAACCTGGCTTTCGGTGGTGCGCGCACCGATGGCGCCCCAGGAAATGAGATCGGCGATGTACTGCGGCGTGATCATGTCCAGGAATTCAGTGCCAGCCGGCAGGCCGAGTTCATTGATGTCCCACAACAGCCTGCGCGCCAGGCGCACGCCCTCGTTGATGGCGAAACTGCCGTCCAGGTGCGGATCGTTGATCAAGCCTTTCCAGCCCACCGTGGTACGCGGCTTCTCGAAATAGACGCGCATCACCACCAGCAAGTCGTTCTTCAGGCGGTCGGCCTCGCCCTTGAGGCGGCGGGCGTATTCCATCGCGGCGTCGTAATCGTGAATCGAGCACGGCCCGATCACCACCAGCAGACGGTCGTCGGCCCCGAATAGAATGCGGTGGATCGCGTTGCGCGCCTCGAAAGCGGTTCCCGCGGCCTTCGGGGTCGCGGGGAATTCCCGCAACACGTGGGCCGGCGGAGTCAGTTCCTTGATCTCCTTGATACGGACATCGTCGATATGGACTTTCGGAGAGGCGAGCATGGCGAATCCTGTTGGCTTACTTGAGTGAATCGCCGATTTTAGCCCAAGCCGCCGCTCAGCGCCGGATCAGCACACCCCCGCCGAAGTAGCCCGGATAGCCATAGGGATAGGCGGGATAGAAGGGCCGGCCGTAGGGCCCGAGCGGATCGTAATAGGGCGAATAGGCGCGACGGCGGCGCTCGGCTTCGGCCCGCGCGCGATCTTCGGCGGCGGCCTGCTCGGTGGCGCGACGGACTTTGTCGGCCGTGGCTTGATCGCGGGCGGCGCGCGCCTCGGCCGCGGCGAGTTCGTCCAGCACCTCAGCGGCAACGCCCTGTTCGCGCAGGCGCTGCGCCTCCGCCGGCGTCAGCGCGTGGCGGGTGCCGGTGCGGCGGATCTCGTCGAGCAGTGCGGCCGTGCCAACGCCGGCCCGCGACCGGCGCACGATCTCGTCGAGACTCAACGGCCGCGCCGCCCGGGCCGCCTCGAGCGCGGCCAGTTCGGCAGGGTCGAGGCGTTGGATGGCCTGGGGCGACGACGACGGCGCCGCACACGAAATCAGCAACAACGCTGCCGAAGCCTGAAGGGCAGCGCGCACAATCCGGGTTCCCATGAGCCTCTCCTGATGGTTGCAACGCGGGCGTCAGCCCTCCCGGGCGAGCTTCTCGTACAGTCCGACCACGGCATCCATCTGCTCGAGAATGCGCTCGCTGGTGGTCGCCACGTCGGTGGAGGCCTTTTTCCGATCGGCGGCTTCGTGCAGCGACAGTGCGTTCTGGAAGAAGAACCACTGCTGCTCCACCAAGCCCAGTTCGGTCTTGATCTGAGCGGTGTTCTGGGCCGCCGCCTTGAGTTCTTCCTGGGCTTTGGCGAACTCCTTCACTGCGGCGTCGAGCATCTCACCGGCGGGGCCGGCATTGACCCCCATCTGACGGAAGAAATAAGCCTTGGCCATGCGCTGGGACAGCATGCGCTGGCGACCGGCGAGGTTCACCAGGCGCCCGGCCGAGGTGCCGGCCGCCTTCTCGTAGGCAAGCGTGAGCTTCTGGGTCGCGCCCAGCAAGGCTTCGTTGCCCGCCCATACCGCCTTCGCGTCGCTCCGGATGTCGGCCAGCAAGGGGCGATAGCGACCCCACTCCTGCTCGACCTGGAGCCACGCACTCCGAACCTCGTCGCCCGCGGGGAGGGCTTTGAGTTCGGCCAGTTGCTGGTCGAACAAGTGGAGGGACTGGGCGAGAATCGACTTGGCTTTTTCCGGAAGCACCCCCTGGACCAGCATCAGCCACGCCTTGGCGGTGCGCTGGGACAGCATGCGCTGACGACCGGCCTTATTGATCGCCGCAGGCAACGACAGGCCTGCCGGCGCCGGCGCTGCGGGCGCGGCCAAGGCTGCGCCCGCAGGCAGCAGGCAAACGACGGCGAGGAAATCGCGACGATCCATGATCCAGCCTCCTTCAGTTTCCGGTTCCGCCGACGGTCAGTCCGTCAATCCGCAAAGTCGGCTGACCAACGCCGACCGGTACGCTCTGGCCATCCTTGCCACAGGTGCCGACGCCCGGATCGAGCGCCAGATCGTTGCCGATCATCGACACCCGGGTCAGGCAGTCGGGGCCGTTGCCGATCAGGGTCGCACCCTTGACCGGGCGGGTCACCTTGCCATCCTCGATGAGGTAGCACTCGGAAGTGGAGAACACGAACTTGCCCGAAGTGATATCCACCTGTCCGCCGCCGAAGTTGGCGGCGTAAAGGCCATTCTTGACCGACGCGATGATCTCGGCGGGCTCGTGCTGGCCGGGCAACATGATGGTATTGGTCATGCGCGGCAAGGGCAGATGGGCGAAGGATTCCCGGCGGCCGTTGCCGGTGGGCGCCACACCCATCAGGCGGGCATTGAGCATGTCCTGCATGTAGCCGACGAGGATGCCGTCCTCGATCAACACCGTGCGCTGGGTCGGATTGCCCTCGTCGTCGATGGTCAGCGATCCGCGGCGATCCGGCAGGGTGCCGTCGTCCACCACCGTGACGCCCTTGGCCGCCACCTGCTGGCCGATCCGGCCGCTGAAGGCGGAGCTTTCCTTGCGGTTGAAATCGCCTTCCAACCCGTGGCCGATGGCTTCGTGCAGCAGGATGCCGGGCCAGCCATTGCCGAGCACGACGGTCATCAGCCCCGCCGGAGCCGGACCGGCGCCGAGATTGACCCGCGCCTGATGCACCGCGGCCCTGGCAAAGCCGGCGAGCACCTCATCGCTGAAATAGCCGTAGTCGTAGCGTCCGCCACCGCCGCCGGAGCCTTGCTCGCGACGGCCGTTCTCTTCCATGATCACCGTCACCGAAACCCGCACCAGCGGACGCACATCGGCGGCCAGATGGCCGTCGCTGCGGGCCACCATCACCACTTCCCAGGTGCCGACGAGGCTGGCCATGACTTCGCTGACCCGCGGGTCTTCGGCGCGGGCCATCGCTTCGAGGCGTTCCAGCAGCCGGACCTTGGCCACGTCGTCGAGGGAATCGTGGGGATTGTCGGCGCGGTAGAGCGCCAGCGGCGCCTTTTTGGCGGACTCGATCTTGTGGGCTTTGCGGCGCCCGCTGTCGGCGATCGCCCGGGTGGCGTCGGCGGCATCCTTGAGCGCCTTCAGGCTGATGTCGTCGGAGTAGGCGAAGGCGGTCTTCTCGCCGGTGATGGCGCGCACGCCCACACCTTGCTCGATGTTGAAGCTGCCCGATTTGACGATGCCTTCCTCCAGGCTCCAGGCCTCGGAGCGGTGGTATTGGAAGTACAGGTCGGCGTAGTCGAGCTTGTGGCGGAAGAGCTTGCCGAACACCTTGTCCAGATCCTCGAAATCCAGATCGTAGGGTTTGAGCAGCAGCTTGCTGGCGATTTTCAGCGGATTGGGCGGAGGATTCTTGCTCATGGTCTGTGTGACTTCGGTTAGCTGATCTTGCGGTGCTTGAGGGCCGGCAGGCTGGCGCGGACTTCGGCGATGCGGGCCGGGTCGAGGTCGGCGACGACGACGCCGGGGCCTTCGGCCAGACGCGCCACGACCTCGCCCCACGGGTCGATGATGAGACTGTCGCCCCAGGTGCGGCGGCCGCCGGGGTGACGCCCACCCTGGGCGCTGGCCAGCACGTAGCACTGGTTTTCGATGGCACGGGCGCGCAACAGCACTTCCCAGTGGGCGCGGCCGGTGGTGTAGGTGAAGGCGGCAGGCACGACGATCAGATCGACCTCGCCCATCGCCCGGTAGAGTTCGGGAAAGCGCAGGTCATAGCAGATCGACAGACCCACGCTGCCGCAGGGAGACTCGAACGTGACCACATCGCTGCCGGCCTCGATGGTAGCCGACTCGTCGTAGCGCTCGCTGCCCTTCTGGAAGCCGAAGAGGTGGATCTTGTCGTAGCGCGCCACCCGCCGACCGGTATCGTCGAAGACCAGCGTCGTGTTGCGGACCTTGTCGGGCACGTCGGCGACGAGCGGGCAGGAGCCGCCGATCAGCCACACCTTGTGGCGACGCGCGGTATCCCTCAGGAAAGCCTGGATCGGCCCTTCGCCGTCGCGCTCGCGAATCGCGATCTTGGCGGTTTCGTCGGGGGAGATGAGCGGAAAGTACTCCGGCAGAACGACGAGGCGGGCACCGGCCGTCGCGGCCTCGCCGATCAGGCGGTCGGCCTCGACGAGATTGGCTCCGACCTCGGGGCCGGAAACCATCTGGACGGCGGCGATGCGGCAGGCCTGGCTGCTAGTCATGCTTGGTTCCTCACGGGCGGAGAGCTGAAATTGGGGTTGCAGGAAGCGGCATCGGCGGATGCCCGCGCCTAGGGAATCGGCGCCGCAACGGGCTTTGCGGCAGCGAGCTTTTCGACCTTGGGATCGGACCAGCCTCCGGTCACCGCATATTCGAAGCTGAACAGTTTCTCCACCGGATCGCGCAACGCCTTCTGGACCAGATAGGTTGCCAGCCCGACCGCTGGATGGATCGCGCCGGCCGTGGCGAGGACGGAGCCGACGGCAATCGATTCCGACAAGGTCGGCTGCACCTTGACCCGCAGGTTCTGGGTTTCCTTCACGGCGTCCGCTTCGCCGCTCATGAAGACCCGGGCCGCGGGCCCGAAAAGTTCCAGGTCGTCGGTGCGCAGCACACCGTTATTCATCTGGATGCTACCGGAAATGCGGTCGAAGGCGAATCCTTGGGAGAAGACATCCCGAAAGTCGAGGGTGATGCGCCGCGGCAATGCCTGCAGACTGAGCACGCCGAGCAGCCGTCCCACACCGGGTTCGAGCTGGGCGAACTGACCGTTTTCCACCTGCACCTGCATCTTTCCTCCGAGCGTCGGCATGTGCAGCGCAGTGGGCGCGCCCCGCCACACCAGCTCGCCCTCCAGCGCGCCCTTGCCGCGCCGCACCGCCTCCGGGTAGCCGAGGCGGGCGAGCATCTTTTCGACGCTGCTCACGTCGAGCTTGAAGTTGATCCGCGTTTCCTCCTTGGCGCCGGGACGCCAGACGCCGTTGCCGGCGAGCACGCCGTCCGGATTGGCGATGCTGAACTGCTCCAGCCGCCACGACTCGCCCCGGTTGGCGGCCTTCAGATCGAGCCGGCCGAGAGGCCGACCGCGCAGCACGAAACTGTCGGCCGTCACGTCGAGGCCCGGCAGTTCGGACAGGCGCTCTTCGTCAGGCCGCGCCGTGTCGGCCGCGCCTTCCTTGCCGGCGGTACCGAGCGAAAGCTGGCGGAAACGCGCCTGCAGACGGCCGCGCCCCTGGTCGCGCCAGACGATTTCGCCCGTTGCCTCCTTGCTCGTCAGGCGGGCCTGCCAGCCGCCCTCTTCCATCACCGCACGCAGGCTGACATCGTTGAGGCGCTGCCCCAGCATGCGCAGCTCGCCGGCCCTCAGCGCCAGACCCGACAGGGGAAATCCGTCGCCGCCGGCGGCCGCGCCCGACGCCTTGTCGCGACGCTCCGGATTGCCGGCCAGCGCCTTGCGCCAGGCATCCGCATCGAGGCGATCGGCGCTGGCGGCCAGCAGTACGCCCTTGTCGGCCATCCGCAGCGGCTCGTTGAGGGCCAGCCCGCCGCGGGCGATGATCGTCTTGCCGCCCTCGTGGCGGCGCTGGAACTGGGCCTGAAACACCGAACCGGCAGCCAGCTTCAGGGTGTCGCCGGACAGGCCGCCAGCCCCCGCCGGCACGTCGATCTCGAAGCGGAAAGGCAGACTCGCCGTCGCCGACTTGTTGAGCGGATCGGGCAGGCTGGAAACGACGCCCTGCAGATTGCTCTCCAGCACGAAGCCGACCCCGCCTTTCTTCGGCACGGTCACCGCGCCCTTCCACGCCGCACTGCCGGAGAGATGGTCGAGCAGCGCCAGATCGAGCGCCTGGCGGAGCGCCACCACGCTCAGGTTGCCCTGCGCATTGAGCACCACGCTGCCATCCGGCCGGCTGCCGCCGGCCACCCCGAAGGCGTCGCCGAAAACCCTCGCGGTGCCGTTCCGGACGGTGAGCTGGCTCTCTGTGAAGCCGACCTTCCCCGCCGCCTCGGTAAAGGCCGGCAGCGCCGGATCGACCTGGAGCCGGTTGTGGGCAAACTGGTATTCGCCCCGCACCCGCGAATCGGTCAGCTTGCGCAACGGCAGAACCAGATGCAGATCGAGACTGCCGGCGCCCTCGACCCGGAAGGGATCGGTGAAATGGTTGATGCTCTCGCTCACCGGGCTGTCGGCGACGAAACGCAGGAAATCCTGGGTCGGGCCGTGGGCGGTGCCGTGAATGTCGAGCACGCTGTTGGTTTCGAAATCCGGCAATACGACGGTCACGTCCTTCAGTTCGGCACCGAAGATGCGACCGCGCCGGGCTTTCACCGTCATCCCGGCGGCCTCGAAAAGCAGTTCGCCCGACACGCCTTCGATCTTCGGCCAGCCCGCGGCGTAGTCGAGCTGTCCATCCTCGACCCGCGCGGTGACCCGGAAAGTGCCGTCCTTCGGATCGCGGAAGGGGAATTTCCCCAAGTCGCCCTTGAGCACCAGCCGCGCATCCACCGCGCGGCCGCCGGTCAGACTGTGCTGCAGCCAGTCGCGGGCGTCCTTGCCGACCACGCTCGGCATGTAGCGCCACACGGCGCGGCTGTCGGCATCCGAGAGACGCGCCTGCAGGTCGATCTCGCCGGGCGTATCGGCGCGCGCCCGGTAGCGTCCGGCCGCCGTGCCGCGCGTGTCCCGGTTGGCAAAAGCGGCGCTGGATAGCGTGACTTCGAGCTGGCCGCCCGGATGGCTCCAGGCGCCCTCGGCGGCCAGTTCGGCAAGGCTCAGCCGCGGCTCGGGGAAGATCTGCGGCAGTTCGAGGGCGGCGTCCTTGCCCGTCAGACTGAAGCGACCGCCCTTGTCGTTGCCCTCGATGCGGCCGGACAAACCCGCAAAGCCCGGCCAGGCGCCCACCGGCGCGATGCCCAGGCGGGCAAAGCGGGCATCCACCGCATAGCTGGCCAGCGTGTCGCCATCGGTGCTCCACTTGACGCTGAGCGGCGCCACCGTGCCCGCCGGCGCAAAGGCCGCCAGACGCTCGCGAACGGCCGGCGCGAAGGGCAGCCGCCCGGCCAGCCGCGAGAGCACGTCGAGATCGAGCTGATTGGCGACGAACTCGCCCTTGGCCGGCGCCGCGCCGCGCTGATCCTGAAGACGCAGGAAGAAGTCGGTGGAAGCCAGCTGCAAGCCGTCGGTGGTCCGAAGGCTGAGGCGCTTGCCGCTGGCCTCGGTGATGCCGCCTTCGTCGCGGTAGCGCAGCCGGCCTTCGGCGTGGGCCAGCGGAATGTCGGCCAAATCCTTGGCCAGCCGCACGTGGGCGTCGCGCACCGCGAAATCGGCCGTCACGCCGCTGACCCGGCCCTCGCCGAATTCGAGCCAGGCGCGCAAGCCGCCGGCACCGTCGGCATCGAGCGGGTAATCGACCCATTGGCGCCACGCGCCAAGGTCGGCGTAGTCGAGGCCGGCGTACACCTCGCCTCGCCACTCGTCCGGTTTTGCCGGATCGCGCCCGCGCAGATCGCCCCGCACGTCGAGGGCCGCCGCAAAGCGCGCCGGCGGCTGGGCCACCAGCCCGAAACGGTGACGTGCGCCGCTGTTTTCGAGGCGGAATTCGAGTTTGTCGAGCACCAGTTCGTCGGCCCCGCGCAGCGCGTCGCTCCACTCCAGGCGGGCGTTGCGGATCACGATCTGGCGCTGGTCGAGCAGCCACTCGGCGAAGTCGCCGCGCCCGCCATCGGTTTTCACCGGCAGACCGGCGACGGAAATCTGCCCGTCGGCCTGACGGCGGATCGACAGATCCGGCGAATCGATCTCCAGGCGCCGTAAGCGCAGGCGGAACAGCAGCAGCGAACTCCAGGCCGGTTCGGCTTCGACGTGACTGAGCGTCAGGGCCGGCTCGCCCGCCGCATCCTTGATGGTCAAGCCGCCGATCCGGAAGCGCGGACTCAGCCCCGACCACTCGGCGGACAAACTGGCGATTTCCACCGGCAGACCGATCGCCCGGGACAGCACCTGCTCCAGTTCCCCCCGATAGGCCGGCACATTGGGCAGCACACCGTGACGCAGGCCGAGGAAGGTCAGCCCACCGACAAAATAGACGACCAGCGCCAGCATGGCCAAGCGGCGCAGGCAGATGCGGGGCAAGTGCAAGAAGAAGGAGAAGCGGTGCTCAGCCACGCCGCTGACGGCCCACGGCCGCGATGGACGGGAAACCGGACTGCGGCACGCGCAGCCGCGCGAAACCCGGCGCGGGATTCAGGACACAGACACCCCACCGGGGCCGGACCGGCTGACCGGGCGCGACGCATCCGGCATCAGGCTTGACGAAAATCAGTCCGACAGACATAACACGGGACGAACATAAACAATTCCGCATTCTACCAATCGGCCTCCGCCATGTCCGAACAGCCCAACACCCTGCCCCAGGCCATCGAAACCGCCCTCACCTGCTCGCGCTTCCTGCGCCGCCAGCTCGACAGCCGCAGCTGGCTTGCCGCGCGCCTCGCGTCGAGCATCGCCGCGCCCCTCGACGCCACCGCCATGCGCGATTTCCTGCGCGAAGAAAAAGTCGACGACAACAGCCTGAAACCGGTCCTGCGCAAGCTCCGCGCATGGGTGATCTGCCATGTGCTGGTGCGCGACATCGCCCGTCTGGCCGACCTCGCCGAAGTCACCGAGACGATGACGCTGCTGGCCGACATCGCGGTCGAAACGGCCCACGACATCCTCCGCGCGCAACTCGTCGCCCGTCACGGCATGCCCTTGTCGGGCGACGGTCGCGAGCAGGAATTCATCATCATCGGCATGGGCAAGCTCGGCGGACGCGAACTCAACGTGTCCTCGGACATCGACCTGATCTTCGTCTACCCCGAAGACGGCGACACCGCCGGCCCACGGATCATCGAAAACTTCGAGTTCTTCACCAAACTCGGCAAAGGCATCATCCAGGCGCTCAACGACATCACCGGCGACGGCCAGGTGTTTCGGGTGGACATGCGCCTGCGTCCCAACGGCGACTCCGGCCCGCTGGTGGCGAGCTTCGACATGCTCGAAAACTACTTCATCACCCAGGGCCGCGAATGGGAGCGCTATGCCTGGATCAAGGCCCGCGTCATGACCGGCATCCGCGGCGCCGAACTCTCCGCCATCGCCCGCCCGTTCATCTTCCGCAAATACCTCGACTTCGGCGCCATCAACGCCATGCGCGACCTGCACGCCCAGATCCGCCGCGAAGTGGCCCGCAAGGACATGACCAACAACGTCAAGCTCGGCCCCGGCGGGATCCGCGAGATCGAGTTCCTCGCCCAGGTGTTCCAGCTCATCCGCGGCGGTCGCGACACCCAGCTGCAGATCAAGCCGACCCTCAAGGTGCTCGACAAACTCGCCGAGCGCGGCATCGTCACCCGCGAAGCCCAGCGCGAACTGGCCGCCGCCTACGACTTCCTGCGCCGCGTCGAACACCGCCTGCAGTATCTCGACGACGCCCAAACCCACAACCTTCCCGGCGATCGGGCCGATCAGGCGACCATCGCCCGAGCCATGGGCTTCGCCTCCTACGAAGCGCTGTTGACCGAAATGGACGACCACCGGGAAGCCGTCGGCCATCATTTCAACAGCGTCTTCGGCGACCCGACCGAAGCCGGCCACAACCTCGACACGCTGTGGTCCACCGCCTGCGACGAAGCCCGGACCACCGAAGAATTCCAGCGCCTCGGCTACCCGGACCCGACCGCCGCAGCCCGCCGGCTGTCGTCCCTGCGCACCGGCGCCCGCTATCTTCAAATGCCGCCCTCGATCAAACAGCGCTTCGATCCGCTGATTCCGCGGGTCATCGAAGCCGCCGCCGAAACCCCCGACCCCAACGCCACCTTCGAGCGCCTGCTCGATCTGCTCGACGCCATCAGCCGGCGCGGCTCCTACCTCGCCCTGTTGCAGCAATACCCGCAAACCGTACACAAGGTGGCCGAGCTGGTCGGCGCCTCGTCGTGGGCCGCCCAGTTCCTCAACCATCACCCCATCCTGCTCGACGAAGCCCTCGACCCGCGCATGCTCGAAGAGGAGCTCGACCTGCCCGCCTTCCGCGCCGACCTCGCCCGCCAGCTCGACGACATCGAGCCCGACATGGAACGCCAGATGGACCTGATGCGCGAACAGCACCACGCCCAGATCTTCCGGCTACTGACCAAGGACATCGCTGGCAAGCTCACCGTCGAGCGCCATGCGGACTTCCTCTCCGCGCTGGCCGACATCATGCTCGACCTGACCGTCACCTGCTGCTGGCGCAAGATCAAGAACCGCCACCGGGACGAACCGCGCTTTGCGGTGCTGGCCTACGGCAAACTCGGCGGCAAGGAACTCGGCTACGCCTCCGACCTGGACATCGTCTTCGTGTCCGACGACGACGCCCCGGAAGCGGCCGAGAACTACGCCCGCCTCGGCCAACGCACCAACACCTGGCTGTCGATGCAGACGCCGGCCGGCCAGCTCTTCGACACCGACCTGCGCCTGCGCCCCAACGGCGACGCCGGCCTGATGGTGGTATCGCTGGAATCCTTCCGCCAATACCAGCTCGAAAACGCCTGGGTGTGGGAACACCAGGCGCTGACCCGCGCCCGTTTCGCCGCCGGCGACCCGGAAATCGGCCGCAAATTCGAAGCCATCCGCATCGAAGTGCTGCGTCAGCGGCGCGATCTCGCCAAGCTGCGCGGCGAAGTCATGGCGATGCGTCAGCGCATGGTCGACGCCCACCCCAACAAGACCGAACTATTCGATCTCAAACACGACCGCGGCGGCCTCATCGATGTCGAGTTCATCGTCCAATACCTCGTCCTCGGCCACGCCTTCGAACACGCCAGCCTGACCGGCAACCTGGGCAACATCGCGCTCCTGAAGATGGCCGGCGAACTCGGACTGATCCCCGCCGACCACGCCGCGCAGGTCGCCGACACCTATCGGGAATACCGTCGCCTCCAGCACGGCCTGCGTCTCAACAACCAGGCTTCGCGGGTGGACCGCAAACAGGTCGCCGAAAGCGCCCGCGGCGTGCGCGCCCTGTGGAACCGGGTGTTCGACGACACCCTCCCCACCGATTAATCCGCCCCCTCCTTTGCGGCCCGCGACCGCGCCGCAAAGGAGGCCCACATCCCCAAAAAGTCAACACAAACCCCGTCAAACCCGTACAATCCGCCGACCGTGCGCAAGCCAATCAGCGCACCGGCCCTCTTTTATCTTTCGTCCGATCCTCCGCGATCCCGAAAACCTGTTGCGTCCGCCCCGATTGGTGCCGCTTCCCTGAAGCAGTCAGGCCGTCGCAGGAGCACAAAACCCAATGACTCAAGACCAGTCCGCTGCCTCCGCAGCGGTTGCAGTCGGCTTTGCCGATCTCGCCCTCAACGCCGCCATCCAGCAGGCCATCGCCGAAACCGGCTACACCACCCCCACCCCGATCCAGACCCAGGCGATCCCCCTGGTTCTCGCCGGGGGCGACCTGCTCGCCGCCGCCCAGACCGGCACCGGCAAGACCGCCGGTTTCACGCTGCCGATCCTGCACATCCTCGCCGAAGAACACGCCCATAACCAGAAAACCGGCCGCCCGCGCTGCCTGATCCTCACCCCCACGCGCGAGCTCGCCGCCCAGGTTGAGGAATCGGTGCAAACCTACGGCAAGCACCTGCCGCTCACCTCGATGGTGATGTTCGGCGGCGTGGCCATCAATCCGCAGATCGCCAAGCTCAAGAAGCGCGTCGACATCCTCGTCGCCACGCCCGGCCGCCTGCTCGACCACTGCACCCAGAAAACCATCGACCTGTCCGGCGTGGAAATCCTGGTGCTGGACGAAGCCGACCGCATGCTCGACATGGGCTTCATCCGCGACA
>ERZ650311.434-NODE-434-length-26819-cov-7.479039_pt1 | contig 26819 bp, 27 predicted proteins | sample MGYA00376247_ERZ650311 | MGnify/ENA primary metagenome ERZ650311 (study PRJEB26733, sample SAMN07839324) | wastewater metagenome | biome: small river; feature: stream; material: water | place: USA: North Carolina | collected 2016-07-28 ...
ACCACCACTGCTTACCGTTACCAAGTTTTCCGCCCAGACCTAAACGAAACAGTGGCAACATCTTTCCTAGAGCGCCGCCGGTTGGATCCAATACCAAACCTGTACGAATCTTTACGGTGCGCACATCTTGGGCGAGATCTGCGGCTGCTTCCCATTCGCGACAAACTGCTGCTAGAAAATCATCACCAACTCGATCGGTTTCTACAACCGCTCGATTTCCGCTTTCGCCGTACCAGCCGATAGCAGAGGCAGATATGAAAACTTGAGGCTTTAATTCAGCGACAGCTTTTGCAATCGCAGTTGTACCGAGCAAGCGTGAATTAAGAATTTCGCTCTTGTATTTTTTGCTCCAACGCTTATCACCGACACCGACACCCGCTAAATGGATAACTGCATCGACACCGCGCAATGGTTCTAGATCAACAAAGCCGGTTTGTGGGTCCCACTGAACTTCGTCAGCACCGACAGGTGTGCGTCGAACTAAGCGCTGAACTGTGTGACCTTCAGCTTTTAGATGACCAACTAACGCAGTTCCGATAAGACCGGATGCGCCAGTGATCGCAATTCGCTGGTGTACAGACATAGGAAGCTTAAAGTCCTAGATCAGACTCAAATGCGCCACCTTCGAGACGCTCTTTAAGAGTAACTAGGAAGCGAGCTGCATCTGCGCCATCAACAACTCGATGGTCATATGACAAACCAAGGTAAACCATGGAACGGATCGCAATTGTTTCGCCGCCATCTTCGCCACGAACAACCATTGGTCGCTTAACGACTGCGCCAAGACCCAGAATTGCAACCTGTGGCTGGTTAATGATTGGAGTATCAAACAAAGCGCCGCGACTTCCGGTATTTGTCAGAGTGAAAGTTCCACCGCCAAGTTCATCGGGAGTTACCTTGTTGTCCCGGGTGCGTGCAGCAAGGTCAGCAATCTTTCGAGCAATCCCACCCATGTTGAGATCACCAGCATTTGCAATAACCGGAACTAACAAACCACGCTCTGTATCGACTGCAATACCTAGGTGCTCAGCGCCATGATAGGTGATTTGGTCGCCTTCAACCGATGAATTAAGTACTGGATGTTGCTTCAACGCTTCGCAAACGGCAACTGCAAAGAATGGAAGGAATGACAGCTTGACGCCCTCACGCGCTTCAAAGCTTGCCTTTGCGCGATCTCGTAAACGTGCAATCTTTGTAACATCGACTTCAACAACAGTAGTTAGCTGCGCGCTTACCTGAAGTGATTCAACCATGCGAGCTGCAATAACTTTACGAAGTCGAGACATTGTCACTGTTGTTCCGCGAAGTGGAGATACCGCGACAACTGGAGCCTTAGCTGCACTTGGTGCAGATGCAACAGGAGCAGATGCAACAGGAGCTGCCGGACGAGAAAGTGCTTCAACATCTTCGCGACGAATTCTTCCGCCGATTCCTGTTCCCTTAACCTGAGCAAGATTGACACCAAGTTCTGAGGCAAGTTTGCGAACTAGGGGAGTTACATAAGCATCAGCTGGTTGTGAAACAGGCGCTGCAGCAGCAACTGGTGCAGGCGGTGGCGTCACAGGTGCTGCGACAACTGGAGCGGCAACAACAGGAGCTGGGGTAGACACTGCAGCAGGTGTCACTGGCTGAGCTGGAACCTGTGCCACCGGAGTGGAAATCACCGCTCCGGACACCCCAATTAGTCCAAGGCGCGCGCCAACTGGAACAGTTGTATCAACCGCTACATCAATTGCAAGAAGAGTTCCAGCAACAGGGGATGGAATCTCTGTATCAACCTTGTCAGTTGAAACTTCTAGCAATGCTTCATCAACAGCAATTGTGTCGCCAACATTCTTTAACCAACGAGTTACAGTTCCTTCGGAAACACTTTCACCAAGTGCTGGCATTGTGATGACAGTTCCTGCGCCTGTTGCAGCTGGTGCTGCAGGTGCTGGAGGAGGAGTAACTGGTGCTGCAGCAACTGGTACAGGTGCAGGAGTTTCAACAACTGGTGCTGGTGCAGGTGCTGTAGGTGCGGCAGCCGGTGCTGGAGTTGAAGCAGCAGCACCGTCGGCGATGATCGCTAACTCTGCACCAACTGGAACAGTCTGATCAATCTGCACAACAATCTTTTGAAGTGTTCCTGCAACAGGGGATGGAATCTCTGTATCAACCTTGTCAGTTGAAACCTCTAGGAGCGGTTCATCAACATTGACATGATCACCCTCGGCCTTTAACCAACGAGTGACTGTGCCTTCTGAAACGCTTTCGCCAAGTGCTGGCATCGTTACTGAAAATGTCATCTGTTCTCTCCTTGGTTATCCGTGTGCGTGAAGCGGTTTGCCTGCAAGAGCCATATGAGCTTCGCCCATTGCCTCTGACAGTGTTGGGTGTGCATGGATCAATGGAGCGACATCACTTGCGCGAGCCTCCCAGTTGTAAATCAATTCTGCTTCAGCAAGTAATTCACCGACACGTGCACCGACCATATGAACACCAAGTACTGGGCCATCCTTTTGTGCGACAAGTTTGATTGAACCTGCAGTGTTTAGAATCTGCGCTTTACCATTTCCAGCAAGGTCGTATGTCAATTCAACAACATCATGTCCGCGCTTCTTTGCCTCAGCTGTTGTTAATCCAACTGATGCAACCTCAGGATCTGAGTATGTAACGCGAGGAATTCCGTCGTAATTAATTGGACGAGGATTTAATCCGGCAATCTCTTCTGCAACTAAGATTCCTTCAGCAAAGCCAACATGAGCAAGCTGCAATGTAGGAATCAAATCGCCAACCGCCCAGATTCCTGGAACATTAGTACGGCACTTATCATCGACAAGAACATAACCACGATCCATCGCGATTCCCTGTTCTTCGTAGCCGATATTTGCTGAAACTGGACCACGGCCGACTGAAACCATAAGAACTTCAGCGGTAAAAGTTTTTCCATCTTCAAGAGTGACAGTCACGCCATCGGCTGTCTTAACAGCTGATTGAAAACGCACACCTAATTCAAAGTTGATGCCACGCTTACGGAAAGCGCGCTCAAGCTGCTTGCTTGATGATTCATCTTCCAAAGCGATCAAGTGAGGTAGGCCTTCAATAATTGTTACCTCTGCACCAAATGACTTCCAAACTGATGCAAACTCACATCCGATAACTCCACCACCAAGAACAATGACGCTCTTTGGAACATAATTCATCTTTGTGCCGTGATCAGAGGTAATAATCTTTTCACCATCGATTTCAAGACCTGGCAATGTTTTTGCGTATGAACCAGTCGCAAGAATTACGTTTTTACCTGTGTAGCGAACACCGTTAACTTCAACAGTGTCCTTAGCTACCAACTTTCCATAGCCCTCGATATAGGTAACGCCACGAGACTTCACTAATCCGGACAAACCTTTGTACAACTTGTTGATCACGCCATCTTTATAAGAGTTAACACCGTTCATATCGATGCCTTCGAGAGTTGTCTTCACTCCGAAGTGCGCACCTTCGCGAGCTCCATCTGCGATCTCGGCTGCATGCAAAAGAGCTTTCGTTGGAATACATCCACGGTGTAAACAGGTACCGCCGACCTTGTCCGCTTCGATCAATGCCACTGTTAGGCCAAGTTGAGAGCCACGTAATGCTGCGGCATAACCCCCGCTGCCACCACCAAGGATGACGAGATCAAATTGAGACAATGAACGGCTCCCTTCAAAGGCCCAGGCGGGCTAGGTGCTTATCTTGCCCCAAAGAGGGGCAAACCTCCCAATGCAAATGTGCCGATTTACGCCTGTTCGGCCAATGTCACAAGTGATCGGAGGGCTATCCCGGTTCCACCCACTGGGGTGTAGCCATGTGGCTTGGCCTCGTTATAGGCAGGACCTGCAATATCAAGGTGAAGCCAAGGAAGTTCTGGGTTAACAAAGTCCTTGAGGAATAAACCAGCCACAAGCATTCCACCCATGCGATCTCCGATGTTGGCAAGGTCTGCAACAGGTGAATCAAGAGATGCACGAAGCTCCTCTGGAAGTGGCATTGGCCAGAACTGCTCACCGGAAAGTGCGGTGACCTTCATGAAGGCATCGCTGAACTCTTGGTTGTTTGTCATTACCGCACTTGTTCGAGTTCCAAGTGCCACAACTTGAGCTCCTGTTAATGTGGCGACATCGATAATTCCATCTAACTTATTTTTTGAACTTTGCGCCTTCATCAAACCATCTGCAAGAACTAAACGTCCTTCTGCATCTGGATTTAGGACTTCTACAGTTTTTCCACCGAAGATAGTGATGATGTCACTTGGACGAGTAGCGGTATCACTTGGCATGTTTTCTGCAAGCGGTGCCCATGATTCGATCGCAACAGGCAACTTCAATTCAGCAATTGCGATCACCGCAGCGCTAACTGCAGCAGCACCACTCATATCTGATTTCATCGCCTCCATTCCAGCAGCAGGCTTAAGCGCTAAACCACCAGTATCAAATGTGATTCCCTTGCCGACAAATGCATAACGCTTTGCTGCCTTGCCCTTAGGTGTGTAAGAAATATGTAGTAGGCGCGGGGGATTAGCCGAACCTTGGCCTACTCCGATGATTCCACCGAAGCCTTGTGCCTTTAATTGCTTTTCATCCCAGATTTGAATCTTTAATCCAGCTTTTGTGCCACCCGCGGCCTTTACCGCTGCGGACAGCTTCTTTGTAAATGAGTCTGGCGTTAAATGGCTTGGAGGAGTGTTGATTAAATCGCGGACTAGATAGGTGTACTTAGCAACTATTCCAGCGCGCGAAACAGCTGCCTTTGCATCTGCAGATGATGCCAATTTTGAGTGAACGGTAATTGTTTTCAATGGAGCTTTGTGATCATCCTTAGTCGAACCACGAAACTCCGTGAAGGAGTATGCGCCTAAAGCAGCACCTTCAGCTACAGCAGAAACCTCAGCCAAGCTCTTTGCTGGCAATGAGAAAGTAGCTGCGCTATTTCCTGAAAGGGCACGTGATGCTGCACCTGCAGCACGGCGAAGCACTTCATGCGGATAGGCGGATGATTTCTTGCCGAGACCTGTAAAGACTAAGAGACGAACATGTGAGCCAGGAAGTTTTACAACTTCATCAACCTTTCCAGTTGCCCCCATGTCGACTAGTTGCGAAAGAATGGTCTTCGTATCCAAAGCCATGTCTCCGGCTTCGATTGCAATTCCACCCTTTGAATTGGTTGAGGTTAAACCTAAAACCAAAATCTCATCTTTGACTACGCCATCTGAAATCTTCAATGTGCTCATACTGAGTAGCCTATTAGAAATCTTGATAGGTTTACACAATGAAAATCTCGCCACTGAATGAAAAACACCTGGCCCTTAACGCAAAGATGGCTGATTTCGGTGGCTGGATGATGCCCATTGAATACCCAGGGGCCGGAGTTCTCGCCGAACATACCGCGGTTCGTGAACGGGTAGGCCTTTTTGATGTTTCGCATCTCGGTAAGGCATCGGTAACAGGAGCTGGAGCACTTGAATTTTTAAATCTATGCCTCACAAATGATCTCAACAAGATCGCTGATGGTTCTGCTCAATACACACTTATGTGTACTCCAACCGGCGGAGTGGTCGATGACCTCATCGCATATAGAAACAGCGATACCGATTTCTTTCTGGTTCCAAATGCTTCAAACACAACGGATGTAGTTGCTGTTTTACAAGAGCATGCACCGGCCGGAATAACGGTAAAGAATTTACATATGGATTACGCGGTATTGGCTGTTCAAGGACCACTTGCTCCGAAGCTATTGGAGAGTTTGGGAATCAGCACCGATATTGATTACATGGCATTTGATCATGTGAACATTGCAGGTGCCGATGTCATTTTGTGTCGCACTGGATACACAGGCGAGCTAGGTTATGAATTACTTCCACACACAAAGGATGCGATAGCGGTTTGGGATGCATTGGTGCAAGCGATCAAGCCGCTGGATGGATTGGTTTGCGGATTAGGCGCACGTGACACCTTGCGAACTGAAATGGGTTATCCGCTTCACGGTCATGAGTTATCACTTGATATTTCACCAGTTGAGGCAAGCGCAGGATGGGCTGTCGGTTGGAAGAAGGAATCATTTATTGGCTCTGAAGTATTGGTTGCGCAAAAAAACGGTGGTGCGGTGCGTAAGAGCATGGCGCTTAAATCATTAGATCGTGGAATACCTCGAGCTGGCATGAGTGTTAAGAACTCTCAAGGCGAGATTGTTGGTGAGGTAACGAGTGGAACCTTTTCTCCAACGTTGAAGCATGGAATCGCTTTAGCGTTGCTGAGTGCAGATATTGAGGTTGGTGCTCAATTAACTATTGATGTACGTGGGCGCGATTCGCAGTGCGAAGTTGTGAAACTGCCCTTTGTTACTTCACACGTTCGCTAAAAATTATCGGAGTCACAAATGCTGCGCGAGTGTGACTGCGGCGCAAGGCTGCTAAAACCGAACTTCCTGTAAAGGCAATTAGGCACACTGTAAATATGGCACGAGGGATATCCCATGCCATAGCGGTTGCAAAGTGAAAGGCAATGAAGCGAGATAGATTTTCTGAGATAGCAGCTCCGGCACTATATGAAAGCTGGGTATTTGCACCCAGGGCCCACGGCCAGAATTGAAGATCCATCAGTAAACCGAAGATTTCTGCAGACAAAGCTCCGTAAATAATCAACAAGACAATCTCTTTTTTCCCGCGAGTATTTCGTGGCAGCAATCCCGCAATTAACCCGATCCACGCTGCGGCAAATATTTGGTAACCCAGCCAAGGTCCCAGACCGCCGGTTAATAGAGCTGAAGCAAACATCGAGATCATTCCCAAAAGAAATCCAAAGGTCGGACCGAAAACTCGAGCGCTGAGAATGAGTACAAACCACATTGGTTCGATTCCAACGGCCCCCGCGCCTAATGGGCGTAGGGCAGAAATTAATGCCGCAAGCACACCTAGTAATGCAACTGATTTTGCATCTAGCTTTGAATTCGAAACTTCGAGAACCACAAGTGCACACGCAAATGCAACGGCTAGCCAGAAAAATAATTGCGTCTTTGGAAGATCTGTACCTTTGTAGAAAAAAGGCCACAAGAAACCGGCAAGAGCGCACAACGAAGCGATTAGCAACACCACAGTATTTTTGGCTGAAAATGAAACTATTCCTTTTGTTGAACTCATTATTTCACCTCAATCGCAGCTAATACATCGGAGATGCGTAACCATGGTTGAGGCGACATCACTTTGGAAACTTGAGGAGCAAAGGCCGGAGATGAAAGTAAAACATCTAAAGTTGAGCCGTCGGCAACTATTTCACCATCTGCCACAAATACAACTCGAGTAGCAAGTTCGGCAACTAGTTCTACATCGTGAGTTGCAAGCAGAACACACTTTCCTGTTAATCGGGCGAAATCAATTAAAATTCGAGTTAACTCATTTTTGGCTTGGTAATCAAGTCCTCGGGTGGGTTCATCCAGTATCAGGATTTTGGGATTAGCGGACAAAACCACACTAAGCGCAAGTGCTAATCGTTGACCCTCCGAGAGGTCACGTGGATGTGCCTGAATCGAAATCCCAGGAACAAGTTGTTGAAGTACCGAAAGCGTTGTTCCCGGCTGAACTTCGTTGTCACTATCTGCTTGCGTGCATTCTTCGCCAACACTTTGCCCGTACAAAAGATCACTCGGCTCCTGTGGAATAAAGCCGATTGTTGTTCGGCGTTCAGAGCCTTTGAGTTTTTGAGGATCCTTTGAGTCCACAGTGATTACTCCAGCAGCTTCATCACTTATTCCGGCTAAAGATTTTAAGAATGAGCTCTTGCCTGCACCATTTCTTCCCATAATCGCAACTATCTCGTTGGGATAGAAATCCGTCGAAATGTCTTTGAGGGCTACATGTTGGTTGTAGTTCAAGGATAAGGAATTAATGGAAATAATCGGAGAGGTAGGCTGCTTTTCAAAAGCAGGAGTTTGCTGATAAACACCTTCTCGGACCTCACTTGTCATTCGACGCATTTCACGTACGGAGAGGCCAACCTCTTTTAATCCAAGGGCTCTTGCTAAATGAACTATTGGGGGAGCGATCGGTGAGTTCAACAAAATCTCTTCCGGGGTTCCAACCGCCGCCACACCGTCACCATTTATGCGAACAATTCGATCCGCGAATTGGATTACTCGTTCCAACTTATGTTCAGCAATAACAACGGTCAGACTCAGGTCATGAACTAACCGATGCAAAATTGAAAGCACTTCCTCTGCAGCGATTGGATCGAGGGCGCTAGTTGGTTCATCTAGTACCAAGACCTTCGGGTGGGTAACCAACGCTGCACCGATTGCTACACGTTGTTGTTCACCACCACTTAATGTTGCGATAGTTCTATTCCGTAGTGGTGCCAAACTTAAAAGATCTAAAACCTCTTCGACCCTTTTTCGCATCACATCTGGAGGAAGGTTGAGCGCCTCCATGCCAAATGCCAATTCATCTTCTACGGTATCGGCGACAAATGAGTTGGCAGGATTTTGTCCGACAATTCCAATGAGGTGAGCCATTTCTCCAGGCTTAACTAATTGAGTTGAAACTCCATTAACACTGACATCACCCGCAAGGATTCCCCCAGTGTGGTGTGGGACTAATCCATTTATGAGCCGTAATAACGAGGATTTACCAGAACCTGTGGGACCAATTACCAATACTAATTCGCCTTCTTCAATCTCGAGATTGAGATCTTCAAGAACCGTAGTTGTGGAATTCGGGTACACCAAGGAAACGTGAGAAAACTTAATCATGAAAGCCCCAGAACAATTACTGCACTACCCATAACAAGAAAATCAATCGGTCTCCATTTGATGGGGCGATACTTACTGCGCTTTCTACTTACCCCGTAGCCACGACTATCCATCGATGCTGCAAGGTCTAAAGATTTTGCTAATGCTTCTTCAAGCAAAGGAATTGCAACCCTTTTCCATGATTTAAAACCTTTTACTGTTTGTCCCCGCAAACGTTGAGCTTGTCGAATTCGAGCAACAGATGACACAAGTTGGGGAAGAACTGAAGTCGCAATTACAACGGATACTCCAAACTCATAGATGTAAATCGGAAGTACCCGTAGAAGTTTGTGCGGACTAGTAAGCGATGCGGCCGCTCCAAAAATAACGATGATTGCGCAGATAGTGATTCCTTCGCCAAGGGCGGATGACAATCTTTCGAGGGTTACAGCACCTCCTATTCGAATTCCAGGCATCCAAGTTGGGAGGTGGATTATTGGAAGTGAAAAAAGGGTCTGGCCGGGGATTGGAACACCGATAAGGATTCCAATCAAAGTTCTTACAAAAAGAATCCAAGCCGATAGTTTTAAAGTCCAATTAAAACTTTTACTCCATGGGGCATCATCACGATTAAGAAAAACAACAACCGCAACTACACTCACACAACAAATCGTGAATATGGCTGAATCAAATCGAATGACAGCAATTGCTAATCCGATCGCCCATATCCACCATGTCAGTGGGTGCAGCTGCAGCTGTTTCACAACAATTTACTTCTTCAATGAAGCGGGTGTTTGTATTTCAACTCCGCATTCCTTAGCGGGGAAACCACTAAGGCCACAGATTAAGCCAGAACTTGCTGCTCGAATTTTAACTACCTGTCCAAGGACATCAATACCCTGAGATGCCTTTGCGGTACGAACGCATGTTGTGATTGTTTTACGGGGTTTTTCACCCTTTGGCGCCCAAGCTGCAGAACCAAAATCAATTACCAATCCAATTCGTTTTGTATCTTTATCTGCCTTTGTGTTTCCGCAAATTTTCGCAAAGCTCGGCATTACTTTTGGTGTTTGAGATGGGATGTCATCACTACTGAATACAAATGACCAACCTTCCACCGCGCCATCGGCGATATCTACCGTTGGTCCTGTCATTGCTGCTTTCCAAGTTGCTGTTCCAGGCGCGGCTTGGAAGTAACCCCAATAGCGCCAGCCCTTATCTGCAGCGTTTGCATTGGGAGTTACAAATGTTCCAATTAAAAGTATCGCTAGAAAAACTTTAAACTTCATGCTGTGTAGCCTCTCGAATTTGAAAGAGTCTCACAGGGAGTGAACCACACTGAGAAAGGACGGATAAGCCGACACTTCTAGTGTTAGGAGCACACCCCGCAAACCTCGGCGGGTGTTTATCTCATCTCGATCTAATGGGTAATCCGACTTATTTATTGATAAGGCTTTTCGAGGAGCCTTTCGTAAATTTACGGTTGCGGGTCAGCGTCGGATTTTCACCGAACTTCCCCCACTAGAGGAGCTATTAAGTTGTAGACGAACCAAACCACAACGCTTTGGGGTTGGCAACTAGGCTCGCAGGTTCTAGGCTCGCAACATGGAATACAGACGCCTTGGCAGTACCGGAATGTACGTTTCTGAGATCTCTTACGGAAACTGGATTACACATGGAAATCAGATTGAATCCGATGCTGCAATAAAGTGCGTGAAGGAGGCGCTGAATCAAGGCATTACCACCTTTGATACTGCAGATGTTTATGCAGGCACAAAGGCAGAGGTTGTACTTGGTAAAGCGTTAAAAGGCGTACGTCGCGAATCCTACGAATTATTCACAAAGGTGTACTGGCCAACCGGTACTGGAAAAAATAATCGTGGTTTATCTCGTAAGCACATCATTGAATCTTGCAACGCTTCACTAAAGCGCTTGCAAACCGATCATATCGATCTATATCAAATGCACCGATTTGATTATGAAACTCCATTAGAAGAATCCTTAAGCGCATTTGATGATCTGATCCGTGCAGGCAAAGTTCATTACATTGGATTTTCCGAATGGAACGCTTCACAGATCAAATCTGCTTTGAGTATTCAGGATGCTCGCGGCTACAACCGATTTGTTTCCAGTCAGCCACAGTATTCAGCGCTTTGGCGTGTTATCGAAGCTGAGGTCGTTCCTTTGTCGCAGAAAGAAGGCATAGGTCAGATCGTGTGGTCTCCTATGGCACAAGGAGTTTTAACTGGAAAGTACTTGCCTGGAAAGAAGGCACCTGCAGGCTCTCGTGCTACTGATAAAGGAAGTGGCGCAAACATGATCAAGGGTTGGATGCGCGATGAAGTTCTTGAAGCGGTTCAGAAGCTCAAGCCAATTGCGGATCAAGCAGGTTTATCGATGTCACAACTTGCGATCGCATGGGTGCTCCAAAATCCAAATGTTTCTAGCGCGATTATGGGTGCAACTAAACCTTCTCAGGTAAAAGAGAACGTTAAGGCTGCTGGTGTAAAGCTAGATGCTGACATTATGAAAGCGATCGATAAGGCACTTGGAAATCTTCCAGAACGCGATCCTAAGAAAAATGAAAGTCCAAATCCAAGAGCGTAACTAACGCCTAATTGATCTGATCGCCAACCTTCACTTGAGGATGTGGTGCACGTAAACGACGCATCTGTGTCGAGCGAAGCCATGCATACATTCCAAGACCTTTTGTGGATGTGCCCGGGAATTTTTCAGCTACCGCTTTGCGAATTTTGCGCGATAGGAAAAATCCATCGACAACCGCCAGCAGAAGCACCGCATACATCAAAGCAATGGCACCGATCTGAACAGCAGGAATTGGAAAGAGTGTAAGAACTAAAACAACGAAGATAATTGGCAGAAAGTATTCACCAGTAGATCTACGAGAATCAACGTAATTGCGAACATAGCGACGAGCAGGTCCTCTATCTCTGGTTGGCAGGGCTGATTCGTCACCACGAAGATATGCAGCGCGTGAACTAACTCGATCTTGGCGTGCCTGTAATTTGGCGGCTCGCTTTTGCTCCTTTGTTACAACTGGGGACAGTGATGAAACCTTGCGCTTTGATTCTGCTTCTTTGCGCTTTGGGGTAGGGCGACCCTTGCCTTCATTAGTAGTCATGGGGCAACTATAGAGGCGGTGTCACATCGCCCTCGACTCGCAAGGGGCGGGTCAGGGGAGTAGGCTTTCACTCGTACCACCGATCAAGGAGAGCACTGATGACAACTGAAGCAACTACAACTACTGGAATTCTTCTCACCGATGTTGCTGCAAGCAAGGTAGCTGCGCTGTTGGCGCAAGAAGGTCGCGATGATCTAAACCTGCGTGTTGCCGTTCAACCTGGTGGCTGCTCTGGCCTTAAGTATCAACTGTACTTTGATGATCGCAACATGGATGGTGACATTGTTCGCGAATTTGGCGCAGTAAAGGTAATCACAGACAAGATGAGTGATCCATACCTATCAGGCGCAACAATTGATTTTGTAGACACAATTGAGAAGCAAGGGTTCACAATTGATAATCCAAATGCACAAGGCTCATGTGCATGCGGCGATTCATTTAACTAAGACTCCTTCCCGCAATAGGATCCCTACATGAAAATCGGTGTAGCGGGTTCAGTAGGTCTTGATCACTTAATGACTTTCTCCGGAAAGTTCACCGATTCACTTGTTGCAGGTTCGCTCGAAAAGGTCTCACTATCTTTCTTAGTAGATAGCCTTGATGTTCGTCGTGGAGGATGTGCAGCAAATATCGCTTTTGGTATGGGCGTTCTTGGACTCAATCCAATTTTGATTGCAGCGGTTGGAAAAGATTGGGCAGATTACGATGCCTGGTTGTCACGTCACGGTGTTGATACTTCTCATGCTTTAGTTTCGACAACGCTACACACCGCTCACTTCGTAGTCACCACAGATCAAGAGCTCAATCAGATTGCATCATTTTTTCCAGGTGCTATGTCCGAAGCGCGCAACATTGAGCTTTCTCCAATCATGGATAAGGTCGGTCGCCTGGACATGATGGTGATTTCTCCCGATGATCCTGAAGCGATGCTTCGACACTCGGAGGTATGTCGCCAATTAGATATTCCATTTGCAGCTGACCCGTCACAACAGATGGCTCGCATGACAGGTGATGAAATTAAGCTACTTATCGAGGGCGCTTCCTACCTATTTCTCAATGAGTACGAACTGGCACTTGCGATGCAAAAAACTGGGTGGAGTGATCGAGAGATTCTTGAACGCGTGAAGTTCCGAGTAGTCACACTCGGTTCTAATGGCGCCAAGGTTGAAAGCGCCGCGGGGGAGTTTGTTCAAGTTGGTTGTCCTCAAGAAAAATCCAAGACCGACCCTACGGGGGTTGGTGATTCATTCCGGTCAGGTTTTATTGCCGGGCTTGCTTGGGGTCTTTCCCATGAGCGATGCGCCCAGTTAGGTGCGTTGATCGCGACCTATGTCATTGAAACCTTGGGAACCCAGGAGTACCGATTCACCCCGGCTCAGTTTGTTGCCCGTTTTGAAGAGGCGTATGGAAAAGCTGCAGCAGATGAGGTCTCTGCCCATTTGAAGTAGGTGTGAGGAGAGCCACCCCTCGCCAGTCTTACGCTCATGCCACGCTCACGGCAAATACAAACTATCCTTACCCACATGTCGCGACGCCCTGTTTTTAGCCGCCTACGAGCACTGCTCTTAGTTGCCCCAGTTCTCCTACTGACCGGTTGTTCAAAGAACACTGATTGGGGATTTCCAGAGGGAGTATCCAGTGTTAACGATCAATCTCTTTCATTGTGGCAAGGAGCTTGGATCGCCGCAGGTGTGGTCGGTGTATTCACACTGATCTTAATTTTATGGCCCGCTGTTTTCCATCGCGCGAAGAAAACAGGTCCTGAGTTTCCTAAGCAAACTCAGTACAACGTTCCAGTTGAAGTTGCTTACACAATTATTCCCTTCATTATCGTCGCGGTTCTCTTCTACTTCACCGCACAAAAAGAGAGCGTCATTACCGAAAAGACAACGACATATGCTCATGAAATTACCGTAGAAGGTATTCAGTGGTCGTGGCAGTTTGGTTATCCAGAGGCTGGACCTAAGGCGGTTGTCACCGGTACTCCGGCACAAACTCCAACACTTGTAGTTCCACTTGGTGAGCGAGTTCGCTACACGATTACCGCAAATGATGTTGTTCATGGATTCTGGATTCCAGCTTTCATGATCCAAATGCAAAATCTGCCGGGCGTAACAAATCATCTTGAATTCACCGCTAACAAGCTTGGTGAGTTCCCGGGCCGTTGCAACATTCTGTGCGGTCGTAACCACTCACAAATGCTATTCAAGGTAAAGGTAGTAACTCCTGCCGAATACGATGCTTATCTTGAGACACTTAAGGGGAGCCAAGCATGACAACTTACGCAGAACGTCCAACGGTAACTGCTAGCGCTCCCTTGCCAACGGCAAAGGGCAAGTCCTTTGTAAAGTGGATTACCTCAACAGACCATAAGACAATCGGCTATTTGTATTTAATGACTTCATTTGCCTGGTTCTTAATTGGTGGAGTATTAGCACTTGCTCTGCGTGCAGAATTAGCTCGTCCAGGAATGCAGTTCCTCAGCAATGAGCAGTACAACCAGATCTTCACTATGCACGGAACCATCATGTTGCTGATGTTTGCAACACCATTATTCGTTGGCTTTGCCAATGTGATTATGCCGCTACAGATTGGTGCGGCAGATGTGGCCTTCCCACGTTTGAATATGTTGTCATACTGGCTTTACCTATTTGGTTCGCTGATGGCTTTTGGCGGATTCCTATCACCAGGTGGCGCCGCTTCATTTGGTTGGACCGTGTATGCACCACTTTCTAACGCTCAGTACTCACCTGGAATCGGTGGAGATCTTTGGTTAGTTGGTCTTGCAATCTCTGGTGTTGGAACAATTCTTGGTGGCGTTAACTTCATTACAACTATCTTCACCATGCGTGCACCAGGTATGACGATGTTCCGTATGTCTATCTTTTCGTGGAACGTTTTACTAACAGCAATTTTGGTTCTCTTGGCATTCCCACCATTGGCAGCAGCTCTACTTGGACTTGAAGCAGACCGTATTTACGGTACACACCTGTTTGATCCAGCAAATGGTGGAGTTATGTTGTTCCAGCACTTGTTCTGGTTCTTCGGACACCCAGAGGTTTATATCCTTGCGCTGCCATTCTTTGGAATTGCTACAGAAATTTTGCCAGTCTTTAGCCGCAAACCAATCTTTGGTTACTTAGGTTTGATCGCCGCAACAATTGCAATTTCTGCATTGTCTGTTTCTGTTTGGGCGCACCACATGTTTGCAAGTGGTCAGGTATTGCTTCCATTCTTCTCATTCATGACCTTCCTCATCGGTGTTCCAACCGGCGTTAAATTCTTTAACTGGATTGGAACAATGTGGAGAGGTCATGTCACCTTTGAAACACCAATGCTCTGGGTTATGGGATTCTTAGTTACATTCCTATTTGGTGGACTAACTGGAATCATCCTCGCTTCACCACCACTTGATTTTGCGGTATCTGCAAGCTACTTCGTGGTTGCACACTTCCACTATGTTCTATTTGGAACAGTGGTGTTTGCAATGTTTGCAGGCTTCTACTTCTGGTGGCCAAAGATGACAGGTCGCATGCTTGATGAGCGACTCGGAAAAATTCACTTCTGGACTCTCTTTGTAGGATTCCACTTAACATTCCTGATTCAGCACTGGTTAGGAATCAAGGGATTCCCTCGCCGTTATGCCGATTACCTACCAACAGATGGCTTTACATTTATGAATACCGTTTCAACAATCGGTTCATTCCTGTTGGCACTTTCAATGATTCCATTTGCCATCAATATTTGGATCACTCGCAAAGCTCCGCTAGTGGGAGTAGATGATCCATGGGGTTACGGAGCTTCCTTGGAATGGGCGACATCATGCCCTCCACCTCGCCACAACTTCTTAACCATGCCTCGCATCTCAAGTGAGCGCCCAGCATTTGATCTTCACCACCCACACATCAAGACAGAAGGACACGAATAAGATGAAGGCATCTTGGCGCCTCTTTGGAGGTCTATCTGCGTTTTATGTTTTGATGACGATTATTTATTGGCAGGTGGGTGGCGAGCCGGTAGGTATCGGCGGAATGTTATTAGCTGCTTGTTTAGCGGGAATGGTCGCGTTTTATGTTTGGTTCACACAAAAGCGAATCGGCGTCACTCTTCCGGAAGATAACTTAACCGCTGAAATCTCAGATGGTGCCGGCGAACTTGGTTTTTACAGCCCTCACTCATGGTGGCCATTGCCAGTAGCCCTGAGCGCTTGCACATTTGGTCTCGGTTTAATTATCGGTTGGTGGTTATGTCTAATTGGCGTTGGTGCGCTCATGATCTCCGTTATCGGAATGGTGACCGAGTACGAAAAGCCGATTAACTCAGCAGCTCACTAATGTCCAACCCTCGTGCGGAGATTCTGCCTACAGATTTTCCACATACCGCAGCGGCACGTATAACAATTAATGCTCCTGCTTCAAAGATATTTGAACTATTAGCAAATCCAGCAAGCCATAAACTCTTTGATGGATCCGGAACGATCCAAGCCTCCATTTCAGGCCCAGCGCGTCTTTATCTTGGAGCTAAATTCGGTATGGCTATGAAGATAAAAGTTCCGTATCGCATTAAAAATACAGTTGTTGCATTTGAAGAGAACAAGAAGATCACCTGGTGTCACTTTATGAAGTGGACGTGGTGCTACGAGTTAGTTGATTTGGGTCATGGACAAACTGAAGTAACAGAGTCCTTTGATGCCAGCAGAATCCCTTTTTACGCCTCATGGTGGCTCAAAAAGACTGGGGCCATGGCTCATAATCCTAAATGGATGGCTAAATCATTGGTTCGACTGAAAGTTATTTGCGAGGGTTGAAACTTTCTAAAGTAGCACCACTTCTTTTTGTTTTATTGTGGAGTACAGGTTTTGTTGGAGCTAAGTACGGACTTCCATATGCAGATCCCTTTATTTTTCTCGCTATCCGCGTACTTATAGCCGCTGTCATTCTGTTCGCAATAGCTCTCGTATTAAAGGCACCAGTAACCATTGGCGCTCGTGCAATCTCAAACTCCGCACTCATTGGCTTCTTTCTTCATGCCTGTTACTTAGGGGGAGTGTTTTTTGCGATCTCAAAGGGTCTGCCTGCAGGGGTAGCTGCGGTTGTTACAAGCCTGCAACCCGTTTTAGTTTCACTTCTTGCCGTACGTGTATTAGGGGAGAGCCTGAAGACCAAACAGTTAATCGGACTCTTTCTTGGCTTGGTTGGAGTAGTGCTGGTACTAGGGCCTTCATTTGAGGCGAAGATTCCAGTGGCTGGGATTGTGGCGATCATGGTTGCCTTAATTGGAAGTACAACCGCTACCTTGCTGCAGAAAAAGATTGGCTCTGGGATTCCGCTCATCGCTGGAACTGCATATCAATATCTTGGTAGCGGCGCAGTGTTACTGGCTATCGCGGTTGCGACGGGCGGAACATCAATTCAATGGTCCGGCAAGTTTGTACTGGCATTCATCTGGTTAATTGCGGTGCTATCGGTAGGCGCGATCCTATTGTTGTTGTGGCTACTCAACACCGGCAGCGCAGCCTCGGTTTCATCACTGTTTTATTTAGTACCACCAGCCACAGCGCTTGAAGCATTCTTTTTGTTTGGCGAAAAAGTAAACACCCAAGGCTTCCTTGGAATAGGAATTACCGCCTTGGGTGTTTGGCTCGTTATTTCTAATTAATGATGCTCGATCTCTTTCAGATCATTCGCAGTTACCTTTGCAACAGCTTCAGCATTAGCAACGCTCATACGAGAACGTAACTTGTTACGAAGTGCTCCTGCACGCTTAACTCCACGTGCATCAACTTCAGGAAGTGCTAGTGGACCTGCCTGCTCATGTGATGTTAGTAGGTAAGCCTTCTCTGGTGAGATTGGCTCATGGACTTCAACAAACTCACCATGTGGCAAGCGCAGTAAGCGACCGGTCTCGCGACCATGCAGTACCAACTCACGATCTGCACGTTGTAGTGACAAGCAAAGGCGCTTAGTTACAACAAAGGCGATTGGGGGAAGAATGAAGATCGCAAAGCGTGTGAACCACATGATCTGATTGATAGTCAGACTGAAGTGGGTAGCGATGATGTCGTTTCCACCATTGATTAACGCAACCAACATAAATGTAAGTGACATTGCACCGAGTGCTGTGCGGTTAGGTGCATTACGTGGACGATCGAGCAGGTGATGCTCACGCTTATCGCCTGTAATCCAGCTTTCAATAAATGGATACAAAGCCATACCTGTAAATAAAATACCTGGAACAATCAAACCTGGAATCAAGATGTTCCAGGAAATTGTGTGCCCAAATGCATGTGTTTCTAGTGGGGGAGCCATGCGGACTAAGCCATCAAGCCATCCCATGTACCAGTCTGGTTGTGAGCCCGCAGAGATTTGACCCGGTGTATATGGACCGTACAACCAAATTGGGTTGATTGATGCAACTGCAGATAAGAATGCAATGACACCGAAGACAATGAAAAAGAATCCGCCAGCCTTTGCCATGTAAACAGGCATTAATGGATAGCCAACAACATTCTTTTCTGTACGTCCTGGACCTGGATACTGAGTGTGCTTCTGGTACCAGACCAACATTAAGTGAGCGGTAATCAAAGCAAGGAATGCTCCTGGCAAGAGAAGTACGTGCACTGTATAAATTCGTGGAATGAATGACTCACCAGGAAACGCTCCACCAAATGCGAAGTAGGCAAGGTAGGAGCCAACTACTGGCAAGGCCTGAATAATCGCTTCAGCAATTCGGATACCCGTTCCAGAGAGAAGATCATCAGGAAGTGAGTAACCAAGGAAGCCTTCTACGATTCCAAGTGTTAGTAAACCAACACCAATGATCCAGTTTCCTTCACGTGGCTTGCGGAACGCACCGGTAAAGAAAACACGAAGTAAGTGAGCAACGATCGCTGCCATGAAAATCAAAGCTGCCCAGTGGTGAATCTGGCGCATGAGCAATCCACCGCGAACCTCAAATGAGATATGTAAGGTAGATGCGTATGCAGCAGACATCTTCAAACCTTCAAGTGGTTCGTAACCGCCCTCGTAAATAACTTCACGCTGGGAAGGATCAAACCAAAATGTGAGGAATGTTCCTGAAAGCAGAAGAATTACAAATGAGTACAGGGCTACCTCACCCAATAGGAAGGACCAGTGATCAGGGAAAACCTTTTGAAGGTTTTTCTTCATCCATGCAGCGGCGCCTGTGCGCTCATCTACATAGTTAGCAACACTGCCTAAACGCGCTTCAGCTGTCATTGTGAGTTTCGCTCCCAGAAGCTAGGTCCGACCGGTTCGGAGAATGGATTGCGAGCTACGAGATAACCCTCGGAGTCCACTGTGATATCTAACTGCGGAAGTGGTCGAGCCGCAGGTCCAAAAATAACCTTTGCTGCACGAGTCACATCGAAGGTTGATTGGTGACATGGGCACAGTAGGTGCTTTGTCTGCTGTTCATACAAGGCCACCGCGCATCCCATGTGTGAACAAATCTTTGAGAAGGCGATAATTCCCTCATGTGTCATCGCTAAGCGATCCGCCTCAAGGTTGAACTCTTCTGGGCGAAGACGGATCAATAGAACCGCATCTTTTCCAATGTCACTCAACTTACGGTGCTCTGGATCTTCAATCTCTGGAAGAACTTGAGCTACCGCTCCAACTTCAAGATCAGAGGCTTTAATTCGTCGATTGCCAGGATCTGTTACTAAATGTGTTCCAGCTTTCCAGGTTGTCTTCTCAAGCTCCTTCTTTGGAAGGGGACCTAAATCGCGAAGCAACAACAGTGGGGAGAGTGCAGAAAGACCAAGAGCAGCTCCCAGTGATTTCTTAATCAAGGAACGACGGCCAAGTCCTGCAGCACCTGCTCCAGCCTTAACCGCATCAACAAACTCTTTGCGATCAGAGTCAGGGGAGCGGAACTCATGACGTTCGGCAACAACTTCGGTATCAGGCATCAAAGTTTTAGCCCAGTGAATTGCGCCTAAACCGATGAAGAAGAGCGAGATTGCCATTCCAATTCCGAGACCAAGTTGATGTGCATTTTGGTCACCCATAACTGGAATGAAGATAAATAGATCCTGAGGTACAAAGATATAAGAAACAATTAACAAAATAGTTCCGAGTGCGGAGATTCCAAACATCGTTGCAACTTGACGCTCTGCGCGCTTTGCAGCAGCAGGATCATGATCTGCCTTGCGATGAACGTGTGCTGGAAGACCCGGATCTTTTATAGCTTCGATTTCGTTAGACATCAATTTATCTCGCCTTCATTGCTAGCCACACCGCAACACCAATAAGTATTCCGAGTCCAAGAGTCCAGCCCAATAATCCTTCGGTAACCGGACCAACTCGTCCAAGAGATGCACCGCCTAGATTTGGCTCGTTCTCTGCAGCCTTTACCCATTTGATGATTGAAAGTTTTTCAGCTGGAGTAATTGTTTTGTCGCTAAAAACCGGCATTGATTGTGGGCCGGTGATCATTGCTTCATAGATGTACTTCGCATCTACGCCCATCAAAGTTGGTGCGTACTTTCCTTGCGTTAAAGCACCACCTTGTCCTGCAAAGTTGTGGCACATCGCGCAGTTGTTGCGGAAAAGTTCTCCGCCTTCTGCGGTGCTTCCATCACGCTCGTAATTCAATGACTCTTCCGCTGGAATCTCTGGACCAGGGGCAAGTGATGCAACGTATGCAGCAATGGCAGCGGTCTGTTCAGCGTCATAGACCGGCTTTTTGCGCATTGCTTGAGTGCTCATATCCGCCATAGGCATGCGACCTGTTCCAACTTGGAAATCTACAGAAGCTGCGCCGACCCCAATAAGAGATGGTGCAATTTGCCCACCTTCTGCATTTAAGCCGTGACATGACGAGCAACCCTTAAGGAACATCTGGCGTCCCTCTTCGATTTGCGCCGAGCGATCAACCTTTGTTGTTTCAGTTGTCGTAGTCGCACTTGCAATGCTGAAGGTTGTTCCAATACCAAGAAGTGCGAACACTAAAAGGAGGGGAGCTGCGGCCTTATGGCGACGGTAGCGGGATAGACGCTTCACTATTTTCCTTTACTACTTAATTAGGTAGATCGCTGAGAAGAGAGCGATCCAGACGACGTCAACAAAGTGCCAGTAATACGAAACAACGATTGCAGTTGTCGCTTGTTGGTGCGTAAAGCGGCGAGCTTTAGCGACACGAACCATCACAATAAGGAAGGCAATAAGTCCACCAGTTACGTGGAGACCGTGGAAACCAGTAGTGATGTAAAAGACCGAACCGTATGCATTTGAAGAAAGGGTCAAACCTTCAGCAACGAGATGGGCGTACTCATAAATTTGTCCTGAGATAAAGAATGCGCCCATCAAAAATGTGAGAGCAAACCACTCGCGCATGCCCCACTTCGTAATTTGAAGTAGTGAACCGGTGCGGTGATTCTGAAAACGTTCTGCAGCGAAAACACCAAACTGACAGGTAACTGAGGAGAGAACCAAAACAGTTGTGTTAACTGCCGCGAATGGAATATTTAGGATTGACGTAGATTCCAACCAGATCGCTGGACCCTGCACAGCGCGAATAGTGAAGTACATCGCGAAGAGTGCGGCGAAGAACATAAGTTCACTGGACAGCCACACGATTGTTCCAACAGCTACAGCGTTGGGGCGTGTGATTTTGTGGTGTGCTACGGCGCTAGACATAGGGGCGATTATTCCCGAAAACAGGCTCGGCGTCTCCCTAGTTAGCCCTCAGGGTGTCGATTTTGCGCCCATATAGGGTGAAACGGATCACTTCAAAAGTGCTAGCCCCATTTCCTTGGAAAGAGGCGAGAACAGCCGATTCGAGAATAGACTTTGTTCCATGTCAGAGACAAAAAAGCAGATCATTGTGTACTCCGATGATTCATCGGTTCGTTCAGCTGTGGTTTCTGCACTTGGTCGCCGAGTAGCTGCAGATCTTCCTGAACATGAGGTTCATGAGTTTGCAACCGGTTCGGCATTGCGCGCCTACATTGATAGCAAAAATGTCAGTGGTGGATTCCGAGCAGATCTTTTTATTCTCGATGGTGAAGCAGCACAAGAAGGTGGCATGGGTATGGCCCGTCAGTTGAAGGATGAGGTTTTCAACTGCCCTCCAGTTTTGTTGATCACCGGACGTAAAGAGGATGCATGGCTAGCGGCATGGTCATTGGCAGATGCATCTGTAGTTCATCCAATTGATCCATTTACTTTGGCAAAGACCGCGGCGCAATTGTTGCGCGGTAATGCTTTAGTTTCTGCTTAACTCTTCAGATGAGTACTTCGCAATGGGATCTAGCTTTCTCATTGCTAGATGGCGGTCTTGATTTAGAGCCAGAAACTGTCCAATGGTGCATGAATGAAATTCTCACAGGCTCAGCAGAGATCGAGATTATTAAACGATTCCTTATTGCACTAAAGAGCAAGGGGGAAACCTCAGAAGAGGTGGGCGCATTAGTTGCCCAGATGTATCAACATTGTGCGCCAATATCCATTTCAGAACGTGCTGTTGACACTGTAGGTACGGGTGGAGATGGTGCGCACACTATAAATATTTCTACTACGGCAGCGATCATCGCAGCCGCTGCAGGTGCGAAAGTTGTTAAGCATGGAAATCGTGCAGCCTCCTCAAAATCTGGAGCGGCGGATCTACTGGAAAACCTAGGAGTGAATATTTCACTCGATGGTAAAGGTGTAGCGGAAACTTTTCGTCAGTTAGGAATCGGCTTTTGTTTCGCGCCAGTTTTTCATCCGGCGATGAAATTTGCCGCTGCGGCTCGTAAAGAATTGGGAGTTCCAACGGTCTTCAATATCTTGGGTCCCCTTGCAAATCCTGCGCAACCAAAAGCAGCTGCAATTGGAGTTGCAAATGATCGAATGCACCTGGTGATGGCACAGGTATTGGCAAACAAAGGTGTCGATGGCTTTGTTTTTCGTGGCGATGACGGTCTGGATGAAATAACACTTGCAACTACAACCTCAGTTTTGACTATTGGTCAGGGTGAAATCTCAAGCGATCTAATTGATCCATTAGATTTTGGAATTGAACGCGCCCCAATCTCATCTCTTGCAGGAGGCGATGGTGCTGAAAATGCAAAGATCACTTCAGCAATCTTTGCGGGAGAAAAGGGAGCGCACCGAGATGCGGTTGTGCTCAACGCTGCGGCTGCAATAGCGGCATACGATGCGAAATTTGAGTTGAGTCTGCATGATCGAATTGCATTAGGTGTGGAAAGAGCAATTACCGCTATTGACTCAGGAGCTGCGGCGAATTTAGTAGGGAAGTGGTCGGCACTTACTCAACGATTGGGTGCTTAGTCCGACGCTTGCGTGATGGAAAATTTCTCATCGCTTCAAAGGTTGTAACTCCATGACCGGCAAGTCGTTCGATCAGGCCGTGAAGTACATCAACAGTTGCTAATGCATCATCTAATGCTCGGTGATTAGGAGATGTTTGGGCTCCGAAGAAATGTGCAAGAGTTCCCAATTTGCAGTTGACCACCTCATCGCGATCTAAAACAGCCCGCGCAAGTCGGGCGGTGTCGATAGTTACATAGTTGGGCCACTCGTATTCATGCACAGTTGCCGCGGCCTTTAAAAAACTCATATCAAAGGGGGAGTTGTGGGCGACTACAACGGTTTCTTCGGGCGAACCCAGAAACTCAAAGAGAGTTGGAAGCACTTCATCAATAAATGGGGCGGAAATCAGCATCTGATCAGTTATTCCGGTCAGTTCAGTAATAAAAAACGGTAAGGAATGTCCAGGATCTACAAAGCTTTGAAAGCTTCCAATTACTTCTCCGCCTTTTACCTTTACAACGCCGATTTCAGTAATACCCGCACCTAACTTTGGTGAACCTCCTGAAGTTTCAAGGTCCAAAACCGCAAAGGTTGTTTCAACCAATGGTTTGTCCAAAGAGATTTTCATGATGAGGATCGTATGTCATTGATATGACATGGCACCCGACGTACTCTTATGACATGGCGGTAGAAGGAGCACCAACAGGTTGGATGCAGGATTGGGCTGCACCAGGAAATGGCAAGAATGCACGCATAGGTATTTTGTTGGTGCATGGCTTTACCGGCTCTCCACCATCGATGCGTCCATGGGGAGAGTTTCTACATTCAAAGGGCTACACAGTGCGAGTCCCATTACTTCCTGGACATGGAACAACACCCGAGGATTTGAATAAGGTCAAATGGCAAGAGTGGCCTGCGAAGGTAACCTTCGAATTAAACGAACTACTCAAGAGCTGTGACAAGGTTTTCTTGGTTGGCTTATCCATGGGTGGTGGCACGGTTCTCAATGTCGCCGAATCCAACAATGAAAAATTGACTGGAATCATTTTGGTTAACCCAATGATTCACGTCAAAGGCGTTCCAGTTGAATTAGCCTTCTTTCTTTCACGTTTACAGAAACTGCGTACAAGTGTTGGTGACGACATTAAGCGTCCAGGAATTACCGAATGGGGTTATGACGCCTTACCTACACGCGGCGTCTATCAACTATTAAAAATGTTGCGAATTACCCGAAGGAACCTCTCAAAAATTACAGTTCCGGTGCAACTCTTTCACTCTGTTGAAGATCACACTTTGCCAGTATCAAATACAGAAATAATATTGGCAGGGCTTGCCTCTAGTAATAAAACACGAATTGAGTTAGTCAATAGTTATCACGTTGCAACTCTTGATTATGACCAAGAATTGATATTTCAAAATAGCTTAACCTTTATTGAGTCACTAACGTCCTGAGGAGAGTGCTAGGCCTACCGCCAAGCACATAATTCCAATAGCAGAAATGGCTGTAAGTACCCGACGGACGACAGGCTTTTGAATGTAATGTGCACTTTTTTTGACGGTCCAAATAAGAAAAATATTCCAGGTAATCGAAACCAGAGCCCAGATGCATCCAAAAAAGAAGATGCCAGCTCCAAGAGAAAAATCATTCGGCACAAACGCTGGCAAAAATGCAACCGCATATACGGCCGCCTTCACATTAGTTATGTTGGTGATTAAGCCAAGACGAAATGATGCGAAGCTATTCATTTCTGATTTAGACTCTAAATCGAATTTCCCAAACTCATTTCTCAAAGCTAAGAGTGTTTGAATTGAAACAACGACCAGAAAAATAACGCCGGCCCACTTCAATAAGTTATAAGCGGTATGGGAGCGGGCAAAGATTGCTGATAAACCTATGGCACTTGAAGCCGCCCAGGTCAGAATGCCTGCACAATTACCCACAGCTGAAAAGAAAGCTGCCTTACTTCCGCCGAGTATGGATTGCCGCAGCACCATGGCAACACCTTGACCGGGAACCATGACCAGCAACAACGTTGTGAACGCAAAGGCGGGGACGGCTAGAAGGAGGTTACTCACGCCAAGGATTCTGTACTACAGAGAAGATTTAAGGAAGTTCAATGCTTGAATCGCGTTCCAGCCTTCGGGATAAATCTTTCTTAGAGCACGAGGACCTTCTAGATCAGAGCCAAAGGTCAGTAATGAAATTTCAGTTCGCCCATCTGGTCGTAACTGTCCGAGTCCAATATCTGCCATCAAAGCGTTGCATAGACACTTTGATCCCTGAGCTTGATCGACCGCACCTTTTTTAAATTCGTAATTATCTAAAGGCTCTGCGGGGCAGCGATAACCAATTCCACCATTTTCGCGTTGAAACATAGTTCGTAAATATCCAAGATCGCAGATACGTGTTCGTTCCTTGTACAAAAGATCATTTGAAAGAGTTTGTTGATTTTGGATTACCTTGAATGGAAAACCTGTGGGCGATGCACTCGCATCGGTCATGACCTTCATTGCGGGATCGGCTAGAGCTGTGAGAATTCCAGAGCGATTTTCATCGGTAAAGCCAGACTCTTGAGCCAGGGCAAAAAGTGAACCAACTTGAACTCCTTGCGCGCCATAAGAGATCGCCTCTTTGACCTTTTCAGGTGTAGCAAATCCTCCAGCGAGCCAAAATGGAGAACCGGAGCCAAGGATCTTCTCAAGGTTAGGAATATCTAGTTCGTTATAAACCGCTTCGCCATTTTCATCAACATGGTTTTTTGCTCGCGGAGGAGCGTTGTGGCCACCGGCAACGTGGTACTCGATTACAAATCCGTCAGGTTTAGTTTCTTCATCTTTATTCAAATATGCAACCAAAGCGTGCGATGTAACAATAGCCAAGAAGAGTGGTCGTTTGATGGGGAAGTTATCGATGCCCAAAGTGCGAGGGTCGAAGTTTAAGTAATGCTTGTCCTTGGTGTCAGCAACATCAACCTTCATAGCAACCTTATTGCCAATTGAAATCTCATCTAAAAGGCGTGGAACTTGTGCAGGGATTCCTGCACCAATAAGTATGTAATCAACATCTGCCAACATTGCGCCATATAACTGAGCCGGGATCGCCAACTGAATCTTTTCAAGAATATTCATTCCGATAAGACCGTTGTGTCCCTCTTTAGCTAGCCACACCTCAACAAAACTCGAAACGGCTAACAAATTATTTGAAAAAAGATTGCCTTTGATACTCAACTTAGGAACATCTAAATATGGTTTGTCGGCAGGACGTCCACCCTCAATGTAAAAACGATCCATGATTTCTTTGATGGTGTCTTGATTTGGAAAATGAGACATCGCTCTGCGAATGTCACCGCTCAAATCTCCATCTTGTAGCCGTCGAGCAACCACTGAATCAATTGCAGTACCGGAGATAACTCCTAGCTCGCCAGCTTTTGCTACCTCTTTAGCTAACTGCCACGAAGATACGGCGATACCCATTCCACCCTGAATAACAGTTGGGTATTTCACGCTTCTCTCCATACATGAACTGTAAAGAGATGAATGTCGAACTCGCGAGTACAGAATGTGTTTTGCGGATGAATTACCGGCAAATGTGAGCGATATCTACTTACTAGAAGTGGACGATACTGGGATCGAACCAGTGACCCCCACAATGTCAATGTGGTGCT
>ERZ650311.435-NODE-435-length-26781-cov-9.008456_pt1 | contig 26781 bp, 34 predicted proteins | sample MGYA00376247_ERZ650311 | MGnify/ENA primary metagenome ERZ650311 (study PRJEB26733, sample SAMN07839324) | wastewater metagenome | biome: small river; feature: stream; material: water | place: USA: North Carolina | collected 2016-07-28 ...
AGATCTACACAGGCGAAGACACTCTTTCCCTACACGACGCTCTTCCGATCTCTTCACGAAAGACTTCATGGGCGAGCCGGCGCGCTATCTCGCCGATGCCTACGATGAGGCCGCCGCTGTTCTTGAGCGGCGTCTTGCCGAGGTAACCACCCTCACCCCGGAGCCACGCGCATGACTGATCTGGAACGTCTGAGAGAGATAAAGCCGCTCGCGTGGGAGGAGACATATTGCGAGCGCGGCGATGGCCATTCCGAAGTCTCAGGCTGGGAAGCGGAGAACGGCTTCGGGGCTTGGTACGCCATCGAGCAATATTTCGGCTCCGATAGCTACGGATGGCAAGCGAAGTTCGATCACGAGATCATCGGCGACAGTGACGATCCTGCGAAGGCAAAGTCGATCGCTCAAGCCCATTATGAAGCGCGCATCCGCGCCGCTCTATCCGCCCCCGCGCAGGCAAGCGCAGAGGAAGAACGCGGATGGCTTTGCGAGTTGAAAGGACAGACGCCTAGTTGGTGGCGGCTTGCTGATGAGGACGAGGAAGAAGGGTGGACGACCGATAGTCTGCGCGCGCTACGCTTTGCTCGCAAGTCAGATGCGCAAGCTTACATCGACGAAACAGCATGGACCGAAGTCTTCCCGTCCGAACACATGTGGCTTGGACCACGTACATCGCCGCCCGCCCCCGCGCAGGGAGATGCGGAGGCAGTGGCGTGGCGCTGCGCGTCCGAAGGAGATGTTCAAGTCGAAATTGTTACCGATCCTCACGCCGCGCGTGCCTATCAGGCGGCCGGCGGCTGGAAAGTAACACCACTCTACGCTTCACCCCCCGCCCCAGAGGCGGAGAAGCTGCGGGAGGCGCTGCGACTGATGCTTGCGCATTCATGCGTGGCCGATGCCGGACCCGACATGAAGTCTGAAGAGGATCATGCGGCGGAGCGAGCGGCGCGCGCTGCTCTTGGAGACGCGCCATGACGGACGCGCCATTTGCCGATTCAAAACCTCGCGCAGGCACTCGTGGAGAGTATCGAGCAGGTGATGATGCATTCGGCTTCGAAGTTGTCCGCGTCGAAGACAACCTTTGTTGGGCGCGCTACGATACGGACTCGTCAATCGTTCAACCGTTCATCTGGCGCTTCAAAGACGGGCTAAACTGCTATCACGATTGGCCAGGTAAGGCACCCTCCGCTCTCAAGGAGAAGGCGTCGTGACAGAAAAGATGATTGTGGTGCGCGGTGGCGGTCTTTCATTTCTCACAGCCGATCCATGTCTAATCGCGGCAATGAGGCGCTGCGCGCAATTAGAAACCGAATTGCGTGAAGCTCGATATCAAGAGGTAGCGCGCTTCAGAACACTGCGAAGCGATGTTCGCACCATCAAAAAAGACATGCGGGCGGCGGCCGGCCGCAGAGCCTTGGAGGAGAGCCGATGACGGTAACTGACGAGATGGTCGAGAAGGCGGCGCGCGGGCTGTGCCGCAAGCGTATTTTAGATAATTTGCGTTTCGATGGCGAAATGCAAGACGCTGAGTTCCAACAACGTGCGGAAGATGCGAGTTGGACAGACTTCGTAGATCAAGCCCGCGCCGCGCTCACCGCCGCGCTCGCCTCTCCGGAAGGTGTGGAGACGGCGAAACGCGAACTCCGTATCAAAGAACTTGAAGGCGAGATATCATTCGTCAAAGAATGCAACCGGATGGTAAAAGCGGCGAATGACGAGGCACATCGAGAAAACGAAAAGCTCGCCGCGCAAGTGTCACAATATGCCGGAAAAATGCTCGCTAACCAGTACGACTATACATCCGTCCGGCGCGCCGGAGCCGAAGCAATGCGGGAGAGAGCGGCGAAGTGGCACGATGACGCCGCAGAGATTCTGGACCGCGACGCTGATGCTGCGGCAAGCGCAGGATGCTACTGCGCGGATAGCGGAGGCGATCTTCGCCACTATGCTTCGCTCCATCGCGGCCACGCCACCGCCATCCGAGCGCTGGAGATAGAAGGATGAGCACGCAAGGCCGAGTTTTGTCGCCGGTGAACTACCAAGCTTGGCAAGAGGGCTACATGCCGACAGGCGAGCATGCGCTTATTGATCAACTGCAATTCCGAGGCGCGAAAGTCTGCGGTATGTCAGACTGGGGCGACGTCGCATGGTGGCTTGTTATTCGCGGCGAGCGCATCACAGGCAAGCGCGCTCTAGCCATCCGCACGATGATCGAAGACGCGCTGGACGCGATCAAGGAAGAGAGAGCGAAAGACGGGTTTCAAGATGGAGCCGGAATTTGACCCTCCGCTTTCACCGCAATGGCGGCCGGACGATAGCTCTGGCGCTCATCATTGGAGCGCTCGCCCTCATTCTCGCCGCCCTGTCATGGATGGGAATTATAGAAGGGCCGAAGACGTGACCCGATCTCGCATGCTCACCCTGCGGGCCTTCCAGTAAATGGGCCGCTTCCACCTGCTCCCTTCGCTTCAAAGCTTGCAGTCGGATAAACCTCTTCAGGATCAGCGCGGCCACCGCATTTCGTGCATCGAAGCTTCTTGGCGAAGCTATAGATCGGCTGATGCGTTCCGACGCCCTTTAATAGCTCCCACGGGATATGAACGATACGGCAGTCGCATTGGACATGAAGATGGGTAAATTCAAGCGCCTTGGCCTCGCTGATCGTCAGAAACCTGTCTTCCTTCGCCATGCTTGATCATCCCGGTGAGCGCCCTCCCGGTAGGGAGATCGATTCCGGGAGTCGGAAGGGATGTCAAATGCGTCGGGTAGGGTTGGCTACCTACTCCCCGTTTTCTGCCGCTGATCAACGGCTAGGCTGCTTTCCATGTCGCCAAGGTCCGGAACCAGTGACACAGCGCGGGATCAACCATCGATGCGCCTCAACGCGCGTCCGACGCATCATCTAAATAGCAAAAAACCCGAGCGCCGCAAAGCGCCCGGGCCAGTTATCACAGGGAGGAAACACCGGCGGTTTCCAGTTCGCCGGCCAATACAAGTTCGAGAGAAGGCGATCGATACTCCTTAAACGCGAGACGGTCGCGCGGCCGCTATCCGGATGCCCGGAAGATCAGCGTGGCGGGATCGTGAATGTCGGCGAGCCGCCCTGTTGTCGAACAATCCATTGAAGATTGGCGTTCACTTCGCGGAGTGTGCCTTTGACGTCCGACATGTCGCGTTGGAGCACTTCAAGCTTCGCATCGGCTTTTGCATCAACGGCCTTAATAGCCGCTTCTACACGGGCCATTTCTTCGCGCCGCTCGCGCTTTCCGTCCTCGATCATGCGAGTCTGATCCGCGTCAACTTTTGACTGCGCTGCGTTGATCACCTCTTGGCGATCTAGCCGACTGATGATCGTCGAATAGAGCGTCGTTCCGCCGACGAGCAGCATCACCAGCGTCAGAACAAAATTCGCATTGATCTCTGGCTTGAACCACGACAACGCTTTCATGTTTGCCTCCGCCATTTATCAGCGCTCCCAGCAGGAAGCGCGGACGCCTCGTTCAAAATGCGTGTCGATGCGCTGTTGATCCGCGCGCGTCTTGCCCTCAACGTCGCGAAGGCTGTCCTCGATCACTCCGCACGGCTTCAGAACACTTGCCGGTTTCGCGCATCCAGCGGCCGCCAGCACGATAGCAGCGAGCAACATCGTCCTCGCCAGCATCGGCTTGACGATCGGCCTCTCTATTGGCCTCTTCAATGGCTGCGACCGCATCGGCTTTCCCCTGGCGATAAGATGAATGAACAGCATGTAGGTGATAGAAAATGAGGCCGGCGGCCGTTGCGCCCAGCGCGGCAAGCCGCCAGTTGGCGAAGAGGAATCCGATCACGACGCCACCGCCTGCGGCAGGTCGAGGGCTTCCGCCTGTCTCGCTGCTTTGCGAGACTGATAGAAACGCCAGGCCAGGCCGCCGATCGTCATCACGACGCCGGCGATGACGAGCACCGCGACAACCTTGGCAATCCAATCGCTTGAATCAGCAAGCGGTGTCAGCGCGTCTTTGGCCTGGGCGAGCGCGCCACCGGCAGTTGTCGTTGCGATGCCGCCGCCAGTCGCAACATCTGCTGCGCCTTTTGCCGGCCTCGGCTTCGCATCTGAAACCGGAGCTCGCTTTTCCCCGCCAGGCGTCGGGGCGGCGGGCTCATATTGACTGAGCCCGCGCACCATCCTTGTCGCAGCCGCGCGCACATCGGTGATGCGATGCGACCACCCTCGCCCAAAGGTCGGCCACGTTTTTAAGGCGCGCAGGAAGCGCAGGCGAATATCGCAGATATCGTTGATGAGCGCTTCTGGCGCATTATGCGCGCCCACCGCCGCCAGCGTAGCCTCGCCAAGAATTCCGTCCACAACGCTCATGCGCAGCGCGCGCTGCAGCCATTTGACCGACTGCGACGGCCCGCTATTCACGGCCCCGTCGAGAACGACATAGTCAACGCCGCGCGGGAGCTTGTCGAAAGCGATCTTGTCCGCATACCCGGTCCGATAGATCGCCTGCAATTCATCGTCGGAAATCTGACGCACATGCTTGCGGGGCAAGCCCTTGCGCGTGCGATATCCGTCATAGACCGCCTGGGTGACGCCGCGCATCGTGGCGCCGCCCGGATCAGCAGGATGATCGACGTAGCCGCCTTCGTGAACGAGCACGCGCGCAAGCGCGTTGGCGTAGTTGTCCGCTGCCATCTATCGGCTCCATAGAGAAAAGATCACGAGCCCGGCGAAATAGGCCGCACCGATCGTGACTGAGAGAATTGCAACGACGAGGTTCGGGAGATCGTCAGGCTGGCGCACGGGCGTCCCGATTCGACTCTCGCCGTAGTGTGTGCTGGCCTGCCCGGATTGCCGGGGAGGTTATGATGAGCGAGGTCAAGCCCGCTGAGCCTGCGATCGGGAGCGACGCATGGGCCCAATTGATGGAGGAGCGGTTCAATCTCCTCAAGAATACGCTGGCGAATTTCGGCCGCCGCGTCATCGTATTAGAAGCGGCGTTGGGCCTGCTCGCCGCACGGCTGGTAGAGGGCAACCCGAACGCCAATGAGATTATCGCAACCTACATCCAAACCGTGCATGGCAGCATCGGCAGCCTTCCGCTCCAAGGGAACGACGCAGAGCGCGCCAAATTCGAGATGGCAGACCACGTCGAGACCTTGCGGCAGATAATTCTGGGCAGCGTGGGAGTGCGGCCAAGCGATCTGCCACAGAAAAATTGAGCAGATAGTCCAAGTCATTCCAGCTTCCGGGAGATACGGGCATGAGGCTGGCTTGCGAAGCCGCCACCCGGTCAAGCATCTCCAAATCGCGATCCTGCGTAGTCGGCATGTCCGTCTCCGGTGGATGAATTGTCCGGCGTGTGCAGCTTAAAACTAGCGCGCTGGCGACCGCGTCTTGTTGCCCTCATAGATCGAGAGCAGACGGGCGGTGAGCGCCGCGGCAGAATGCGACGCAGGAGGAACTTTTGCGAGGCTGCGAAACAGCGACGCGGCGCTCGGATCGGTCAGCAATTGCGCAAGCTTATCGGTATTGCGCCCCAAGTTCCATTGATCGAACTTTTCCATGACTCGTTTAGGCAACATCGCGAAGCCGCCCGTCGCAGCCTGTCCTGCCCCGCGCACGACGCCAGCGCCTTTCATTTCGGACAAAATCTCGTTGTTGAACGACGTCATCGATCCTGGGCGCTGACGCTGACCTGTCGCTTGTAGAATCTCAAGGAAGCGATCGACGCCCGTCCACGTCTGCCCGCCGCGTAGGGCTGTAACGGCGGCCTGTAGATTTTCGGCTTGCTGCGCATTGCCTCGCAGCTGCGCGACGAAATTGGCCCCACCGAATTGATTTGCCCCGCCCTGCAATTCTTTCGTCGCGTTGTTGAAAACGCTTTCGATGTGAGCGCGCACCAGCTGGGCGGCGTTCTTTGGCGATTGCGCAGCCAACGCGCCAACAGCCGATCCGATTTCCTGCGCGCTGCCGGGCAGGGGATTGCGCGGGAAGAGCGCCTCGATCGCGTTCTGCGTCGTGATATCGCGCTGGGCGATCTTGCCAATCGGGCCGGCGAGCAGTGGATCAAGATATCTCGAGCGCAAATCTGCCTGCTGCGCCAGCGCGCCGCGATACCATGGCGATGCATCCATGGCGGCGTCGCGCACCGCATTTGCATCAGCGCCATAGCCGGCGGAACGCTGCATGTTAGCCTGTGCATTCACCGGCGCTGCGGCGTTCTTGCCCTGCTGATCAAGGTACTTCTTCACCTCATTCGCAAAGCCGACCGAGTCCTCCGACATGCCGCGCACATAGCGGGCGAGCTGCGGATCGCTTTTGATCGCGTTCGTCGCTTCGCCCCAACCAGGTAGATTGCGGAGCCGCGCCATATCTGCTGGCGGGATCGTGACGCGCTCCGCCATTTTATAGAGCGGATCAGTCGCTTGATTGATGATGCCGCGCGTCTCGTTGACGAGGCCTTCGGCAGTGCGGCCAACTTGAGGCCCGACCATGGATGGATTGGCCGTCGATGGCCCGACGCTGTCGAACACGCGACGCGATGCGGCGTCGACCTGCCCCGGACGCTGCGCCATGAAATCGCGCAAGCCGCCCTGCCCCTCAACGACGCGTTGGATATCGTTGAGCCTGGTTTGGCCGCCCGCGACCTGCGCCATCGCCTCGGCGCGCGTAATCGGCACGCCAGCTCGAGCACTATCCGCAAGCAGCCTCTCGACATCGTCGAGCTGCTGCGCCGTGGCGTTGCGGACGGACGAGGCGACCATGCGCTCTGGATTGGAACGCCGGCCGACCGCCGCGACGCCGCCGGCGCCAACGAGGCCGCCCAGGACCCGCGCCGGCGTTTCGACCCATGAGCCCTTGGTCAGCTGTCCAAGGCTCTCCGACGACAGCGCCGGGACGACGATCTGGGCGACGCGCGACGCCGCGCTGCCGGCCGTCAGGGGCCAGCCGGCGGCGAACTGCGCAACGGTGTCAGCGAACTGCCCCGGAACGGTCTTTGGCTCATAGAGCGGGCCAAAGACCTTTTCCACGCCGTGAACGATGGATGATCCAGACGGCTGCTTGAGCGAGATATCACCAAACGGCGTCGGAAGATCGGTCGCGCCGGCGGCGAGCCGCTCGCCCTCTTTCATCGCCGGCGTATCTTCATATTTTCCGGACCCGAAATATTTGTTGTAAACGCGGCCCGGCTGGGCAGCGACCTCGCCAACGAAATCGTCGAGCAGCCGAGGCAAACCGACTATTCCGGCGACGCCGCGCGCGACGCCCGGAAGGACCGTTTTGGCGACGTCTTCGGCATATCCCGGCTTGGCGTCCGGGAGATCGTCAAACAGCCCTTTCCGGGCGACGAGATTGCCGGTAATTTGATCGGCGGCGCCGGAGCCCTGAGGGATCGGTGCGTCCGGCAGATCGTCAAACAGCCCCATGAGATTCCTTTATCGATGACAACGCGACGCCTATTTTGGATGGGAGTCCAAATCGCCTTCGTCGGCTTGCTGATGCTTCCTGCAATTTTTGCGAGCGATCATCCTGATCATCAGCGAATGATCGTGCTTTCATTTTTTGTCAGTTGCGTCATCGTCGCCTTCATGACGAGCGTGATCACACGCGCCTATGACGCCATCGTTCGTCGTTGGCGCGGCATCCCAGCACCGGCGCCAGTTGAGACGCCGCCCAGTACGCTCGGCGCTGCGCTAGCGGAGCGACGCGCCAGCATCGAGCAGCGCTAGATTAGACTCCGCCTTACCGTTGTGCTCGCCTGCCCAGATTGCTGGGGAGAATGACGATGACCGATGAAAGCCTCGACCGAAAAGTCGAGATCGGAACGCTGGAATGGGCCACGCTCGTCGATCAACAAATTCACGCGCTAAAAGATAGCTATTTTGACACAGCCGGCCGAGTAATCGTTCTGCAAGCAGCCTTGGGCGTCTTGGCCGCCAAACTGGCGGAAGTTCAACCTCAAACGGATGTGGTCATCACCGCTTACCTGGCGCTAGTGCGCGAAATGGTTTCCAACCCGCCAGGCGCTCCCGACAGGACTGCAGCCATGATGGTTTTTGATCTGGAAGCGCAAGTCGAGCGGTTGGGAATAACAATTCGGAGCGCGGTTGGCGCGACGCCGAAGAAGACGGAAACACCACCGGTGAATTGAGCAGTGACCGCATCATCTCGAACTGGGCTTGATTTGCGAGAAGGTTCGATTGCATCCGGCCCTCACAGTCCTGACGTGTCGACGCCGAACGACTTTAGCCGTTCAATCACAGCGTTGCGGTCCTTGCCCGCCGCGATGGCCTTGCGCGCGTCGTCAAGCGCGCCTTGCGCTGAATAGCCCTGCGGCAGAGCGCGCGGCGCGCTCTCCGCTTTCTCTGGCGGCTTGGGAAAAATTGGATTGGCTTCGGCCCACTTCTCGAGCTCATCGTCAAACCCAGCGTCGATGCGACCGCCATGCGCGGCGGCGTAACGGCGCGCCAGCAGAGCGACTTGCGCCTTGCGTTCGTTCATCTTGATCATCGTTTCGATGATCTGACGATTGCCTTCCGGCGTATTGCCGAGGTTTGGCACGGTGTTCTTGATGAAATCACGATCAGCATTCGACACGCCAGAACCGAGCGAGCCGCCCAGGCCATCCATGATCGCTTTGTTCGCGAACTTATTGAAATTCTCCGCCGACGCGGCCACGTTCGGATCGCCAATGCCGAGCGCGGTCAAGCCGCGCCGCACGCCGAGCTCGAATTCCGCGCCAGCGCCAGACCGGAAGCCAGGCGTTTCCATCTGCTTGCGAAGAATATGCAGCGTGTCGGTTTGACCGCGTGCGCCTGCGGCCTCCTTCTGCATGTCGATAAAGCGATCAGCGTAAGACTTGTTGATCGTTGAATCGTAAGACTTCTCGCCGGAATTGATCGTGATGTTCTGCCCGCCGGCACTCGTGACCTTGCCAGCGCCATCAACTTGGTAAACGCGCGAATCTTCGTCGGGGATGCCAAACGCTCGCCGATCCTCCTTTGAAACCAACGTGCGCACGCCGGGGATAATCGGCATGCCGTTCGGCCCGACCTGCTGGCGCGGCGGCGCTGCTGCGGCTGGCGCTGGCGATCGAGCCGCTGGCGCAGCCTGGGGGGCGTCGGTCGCGTCAAGGGATTGAACAGGCGGCATGCCCGTCGGCGATGGTTCAGCAGTTGGCGCGGCCGGTGCGGCGCCGCCAGAGCCAATCGGCTTCGTTTCGCCGGTCAGCGGATTGAACGTGCCGATAACATTACCGGCCGCGTCCTTGATTGGCTGCAAGCTCGGCTGCTCGCGACGGTTCGCCTGCTGCTGCGCCAGCGTGAACTGACGATTCGCATTGCTCTGCGCTTGATCAGCTTCCGCCTTTCGGAAATCGAAATCGCGTCGATCCTTCTCGCGGTTGTAGCGCCTGTCGTCGGCGCGAGCGCGTTCCTGCAACATCGCGTTGTACACGGTCGGCAAATTCTGGAACGGCGCATTGCCCGGCGAACTCATCAGCGCCATCGACATTGCCCGCAGCATGTCGCGCCAGCCGCCGCCCGCACTGCTTTGGTCCGGCATGCCGCCCAGGCCGCCCAGTCCGCCAATGGTCTTCGCCCCGCTGCCGCCCGTGAACAGGCCGCCGAGCAGACCAGAAAGCGGGCTCGACGTGGGCGGAACGGAACCAGTGATCAAATCCTCGTCCATCGATTTCCCCTGAGACGTGGAAGGCGCATAGGCCAGCGCCTGCGACTGATCGGATGACGCGCCAGCGCCGCGACCCGGCGCCGACATCGCAGTTCCCTGACGCTGCTGCGGCGCAGCGCTCGCCACAGCCTCTCGCCCGGTCGCGACCGAAGGCATCGGGCCCTGCCATGACGGATCAACCTCGACATGCCATGGCTCGCGCCGATAAGGCTGCCTGAGCCCGAACGACGCCGCATTGTTGGTGATGAACGCCGCGCCGCCGTCTCGGCCTTGATTGCCCCGCATGTTGACGTCTGCGGCGTCGCCGCGCTCATGCAGCGAATGGCCCGGCGGATTGGCTGGCGCGCCCTCGCCGGCGAGATAGCGACGGTAGAGTTCGGCCTGCTCGCCGTAAGAGCGAAACCCGGATCGGACGCCGGGCAGCGCGCCGTTGCTGGCGTTGACCATGCCGAGCACGCGCGACGCCAGCGTGGGATCAAGATTCTGATATCCGGCCGGAGCCGCAGTCGGGCCGGTCTGCGGCGCACCTCCGCCGTTCTCTGCATAGTCGAGCACACGGCCCAACAAGCCCCTGGGCCGGCCCTCTTCGCCGGGCAGGCTGCGCAGAACAAGCGGCGTCGGATTGTTCGCGGGTTCGAATGGATCGAAGAACTGCGGAGCCTGCGCCGCGATCAGTGCGTCAATGTCGAGATCAGCCATTGATCACAGGCCCGACAGGATCATGCCAAGCAGGCCCAATCCGCCCTGCATCAGCGACGTGCCGGTCTTGTCCGGCGCTTCCGTCGTCGTCGTGCCGCCCGTGTTGTTCAGGCTCGGCGTGGTGCTGCGCAGCCGATCAAGCATGGTCCATGGCGCATCAATGACGCCCTGCGCGAATTCCTGTTGACTGTTGCCGATGCCGAGCAACTGCTGGAGCGCGGCGGCGCGACGCTGATAGGTATTGTTGTCGAGCGTGTTCGCCACCGTGGCGGCTTGCAGATTCCGACCCGCATTCTGGTTCGCGATATCGTTGACCGCGTTCTGATTGGCGAGACCGGCCTGCTGGCGATAGCCGGCATTGGTCAAATTGACCTGGTTCGCCGCGCCAGCATTCGCCAGCGCCGCGTCAGTAGCCAGCTTTGCGTTCGTCGCGGCTTGACCAAAGCGCAGCGTGTTGTCCAGGCTGGTGTTCTGGAGCGCGGTCTGCTGGCGCATCTGCGCATTGTTCGACGCCAGGCCCTGCGCATTGTTGAACGCCTGCGACATGAGATTCGCGGCGGTTTGCGAAACCTGATCGCCGTAATTCTTGTCGAGCTGAGCGCGCTGCACCGCCTCACGCGAGCCGCCGAACGATCCCGACGCAGCGGCGCGGGCGCCGATATCGGCGGCGGTCGCATTCTTCTCGCGCCGCATCGTGTTCAGCGTCGTGTCAAGCACGTTGGACGTGTACGGATTCATGAAGGGCTGGAACTCGTTTGCACCCAACTGAGCCGCGTCGCCCGCCTTGAATTGCTCGCCAGCCTGTTGAGCGCCGGCCGCGGCGGCCGGGCCGGCCTGCGCCGCTCCGGTCAACAGGGATGGCGACGCCGTGACGCCGTCAAGAAACGACATGCCGCTGCTCTGCGGCGTAAACGCATCCTGCGCCATGCCGCGCGCCAGATCGAACGCCATCAACTGATCAGCGTTGAAACCAGCTTTGGCGTAGCCGGGCGTTTGCGTGAACGGCCCGGTCATGGTCTGGCCCTGATTGATCAGGTTCTGTTGAGCGTCCTGCACGTATTGCGGAAGCTCGGTTTTCTGCGTCGTGGTCTGAGTGCCGCCTTTTCCGCCGCTCGCCATGTCATAGCTCCTTCGTCATGACGACGGCGCGCTTCACGTAGCCGTCAAATGCGCGCAGCCATCCCTCACGGCCGCAAATCGTGGCGCGCCGGCAACCCTGACGTCGCGCCCAATCCTCGATCTTCTCAGTGGTTCGCCTGATCTCTTCGAGATCGCCGCCGGACAACCAGCCATTCACTTCCTTGAAACCGGTCTTGTAATTCTTCAGTTCGGTCAGCGCTGCGGCGTTGGGCGATGGCCACAATTGCGCTTCGCCCTGCTCAATGGCCTGCCAGATATGGCTCTTGTCATGGGTTGGGCCGTAACGAGCGATTGCAGGCTCCAACCAAGGCCAGCAACGTTCGAATTCGCTGCGCAACCATTCCAGATCGGTCACCGGCGCTCGCCCGTCTTTTCAATGTCGAGCCGGAGCGCGCCGAGCCGCCATCCTGCCGGAGCCGCCGAATAATCAATGCGCAGTTTCAACTCGCGCATCTTCTTCAGCATGTCGATCTTCGTCTTGGCGACCGACGACGTGTATGGCCCATATGTCGAGACAGGACCATTCGGATATTTGCGGCCGAACAGCGTGAACGCGACGTCGCACAACTGATTTTCGAAATCAGGAATAACGCGCCTGATCTGCATCAGGAACTCGCCGTCGCCGATATCGAAAAACGACGTTTCGAGATACCCGGTCAAGGGATCGCCGTTCGCCGAATGGCCCTTCTCGTGGTAATAGATGTGACCATCGACATGCGCGGCGACCGGGAACTCGAAAATCCCGCCGTCCTCCCAACACCCGATGCCGGGCCCGTCATGCGACGCCCAATGGCCTTCGTTGAAATTAAAAACGACGATGCGGGAATTCTCATCGCCATCTCTTGCGTCGGGATAACTGAACCAGATTTCGTTTTGACGCGCGTTGACGCCGGCGTGAATTTTCGCCTGCTGATCAGCCGCTATGTTATCGAACATGTCGCGGATCAGCGTGCAGTCCATGGGCTGCGGCGCACCGCCGTTGTAGGAATGAAAATTCCCGGTGTTGGCAAGCCAGATCACTGTGCCGTTATGCTCTGCGATCGCATTTGGTCCGATCAGTCCGCAGCCCGTGCCGGCGAGATGAAAGGAAAACACGTCGCCGCTGCTGCCTGTGAACTGCATCGTGTACGCAGCGGAATCCGTCAGCACCAGACTATAGCCGCGAGAATTCTTGCCCTGCACGGCGACGCCGCCCTCGCTCAACGGATATTCGCCGGCGAGATTGCTGTCGGCGGGAATCCAGAGTTTGTTATTTTCCTGATCGCACCAGCGCACCAGTAATTGGTTGAAGTCGCCATCGGCCTCTTCCGTGCCGACCAGGACGCAGAAACGCTCCGGCGTCACGAACATTGAATTGATGCGATACGGCGCATTGTTGATGCGATAGGCCTTGCTTTCGAGCTTGATCGAAACGGCGGAGACATAGCCGTCAAAGCTCGCATCGACTTCGAAATAGAGTTGCGCAGGATCGGCGGGAGCTTGAAACAGCCGACTATAGGTTCCGTTGACCGTGATTGTTTTTGACGGGTCGCCGAGATCAATGACCGCGCCGGAGCCATCTTTGATCTTGAACGCGATCGTTCCGGCCGTTCTCGCCCCGATTGTGAAGACAACGCGATATGTCGCGCCGCCCCGCAGCGGAACGATCTTGGCGAGCGAGGACGGCGAGCCGGTCACGGAGCGCGTCCAGCGCCCGGTCGAATAGCTCCAGCCGCCGCCCGACAACCATCCGTCGCTCGTCGCCATGTCGCCGTTGGCGACGAGTTCGGCATAACTCAGATCGGGTTGCCATTCGTACAGCGCGCCGCCGGTCGGGCTTGCCAGAAGGTTTTCGCCCCAATTCGCGAGCGACCATGTGCGCAGCCGATATTCGTAAGCCGACTTTACGCCATAGGCGCCGACTCCGTAGGGGCCGACGCCATAGCCGCCGCCAGCCGAACCATCGACATTGCCGTCGACCAAAGCGGCGACGAAATCAACGTTGCCGCCGCCCGGCCCCGCCGTCGTTGAAGCTGGCGACGCCGCCGTGATGGTGTAATTGTCCGCATCGACGACAGTGATGGTGTACGGACCGGAGATGGTCAGTCCGCCCACCGCGGAGGCGTGCGAATAGGTCACGATCTGACCCGTCAGCAAGCCGTGCGTGGGATGAGCGACGGCGACGGTGGTCGAGCTATTTGTCGTCGAAAACGGCGACGTCAAGACGCCCTCGCTGTGCGGCGGCGTGACGTCGATCAGACCGCCGCCCAACAGCGCCATCAATTTCTTCGCCGTGCCGAACGCCATCACCTTTTCACCGTCGAGCGTGACCCACGCCTTCGCGGCGCGCGCCATGTCGGTTGACGGATCGAAGAGCTGCGCCGTCGCAACGAATTCATAGCCGGCGTTCGCTTCGGGCCGGCCGCGTCGGAAACGAACACGCGACGATGCGACATAGCCGCCTTCCGAAGCAAGCTGCGTGTCGTCTTTTATAATGCCGGGCTTGAACTCAGGCTTGGTCAGCGCCATTGCGACTGCGGGCTCCAAGGATTCTGCATCTGGAATGGACCGCCCCAACCCTGCGATTGCTGCTGAGGCATCCCGCCCAGTCCGCCCAGCGATCCGAAGCTCTGCGGATATGAGATCTGAGGCTGTGACGACTGAATGCGTCCGCCCGGCGTCGATCCGCCAGAGGTCGTATTGTTGTATGCGTTCTGTCGCGCCGTCTGATTGGCTTGGGCGTCAGCGCCGTTCTGCAGAATGAAATTCCACAACCATGCGCCCTTGTCGTTTTGCTGACCTGGCGCGCCGACCGCACTATTTCCAACGGCGAAGTCCGATGCGCCTCGATCGTAAAAAACGGGATTGGACCAAGCCCTGTTGGTGTTGCCTGTTCCAGAATAAGTCTGGAACGCATTCCAGGCGTCGTCAGCGAAGCTCATAGGCCGGTCCGAGATCATCGACGGTTTTGCCAGTCGCAGTCAGCGCGGCGACGAGGCGCGGTTCGTTTTCATCGACGACGGCGCTGGAAAAGAATTCCGCCTTGTCGACTTCGGACTGCGCGGCGAGCACCGCTTCGGCGACGCCCCACTCCTTCAATTTGCGGACGATATCGATCGGGCGATAGCAGCGAATCTTCGGTCGATCCGGCACGCGATAAACACCGATTTCCGCAAGTTCGGCGTCAGACCAAAGGTCGAGAACATTGGCGGGGTAACTGACGTCGTTTTTCGCGAATGGACCATAGTCCAATTCCATCCGGCCGAATTCGGTTTCAATCTCAAACGCCACGGGTCAGCTCCATGTCAATTTGACGCAAGATTTCGCGCCGGCGCCCGCGACTCCGAGGCCGGCTCCGCCGCCGCCGCCATAATCATTGCCATCAGCGCCAAAGCTGCCACCGGCGCCCGCTGGCGAACCGCCTCCAGACCCGGGGCCGCCAACGGTCGCTGTTCCGCCAGCCCCAGACGGTCCCGCGCCGCCGCCGCCATATCCTTTCGGGTTACCTGATGCTTCGCCGTAGCCATCGCCGCCGGAATATTTCGTGTCGCCCGTTCCCGACGCCGATTGGCCGCCCTGTCCCGACGTTCCAGCCACAGCCGCTGCGCCGCCTTTGGCCAGACAGACCGTCGATCCGCCTGACGAGTTTTGCTTGACCACCGCGTCGGCGCTGGAGAGATCGAGATAAACACCGGTGTAGCCTGATAAGCTGGCCAGCGTTTTGATGCTGTAGGCCCCGCCGCCGCCGCCCCGCGCCTCAACCCCGGAATTCAGATAGCCCGCGCCGCCCTTGCCGATGGTTTCGATGACCAGAGCGGACGCGCCGGCCGGGACGGAAATCGTCGTGGTCGACGTCGATCCACTATCGTATGTCGTCGAGTAGCCAGAGAACGCGGCGCTTCCGAGGACGATCCCGCCAATGCCTGGCAATATCATCTGACGCCACCCAATCCGGTGACGTAGATCGTCGATGAATCCTTGACGATATAGGACAACACGCTGACGCGGTTGGCCGTCGTATCGATGGAAAAAGCCGTACCGCCAGCGAATTTCCAGTTCGATGCGAAAGACAACGTGCGGCCGCCCGTCGCGTCTTGGATGATGACGATGATGCCCGACTGACCATTCTTGGTATTGGATGGATTGCCGAGCGTGCGATTTCCGCCGATCGTGACCGTAAAATTGATGCCAGTTGACATATCAACCGCGATCGTCGCGGCATCGGTCAAACTCACATAATCTGCGGCGCTCCAGACTTTGTCAGTCGAAAGGCCTCTGCCAGACGTATTAGCTCTAAACTCCGCGATCGAAGTTTCCGGCAATGACGCGACCGAGCCGATGCCCAGCGTCGTCCGCATCGCATTTTGATCGCTATCGTCGATCACGGTGCGTGCAAAAGCCGACAACGTCGTCACCGTCGCCGTCGCTGTGCCAGTGAAATAAGGCAGCTTGTCCGCGCCGCTCGTCACGCCCGCCAACGCGGCGAGATCGGCGTCATAGGCCTGAACATCTGTTCCGATGACCAGACCAAGCAACGTCCGCATCGCCGAATAATTCGCCGCAGTGATCATCGAGCGGCCATTCGCTGAAGCGTCAGAGATATCAACCGCCGGATGGGTATGCGCAGTTGGCGAACGGGAATCGCTCAACCGACTATCGTCGGCGCGAACAACTTTTGTGGCGTCGGAAACGCCAGACGACACGACCGGAAGGCGCGCGAGCGCAAACGTGCCAGACGTGATATCGCCGGCGGCGTAATCGCCGGCCGCCGGAATGACCGCCCCCGTTCGACTGTTGAATGAGGTGACGCTGCCCGTGCCGGGATTATAGGTGACCATCCAGGCCGAACCAGACCAGGCGCGCATTTCATTGGCCACGCTGTTCCAGTATATCGCGCCGGTCAGCAGCGCATTGCCATCGTTGTCAACGGTCGGGTTGGACGATTTCGCGCCGAGATAGCGATCGTCGAAACTATCATATGATGCGGCGGCGTTTGCTTCCGACGTTGCGGCCGCGCTCGCCGATGACGAGGCGGCCGATGCGCTCGCGCTGGCGTCATTGGCGTATTTGCGGGCGCCGTACAATCCGCCGGACACAACGCTTAGCGACGTCGCCCATGACTTGGCGTCGCCCGCCGCGGGCTGACCATTGCCGGTCCCGCCGATCGACCACGACCTTGCCGAATTATCCGTTCCGTTGGCGTAGTCGTCGATCTTGATCGCGTAGTTCTGCGCCAGCGTCGCATATGGAGCGACGACGGCCGCGATCTGACCAACGGTGGCGCCGTCGCTCGCCGCTGATCCATCGGCCATGGCGGTGATCTTGTGATTGCCGAGCGCGACGTCGGCGGCGGCCGTCCTGATCTTATCCAGCGTGGGATCTGTGACGAACGTATCGGTTCCGTCACAATAGACGAATGCGGTCTGACCCGATCGCACCGCAGCCGCCGTTCCTCCAGACGTACCGATATTTTGCGTCGCATCAGTCGCGTTGTGGATGTGGTAATTTTTCTTCGCGCCCGGAATGGTGACCTTGTAGGTCGCGCCGGGCGAACCCGTGAGCTTCAAAACGGCGGCGCGCGCCTGGTTCGCAACCCAGTTTGTTGCGGTCGGCGTGACGTTGCCCGTGATGTTCAGCGTCGTGACGTCGGCGACGGCCTCGGTCAGGCGGGTCAACGCATCGTTGAGCCCGTCCTCGCCCCAAGTATTGGTCTTTTCGCCGCGCTTCTGGATTTCAATTCCGAGCAGCGCCGTCGTCGTCGAAGCCATTAGCTCACCACCGCGTTATCGCTGGTCCGGCGCCACGCCGCGCCATCGCTGAAGGCCGGCGTTGGTCCGCCGCTCTCGTCAGGGATGAAAATGATCTGCGCGGCTGGGACCGCTGACGGAAGTTTCGTCACCGAAAACGTATCGAGACGACGTCCGGCCAGAAGGATTGAAATATCGCGCGCCAGCTTGTGGATGTACGCCGGAGCCGAGGCGTCAACCGACAGAAAGATCATGGCGCCTTAAACCGGACGCGCGTCGTCGCGCCGCTCAACCGCTTCACCGCGTCGCTATGGGCGAGGCCGCGCACGGCCTGCGTATAAAGCTTTCCCCAGGTCGCGATGCGACCGTCGTCGCCGGTAAACGGCGCGGTCTGCAACAGCGCGCCATAGAGATAGATCATTGGCGCTTTGGTCAGCAGCCAATTCGTCGGCGCGGCGTCGCTCAACGCCGGAACCATCTTGTAATAGGTCAGGTTGAGCGAGCCCGTGTGATACGGATATGTCGTGATCGTCGATCCGACGATGGTGTAGAATGCCGCATATCCGCTGCTCGGATTCGGATAGGCGTTATTCGCCCAATCTTCCGCGACCAGCTCCAGCGAGGCCCCGCCCACGCCCGACGTTGAAACGGCGGTGGCGGCGAGAAAATCCGCAGGCGCGGCGCCTGCACCGTTGGTCAGGGCGATCGTCGCCGACCCCTGCATGTCGGTACAGCGCAGCGCCGGGAAATCCTCGCCGCCATAATTGACCATCTGCTCCGCCGCGACGATGAAGTCGGGAATGACATTGGTCATGTCATCCCGCTCGATCCACGCGGCGACGCTTGCTTTGAGATCGGAATAATTGGCGAGCGCCATTAAACCCGACCCTCGAACGTGCGCAGCTTGTAATTGTCGCGATCGTTCCAGAACCGCTTGATCCAGGCATCGTCGCCGTTCTGCTTGGCCTTCATGTAGCCAGAGGACCAGGCCAAGGCATCGGGGATAGACCCGATGACGCGGCCGTCGCCCCAACGCCGACCCTGATTCATGGCGCGCTCTTCCGCCGTCGACGCAAAGATATCGTCAAGCGGGATATCCTGACGAATGACGAACGCGCCATTGCCGACGTCGAGCAGCCACGCCTTTACGCCCGTCACCGGATCATAGGAGAACAGCTTCCAGTCGCCATCGGTCACGTTCATGATCAGATCACCGGCCGCGCGATCGGAAAGTCGCCCTGGCAGATCACGCGCGCCTCGCTGCGCGGCAGATCAATCTCATCGCCGGGCAGGAATGGCTCGAACACGCCATCTTCATTCGGCTCGGCCAGTCGCGGCACGTACCGGCGCTGCAACTTCACCGTCACATGATCTTCGTCGCGCGGATCAATCTCCGGCGGCGCAGCCTCTTCAACTTTTGCGTTACGTCGCATGCATCACCTCATGAAATGAGAAAGAGGCGCTCCGAAGAGCGCCTCTGTTTTCTCAGTCGTCGCCGAGGAAACGACCGCTCACCGTGATCGTGCCGGTCACGTCGATGTAGCTGTTCGCGTCGATCGTCGTGGCCGTGCCTGACCAGTTGAGATAGAGCGACTTCGCCGTCGCCGTGCCGTCCAGCGGCGTCGACAGGGCGCCAGTCAGCTTCGTCGCCAACGTGCCGGTTCCGCCGACGTTGGTGATCTGCGACGTCACCGCGCCGATATCCTGCTCGGTCGACGTCAACGTGCCGTCACGCGCCGTCGCCGCCGCGGCTGAGCCGACGCCCAGAACGTGGACCGCATCGCCTGCGCCAGTGGTCAGCGCAGAACCTTCCGCGAAAGCGGTGTAGTTCTGGCGCGACCCGATGAACGCAATTGCGCCCTCGACGAAATCGAGGAGCTTGAGCGATCCGTAGGAGCCGGATGCGGCGCCGTCCGTCACCGGAATTCGAGCTTTGTTGAGTTCGAACGTCAGATGAAAGTCGGGATGCAGGATGTGGCTTTTCGTGACCAGGTTGACGGAGCCGGACGTCGGCTGCGTCGCCTGAACACCGATAGCCTTGGGAGCATCAGATGCCATCTCTTTTCTCCTTACGAGCTAGCGGTCTGACCGTAGAGATCGCAGATCGCGGCGAGCGCGGCCTCGTTCTTCACGATCGACGTGACTTCGCACTTCAGCACGCCAGGCTTGGCGTCGCCGGTCTTGGCAACGTCCTTGTCGCGCTGAATCTTACGCAGGAACCCGACCTTCGCCTTGCCTGGCTCAAGCAGAAGCGCGGTGCGGGTCAGCGTGGCCACGCCGAGATCGGCGTCGACACGCGCCCACTGGCGGTTTGGCATGACAGTGATCATGCCGAAATCAGACTGATACTCGTCCGCCGCGGCGATGATGCGCTGTTGACCGCTCTTGGCTTCTTTGCGGAACTGCGCAACGGCAGAGTCCGCCATGAAGCCAGAAAACACGCGCTTCAGATATGGCGACAACATGAGGATCGTCGGCGAGCCGCCGGCGCGATACGCATCCTCGATGCTGTTATCCATGATCGTCTTGGTGAACGTGCGCTGCGTTCCGTTGGTTGCGGCGTCAACCAATTTGGTGGTCGTGTTGAAGCCGCCGCTTGCGCCGCCCGAACCCATGGAATCGTTCGACGCGATCCATGCGCGCAACCCCGCCATTTGCGCCGGCGTATTGCCGGAATAGGCGACCGAGGCCTGATTGGACGCCAAAGTGACTTCGATATCCGTGCGAAGCTCAACGCCTTTCTTGAGCATCTCACGATCGTAATCCGACTTCTCGCCAGCCTTGGCGACGGCTTCCTGCGTCTCGGCCACGATGAATTCCTTCATCATGATCTGAGTATGGTTGCCGACGCGCTTGGTAGGCGTGATCGCGTCAAAGTCGTAGTTGTCGCCCTGAACGCGCTTGTTGGCCAAGCTCGGCGAGGAAAGCGAATCCTGGTTCCATTCAGGATGGATGCCATCGACGCTCTCACTGCCGAGCAGAGAATAAAGCGGCGTCTCTTTCGGGGTGATCATGTCGACCCAATCGGCAAGCGTTTCGCGATTGCGATTGGAATTCGTGGTGTCAAAAGTGTTCGTGGTCTGGGACATTTCCTCTATCCCGATGCTGAGAAAGCGGACAGCACGTCATCGAGACTGCCGCTTTCGCGCGCCTTCGCGAGCAAACCCTGACGAGATTCGTTGGACCGTTCCGCGCTGGACAAACGCCGCGTCGGCGACAAAACGGGAGCCGTTGGGTTGCCGGCTTTCGCCGCCCGCAACGTCTCCATTTTCTTCGCCTGCAAATTGCGCCAGCGGATCGCGTCTTTCGCCATCAGCAAAAGACGATGATCGGCGACCTGATCAACGTGGCCCTTCTCAAAGCCATAGTGCTTTTTCAGATCAGCGGTTAACGTCGCATAGAACTTTTCAGCGCCTTCCTTCGTCGCAATCTCAGGGATTGTCTCGATCGCAAGCTTGTGCTCGCCCTTGAGATATTCCTGAGTTTGCGCGAACTGCTCGCGCTGCTGTTCCTGCGCCCGCTGTTGAAACGCAACCACTCTCTGCTCGAACGCGAGCTTCCGCGCGTCGAACAGGGCTTTTTGATTGTGATACGTGATCGGATCATAGTCCGGCGAGTGCTCGTCAGCCATGGAAAGCGGAGGCGGCTCGCCGATCTGCGTCTTGAGAACATCCAAGACGACAGGGAGAACTTCATTCAGGGATCGTTCGCGTTGCGCGAACTGCGCCGATCGCGTCTCAAACTCCTGCTTGGTCGCAGCGAATTTGTCCTGATCAGCGCGGATGGTTTCAAGATCGCCGAACGCTTTCTTCAAATCTGAAACAGTGACCTTCCGACCATCCCGCAAGATAGCCGTGGCATCGCCTTTCAGACTGATATCGCCGTTATCGTCGTCCTGAGCGGAGTCGCCGGCGTCGTCGTCCAACGCGGCGAGATCGGATTCATCAACTTCGGGATCGGCCGCGACCTCGCCCTTGCCTTCTTCCGATTTGGCGGTCTGCTCGGCCTGTTCCTGCCGATCAGCCGCCGCATTCTGCTTTTCCATATGTTCGATAGCTGCATCGACCGACGAAAAAGCGTTGTCGCCAGCGCCCGCAAGCGCAGCGGTTTCCTGATTGTCCATTTGATTGATCCATTGCCGGCCTCACGCGGCCGGCGTGCGATCACACGACCCGCAAGTCGCGCGAATTCTGACGAGCCTTGCCGGCCTCTATGATCCGGCGCAGGCTGTTTCTGACTTCGCGGATCACGCGGACCCGTTCAACCAGCGCGTTGCGCTTGGCCTGTCCAAAACGCCACCACACGCGCGTGCCGAGAATTTCTTCGAATGTTTCCTGTTCCAGCCTGGCAAACGCCTCGACGAGCAAGGGCTCATTCAACAAGCGCTGCGCCTCGCGCTCGCGGTGACGACGGAGATCGTCATCCATCAGTACAGCCCGCCCGTGCCGGTCCCGCCGTCGCCAAAACCAGCGCCGCCGCTACCGCTGTCGTGACTGCCAAAGCCAAAGCCGCCATCATTGTTGCCGCCCATGCCTTCGGCGCCGTTGCCAAACATCAGGGCCTGCAAAATCGTTTGCTCCGGCGTTTTGGGCTGCGCCGCCTGCGGCTGTGCGCCCCAACCGGGGAAGAACATCTTCATCATCGCATCCCGATCCTGCGGGATTTGATCATAGGCCCCGAACGTCCATGGCATGCGATTCATGCCCTGGCTCTGCGCCGCGCCCTGCTGGCGATACGCCGCCCAATCCGGCTGCACGCTGGTCTGCTGCGGCTGCATAGCGGGAACGGCGCGCTGCTGCGGCAACTGTTGTTGTAATCCTGGCAGTCCGAGCAAGCCCTGCAATCCGCCTGGGGTCAGTGATCGCGACGGCATGCCGGACGGAGACGCGTTGGGCGAAATCATGCTCATCAGCGATGCCGGGATCATTGCGGCCTCTCAATGTTCGTGTCGGTCTGGCCGGCATGGTTTTGCGCAGCAAGAACGTTGGCCTGCGCGGCGAGCCGGGCCTCGAACTCCATCTCGCGCTCGCGCAATGCGAACTTGTGATCCTGCGCTCGGATTTCCAACTGGAATTCCATCTCCTGCTTTTCGCGCTGAGCCTGAAGCTCCATGGCGTGTCGCTCGCGATCGTTCTGCAACTGCGCTGCAAGCTTCTTTTGCTGGAGATCGTGATCGGCGAGCGCTTTTTGCTGCTCGATCTGCATCCGCTGCTGCGCCTCGATCGCCTTCGGATCGGGTTGCTGCATGCTCTGTGCAAACTGAGCCAACTGCTGCGGATCGATTTCCGGAAAATACGCCTCGGCGTTCCGCAGGCCAGCGGCCTCCGCCATCTTGCGATAGGTCACGAACAGCTTGTCCAGGCCGAGCAGCGGATTAGATGGACCAAGCCGCAACACCACCTGTTCCTGCTTGGTCGCGACGCCGTTCAGCGTCTGCAAATCCCGGTCGCGCGATCCCGTCCCAAGTCCCGTGTTGATCTCGACGTCCATATCGACGTTCCACGGACGCGGATCGACGGCGACCCACTGCTGCTTGCGCAATCTAACGGTGCGCGGCTTGTCCTGATTTTTAACGACAAGTCTCAACAGACATTTGAAAAATCGCTTCAACCCGACCTGGGCGATGTTGGCGGCGTAATCTTCCTTGCGCGTCGCCAGCGCGCTCTGCGTCGCCTCGACGGCGCGCGCCGTCTGATTCTGCAACGCATCCTGATCGAGGCCCTGAGAATTTGGACCGGAGCCGACCCGACGCTCGCCGACCTTGTCCTGGTACTCCAGCATGGCGAACGCTTCTTTGCCGACGAACGGGATCGTCAGATCGGCGATCGCGGCGCGCGCGTCGCCCTTAACCGGCACAACGCCGCCAGGACCGAGATTGATGACGTCCCCGACCTCGTCGATGGCGTCCGTGCTGACAGCGCGCTGTGGCTCCACAACCTGATAGAGATTGTCGAGCATCTTGCGCAGCAGGACCGTTTTAATCTCCTGCACGTCGGCCATGTCGTCGAAAATCGACCGCCCCATCCACGAAAACGGTTTGGGGTCAGGGACGAGATCGGTGAATGGCAGATCGTCGCCCCATTCCTCGTTGGCGAGAATCTGACGCTTGCCCGACATGCCGCCGGTGACGATCTTGCGGCGCTCCGCCACGCCGTCGCCGTTGTAATCGACGAGGACATAGCATTCGTAAATCGTAACACGCTCCGACGCCTTGTGCGGGACGCCGTCGCCGCGCAGCGCGGAGAAGCCATCCCGATCTGATTGCGACTGAACGGACGAATCCGACACGGATGGGATGAGATCGACGACGTCGCGCTTATAACCCTGCTCGATAAGCTCCGACCGCGTCGGCCTGCCCTTGTGCGCGCAGAACCTGCACTCGCGCTCGGTCAGAGCGCGGGCGTCTCTTTCGATCAGGAAATCCTCGTCGGCGATGGCCTCGACGCGCAACTCGCCACGCGCGTCGACATATTTAATCTTGAGATCGTACCGTGTCTGCCCGGGCGATTGATCGTCCTCATACTCCTCGAAATCGAGAACCTTTGCGGAGGCGTCGTCGATCTCCGAGATGGCGGCAGTCACGCCCTCTTCATCCAGGCCGGTGAACGATTCCACTCGCTCCTTGGCGGACTTATCCCACCAATGCTTGAGCACGCCGTTGCCGAGCAGCAACGCCTCATGCAATGCGGTTTTCAGCACGGCATGACCGTTGCACTCCCGCAGCACGAGATAATTGACATAGTCCGTGGCCTGGGCCGCAAACGCCTCGTCCTTTGGCGTCTGTGGCAGATATTCGCCGATCACGGCCGAGCCGAGAAACACCTGCGCCACGCCGGGCACGATAAACGACATGGCGTCGGCGACGTCGCGCGACGTAACGGAGCTTTTGCCCGGCTGGGGCGGAAAGTCCGGCACCTTGCCATTGAGATAGTCGAGCGCTTTGCGCCGCCGCGTCTCACGCTCTGACCCGCCCATCGTTTCGGAATCGACGATGTACTGATCAATGAGCGCGACAAGCTGCGCGTCATCCATTTTGGCCAATCAGCGCACCCATGACGTGTTAGGTTTCGGGATCGTGCGGCGTTCCAGCGTCTTCGCGTGGCGCCGCATCATCATTGCGTAGCGAGAGGCGCAGAGAACGTCGTCGAACTCTTTGACGATCCGGCCGTCTTCGCGGTGATAAAGCCGGAACTCTTCGAACCATGCGCCGCAGGTCGAGAAGACCTTCCAACGATTGGTCTGCATTCGCTCCAGCATTTCGGAGACGCCGGCCTCGACGCCGTTCGTCCCATCGAGAAAGGTTGCGCGCTCCGTCGTCAGCGCCAAGCCGTGGTCGCGATATTGTTTCGCGAGCTGCTCGCCGGAACTGCCCTTATCGTGCTGCAGGCCATCGTGAGGCCACGCCCAGACCAGACCTTTGCCCCAAGGCTTCAGCGCGCCGCAATGCATGATCGGCGTCTGCTGCGACCGACGATAATCCGCCGTGACGTAAATCACGTCATTATCGCGATCCCAGGCCAGCTTGGCCGCCGCGGTCGGATGGTCCCACCCGAAGTCAAGCCCGGCAATCTGAGGCCAATGCGACGGGATTTCGAACGGCGCGACAGTGATGTCAGATTCCGAGATCGGAAATATGCGGCCAGAACCAAGAGCCGGAATGCCCTTCGTTCTGGCGTCGCGCTCCCATTCCGCATAGCTCGCGATGATGCGGACCCGCTCTTCCTCTGAAAAGTGCTCCGCGTCATCGATCGTCGCCGTCGTGACGTGGCGATCCGGGTTTGGCTCCATCACAAACCGCCTGACCACCTCCGACATGCCGAGCAGCGGCGTGAACGTCAGATAGACAATGCCGCCCGTCTCGTTCGTGCGGGTCAGCGCCTCCGAATAAATGTCCTTGTCGGGCTCTTCATCGAGCCAGATGACTTCGAGCGCCGCGCCCTGCCACTTCTCCCGGCCGCGCTCGTAACTCTTGAACTGGAGCGTCGACCAACCGCCAGCCTCATGCCGAATGCTGATGGTGTCGATCAGGCCGGCCACACCGCGCGACGGCGAATGACTGCCGAGCGCGGCATGTGGGATAAGACCAGTCCCCCATTCTTCATTGCGCGCCGGCGGCCCAACGAGCTTCGCCTGCACGACGTCGCGCGTGGATTCGTTCGTGACGCCAGCCGCCCATGCCCTGACCGGCTTATTGAACCGCTTGCCGCGCCACCAGTTCGGATAGCGACCAGTCAAATGCATCGCCAGTTCAGCGGCGCCGCATTCCGTCTTGCCGAAGCGATTGGCCGCCATCAGCAGCCGCTCGCGCTTCGTCGCTCCAGCCTCGTGGAACTCCCGCTGCTTACTGTAAGGTTGAAACGCCGCGAGCCGGTTTCTTGCCGCGCGCTTTGTCATCTCCGCTTCCAGCCTTGGCAGCATCCTGGATAGCTGCTCGGGCGGCATTGACGAGAGCGGCAAGCTCGTCATCCGGGACATCGTCGAGGACGTTGACATTCAGGTCCATCTGTTTCGGCAGGATAGAGGCGATGACCTTCAAATATTGGTCCGGCTTTTCTTCGCGGACCTGCTTGATCACCTCGACGCCATGGGCTTCAAAGTCGGCATGCATCGCCTCAAGGAAGGCTTCGCCCAGCTTGTTGCGGGAGCCCTTGGGCCGGCCGGTCGATCCGTTATTGCCCGTTAGGAAACGGCCTCGATCGTCCCTTGGCTCTTCCTCGCCCATCGCCTTACCTGTCCTGTTGATCGATTGTTGCGGGCGACGCGGAACTGGATGCGCTTGGCCTTGTCGCCAACAATCCTGAAGTCCATGTCGTGGACGAGCCCGCAGTCACAGCAGGCCATCTTATAGCCCTTGCGGATCGGGCGAACCCAACGCGACCAGCGGCCGTTGACGGCGTATTCCTGACGGATACGAGCCATTAGCTGACCTCGTCAGAATCGTCCCAGGCAAGATCGTCGCGCATATCGTCGTCGGCCGGCAGTTCACTATGCACAGACCCGTTCATGGTGACATTGCCGAAGTCGCTCATGAAGCGCTGCACGTTCGAAACGAAGCCGCCGCACTTGTCGCAGCGCCCGGCGTCGCCCGTCTTAATGTGGGTGACAGCATGCCCTTCATAGACGCGCATGAAGCCGTCTTCGCCGATGACGGCGTAGCGCCCAACCATGTCGGGCAGATAGGGCCCGTTGTAGTCCTCGCATGCCGGTCCGTCGTTCATGCCGCGCGCGGCGATGCGCTGACGGCCGAGCAAAAGCGCATCCATGCGAGCGGGCTGCTGAACAGCGGTCATCAAGGCCTCACCTTGCCCTTTCGGGCGAATAGGTCGGGCAGCGCTGGCCCGCTGCCCGAAACGACTTGCCACCATTAACGCCAAATACCGCGCACACCCCCGGATCAGCAGCGCTACGCATGGCGGCCTTGTTTGGACCCGCTCCGTCGTTCTGGATCGCGGGCGGTCTCGCCGATGGGGGAACTGAACGTTTCTTGTGAAATAAGGCGAGAGATAACTATCAAATCGCCTTAACCCCTGCGCCCCAGGCGCA
>ERZ650311.436-NODE-436-length-26767-cov-7.613732_pt1 | contig 26767 bp, 28 predicted proteins | sample MGYA00376247_ERZ650311 | MGnify/ENA primary metagenome ERZ650311 (study PRJEB26733, sample SAMN07839324) | wastewater metagenome | biome: small river; feature: stream; material: water | place: USA: North Carolina | collected 2016-07-28 ...
TCCGGGCCTATGGCATTGTCAACGCTCGCACAATAAGTTTGCGAGCGCGTTAATTTCGAGGCCGAGGCAGCTCAGGGGCCGCGACGGCGAACGTCCGGATCCAGTCGAACCAGGCGGGCATACCCGCGCCGGTGCGGGCGCTGACCGGCAGGACGGTGGCGGTCGGATTCACCTGACGCACATGGGCGATGTAGGTGTCGAGGTCGACGTCGAGGTGGGGCACCAGGTCGATCTTGTTCAGCAGGACCACGTCGACCGAGCGGAACATGACCGGGTACTTCAGCGGCTTGTCCTCGCCCTCGGTCACCGAGTAGACCATCGCCTTGGCGTGCTCGCCGACGTCGAACTCGGCGGGGCACACCAGGTTCCCGACGTTCTCGATGATGACCAGGTCCAGGCCGGGCAGATCCAGGCCCTGCAGAGCCCGGTTCACCATCGGGGCGTCCAGGTGGCACTCGCCGCCGAAGCCGTTGTTGGTGTTCAACAGGGAGATCTGCGCGCCCCGGCCACCGAGGCGCGCGGCGTCGATGTCGGTGGCGATGTCGCCCTCGATGACGCCGACGGCGAGGTCGCCGGCCAGCTCGTCGAGGGTGGCCGCCAGCACGGTGGTCTTGCCCGAACCCGGTGAGCTCATCAGGTTCAGGGCGCGAATCCCATTGGCCTCGAAGGCCGTGCGGTTGATGTCGGCCCGGGTGTCGTTCTCGGCGAAGATCGATTCCAGCACCTCGATGCGCTGTGAGCCGGTGCCGTAGCCACTGTGGTCACCGTGATCGTGGGCATGGTCGTGCTCGCCGTGCTCGTGGGCGTGCACGGTGCCGTCGTCGTGTCGATGAAACCGACCCATCGTGAGGACCTTTCGCTGCGGACTCAGGTCACGTCCAGTGAGGTGACCAGGAACTCGTTGCCGTGGACCACCTCCACGTCGGCGCTCTCGCACTGCGGGCAGCACAGCGACCAGCGCGAGGCGATCTCGGACTGCTGCCCGCAGCCGCGGCAGCGCACCTCGGCGGTGACGAACTCGAGTTCGAGTTCGGCCTCGGGCATGTTCTCGTGCTCGCGGACCATGCTCCAGCAGAACGACAATGACTCCGGGACGACCTGTCGCAGGGCGCCGACCTGGACGCGGACCACGTCGACCCGCCGGCCCTCGGCGTAGGGCCTGACCACCCCGGCGATCGCCTGGCACAGCGACAACTCATGCACCGTCGCCCACCAGACCTTTCGCCTCTTTCCGCCCCGACCGAGCAGGTTTGCACCCTACCGGGCACGGCGCCGCGGCCCCGGGCGATTCCGGGCGGAAAAGCGCACGGTTTTGGTGCGGATCTGTGATTGTGGTCATTGCCGTGCCGGACTAGCGTGGGTGTCACCTACCCGCGCGGACAGCCCACCGCAACGGGTGGCTGTGTCATCGCTGCGGAGGTTCATGAGCACCTTTCTACCCCTGCGCCGGGTGCGCCTCGACATCACCGGGGTGGTGCAGGGCGTCGGGTTCCGCCCGGCGGTCGCGCGGATCGCCGCCGAGCATGGGCTCAGCGGCTTCGTCTACAACGACGCCGGGTCGGTGCACGCTGAGCTGGAGGGCCCGGCCGCCGACGTCGACGCGGCGGTCGCGGCCATCGAGGACCGCCCGCCGCCGATGGCGCACATCCACACCCTGCGAATGACACCGCTGGATGCCAAGGGCGACAAGGCGTTCGAGATCGTCGACAGCCGCGGCGCCGACACCGCCCGGACCCTGGTGCCGCCCGATGTCGCCGCCTGCGCGGACTGTCTGCGCGAGATGCGGGATCCCGCCGATCGGCGGTTCGGCCATCCCTTCATCACCTGCACCAACTGCGGCCCGCGCTACACGGTGATCACCGACCTCCCGTACGACCGGCCGACGACCACGATGTCCGGTTTCCCGATGTGCGCGGCCTGCGCGGCGGAGTACCACGACCCGCTGGATCGTCGGTTCCACGCCCAGACCGTCGCCTGCCCGGACTGCGGCCCCCGCCTGGCCTGGCGCACCGCCGACGCCACCGGCCCTGCCTTCGACGACCCGATCGGCGCCGCGGTGGCCGCGCTGGGCAACGGGCAGATCGTCGCGATCAAGGGCATCGGCGGATTCCACCTGGCCTGCCGGGCCGACAACCCCGCCGTCGTCGCCGAGCTGCGGCGGCGCAAGACCCGCCCGGCCAAGCCGTTCGCCGTGATGGCCGCCGACCTCGAGGCCGCCCGGTGGATCGCGGTCGTCGACGCCGCGGCCGCGGCCGCGCTGAGCGCCCCGGCCGCCCCGATCGTGCTGGTCCCGCGCTGGCCGGGGGCCGTCGCCGACGCGGTGGCTCCCGGCCTCGGCGACCTCGGCGTGATGCTGGCCTACACCCCGGTGCATCACCAGCTGTTCGACCGCCTCGGGCCGGTTCCGCTGGTGATGACCTCGGCCAACCGGGGCGGTTCGCCGATCGTGTTCCGCGACGCCGACCTCGACTGGATCGACGGACTGGCCGACGCCGTCCTGACCCACGACCGGCCGATCCACGTGCCGTGCGAGGACTCCGTGGTGACCATCGACGACCGGGGTGAGGTGCTGCCGCTGCGGCGCTCGCGTGGCTACGCGCCGCTGCCGGTCCCGGTGGCCCTGCCGGAGACGTCGCCGGTGGTGCTGGCCACCGGTGGCGACCTGAAGACCACCTTCTGCCTGATGGGCTCGGACAACGAGTCCGCGCACGCGCACATGTCCGCGCACCTGGGCGACATGGCCGACCCGCGCACCCAGGACTGCTTCACGGCGGCGCTGGATCACCTGGCTTTCATGACCGACCGCCGCCCGCAGGTGATCGCCTGCGACATGCACCCCCGCTACGCGACCACCGCCTGGGCGCACCGCACCGCCGCGGGCCGGCCCCTGGTCGCGGTGCAGCACCACCACGCCCACGCCGTCGCCCTGCTCGCCGAGCACGGGCGGCTCAGCACCCCCATGATCGCGGTGACCTACGACGGCACCGGCTACGGCACCGACGGCACCATCTGGGGCGGCGAACTGCTCGCCGTCACCGACCCCGCCGGCTTCACCCGGGTCGGGCACCTCCGGCCGTTCGCGCTGCCGGGCGGCGAGGGCGCGGTGCGCCACCCGGCCCGCATCGCCCTGGACCTGCTGCACCGGGCCGGCGTCGACTGGGGCGCCGACCTGGCGCCGGTGGCCGCCGTCGGCCAGGACGGCCTGCACATCCTGGCCCAGCAGATCCCGCGCGGCCTCGGGTGCGTGACCACCAGCAGCATGGGCCGGCTCTTCGACGCCGTGGCCAGCCTGCTCGGCGTCTGCCAGGAGGTGACCTACGAGGGCCAGGCCGCCGTCGAACTCGAGCACCTGGCCCGCACCGGGAGCCCCGTCACGCTGGACTTCGCCGTCGCCGAGGGCGTGCTGGACCCGACGCCGGTGATCGCCGGTCTGGTCGAGGGCCTGCGCGCCGGTGCCGGTATCGCGGACCTGGCCGCGGGCTTCCACGCCGCGGTGATCCGCGCGACCGCCGCGGCGGCCGCCGACCGCGCCCGCGCCGCCGGTATCTCCGTTATCGGGCTGACCGGCGGGGTGTTCGCCAATCGACTTCTGCTGCAAGGACTTCGGGCAGAGCTCACCAAGGGCGGCTTCGAGGTGCTCTCGCACCGCACGGTGCCCTGCAACGACGGAGGGCTGGCGCTCGGCCAGGCCACCATCGCCGCCGCGATCCTGACCAAAGCGGACGCTGCGGCTGAACCGGAAAGGAGTGGCGTATGTGCCTCGGAATCCCCGGCAAGGTGATCGAGATCTGGGAGGAAGCGGGGACCCGGATGTCCACCGTCGATTTCGGCGGCACCACGAAGACCGTGTGCCTGGCGTACCTGCCGGACATGGAGATCGGTGAATACACCATCGTACATGCGGGTTTCGCCATCACCCGCCTCGACGAGGCGTCGGCCAACGAGACGCTGAAGATGTTCGACGAACTCGGCATCCTGGACGAGGAGCTGGGCGCATGAGATACCTCGACGAGTTCCGGGATCCGGTCGCGGCGAAGGCGTTGGTGGACGCCATCCGGCGGACCGCCACCCGGCAGTGGACCATCATGGAGGTCTGCGGCGGGCAGACCCATTCGATCATCCGCAACGGTATCGACCAATTGCTCGACGGTGCAGTCGAATTCATCCACGGACCGGGTTGCCCGGTGTGCGTCACCCCGCTGGAGATGATCGACCGGGCCCTGGAGATCGCCGGGCGCGAGGATGTCATCTTCTGCTCGTTCGGCGACATGTTGCGCGTGCCTGGCAGCCACCAGGACCTCTTCGGCGTGCGCGCCCGCGGCGGCGACGTGCGCATCGTGTACTCGCCGCTGGACGCCACCCGGATCGCCGCCGAAAACCCGGACAAGGAAGTGGTGTTCTTCGGCGTCGGCTTCGAGACCACCGCGCCGGCCAACGCGATGTCGGTGCTGCACGCCCAGCGCCTGGGGCTGAGGAACTTCTCGGTGTTGATCTCGCATGTGCTGGTGCCGCCGGCGATGACCGCGATCCTGAGCTCGCCCACCAAGCGGGTGCAGGGGTTCCTGGCCGCCGGGCACGTGTGCACGGTGATGGGCACCTCGGAGTACGGGCCGCTGGTCGAGCAGTACGGGGTGCCGATCGTGGTGACCGGATTCGAGCCGCTGGACCTGCTCGAGGGGGTGCGGCAGGTGGTCGAGCTGCTCGAGGACGGCAAGGCCGAGTTGCGCAACGCCTACCCGCGCGCCGTCAGTGCGGAAGGCAACACCGTCGCGCAGCAGGCGCTGGCCGACGTGTTCACCGTGACCGACCGGCAGTGGCGCGGCATCGGCATGATCCCGAGATCCGGCTGGACGCTGTCGCCGCGGTACGCCGCCTTCGACGCCGAACTCAAGTTCGGGGTGGGCCACCTGCAGGTCGAGGAGTCGGCCGAGTGCCACAGCGGCGAGGTGCTGCAGGGCCTGCTGAAACCCAACCAGTGCCCGGCGTTCGGCAAGAGCTGCACACCGCGCACCCCGCTGGGCGCCACCATGGTCTCCAGCGAGGGCGCCTGCGCCGCCTACTACCAGTTCCGGCGGCTGGAGACGGCGGCCGGTGTCTGAGCCGGCGGGCAGGAGCGAAGCGACCTGGGGATCGGCAGTGCCGGACCCGACGGACTGGGTCTGCCCGTTGCCGCTGCGCGAGACCAAGCGCATCGTGCTGGGCCACGGCGGCGGCGGCATCCTGTCCGAGGAACTCATCGAGAACCTGTTCCTGCCCGCCTTCGGCCCGTCCGGTGGGCCGGCCCGCGACTCCGCGCTGCTGGCCGTCGGTGCCGGCCAGATCGCGCTGACTACCGACTCCTATGTGGTGAACCCGCTGTTCTTCCCGGGCGGCAACATCGGCGACCTGGCGGTCAACGGCACCATCAACGACCTGGCCTGCAGCGGGGCGCAGCCGCTGGCGCTCACCGCCGGCTTCATCCTCGAGGAGGGCCTGGAACTCGAGGTGCTCGGCACCGTTGCGCAGACCATGGGCAAGGCCGCGGCCGACGCCGGGGTCGGCATCGTCACCGGCGACACCAAGGTGGTCGGAAAGGGCGGCGCCGATGGGCTTTTCGTGAACACCGCCGGCGTGGGCGTGGTGCCCGCCGGGGTGCGCATCGGCCCCGAGCAGGCCCGCCCGGGCGATCACGTCATCGTCTCGGGTGCCGTCGGCGAGCACGGGGTGGCCATCATGAGCGTGCGGGAGGGGATCGACTTCGGCACCACCGTCACCACCGACAGCGCCCCCCTGCACCGCCTGGTCGCGGCGATGCTGGCCGCGGCGCCCGACCCGAATGCCGTGCATGCCCTGCGCGATCCCACGCGGGGCGGGCTGGTGGCCGCGACGGTGGAGATCGCCCGGGCCGCGGGCATCGGCGTCGAACTCGACGAGCACGCCATCCCGATCCCCGACGCCGTCGCGTCGGCGTGCGGCTTTCTGGGCCTGGACCCGCTGCAGGTGGCCAACGAGGGCAAGATGGTCGCCTTCGTCGACCCGGCGCACAGCGAGGCGGTGCTCGCGGCCATGCGCTCGCGCCCGGAGGGCGCGGGGGCGGTGATCATCGGTCGCGCCGTTGCCGAGCACCCGGGCATGGTGGTCGGGCGCACCCCGTTCGGCACGACCCGGGTCATCGAACGCGAACTGGGCGAACAACTTCCGAGGATCTGCTGACCGTCACCGGCACCCTCGACGACGCGGCCGTCGGCGCGCTGACCGCCTGGGTGCGCGCGCAGGGCGTTGGCTCGGGAGTCAGCGATGTCGAGCCGCTGGCCGGCGGCACCCAGAACGTCGTGGTCCGGCTCCGGGTCGACGGCCGCCCGCTGGTGCTGCGCCGGCCGCCCCCGCACCCGCGGCCCAACAGCAACCGGACCATGCTGCGCGAGATCGCGGTGCTGCGCACGCTGGCCGGCGGCACCGCGCCGCACCCCGAGATCGTCGCGGCCTGTGCGGATCTCGACGTCCTCGGCGTCGCCTTCTACCTGATGGAGGACGTGGCCGGCTTCAACCCGGCCACCGAGGTCGCCCCGGCCTACCACGACCCGCGGCTGCGGCACCGGGTCGGCCTGAACTACGCCGCCGCGCTCGCCGAACTGAGCCGAGCACCGTGGCGGGGGCGGCCGCTGGCCGCGCTGCAGCGCCCGGGATCCTTTCTGGCCCGCCAGGTTCCGAACTTCCTCGCCCTGCTCGAGAGCTACCGGAACGACTGCTACCGCCCCGAGTCGCTGGCCGTCGAGGGGCTCGCGCGCTGGCTCGAGGAGAACCGCCCACCCGACGGCGAACCCGGGATCATGCACGGTGACGCGCATCTGAACAACACCCTGCTGCGCCGCGACGTGCCCGAGGTGGCCGCGTTCGTCGACTGGGAGATGTGCACCATCGGCGATCCACTGCTCGACCTGGGCTGGATCCTGGTGTGCTGGCCGCACGACCCCGACCCGATCAACGCCGGGCGCGAACTGGCCGCACTCGGTGGTCTGCCCAGCCGCACCGAACTGGTGGCGGCCTACACCGACGCCGGCGGCAGGCCCGTCGGACACCTGGACTGGTATGTGGCGATGGCCTGCTTCAAGCTCGCGATCGTGATCGAGGGGACCTACTCGCGCTACCTCGTCGGGCAGGCGCACCGGGAAGCCGGTGAGCGCCTGCACGATTCGGCCAACCGGCTGATCGAGTTGGGTGGGCGGGTCGCCGCCGGCGACAACCCGTTCACCTGATCCGGCTGCCGCGGCGGCGGTTGGGGGTGAGAATCATGGTCATGTCCGCCGACGAGCCGCCCCGCGGGGGCATTGTCGCAACCATCGCCGAGATCGATGCTGCGCCCGACGAGGCGACGCTACAGGCCATGCTGGGGCGGGCGCGGGCGGCGGTGGCCGCCGAATGGGATCGGCGCGCCACCCCGACTGCGGCGCTGGCGGCGGCCTGGTCGGAGGCGATGCGGACGACGGTTGCGACGGTCGCGCGGCTGGTGGGCCGCGCCGAGGCACCGGCCTGGACCTGGTTCGTCTCCGGCGCCGTCGGGCGCGGCGAGGCCGTCCCGGGTTCGCGCCTGGAGACCCTGGTCTCGCTGTCCGACGACGTCGACGACGCGGGCAAGGCGCGCGCGTTGGTGCTCGCCGCCGACGTGCATGCGGTGCTGGAGCGGTGCGGGCTGCCCCTTGACGGCCACGGTGTGCTGGCGAGCAGGTCCCGGTTCTGCCGCCGGGACGTCAGCTGGGAGGACGGCATCGAACGGTGGGCGGCCGACCCGGCCGCGGACCGTGGCGTGGTGATGATCGGCCTGCTCGCCGACGCCTGGAGCGTCACCGAGGCCGCCCGCGGCGAACGGCTGCGGCCCCTGGTGATCGCCGCGGCCCGGCGTCATGCCGCGGCGCGCACCGCGATGCTGCGGGACGCCGCCTCGGTGCGCGCCGGCATTCCGTCGCGGTTGCGGATCCTGGCGACCCAGGACGACCGGGTGGACCTCGAGGCGGCGGTGATCGACCCGATCGTCAAGATCGCGCGCTGGGGTGCGCTGTCGGCCGGTTCGCACGCCCTGTCCACCACCGACCGCCTCAACCATGCGGCGGCGGGATCGGTGATCGACACCGAGGACGCGTCCACGCTGTGCGACTGCTACGGGGCGCTGTCGCGGATCAGGTGGAGCCGCCGGACGGCGCCATGGTTGGCGGGCGGGCCCGTCGACGACACGGTGTCGATGTCGGGACTCGCCCCGCAGGAACGGGCCACGATCCGCACCGTCGCCCGGGAGGTCGGCGCCGTCCGGCGCAAGCTCACCGGGAGCTCGTGAGGCTCAGCGCGCCGGGGCGTTGGCGTTGCAGGTACACCACTGGGCGGGCGGCACCGAGGCCTTCACCTCGGCCACATGCTCACCGCAACCGGCCCAGGTGGTCTTGTGGCAGCGCGGGCATTCGACGGGATAACACATGACGGCTCCTGTTGGTTGTTGACGGTCAGGCGGATGCGCCGGCCTGGCGCGCGGCGATCGAGGCCCGTACCTCCTCCATGTCGAGGTCCTTGACCTTGGTGATCAGCTCCTCGAGCATCGGTGCGGGCATGGCGCCGGGCTGGCTGTAGACCAGAACGCCCTCGCGGAACGCCATGATCGTCGGGATCGAGCGGATCTGCAACGCCGCGGCGAGTTCCTGCTCGGCCTCGGTGTTGACCTTGGCGTGCACCACATCGGGGTGCGCCTGCGCCGACCTGTCGAAGATCGGGCCGAAGGCGCGGCACGGGCCGCACCAGGAGGCCCAGAAGTCGACCAGCACGATCGGCTTCTCCGTGATCGTGGACTCGAAGTCCTCGAAGCCCAGGGCGACGGTGGTCATGGTGGTGTCCTTTCGGTCGGGGTGGTTCATCCACATTCCTAAATACCCCTATGGGTATTTTTATTTCGGCCTTGCGGATACCCCCTTGGGTATGCTTATGATAACAGCATCATACCCCCGAGGGTATCAACCGAGTCGAAACGGAGCACCGCACGCCATGATCGTGCTCACCATCGCACTGGCCGTCTTCGTGGGCATCTCACTGGGCCTGCTCGGCGGCGGCGGCTCGATCCTGACCGTGCCGTTGCTCGCATATGTCGCGGGCATGGACGCCAAGCCGGCCATCGCCACCTCGCTGCTGGTGGTCGGCGTGACCAGCGCGGTCGGCGCGATCACCCATGCCCGGGCCGGCCGGGTGCGCTGGAAGGTCGCCGCGGTGTTCGGCGCGGCGGCGATGGCCGGGGCCTACGCCGGCGGCCGGCTGGCCCGGTTCGTCCCGGGCACGCTGCTGCTGATCGCCTTCGCCGGGATCATGATCGCCGCCGCCGTCGCGATGCTGCGCGGCCGCAAGGACGTCGCCGACGAGTCGGCCGGACCGCTGCCGGTGGCCAAGATCGTGCTGCAGGGTGCCGCGGTCGGGCTGATCAGCGGCCTCGTCGGGGCCGGCGGCGGATTCCTGCTGGTGCCCGCGCTGGCGCTGCTCGGCGGGTTGCCGATGCCGGTCGCCGTCGGCACCTCCCTGGTCGTCATCTCCATGCAGTCCTTCGCCGGTTTCGCCGGGCATCTGGCCAGCGAACAGATCGACTGGAAGCTGGCCGCGATGGTGACCGCCGCCGCGGTGGTCGGCAGCGTGATCGGCGGGCGGTTGACCTCGTACGTGCAGCCGGCCACCCTGCGCAAGGCCTTCGGCTGGTTCGTGCTGGTCATGGCCTCGGTCGTGCTGGGCGAGGAGATCGATCCGCGGGTGGGCATCGCGCTGGCCGCGCTCACCGCCGCCGCCGCGGGGATGTCCTTCGCCTGCGCCCACTGGGGGCATTGCCCGCTGCGGCGGGTACTGGACCAGCGCGGTGCCGTCACCGCGCGCTGAGTCGGGATGAAATCACGGGGCACCGCGTTATACCCCGGCGGGTAAGCTTGCCGCATAGTCCTGAAGGAGGGTGCCCCCAATGGTTGGTGACGAGGATGCCATCGCCGCGGTCCTGAACCGGCTGCGCCGCGCGCAGGGTCAGTTGGCCGGCGTGATCTCGATGATCGAGCAGGGTCGGGAATGCAAGGACGTCGTGACCCAGCTGGCCGCGGTCTCGCGCGCGCTGGACCGCGCCGGGTTCAAGATCGTGGCCACCGGGCTGCGGGAATGCGTCATCGGCGCCGCGGCGGACGGCAACGCCCCGATGACCGAGGCGGAGCTGGAGAAGCTCTTCCTGGCGCTGGCATGAGCATCGCGCTGTCCACCACGGTGCGGGCGCCGTTCGCCGACGCCGTCGCACGGATCCGGGCGGCGTTGGCGGCGGAGGGCTTCGGCGTGCTGACCGAGATCGACATGAAGGCCACGCTGACCGCGAAGCTCGGCCAGGACGCCGGTGACGAACTCGGCGACTACCTCATCCTGGGCGCGTGCAACCCGCCGCTGGCCCGCCGCGCGGTCGGCATCGACCGCCAGATCGGGCTGCTGCTGCCGTGCAACGTCGTGGTGCGCGGCAATCCAGCCGAGGACGGCACCGTCCTGGTCGAGGCGATGAACCCGCAGCTGCTCGTGCAGGTGACCGATCAGCCCGAGCTGCAGCCGGTGGCCGACGAGGTGACCGCCAAGCTGCAGGCTGCCATCGACTCGCTGGCCTGATCAGCGCAGCGGGCGCAGCACGATCGGCATGCCGTCGATCGGCACCGGCATGCCCGCGTAGTCGTAGCGCGGCCGGTAGTCCGGATGTGGCGGCTCGAGCCGGTACCGGCGCAGCAGTCGGTGCATGATCGTCTTGATCTCCAACTGGCCGAACACCATCCCGATGCACTTGTGCGCGCCGCCGCCGAACGGGGCGAAGGCGTACCGGTGCCGCTTGTGCTCGGCGCGGGGCTCGGCGAAGCGGTCCGGATCGAACTTCTCCGGGTCGGTCCACAGCTCGGGCAGCCGGTGGTTGAGCGCGGGCCACAGGTTGATGTTGGTGCCCGCCGGCAGGTAGTAGCCCAGCAACTCGGTGTCGCGGACGGTGCGCCGCACGTTGAACGGCAGCGGGGTGACCAGCCGAAGCGACTCGTTGATCACCAGGTCGAGGGTCTCCAACTTCTCCAGCGCGTCGATGTCAAGCGGGCCGTCGCCCAGCCGGGCGGACTCCTCCCGGCAGCGCTCCTGCCAGTACGGGTTGGCGGCAAGGTGATAGGCCATCGTGGTCAGCGTCGACGTCGAGGTGTCGTGGGCGGCCATCATCAAGAAGATCATGTGGTTGACCACGTCTTCGTCGGTGAAGCTGTTGCCGTCGTCGTCGGTGGTGTGGCACAGCACCGTCAGCATGTCGGTGCCCTCGGCGTCGCGGCGTTCGGCGACCCGCGCGGTGAAGTAGTCCTCGAGGTTCTTGCGGGCCTGCAGGCCGCGCCACCACTTGAACGGCGGGACCGGGGTGCGGATGATCGCGCCGCCGGATCGGGTGGTGATGGTGAACGCCTGGTTGATCTTCGTCACCAGGTCGTGGTCGGTGCCCGGTTCGTGGCCCATGAACACCACCGAGGCGATGTCCAGCGTGAGCTCCTTGACCGCCGGGTGGAACAGGAAGCGGGCGTCGTTGGTCACCCAGTCGTCGGCGACCACCGCCGCGGCAACGCGGTCGATGTGCTCGACGTAGCCGGCCAGCCGGGTCCGGGTGAAGGCCTCCTGCATGATCCGGCGGTGGTAGAGGTGTTCCTCGAAGTCCAGCAGCATCAGGCCGCGCTTGAAGAACGGGCCGATCACCGGCTGCCAGCCCCTCTGGCAGTAGTCCTTGTTCTTGTTGGCGAACACCGCCTGGGTGGCGTCCGGGCCCAGGGCGGCGACCGCGTCCAGTGCCGGGGTCTTGGCGTAGTGCAGCGGGCCGTACTTCCGGTAGACCTCGAGCAGGAACTCCGGGCCATTGCGGAAGGTTTCGATCAGGTGGCCGACCACCGGCAGGCCGCTGTCGCCCATGATCGGCTTGAGGCCGCTGCCCGCCGGCGGCTCGGCCATCACGAACTGCGGCCAGTCCCGTTCCCGCAGCCGTTTGTCGACGACCCCCATGCCCGGAATCGTGTTCAGCGTCGGGGTGAACCGGCGGCGGGCCTGGTCCAGCAGATAGTGCGGGGTACTGATCGTGGCCATCAACGCTCCTGGGAAGGGGACTGGCGGTACCTCGGGTATCGCCCATCCTTTCCAGGAGACTTGACGTGTGTCAAGTTTCATTTCCGGCGTGGCGTGGTGCAAGGTGATGCGGTGACCGCAGAGCAGGAAACCACCGAGGCGCCGCGGCGTCGCGGGGACAGACAGCGCCACGCCATCGTGGCGGCGGTGCGCGAACTGCTCGAGGAGAGGCCGTTCGCCGAACTGTCGGTCAGCACGATCAGCGACCGGGCCGGGGTGGCGCGCTCCGGCTTCTACTTCTACTTCGACTCCAAATACGCCGTGCTGGCGCACATTCTGGGTGAGGTGACCCACGAGCTCGAAGAGCTCACCCACGACTTCGCCCCGCGCGGCGACGACGAGACGCCGGCCGAGTTCGCCAAGCGGATGGTGGGCAGCGCCGCCGCCGTGTACGCCCATAACGACCCGGTGATGTCGGCGTGCACCAATGCCCGCAACAGCGACGCCGAGATCCGCGACATCCTCGACGGCTACAACGACGTCATCATCGACCACATCGTGCCCGTCGTGGAGGCCGAGATCGCCAAGGGCACCGCCGACCCCATCACCACCGATGTGCGCCGGCTGGTGCGCACGCTGGCGGCCACGACGGCGTTCACGCTGTCCGGTGAGTCCGCGTTCGTCGGGCCCGACCGCGATATCGAGGCCGCCGTGCGGGTGCTGGAAAAGCTGTGGCTGCGGGCACTCTGGGGCGGGCAGGTCGGCGGCTAGCGGTCGTTACCGCCGGTATCGTCGCCCCCATGGCGTACAGCTTCGCGGGCAAGAGAGCCTTCCTGACCGGCGCGGCGAGCGGAATCGGGCGGGCCACCGCGCTGCGACTGGCCCGCGAAGGGGCGGAGTTGTACCTCACCGACATCAACGCCGACGGGCTGGCGCAGACCGTCGCCGACGTCCGGGCCCTCGGCGCCCGGGTGCCCGCGCACCGCGCCCTCGACGTCTCCGACTACCACGAGGTCGCCCATCTCGCCGTCGACATCCACACCCACCACGGCGCGATGGACATCGTCTGCAACATCGCCGGGATCTCGGCGTGGGGAACCGTCGACCACCTCACCCATCAGCACTGGCGGTCGATGATCGACGTCAACCTGATGGGGCCCGTGCACGTCATCGAGACGTTCCTCCCGCCGATGATGGCCGCGGGCCGCGGCGGCCGGCTGGTCAACGTGTCCTCGGCGGCGGGACTGGTCGCGCTGCCGTGGCACGCGGCGTACAGCGCCAGCAAGTTCGGGCTGCGCGGGCTGTCGGAGGTGCTCCGGTTCGATCTCGCCCGGCACGGCATCGGGGTCTCGCTGGTGGTTCCGGGCGCGGTGAACACCCCGTTGGTGGACACCGTGCACATCGCCGGCGTCGATCGCGACCATCCTCAGGTGCAGCGGTTGGTGCGGTTGTTCACCGGCCACGCGGTGCCCGCCGAGAAGGTGGCCGACAAGATCCTGGCCGGCATCGCCAAGAACAGCTTCCTGATCTACACCTCCGCCGACATCCGCGCGCTGTATGCCTTCAAGCGGCTCGCGTGGCGCCCGTACAGCGCGGTGATGACTCGGGCCAACGTCGCGTTCACCCGCGCGCTGCGCCCGCGCAGTGCCCGGCCGCTGCCGCCGGCCTGATGCCTTGAATCAGAAACCACGCACCCGGCTACGCGCACTTTCTGTGCGTCAGTCCTGAATCAACGGTGCGAGTTCGAGCCGAACACCCAGCAGCCGGACCGGGCGGTCGAGGTCGAACAGGTCCAGCACGCGGCGCGCCGCCGCGCCGATCACCCCGGTGTCGGTGCTCGGCTCGTCGAGCTTGCGGATCTTGGTGCGGGTGAAGAACGTGCTGGTGCGCACGGTCACCGCGACGCGGGTGACGACGCGGGACTGCGCCACCACATCGGCCAGTGCGCGGCGGGCGAGATCGACGAGGGCGGCGTCCATCTCAGCGCGGTCGGTGAGATCGCGGGGGAAGGTGACGACGTGGCTGCGGGAGCGTGGAATCCACGGCTGGGCGCTCACCGACTCGTCGCCGCCACCCTTGGCGAGCAGCAGCAACCACAGCCCGGTGCGCGGCCCGAATGTGGAGGTGAGCAGTTCGGCATCGGCGTCGGCCAGCTGCCGGACCGTGCTGATGTCCAGGGCGGCAAGCTTTTTGGCGGTCTTGGGGCCAACCCCCCACAGGGCGTCGACCGGGCGGTCGCCCATCACCGCCATCCAGTTGGCATCGGTCAGGGTGTAGACGCCGTCGGGCTTGGCGAATCCGGTCGCCACCTTGGCGCGCTGCTTGTTGTCGCTGATGCCCACCGAGGCGGCCAGCCCGGTCGCGGCGGCGATCTGCGCGCGGATGGTCTCGGCCAGCGCCGCCGGGTCGGCGAGCCCGGCGCCGACGTAGGCCTCGTCCCAGCCCCAGACCTCCACCGGATGGCCCAGATCCCGCAGCACGCCCATCACCTCGTCGGAGGCGGCGTCGTAGGCGGCGGGGTCGGCGGGCAGGAACGTCGCGTCCGGGCAGCGGCGCGCGGCGCTGCGCAGCGGCATCCCGGCATGGACGCCGAACGCGCGGGCCTCATACGAGGCACACGTCACCACCTTGCGCGGTTCGGTGGGATCGCCACTACCGCCGACGATGACCGGCAGGCCCACGAGTTCGGGGTGGCGACGCAATTCGACGGAGGCCAGGAACTGGTCGAGGTCCACGTGCAGGACCCAGTGACCGTTCACTTCCCGCACAGCTTGCGGGCGACGCTTTCCCAGGCGTCGCCGAGTCCGTCGAGAGTGCGGTCGCGGTCCACGAGTTGGCGGGTCACGTAGTCGGCGTCGAGCAGCGCCAGCAGGGCGTCGGCCTGCAGGTCGAGGTCGCCGGTGCTGCCGGCGGCGGCGAGCAGCACCCGCACGTGCGTGTGCAGCACCGCGTATGCCGCGTTGTAGCGCGCGTCGGGGTCGCGGTTGGCCTCCGAGAGCAGCTGGCGGTGCACGTCGACGAAGCGCAGCCGCTCGCGGCCGAACGCCAGCAGCCGCTGCAGGGGAGCGGCATCCGGGCCCAGGGGCGGTGGCCCGAACAACACGGCCTCCTGCAGCGCGCGCTCGTCGGAGTCGAGCAGGACCATCATCAGGCCGGCCCGGCTGCCGAATCGGCGGAACACGGTGCCCTTGCCGACGCCGGCCGCAGCCGCGATGTCGTCCATGGAGACCGCGTCGGTACCGCGCTCGGCGATCAGCGTGCGGGCGGCGTCGAGCAGGCGCAGCCGGTTGCGTGCGGCGTCACCGCGCTCCTGAGCTGCCGGGACCGACAGCTCACCCGCCCCTTCTGCGGCCGTCACCCCATCCACTTTAGCTCAGCGGGAAATAAATCGGACTGCGGTCCGGTTGCCCCGTGCGATGATCCGGAACACGACGGAAGGGACTTCGGACATGGCCGATATCAAGGTGTTGGTACTGCTGGGCAGCCTGCGCGCGGCGTCGATCAACCGGCAGCTGGCCGAGCTGGCGGCGGAGTCGGCGCCCGACGGCGTCGCCGTGACGATCTACGAGGGGCTCGGCGAGCTGCCCTTCTACAACGAGGACCTGGAGACCGATGCGGCCCCGGCCGCCGTGGCGGCCCTGCGCGCCGCGGCCGCCGCCGCCGACGCGGCGCTGGTCGTCACGCCGGAGTACAACGGCAGCATCCCGGGTGTGCTGAAGAACGCCATCGACTGGCTGTCGCGGCCCTTCGGCAACGGCGCGCTGAAGGACAAGCCGCTGGCCGTCATCGGCGCGGCGCTCGGCCGGTACGGCGGGGTCTGGGCGCACGACGAGACCCGCAAGTCGTTCGGCATCGCCGGCCCGCGGGTGGTGGATTCGGTCAAGCTTTCGCTGCAGACCACCACCTTCGACGGCAGGCATCCGCGGGAGAGCGCCGAGGTGGCGGCCGCGGTCCGCGACGTGGTCGGAAAGCTCGCCGCCGAAGTTAGCTGAGCGCGTCGGAAGTTTGCTGGCGGGTTCGCCGCACCCGGCCCGGGCGCCCCGGAGTTGTCGGTGGCCGGTGATAGACCTGGTGGCAGCGGGTGTCGCCCGGCGTGTTGTGAGCTACGACACGCCGGGCGACAACCGGACGGAGCCGTTACGACCAGGGAATTTCAGAATTGTTATTCAGAACATCTGGTATCTCTTCTAGTAGTCACCCACTAGGTGTAGTGTTTGGGGAGCCGACAGACCGCGGAGTTCGCTGGTTCGCCGGACCGCCGAACCGGGACATTTCCGCCGGTAGCGACGGCTCCGCCGGCCCGGGATTCCGGGGTCTGAAAGCTCCCCGAGCGTTCACGGGTGCCCGCGCACAGCCTGTTCCGTGTCCCTCACCCGTCAGTATCGAAGTTCATCTCCACGTTTCGCTGAGGAGCCCACCGCAGATGACCATCACCGTCTACACCAAGCCCGCCTGCGTGCAGTGCAACGCCACCTACAAGGCGCTCGACAAGCAGGGGTTGACCTACGACATCGTCGACATCACCCAGGTGGCGGAGGCCCGTGACTATGTCATGGCGCTGGGTTACCTGCAGGCCCCCGTCGTGGTCGCCGACGGCGAGCACTGGTCCGGCTTCCGGCCCGACCGCATCAAGGCGCTGGCCGAGTCGGCGCTGTCCGCCTAGTCCGACGCCGGCGGCGGGGGGTGTGATGGACGCGGCGGCGGGTCCGGCGCGGCTGGTGTACTTCTCCAGCGTCTCGGAGAACACCCACCGCTTCGTGCAGAAGCTGGGTGTGCCCGCCATCCGCATCCCGTTGCACGACCGCATCGAGGTGGCCGAGCCGTACGTGCTGCTGCTGCCCACCTATGGAAGGGGCCGGGGCGACAGCCCGACCCTGGACGCCAAGGGCTACGTGCCCAAGCAGGTCATCGCGTTCCTGAACAACGCGCACAACCGTTCCCTGATCCGCGCCGTCATCGGCGCCGGGAACACCCAGTTCGGCGCCGAGTACTGCTTCGCCGGGACCCTGGTCTCGCACAAATGCAGGGTGCCGCTTCTGTACCGCTTCGAAATGATGGGAACCGCCGAGGACGTGGAAGCCGTCCGTGCGGAGCTCGCCGAATTCTGGAAGGACGAACAGTGCCACCAACGGTCACAGCTGCTGAGCCTGTAACGCAAACGCACGCGTTGCCGGGGGAGACCGACTACCACGCGCTCAACGCGATGCTGAATCTCTACGACGCCGACGGCAAGATTCAGTTCGACAAGGACGTGCTGGCCGCGCGGCAGTACTTCCTCGAGCACGTCAACCAGAACACGGTGTTCTTCCACAACCAGGACGAGAAGCTCGACTACCTCATCCGGGAGAACTACTACGAGCGCGAGGTGCTCGACCAGTACTCCCGCAACTTCGTCAAGACGCTGCTGGATCGCGCGTACGCCAAGAAGTTCCGCTTCCCGACGTTCCTCGGCGCGTTCAAGTACTACACCTCCTACACGCTGAAGACCTTCGACGGCAAGCGCTACCTGGAGCGGTTCGAGGACCGCGTGGTGATGGTGGCGTTGACGCTGGCCGCCGGCGACACCACGCTGGCCGAGCAGCTCGTCGACGAGATCATCGACGGCCGCTTCCAGCCGGCCACCCCGACGTTCCTCAACTCGGGCAAGGCGCAGCGCGGCGAGCCGGTCAGCTGCTTTTTGCTGCGCATCGAGGACAACATGGAGTCCATCGGACGCTCGATCAACTCGGCGCTGCAGCTGTCCAAGCGCGGCGGCGGGGTTGCGTTGCTGCTGACCAACATTCGCGAGCACGGCGCGCCGATCAAGAACATCGAGAACCAGAGCTCGGGCGTCATCCCGATCATGAAGCTGCTCGAGGACTCGTTCTCCTACGCCAACCAGCTCGGCGCCCGTCAGGGTGCCGGCGCGGTCTATCTGCACGCGCACCACCCCGACATCTACCGCTTCCTGGACACCAAGCGGGAGAACGCCGACGAGAAGATCCGCATCAAGACGCTCAGCCTGGGTGTGGTGATCCCCGACATCACGTTCGAGCTGGCCAAGCGCAACGAGGACATGTACCTGTTCTCGCCGTACGACGTCGAACGGGTCTACGGCCAGCCGTTCGCCGACATCTCGGTGACCGAGAAGTACTACGAGATGGTCGACGACGCCCGGATCCGCAAGACCAAGATCAAGGCCCGCGAGTTCTTCCAGACGCTGGCCGAGCTGCAGTTCGAGTCCGGCTACCCGTACATCATGTACGAGGACACCGTGAACCGGGCCAACCCGATCGAGGGCAAGATCACCCACTCGAACCTGTGCTCGGAGATCCTGCAGGTGTCCACGCCGTCGGAGTTCAACGACGACTTGTCCTACGCCAAGATCGGCAAGGACATCTCCTGCAACCTGGGCTCGCTGAACATCGCGAAGGCGATGGACTCACCGGATTTCGCGCAGACCATCGAGGTGGCCATCCGGGCGCTGACCGCGGTCAGCGACCAGACCCACATCACCTCGGTGCCGTCGATCGAGCAGGGCAACAACGACGCCCACGCGATCGGGCTCGGCCAGATGAACCTGCACGGGTACCTGGCCCGGGAACGCATCTTCTACGGTTCCGAAGAGGGTGTCGACTTCACCAACATCTACTTCTACACGGTGCTCTACCACGCGCTGCGCGCGTCGAACAAGATCGCAATAGAGCGTGGTTCGGCGTTCAAGGGCTTCGAGAAGTCGAAGTACGCCAGCGGCGAGTTCTTCGACAAGTACACCGAGCAGGTGTGGGAGCCGCAGACCGAGAAGGTGCGAAAGCTGTTCGAGGACGCCGGCATTCGCATCCCGAACCAGGACGACTGGGTCCGGCTCAAGGAGTCGGTGCAGGCCAACGGAATCTACAACCAGAACCTGCAGGCGGTGCCGCCGACCGGGTCGATCTCCTACATCAACCACTCCACCAGCTCGATCCACCCGGTGGCGTCCAAGATCGAGATCCGCAAGGAAGGCAAGATCGGCCGCGTCTACTACCCCGCGCCGTATCTGACCAACGACAACCTCGAGTACTACCAGGACGCGTACGAGATCGGTTACGAGAAGATCATCGACACCTACGCCGCGGCCACCCAGCACGTCGACCAGGGCCTGTCGCTGACGCTGTTCTTCAAGGACACCGCCAACACCCGTGACGTCAACAAGGCGCAGATCTACGCCTGGCGCAAGGGAATCAAGACGCTGTACTACATCCGGCTGCGGCAGATGGCCCTGGAGGGTACCGAGGTGGAGGGTTGCGTCAGCTGCATGTTGTAGCCGACGCACCGCGGCGCCGCATGCGCGGGGCCCACACTCGTGGAGTCCGACAATGATGCCCGCCGCGTTCATCGGGCACGGCAGCCCGATGAACGCCCTCGAACTCAACCGCCACACCGCGGCGTGGCGTGAGTTCGGCCACTCGGTGCTCCAGTCGTCCGGGCGGCCGCGGGCCATCCTCGCGATCAGCGCGCACTGGTTCATCAACGCCACCGCGGTGACGGCGATGGCCCGACCGCGAACGATCCACGACTTCTACGGGTTTCCGCCCGAGCTGTTCGACCTGCGATACCCGGCGCCGGGGCTACCGGATCTGGCCGGTGAGATCGCCGACGTGGTCGAGCCGACCTGGGTGGGCGCCGACCTGGACAGCTGGGGTATCGACCACGGCACCTGGTCGGTGTTGGTGCACGCCTTCCCGGATCACTCCGTGCCGGTGGTGCAGCTGTCGATCAACGCCCACCAGCCGCTGGAGTACCACCTCGAACTCGGCGCGAAGCTGGCGCCGCTGCGCGAGCGCGGCGTGCTGATCGTGGGCAGCGGCAACGTGGTTCACAATCTCGGCGCGATCGATCCGTCGGTGCCCGACGGCGGCTTCGGCTGGGCACAGCGCTTCGACGAGGCGGCCCGAACGCTGGTTCTCGACGACCCGGCCGACGCGGCGCGACTCCGGGAGCACGGCGACTACCGCGCCGCGGTGCCAACGCCGGACCATTTCATTCCGCTGCTGTACTTCGCCGGAATCGTTGCCGCCCAAGGCGGCGGGGCCGGAGTGCTCACCGACGGCTGCGCCTACGGGTCATTGTCGATGACGTCCTACACCTTGGGCGCGGACGCTCAGTAGATCTGATAGCCCTCCCGGGCGATCGAGAATCCGTGCCCACCGACGCTCTCCCGGCAGGTCATGCCGGACGGCGAGCTGGTGCACCGGATGGGGCCGCCGCTCACCGACTCGCCGTATTCCAGCGCAGGGCCGCCGGCCAGTGCGGTGTCGCCCGCGCAGACGAATTCGGCGGGGGAGCCGGGGGAGAGCGTGATCCCCTGCCCGTAACCGGTGAACGACGGGCAGTCCGCCGGTCTCGGCGGTGGCTCCCAGTCCCGCTGCAGGATGTCGCAGCGGACGTAGTCCACATCGATCATGCAGCCGACGTTGCCCGACGGTGACGTGAACCCGGTGAGCTTGTTGACCACCAGATCGGCGTGGGCCGGCACCGGCGCACCGAGCGCGAGCGTGCCCGCGCTGACCATCGCGGCGAACAGGATCCGGCTTTGGCGCATCGCCGGAATGCTACTCGCCGCGCTAGGTGTGCGAGGGGCTCTGGGCCTTCTTGTACAGCGAGTTCAGCAGGAAATCGCGGAAGGTGTGGTTGTCCAACAACTTCAGCCCGGTCTCGGCGACCTTGGGGTAGCCGGCCAGCTTGTTGAAGAACCGCCCGCGCTTGTACTCCCGGCCCCACGCGGCTTCCATCCGCTGCTGGTAGTTGGTGAAGTCGTCGGGGCCGCCGTTCTCCAGCGCCGCCATCGCGCATTCGCCTGCGGCAAGGCCGGATTCGAGCGCCTTGGAGATGCCGGCCCCGGACACCGGCTTGCCCGCACCCAGCGAGTCGCCGGTGAACAGCACGCCGGGACGCCACGGCGGCCAGGCGGTGAAGCCCATCGGCAGCCGCCAGGCCCGCACCGTCTTGTTCTTCTTCAACTCCTCCACCGAGGGCAGCTCCCAATCGCGCGGCAGGCTGTTCAGGAAGTCGCCGAAGAAATGCGTGGCGTTGATGGACTGCCAGTTCTTGTAGCTGTTGACGTAGCCCAGCCCGATGTTGAACCGGCCGCCGCCCATCGGGAAGATCCAGCCGTAGCCGGGCAGCTGGTCGCCCTGGAACAGCAGCTTGAGGTAGATCTCGAAGCGGTCGGAGTCGGGGCGGTTGGCGTGCATCTCGGAGCGAATGGCGATCGCGGAGTAGCCGTTGTAGTCCGAGTCGATCTTCAGCGCGCGCTTGATCGGGGAGTAGGCGCCGTCGGCGGCGATCACCGCGTCGCCGAAGACCTTCTCGCCGCTCTTGAGCACCACGCCGACCACCCGGCCGCGCTCGTCGAATTCCGGGCCGGCGACCTCACACCCCTGGCGGATCACCGCGCCCGCCGACTCGGCGTGCTTGAGCAGCATGGTGTCCAGCTCGGTGCGGCTGGCGGTGTGGCCGTGGTCGGGCATGCCGGGACGCTTGGGGAACGACAACTCCCACTCCGACGGGCTGTACACCGTCACCCCGCTGATGCGGTGGAACTGGGCCACCTCGTGCGCCAGGCCCATCTTCTGCAGATAGCTCACCGCGCGCGCGGTCAGGCCGTCACCGCAGGGCTTGTCCCGCGGGAATTCGGCCTTGTCCAGCACCACCACTTTCGCGCCGGTCTGCACGGCCTGCCACGCCGCCGCGGATCCCGACGGCCCCCCGCCGGCAATCACCAGGTCGAATCGCTCGGTCACTGATTCTCGTCTCGCTTCGATAGTCGGTTGCTGTTGATGCTAGCCGAGGCCGCCGGTCCGCCGCGCCGGCGGTGATCTTGCCGAACGGTGACGTCACGCCCGGTCTGACCAGGTCAGCGGCCCTCGGACGGGTAGAGTGCTGGTCGTGCGCAGAGTGACACGACCCCGGTCCGGGGGCGACTCCGGCAAGGTCGACGCGCGCAGTGAACGGTGGCGCGAGCACCGCAAGAAGGTGCGCGCCGAGATCGTCGACGCCGCGTTCCGGGCCATCGACCGGCGCGGGCCCGAGGTCAGCCTGCGCGAGATCGCCGAGGAGGCCGGCACCGCCAAGCCGAAGATCTACCGGCACTTCACCGACAAGTCCGACCTCTTCGGAGCCATCGGCGCTCGGCTGCGCGACATGCTGTGGGCGGCCATCTTCCCCAACATCGACTTCGGTGTCGACCCGACCCGCGAGGTGGTCCGGCGCAGCGTCGCCGAGTACGTCAACCTCGTCGACCAGCACCCCAACGTGCTGCGGTTCATGCTGCAGGGCCGCTTCCCGGAACAGTCGGAGTCCACGGTGCGGGCGCTGAACGAGGGCCGCGAGATCACCATGGCGATGGCCGACATGTTCAACCACGAACTGCGCGAGATGGAGCTGGACCCTGCCGCGCTGCAGTTGGCGGCCTCGGCCACCTTCGGGTCGGCGTCCTCGGCCACCGACTGGTGGCTGGGCCCGAACCCGGACAGCCCGCGCCGGATGCCGTCGGACGAGTTCGTCAAGCACCTGACCACGATCATGCTGGGCACCATCAACGGCACCGCCGAACTGCTCGGCGTCGACCTCGATCCGGACCGCCCGATCCGGGAGGCGGTCCCGCGCCGCGCCGCCGTCGGCTGACCGCTGATCCGATACCGCGGGTATCGGGTACTTTGGTGGCATGACCGTCGCCGAGCCGTCCGTCGCGCCCGACACCACCGCGCCGCCCGTGCACACCCGTGCCCTGGTCATCGGCACCGGCTTCTCCGGGCTGGGGATGGCGATCGAACTGCAGCAGCGCGGCGTGGACTTCCTGATCCTGGAGAAGGCCGACGAGGTCGGCGGCACCTGGCGCGACAACAGCTATCCCGGCTGCGCCTGTGACATCCCGGCGCACCTGTACTCCTTCTCGTTCGAACCCAAGGCGGACTGGACCTACATGTGGTCCTTCCAGCCGGAGATCCTCGACTACCTCAAGGGCGTCGCCGACAAGCACGGCCTGCGCCGCTACATCCGGTTCGGGGCCCACGTCGACCGCGCCCACTGGGACGAAAGCGAATACCGCTGGCACGTCTACACCAAGGACGGCCAGGAGTACGTCACCCAGTTCCTGATCTCCGGGGCCGGCGCGCTGCACATCCCGTCCATCCCGGACATCGACGGGCTGGCCGACTTCCAGGGCCCGGCCTTCCACTCCGCGCAGTGGGACCACGGCGTCGACCTGACCGGCAAGCGGGTCGCGGTCGTCGGCACCGGCGCCAGCGCCATTCAGATCGTGCCCGAGATCGTCGACCGGGTCGGGCAACTGCAGCTCTACCAGCGCACCCCGGCCTGGGTGCTGCCGCGCAGCAACAACGCGATCCCGGCCCGGCTGCGCACCGCGCTGGCGACCGTGCCCGGCACCCGTGCGCTGCTGCGCAACGGCATCTACTGGTTCCAGGAGGCCCTCGGCTTCGCGATGACCCAGCGGCCCGAGCTGCTCTCGCTCGGCGAGATGGCGGGCAGGTGGAACATCCGCCGCCAGGTTCGCGACCGTTCGCTGCGCCAACGGCTGACCCCGAGGTATCGGCTCGGCTGCAAGCGGGTGTTGTTCTCGGACAACTATTTTCGCGCCATCGACCAGCCCAAGTCGGAGCTGGTGACCGACCGCATCGCCCGGATCACCCCGAACGGCATCGTCACCGCCGACGGCGCCGAACGGCCGGTCGACGTGATCGTCTTCGCGACCGGCTTCCACGTCACCGACTCCTACACCTACGTCGACATCAAGGGCCCCGGCGGCGAGGACCTGGTGGACCGGTGGAACACCGAGGGCGTCCAGGCCCATCGCGGGATCACCGTGGCCGACGTACCGAACCTGTTCTTCCTGCTCGGACCGAACACCGGGCTGGGCCACAACTCGGTGGTGTTCATGATCGAGTCGCAGATCCGCTACGTCGGACAGGCGATCGCGGCGGTGGACTCCGCCGGCGCGCAGGCGCTGGCGCCGACCCGGGCCGCCCAGGACGCCTTCAACGCCGAGCTGCAGGACAAGCTGGCCGGGTCGGTGTGGAACACCGGCGGGTGCAGCAGCTGGTACCTCGACGAGCACGGCAAGAACCGCACCCTGTGGAGCGGCATGACATGGCAGTACTGGCTGACCACGCGGTCGCTGAAGGCCGCCGAGTACCGGTTCTCCGGGGTGCGCAAACGCTGAGTCGGCCCGACACGCCGCCGCGGTTTCGCACCCCCGGCGGACCTGTGCGTTCGGATCCGGAAAAACACAACTTGTTGTGTTGCGGCGTGTTGTCGTACACCAGGGGTAGTGTTTCGATTGTCAGCCGGAAACGGGCATACAGCGTGGTGAAGTGGGGTTTCGGTGAGCGGTGGAGCGAAGCTGATCGATCGGGCGACGGCGATCAACTGGAACCGTGTCGTTGACGAGAAGGACGCCGAGGTCTGGGATCGGCTGACCGGCAACTTCTGGTTGCCCGAGAAGGTTCCGGTATCCAACGACATCCCGTCCTGGAACACGCTGACCGACGCCGAGAAGCAGCTCACCATGCGGGTGTTCACCGGCCTGACGCTGCTCGACACCATCCAGAGCACCGTCGGTTCGGTCAGCATGATCCCCGACGCGCTGACCCCGCACGAAGAAGCGGTGCTGACCAACATCACGTTCATGGAGTCGGTGCACGCCAAGAGCTACAGCTCGATCTTCTCCACGCTGTGCTCGACGGCCGATATCGACGAGGCCTTCCGCTGGTCGGAGGAGAACGTCAACCTGCAGCGCAAGGCCCAGATCGTCCTCGACTACTACCGCGGGGATGATCCGCTCAAGCGGAAGATCGCCTCGGTGATGCTCGAGGCGTTCCTGTTCTACTCCGGCTTCTACCTCCCGATGTACTGGTCGAGCCGGGCCAAGCTCACCAACACCGCCGACCTGATCCGCCTGATCATCCGCGACGAGGCGGTGCACGCCTACTACATCGGCTACAAGTTCCAGAAGGGGTATGCGCAGGAATCCGAGGAGCGCAAGCAGGACCTCAAGGACTACGCCTACGAACTGCTGTACACGTTGTACGAGAACGAGATCGAGTACACCCAGGATCTCTACGACGCGGTCGGTCTGACCGAAGACGTCAAGAAGTACCTGCGCTACAACGCCAACAAGGCGCTGATGAACCTCGGCTTCGAGGCGCTGTTCCCGCGCGACGAAACCGACGTCAACCCGGCGATCCTCTCCGCGCTCTCACCCAATGCCGACGAGAACCACGACTTCTTCTCCGGGTCGGGCTCGAGCTACGTCATCGGCAAGGCCGTGGTCACCGAGGACGAGGACTGGGACTTCTAGGGGTCTAGGTCAGTTCACCGCACCGCGGGTCACCTGCGGGCCGGGTGTGCTGCGGTACCGGGACAACAGGCGGGCGGCCTGGCCCGGGGCGCCGAGTTGGAGCATCGCGGCCAGCGCCGTCTCCAGGACGACCTCCTGTTGCACGCGGCTGCCGCCGATCGACGGCAGCCCGGACAGCGATTCCAGCAGGCAGTCGAGTGCGGCGCGCGGCTCGCCGTCATTCAGGGCGATGAGCCCCTCGCCGATGAGCCGCAACGTGGTCGCCTGCTCCTCGGTGGCACCCGGCACGTCGATCGCGCGGATCGCGGCCGGATCGTTGGCCGCGGCCAGCACCAGCAACGCGTGGAACGCGATGAACGGCGTCTGCGGGGCGTAGGCCAGCGACCCGGCCTCGGCCAGCACCGGCATCGGATCCGGTGGCGTCACCCAGTCCGGGTGCAGTCGGGCGCGCCAGGCCAGCGAGCCGGCGTCGACCAGGCAGCGCACGTCCGAGGAATGTGGCGGCGCAAGGGATCTCGTGTAGCGGCGCGCGGCCGCGGCGGCATCACCCATGGCGAGCTCGTGCAGTGCCGCGTGCCACTGGAAGTGCGGAAGGTAACGCTGGGTGGTGCCGCGGCCGGCGATCCACTCCGTCAACCACTTCAGCCCGGCGCCGTGCGCGTCGGTTTCGTAGTGCACATGGGTCAGCGCGTGCGCGGCGTTGCCGTTGCCCGGATCGAGTTCCAGTGCGGCGTCGGCGAGGTCGGCGGCGTCGTACCACAGCCCCTGCTCGGTGCGGCCGTAGGCGCGCAGCCCGAGATACCAGGGCGCCTCGCCGTGCACGGCGGTGAAGCGTTCGACATACTGCCAGGCGTCCGGCAGTGCCTCACCGGCGCCGGCGAATGCGATCGACGGCGCCAGCACGAGCAACGCGACCGCGTCATCGGGGGTCCGGTCGAGGTGCTCGATGAGAGCCGTTGTGCCCGAGGCGTTTCCCTTCTCACACCACGCCGCGATGGCCTCGACATGGCTGCGATCCTCGGCGCTGCCGTGCGCCAGCGCGGCGCGGGCCCGCGCGAGATGGCCGTTGACGGCGTCGCGGCCGCCGGCCCGGTCCGGCCGTTCGGTGGCGATCATCGCCAGCGCGACATGCGCCCTCGCGTGGTCCGGGTCCTCGGCCACCGCGGCGGCGAACGCGATCGAGGCGCCGTCCTGGACGGCGAGCAGTCGGCGAACGCCCTCGGCATAGGCGGCGTCGGCGCCCGTCGCCGCCGGGATGGTCGGGGCGCGCCGCGGGGCCCGCGCCGGGCGGTCGCGGGTGTCGCCGGCGAGCAGCGTGGCGATGGCCGCGGCCTGGCTGCG
>ERZ650311.437-NODE-437-length-26742-cov-22.383220_pt1 | contig 26742 bp, 31 predicted proteins | sample MGYA00376247_ERZ650311 | MGnify/ENA primary metagenome ERZ650311 (study PRJEB26733, sample SAMN07839324) | wastewater metagenome | biome: small river; feature: stream; material: water | place: USA: North Carolina | collected 2016-07-28 ...
ATCCGTACTGGACGAGTCGCTGAAGTTTCGCCATTGCATAACTGTCGCAGTCGCCGCCTTCCTCTGTGATGGGTGTCCAGTCGTCATTCACCTCTGCGGCATACGGTAGCAGATTGACCTTGGTATTGACGATCTTCAGGTCGTTGAGTGAATGCGTCACTTCGGACACCCCGCCAAAGTAGGATTCTTGATGCACGCGATGTCGTGGCCTACCGGAGTCGGCGCAATCTCACCGCTGCCCGTCAGGACAGAAGGCGTCCGGCAACCAAGCAGAAGGCTACACAACAGGATCAGGCGCAGGAATCGCATCGTATTGCTCCTTGGTGATTGAAGGCCAGCCGGAGTACTCCATGTTTCGAGCTGAGTAGTCGCCCTTGTGCATGATGACGTAGGGAGAGACGCCATCCCACTCGGCGACCATGACAAACTGATCGTCGGTGATGTCTCCGGGGAAAGCTCCCATCGTATGAAGCATCTGCTCACCCGCTACCCATTCCTCCCCTTGCTGCACAGTGCTGGTGATGGGAGTTGCGAGACGACTGCAATCCTCGCCTAGCTCCGTGACAATAGGAGTGCGCCGTTCTTGCTTGATAATGATGTGGTAGTAGCTCATCGTGTGATCGCCTGTAGTTCGCTGCTGCTGAGTTGTCTCTGGCCGATGCGCTCATTACCTAGCGACATCCCCGGTTGATTTGCGCTATTACCATCCGCTCCGGTCTGCATGGTTGATCCAATCTGCGCCGCCGTCGTGTTGGCGTGTCCGGTTCCTAACGTACCGTTTAGCGCGATTCCGGTTCCTGATGTTCCCCATGTTGCCGCCACCTTGTATGTCGTTCCTGAAACAAAGGAATTTGCAATGGTGGCGTCGTAATTGACTCCAGAAATCCGCTTGCGAAAAATTAGGTTTGTCGCGTCGTGAAGGATTGCGGTGTAGTTGGATGCATCGACATAGGTTCCCCAAATAAACACCGTTCCACTAGGCGCGTGAGTCGGTGTGTAGGTGATGGCAATCCAGCCAGCAGATGCGGTGATATTGCCTGATGTCGGAACCGATTCGACATCAGCATTCCGCGCTACGGCTACTGTGGTCGTTGGGATATACGATGTGGCAGCGGAGCCGAGTTCGACTTGTGCCCGCGTCCACACAGAACTGCCCTGTACGGTAACATCCACCGCCCCAGTAGATTGTGTTGCGTTGGTAGTAGCTGCTGGAACTATGAAGTGTCCATAAAGTGCTGCTGTTGCTGTGTAGGTCAGTTCGACACGCCAGAAGTTTGCATCATGGCTGTTGCATCTTGCTGAAGCACCCGCCAACATGGTGTGTCCTGTTATCGCCGTCCAAACGGTTGCAACACCATTATTCGTGTCAATCGTTGCTTGCGCCCCAACAGTCCCTGTGACCACGTAAAGCAAAGGGAAAGTGGTTGCGCCAGATGTCTTCTTGACGAACGCACTGAACGTATAAGCCGCCGCCGTCAGGGTAATATTCTGCGTGATGTACTCAATAGCGCCAGCACTGTTATCCGTCATTGTCCATGCGCTGATAGTTCCATCCGGCCCAATCACATCAGCAGCAGCGGGGAGTACACCAGTGGAGTCAGTCCACGTCGTCTTGAATGTATTACTCTGCAAGCACAGATTCGTCGCCGCAGGTTCCGCGAGGTAGCCTTTCAGCGTGCTTGCTGCAATCGGATTCCCGCTCAGATCAGTGTCGAAATACTTGACGCCATCGACGCCTGCGCCGTGGTAAGGGGCCGAGAGAACGCCAACGCTGACATACTCGCTCGGCGTAGTCTGGTCGGTGCGGCCTGTGATGTCTTCGGCTTGCGGATGCCAAAAGTCTATCGCATCACCACTGTCGAACGTTCGTAGATCAAAACCAACGGTAGCAGACTCCGAGGCATTGGAAGTAACCCGGTTCCATTCAGAAGTGACTTGCGATGTTATGTTGGTTATGTAATCACCACCGTAAAGCCTTATTGTTCCCGTCCCTGTTCTACGTCTAATCCAGACGGATGATATCGTCGATGAATTGACAAACGGAGTTGTAGGATACAGTTCGCAAGATGGTGCGCCACTCTGCGTTAGTGTGTAAGCCGTACTCCCACCATTGGGGTCTTCGACGCCAGTGGTAATTGCACCGTTCAAAAGAGTCCATCCGGAGCCAGCATCAAAAGCACCTTCAGTGCTTGGCAGCAGATTCCTCACCCTCCGCGCCCCAGTGAATCGAGCCTCGCCAGCAATGGCAGTTCTCAGGATGCCTTCGTTGTCTTGGACTGTGCCTGTAGTGGCACGGGTGAAGGTGGGGGAGCCGGTGCCTGCATCCAGAACCAGCGAATGCGTCAGATCAGCCTGGAAATCAGCCTCGCTCAGAATCTGTTCTGCGCCGGCTTCACTGATGCCGATAGGAATGTACCCATTCGCGTCCGTACTCCACGCTACAGTCTTTGTTCCGTCCTCATAAACTGGAATGTAGTCGATCCATGCGGTTTTGTTCGTCAGCACCGTCAGGACATATACCGCTTGATATCCGGTGGCTTCGGTACGGCCCTCAATGTTCCCTGTTGCAGATACTGTACGAACAGGAATGTAATCCGTCCATGCAGTCATTCCACTCACGGAAGACAAGTACGTAATCACGCACTGAGACATATCCGAAAACGGATTGAGGTTGTTCGGGTAGGTGTGCGGGATCATTGTAGTTCCTTACTATGCGTATGCGCGAACAACAAATTTCCATTTGCTTGCTGTAATGCTTCCAAGATTTCCATTGTCCTTTCGGTTAATGTAAAAAACCTCAGTTGTCGATCCAAACCTAACATTCAGGTTTGTAGCATCTGGAACGATTGATACGCCAGCAGAAATACCGCTTGTCCCGCCATCGTAGTTTGTTGTGTTGATGAACACATAATCTCCATTGGAATAACCAAGATCACCGCCAGCATCGTTGCACTTGAGCAAGCACTGAACAATTTTAGGAGCGGCACCGAGCGAATGTGCAAGCGTTAGAGCGCCTGCTGCTGTGATGGTCTGGTCGCCTGAATCGTATGACGCAGTAAAAATCGGAGTCCCCAATGCGTCGACATAGGCTTTGACTGACTGTTGCGACGGAACGGCAGTAGCAGAATCCGATGCCATGTTGTCTTCGTCTTTGAAGTCCAACAAAGAAGCTGTCCCGCTTCCGCTAAACATCGGGATTTTGTTAGCAGCCGATGTCAATCCTGCAATGGCAGCCAACTCAGCATCGTAAGCCTGTACCGTGGTTCCAATCGCAGCGGAAACCAGAGCAGTTCCTGAAACTCCTGCTGCTGGAAGTCCGGTACAGTTTGTCAGCGTACCGCTAGACGGTGTTCCGAGTGCCCCGCCAGTTTTTACGTTCTGAGCATCAGCAACCGCAATCGCATCAAACTCAGTATCGAAATCGGAACCCTTGACATATTTTCCAGGATCGTTGAGCGGAAGGGAGTCTTTGGCGGTGAAATTGGTTGCCTTTGTATAACTCATGATTTCTCCTTACAGCCGTCCGTCTTTTGAGTATATGTCTATCCTCTGAACAGAAAACTCCGATCCATTGATAGCTGTTTCAAATCCAAACTGTAAAACCCTGCCACTGCTTGACCCTGGTAATGATAAAACATTAACCGTTGATCCAGAAGCGTATTGTGCTGTTGACGTATTGTACTGTGATACGTTGAATTGTGCAGCAGACGTTGTAGTTGGCGTTGTGACCTGCCCACTAAAATAACTGGCAAGAAAGTCGTAAGCCCACTTGATAGTAATTGTCTGAGCCGAACCGCCAATGGTAGTCAGCAAGATTCGTTTCAGAATCGAAGTCTGGATTGGGTTTCCAAAATCAATCCATGATGTGTAGTACGTCATTCGGTACGTTGCCGTATCGTCCAAATACCCTGAATACGTCCCGATGTACCCTGCGCGTCCTGTATAGAACAGACGGCCCTTGGTTTCGTAGAACGCTTTAGGCGTAGTTCCTGTCCAAATTGTCGTCCTAGCAGACCCATCCTCTAGCGCGTACCGAGTATCGAAACAGTACGTTTTCATTGAGGTTGGTATCGTCAGCAGGTAAATTGCATTCACCTGACTGTATCCAGACTTTACGTTAGCCAAAGTCTCAGATGAGACATCGACTTGCAACGCATCATGTACGTTTTTGCTGATCTTTCGGATTGGAGCCGATTGTTCCTGAATCGTCCGCATCAGCGACCTAACGCCGGTATCCGACAGGAACCAAACATCCTCGCCAATGTTCTGTACCGAATCCCTAGCAATACAGCCAATGCCTACAATGGAGTCACTCAGTTCCATCGTGGATGGAGTGTCCGCACCCGTGTAGATCAGAATCTGCCGGCGTCCGAAGATGAACAGTCGGTTATTGTGCGCTGCGAGTGCCGTAATCTCGTCGCCCCCCGAAGGCCATACGTTGCGGAGGTCAAGCGAACCAGCGGTCCCGCCAGTCCAAATGTGCGGAGCCAACAAATCACAGAACACAACCGTCGATTTGTCCGTGGCAGTATCTGCTGCCCACACGCGACCGTAGGCAGCAAGTGCCACATTGCACTGATACACCGTTCCTGCGGTTCCTGTTTTCTCGTTGAGCCTGCGAAACGTAGTCGTGGAAACAGCAGGATCGTAGATCAGCGGGTCGTACCCTCGCTGCCAGAACATAGCAATACCGTTCAGGAAGCAGAATTGCCAATTCGATGCAGAGATGGTCGGAGCCACACCGCCGCCTCCGTAGGTCAAAGTGGTCAGTGCGCCAGCAGCCAATTTGAACAGATACGCGCCGCCTGTGCACACCGTAGTCGCCGTTCCATCGTTCTGTATCAGTTCGCCAATGCAGCTTACGTTCGACGTACTCAGATCGGCGTTTGTGGTATTCGCCTTAACCCAACCTTTACGCGCTGCAACTCGGCCTGCCTTGTCAATTACGCAGTTGTTCGCCTCCAAAGCGAAGTTCGGAGACAGATCAACAGGGCTATCGGAAAGGTTCAGCCCGTAAAAACCTGGAGCCTTCAGCGAGTAGGGTTGTATCGGTTCAGACATTGTTTTCCACTCAGCAGGCTACAAACACATCGTTTTCGATGAAACGGTTAGACTCCAAGGCGATATAGTCCGCCAGAATCGATTTAAACAGCCCGTATGCCTCGCTGGAGGCCAGTCCGCCATCTTCACCTCGCTCTGCCAATGCGCGGGCGTATGCGCCCATTACGACCGGCTCAGATGGTACGGTGATAACGTCGGCATCCGCTGTCAGATTTACCTGCGGCACGACCATGTTGAACTTCAACGAATACGCGCCGTCAGGAGTTGGGTAAATTTCGACCTTGGAATCCGTGCCGTCCGTACCGTTCCATGCGAAATACACGGGCGAACCTGATTGAACCGTGGAGAGTTGTTGCTGATTGAGTATCCACTGAATAGGAACATTACGCAACGTCGCCTGATTCGATGAGTCATTGACAGTGATGTCGCGCTGCCTGATGCCAGATCCGGTAAGCGTGTAGGTAGTCGTTCCGGCTACCGTTGGCAGCGTAATCGTGGTTGAGAGCGCATCCCAATTCCATGCGTCCTCGACTTGGCGTTTTGCGTCGTTAATGAACCTGCCGATCAGCGTGGAGTAATCCGTAGCTGATACCGTGGCGACCTGCGACTCGCGGAGGCGGGATAGGACTTCGTTGGTCATACTTAGCCAGGTTGCCATTATTTACGCTCCGTTTTTTCTATGCGTAGTTTAGTTCCTTGACCACCCTGATACAACCTTTGCAAGCCTATTGCCTCTTGCGGGTTATCAATTCCAAGTTGCCGCATTCCTGCCGCAAATTCATTCTCCAAGGCAGTCAGTTCGTCTTTGTACCTAGCTTTCCAGAATCCACTGGAATCCTTAATCAAAGTACGTAGCCTCTCAGCTTCACTGATGAATGCTTGAGTTGCTTTTGCTACTTCAGGACGATTCAAGACTTCCTGACGAAGCTCAAAGTTAATTGCAGGCCGATCTGTAATCTTACGGGCTACAGGTTGTTCATCGGCTAAACTAAGCAAGCCGCGTCCCTCTCTCGGAATGATTGGAAGCGGAGTTTCTTTTGGCGTTAGCATTCCACTTTCAACTCGGCCTATAGGTATATTGGTTCCGGTGTAACGGTCAACCATTGGCAATAGATCTTCAGACAAAACAGGCAGCATTCCCTGTTGCGGTTTAGGTTGTAGTCCTTCACGCCACGATCCAGGTATTACCGGAGCGTCAAGTTCTGGTAAGTTCCTTGCGTCATACACGGTCTGATTGATTGGTATGCGTCGCGTAGTAGGAGCTTGTGGGACGGCGGCAGGTTCGCTACCCTTCATCGCTTTACTTGCCTTGTACATCAACCTAGCCACAAGTGCCTTAAACGCTGCACTCTTGTCAGCAGTAATAGCAGCCCAAGCAGCAGGATTACGCAAAGCTCCAGTCAAAGGGATTGGGTCTTTGTTCATCTCAAGAAACTGCCTACGCTCTACAACATCAAGCGTTTTCAATAATGCAGATTCTTCTGCATTTAGTGCAACAACACTTGGTTCTACAGCAGCAATTTCTTCTTTCAAGCCACGGGCCAAAGCCTTTTGAGACTCAGTTTGTGCAGAACCAAGTTCACCAAACTTCTTGCGAAGCTCGGTGTAAGTTCCCTGCTTGATGTCTTGCGCCAACTGTACAGGGATAGTTTCCCCTGGTATCAGAGGATGTTCAGCAAACCCTACACCGGCAGCATTGATAGCAGCAATGTCGGATTCAGGATTCGCTGTACGCATAAAACGGTCACGTACAGCAATTAGCCTGTTAAGAACTGCCTGCTTACTAACTACAGCCTTGGAGTCACCAATGCTTGCGGCAATCTCACCTTGCAATTCAGCAATACGGTTGTTGATCGCAATAACGCCTTTTGAGTTTGGGCTAATATCACGCTCAAGCAGTTGTTTCGCAGCAACATCTGCCGCACCGGAAGCGTATTGTTTAGGTGTTGGCTTGAGTGCGTTAATCATCAACTTCTGAGCGCCACTTTGCAGTTTCCCGCTTACATCAGGCAACGCTTGAGCAGCAATCGCGGCTTCTTCTTTTGCTAAATTACTAACTTGACGCAAAGCAGGTCCGGCAGCGCGAGATATTTGACCAAGTTCCTGACCGGCTATAGGTAGCCCAGCAAGTTTGCTTTTTTCAAACGCTCTACCTATAGAAGCAAGGTTTTCTTGCCCTGCTTGACTTCTCGGTTGATAGGTCAATGCTCGCATTACATCTGATCCGACATATTCACCGATGCGCGGATTTCCTGTTACACCAGAGTAGATGTCGCCAGCAAGCATTGCTGCGCCTGATATTGGAGCGGCGATAGCTCCAGTAGCCAAAGTTGCAACAGGTTCAAGAATTGATTCAGCAGATTCCCTTAACGCTCCAGTTGCTTTGCCTAACAGACTTCTTTCAGCCGGTTTTTCAGGCTTGATCATGTTCCTCTGTATGGCAGCAACAATAGACTCATCGGACATCCCATCAGGGAACTCCGTAGGTCCGTAGCCTGGAACATCAATAACTTTAGCCATTACTCAATCTTTCCAGTAGCAGGATTGTATTTACGAGTAGCCGTTTGTACTGAAGTAGGAATCTGGCTAACCATACCTTCAGAAGTTGCTGCACCGCTTAACGACTCCAACACGCTCTTGGCGCGAGGAAGGAGTTTTTCTTTGAAATCTTTCCTTTTTGTTCCAGTTGAATACTGTTGCTCAAGTGACTTCAACTGACCTGCCATCAATTTTTGTGTCGTATCGATGTAGCCTGCAAGCTGTGCAGGGCTACTAATGCGACTGATACGGTTTGCAGCTTCTTCACGTTCAGCCTGGCCACCGCCACGGGCTACAATTGATTTGATTACTTCAGCACCAACGATCTGTTTGGCAGTATCAAGGTTTGTAATATCTGCATCACCAGTCCATGCGGCAGCAGTATTCTTGATCTTGTTGGCGAGTTGAATGTTCCCGTTGTTTAGTGCGTTACCAAGTTCTTTCAGCGTGTCCAAGTGGTCAATCGCGGTGTTGAACGAATTAACAAGTTGACCTTGAGTTCCTGTTGAAAAATCCTTCAGAACTTTCTGACGAGTAACAACTTCTTGCTTGTTGGCAACAACAGCGTCAGGACTCATACCAACTTCTTTAGCCAATTCAGGCATGCGACGATCTACTGCACGAATCAGAGCTACACCGTCCTTCGACCGCCCAAGACCAACACGCCACGATTGGTCTCCAGACATCGCCATTTGAGCATAGAAGTCAACTTCTTCTTTGGTTGGCTCTACGCCACCAGCAACTCCAGTGTTTAGACTTAGTTGCTTCATAGCAAGCATCCCCTGACCAAGTAGAAGCTTGATCTGGTTATTCTCGCGCTGCAACGCAACACGTTCAGCAGCGGTAGTACGAGCATCAGCAATCCGCTCGTCGTTTTGACGGATTCGTGCGTCTGCTTCGCGCTTCTTCAGTTCAAACGCTTCTGTCTCTTGGAATCCTTGCTTACGTTCGTCAAGAGCCATCTTCTGCGCTTCTTGCACCAACTTCTGCTCTGCCGCCTTCCTCTGCTGCGCCATCAACGTAAGCTGCACCTTAATCCGAGGATCTTGCGTCCGCATCGCAGTCCTAAGAATCGCATCCGAGCTACTCAGATCTATGTTAGTTAGTGCTTGCTCTCGCGCTTTGGCTTGTTCCACCATCGGATCGACCATTCCGAACATTCCACCGATCGCGCCTGCAATAGCCCCAGCGCCCTGTCCGATCCCGAACTTGGCTTGCTGGATGTTGTTCATGTTGGCAACTTTAGCCGCGTAATCCGACATTTGCTGACGCCGCGCTTGCTCGACTTCGTATGGAGTCGGGCCGAACAGTGATTGGACGATGTTTTCAGCCATGATTAACTCCAAAGTCCTCTCCAGTTCCATTCAGACCCCATGTTATTCACGTTACTCGTCGGGAAGAATGAACCTGGATTGAGCATTTGCTGTTGCGTGAGTTGCTGCTGTGCTTGCTGTGCGGCTTGCTGTTGCGGTTGCGTCATTGTTCCGAGCATGTTTCCTCCTGCCATCAGAGCCGTACCCCAAGGGCTATATGAGCCTGCTTGCTGCGTCTGAGCAGCATTGGTCATCCCTTGCGCCAAAAGCCCACCAGAGGCCGCAGAACCAGCCGTAACCTGCCTTCCAATGTCCATGCCGAGAGTCAGTGGTTGCTGTCCAAGACCTTCAAGGTATTGAGCGCCCTGAATAGCTGTCTGATATGGCTTATACGCAGCAGATTGCGTGTTATACATAGATGTCAGCATGTCACCACCGCTGCCTACCATTCCAGCACCGAACTTCGCGTAATCCATGCCGCCCTGAGTCGCCTGCGCCGCAAGCGCCAAGTCCTGTTGCTTCTGTGCGTTCCTGAGTGCTTCCATCTCAGGGTTAGCCGCCATCATGCCGGTACTCGTACCACCAGTGGCAAGCCCCAAACGACCTTGAGAGAGAAGCCGGTTCTCAAGAGATGTAAGATCACGCTCCCTTCCTGCGGCCAAAAGCGCCTGTTGATCTGCAAGATATTTCGCAGCCTGTGCTTGCGGATCGGTAGCCAAGTACCCCTGACCCAATCCGAACATCGTTTGCGCTGCCGTAGCCATCGGAGCCGTAGCCAATTGCGATCCAGTGAATTGCCCGAGCAATCCGTTACTGGATGCCATCAGTTGATCCTGTTGCGCCTTGAGTTCTGGCGACAACGTGTAACCGGCCCCGATTACGTTTCCGTTTGCATCCTTTGTGAAATTCGATGAGCCAAAACGAGTAGTAACTCCTACAGGACGGAACTTGGCCGCATCAGCAGCGATTCGAGCCGCTTCCAGTTGAGCGTTCGCTGAAGTGTTAGCTGCGTCTTGACCGGCAGAACCAGAAAGCAAGCCACCAACTAGCTGCATCCCACCACTCAGCAGTTGAGCGTTCGTGAATCCTGGAATCAGACTTGCAGCAGAACCGCCACCAGATGCAGCAGCAGTAGCGGCAGCGTCAAGAATAGCGCCAGGACTGTATGAAGCGGCAGTACCCGCAGTACCCGCAACTCCTGTAGCGCCTGATCCCATGCTAGAAACGGCGTCAGAAATGGACGACAACCCCGAATTCCCGAGCCATGACAAACCTCCAGATCCGGTTCCAGCGCCGACAGAACTTGCTCCAACGCCAACTCCTTCGCCGCCAAGTTCAAGACCGTAGAGACTATTAGCGCCGGCACCTGCTTCAGCACCCAAGCCACCCAACGCTCCGAGGCCAAACAACCCGCCACCTAACGCCAAAACAGGTGCAATGTCGCTGAAGCTGAACTCGTTCTGCTTTGCGTTAAACGCATTCATGTCAGGGATGAATTCTTCTTCTCCGGTGAAGTACACCTGTTGCGTTTCAGGATCACGGGCTACCTTCAGATAAACGCCTGTGTTGTTCCCAAGATCGATTACCGGACGCTGATTCGGGGAATCAACGGTGTAGGTCTTACCTTTGTAGTTGTACTGCATCGGTGGAGCGTAGGCTTCTGCATCGGAAGGATTCTCAAACAACGGTGTAGCAGACTGCGGACGATCCTTGATTACCTGTCCTGTTTCGGTGTTGTAAAACCCACCCAACGCTTCATCATATACATAGCCCATATCAAATCTCCAGTGCGCTCACCTGCTCAACCTGTTTTGCAGGACGACCACGGCGCTTTGGTTGATGCGACTGCTTCACTTCCGTTTCGGAGGTTTCGGCATTTTGTTCTTCTTTCCGCAGGCCATCTTGTTCTCCTTGATAGTGAGTACTAACTTGCTCAATCACTTCTGTGTATTCTTCATGGACTCTCATGCGCTCAATATCGTCAGGCTGATTGATATTGATGGTGTTTCCGCTTCGCTTACAACGAAAAAGCATGATGTCTCCTTGTGAAAACGGAGGCTTGTGGCCCCCGTTCCCGTTTGCTACTTACCAGTTCGGTCGACCGATAAGCATTTTGAACGAACCTCCTGTAAGAGTATCCGCATCGTATGAATCTGTTGCATCATCAACGTTGACCAGCTTCATAACCACGGTGTTTGCCGCAGATACGAAAGCATGAGCCAAAATCGACGCATTGGCATCGGCTTGCGACTTGCTGAAGCACAGACCAAGAACCATATCACCGAGGGCGACACCAGGAACTGTCAGGCTCAAATCGACGCTGACATCATCCGCAATGGCGTCTTGGTCAGTAACCGTTCCTGTCACAGCCCACATCTCGTTGAACAGACCTTGAAACTGCTCCTTGGCTTGCACCGAGGTTGTTACGCTGAACGTATTTGCCATGATTTTCTCCTTTAGGTTAATCGGGGAGCCGAAGCCCCCCGGAGGTCATCAGGCCGGGACGATGATCGAAATGCCAGCGTAGTCACGCGCAGTCTTCACCCCGTAGATGGTGTCCGAAGTCACCAGCGTACCGAGATATTCCTGCTTGTACTGAGCTTGGGTGCGGATACCCATTTGCTCGGCGTGGATCACGGCATCCTTGCTCATCAACAGGCAGGCGCGATACTTTGTATCGGTATGGCCGGTGAAATCGTAGGACAGGCCGAAAGAATCCGTACCGGAACCCGACAAAGCGGTGCTGGAGAAGTTCGTTGCCGTCGCGTCATCGGTGCCTTCGCAGTGAATCCACGGGCAGTTTGACGAGGTATATACGGTCACGCCGTACAGATCGCCAAGCATACCTGTCTTCAGCGTCGAACCGTCGCCCTTGAACGCTTGTTCGGTGAATCGTGCGATGCCGCGCAGAACGCGAGCCTCGACAGGCGGAATCACCAGAGCCAGATCACCGGATTCGATGTCGGAATCTTCCAGCGTCTGAATCGCACGGCGCAAACCGGCATCGGTCATGGCGGTAGCGTTGCCGTCGCCGGAACCGTCAAACGTCGTGGAACCGTCGCCGCCGATAACAGCGGTTTCCCACACGTTCGTCAGGGACGGGGTGGTGTTACCGGATTGGAAGTAGTGACCTTGCAGCATCAGGTCTTGGTCAACCTTCTTCGCCAGAGCGTAGCCGCCGTCATCGGTGTAGAACTTCCTCATGGACGACAGAGCTTGCATTTCGGCAATGTCTTCGTACAGCTTCGAGTACTCGAAGTGCTTGTTGATCAGGACATCAACCAGGGTCGCGGTGTCAGCGATCAGGGTGACTTGGGTGTTAGCCGCCTTGCTGGAGGCTTCGCCACGCGCCGGCACGGGGATGTGCAGGGTGTCACCTTTTTTGCCCTTGAAGGACATCTTGGTAACGAGGTTGGCGACAACAAGTTTCTGTTTGTAACGGGCGATAACTTCGTCTGACCACTGCTCCGGAATAAAGTTTGCCGAGGTGGTAATGGTGGTTTGATTCGATCCGAGTCCCATGATTTTGCTCCTAAATTAAGTTTTCATTTGACGCGCCCCTCTCGGTAAGCAGCATCGATTTCGTCTTGCATGGCCTCAAACTTCATAGGATCACGGAGTCTGAGGTTAATCAGATCAGCCCTTCGGTAAATCTTCCGAGTACTCTCGCCGGTTCCACCCGTTTCCACTGAAGCCGCCTGCATCGTCTGTTTCCGGGCCTGTTTCTCAGTCTCGGATACTGCCGCTGCCGTCTGCTGTTGCTTTACAGCCTTCAGTTGCTTGAATGTACTCAACAATTCGTCTGCTGCATCGACATCGTAGCCTTCAGCTTCACGGAACAGTTTCATTCTAACTTTGCTCTCACCGACCCATTTCGCAAACTCTGCGTCCTGAACGACTTGACCAAAATCAGGGTGCAACTGTGCCAACTTCTGCTGTGCCATCGCCCGTTGTGCCTGCAAAGCGTACTGTTCTGCTTGCTGCACTCGCGGGTTCGACTCGACCGCCCTACGAACTGCTTCCTGCGGATTCTCGAAAAAATCTACTTCTTTCGGCTGCTCTTGTGCATCTTTCGGCTTCAACTGCGACTTGATAAGCTCATCGGCAAGCCTGCGAACCTCGCCAAGTTCGTTGGAGTATCGCCCCATCGACTTGTTTGCGTGTTCCAGTTCCTCAATCAGTTGTTTGACTGTCTTCCCACGGTGTTTCTCTGGAAGTTCGTCATCCTGAGTCTCAGTCTGTGTGCTTTCCGCGCTCTGTGCCTTAATTTCTTCGGCTACAGCATCAATCTCGCTAACCTCGGTTTCAAGGTCTTGAATATCAGCCATTTTTCTCTCCCGCCCCTAATCGGAGCTATCAAAGTAATTGCGTTATAACATACCTACTTGCTGATTGCAAGTAAGCACTCACTTCTCTACTGCGGTTGCTTCCAACTACGTTTCGACTTGATACGTGCGTTGTCCTCACGTATCCGCGCCCACTTGTCGTAAGCGCCTGGAAATCCAGGATCGGTGCCGTCAAGCGATACGCGAGGCATACCGATAATGCGAGTTGCTACGTTTCCGCACATACAGGTGATATGGTTCGTTTCGGTATCAATGAACCTCTCCGTATGCTTACCGCAGGAATGACAACGGAAATCACGCATCAGTTTCGGCATCGTCTTCTTTCAGTTGTTGATAAGCCTTTTCGCTCATGTCCTGCAAGTTAAGCATCCAGTCAATGATCGACAGTTCGCCCTTGCGAAACCACAGGTCATCGGACGATTTCACGATGGATAGTTTGTCCGTGGCATCACGCATTCCTTGCAGGTCGACAATCAGATCGCGCCATGCGTCTGACTGCATCATGTCGGCGCGTGATTCGTAATAGCGTTGAAGTTCTGGTGTCATACCCAATCACTTCCATTCCAGTACTTCAATGATTTTTCCTTCCATTCATCACCATCCCAATACTTCAATGTTCCAGTTCCCCATGAAGATCCTGTCCAATACTTTAGGACGCGACCCGTAACAGCAGAAGACAGCCTTGATGCTTACCGGCTTTGCAATAGGAGCAGAACCAATAAGCCTGTCTTCAAGAGCTTGTAGTTCTGCTTTGCTATCTTTAACTAAACGCATCATTGCAATGCCGTTTTTACTGCTTCAACGTGGGATTTGTCGATTCGTTCTTGATGCTTCATTTCCATCTGCATACGAGCAATCTGCTCGTTGCTGTTGATGTCTTTCTCTTTCAGCATCAAATCAGCAAGTTTCATCCTGCGCTCGAAATCAACAGATTCCTTGTCTTCGTCAAGATTGTTCGATACCGCAGAGATAACCCGCGCCTTGGCTTCAACAGGGGCGATCTGCGCTTCGACCGTTGTCTTTTGCGCTTCCGCTTGCAGCTTCTGCACTTCAGCTTGCTTCTTCTGCATCTCAAGTATCACGCCTTGCTGCTGAATCTGTTGCTGCTGCGGATTTGGTTGCGACGTTTTAGCCATCTGATCCAGCATTTCTTCGCGGTTCGTTAGCGACGAGTTCTTTACAATGCCCTGCATGAGAATAGGAGTCAGTGGCGACTGTGCGCCTAGCGTCTGGATCAGGAATGCCAACTGCTTCTGCTCGTACTCACGGGCGATGATTCCCAACGTCGCCAACGGGCAGAATTTAACATCAACAGCCGGATACCGTTCAGGCGAGAACTGCATGTACCTCCATGCCGCCTTGTAAATAAACGGAATCAGAAAATCCTCTTGGAAATTCACAAGAACACGCTTGTACTTTTTGATCATGGTGGCCGTCGCCATATCCATGTTCGTATCACGCGCTACCTGAGTAGGTGTGCCTGCGGAATCCACCGTCGCCGTCGCCATCAGCAACATGCGCTCGAATTCCTTGCTGGTTGCCATCGATTGACCGGATTCGGAGCCGAACTTCAGCGGAGCCATCGCGTCACCTGGAGGCCCGTTGAACATCATGGCCTTGCCGGGTTTCACCTCGAACTTCATGCCTCGCGGAATCCGTGTCGCATCAAGCCCGATCATAGGTGCAGCTACCAGCGCCATCGAATCGAAGTGCAGGCGCATCGATGTATCGACGGCGGACTGCATCATCATGGCTTTTTCAGCCGTTCCGCGTCCGAGCAGGCGATTCGGTACGGTATCGGCCTGATACGACAGAATCGGCCTATCCTGCATCATGTACGGGTTTTTCTCGGCCTTCAGAAGTACGCCGTCAGCCGTGATAACGACAATCGCCTCCACCATACCGGAGTATTCTTCGACTTCGCTATCGTTGATTCCTTCAAGCGTCTCGACGCCTTCTTCCAGCAGGTATTCGCCTGGAACCAATCCATAATACGTCAAAATCGGTACGCGATGCGCCTCGTACTTCACGTTTTCCGTGTTGATTTCAACCTCATCCTTGCTCACGAACGAAGCCAGATCGACGTTAAAGTACCGTCCAGACTCGATTCCTTGCGCGATCTTCTGGATTCCGACTACACGCTCAACGGCAACTCCCATACAGTCATCAATCGACGTTCCATTGGGGTCGTGCAGGAAGTTTTTCGGATTTACCGGAACCAGTTTTACGCAAACTCGAGTCCTTTCTCCTGATCCATACGCCGATTGCGTCTGATCCAGCGGAACCTGCATTGGGTAATACTCTGTTTTTTCCTCAACTACGATTTCACCGATCCCCGTGCCGTAAATCTCGCCCATCAACGCGATCTGGTCGATGGATTTCCTGATTTTATCCTTGCCGAAGTCCTCGTACAGCCGTTTTTTCATTTGCTCGACATCTACAGAGCCGTTTTTGTCTTCAACATCGTCCTTGATGTCGAAATACTCACCCTGGCCAAACACCGCCTCCATGAATTCCGCGTGGCGTGTCTCAATGGCTTGCTGCGTAGCCGGGGAAATCAGCTTGGAACGCTCTGATTGCCTCTCGCGCTCCTTTTCCGACCATTGCGACCGGAAGATACGTTCGTATTTTTCCCAATCTTCGAGGAAATTTTGATTCCTGTACTCGCGCCATTGATCCGTGTGATCAACGATGAACTGCACCAAGTCATCTTGCTTCTCAGTCTGAACGTGGTACTGCGGAGTCTCGGATTCAGGCTCGGTATCGATTACCTGACCTGTGTTTTCGTAGCTCGGATTGGATGCTTCCATAGGAGACTCGCTTCAGCGTGAGTGATTGCTCACTTAGCCTACATCAACTGCGCCTGCAAGTCAATAACCCTAATATCCACTCACGGCATCCACGGCTTCCCATTCTTGACTATCGTCAGGTCTTGCATAAGTGACTTCTGCCAGGTGAGCAACCATTGCAACAACCTCCAAAACGTCGTCATGCGCTTTTTCTGATGGGAATGCCAACATCTCTCTCTTGAACTCATCCCAGTTCTCATCCGGATTGAACGTGATTCGCTTATGCTCCATTAGGCCTGATAAGGCGTAATTAATACGATTTACCTTTGACACACCGCCATGAGGAATCGACTCTATATGAGCATAAACTCCATTCTTACGCATTAAGTCGGTAAGGTACGGCATGATAGCCCTCATTAATGGGCCTTTTTCTATACCTACAAGCAATGGCTTGTGGTTCCTTATTGCAAGCAAAACTCTAGTTGCAGACTCTCTAACATCCCATCTTCCATAATCAACTTTTTGAACCCACCAATGTCCGTTGTCATAAACCCTAACAACACCAATAGCAAAATAGTCCAGATGCTTCTTCTTCCTGTCGTCACCAGTTACATTCTCGTAACCGGCAGGATCAATTGCTATATAGATTGAGTAATCTCCTGATGGCGCAGGTCCAGTTCTAAACCACTCCATCTTTAACAGGTTTGCTCCAGTCGTATCCCAAGAAGCCATGTACTCCTGTTCAAAAGACGCAGTAGATTTAGTAGCTCTCTTTTGCTCCAATTCATCTCGGCTTATCAACTCATTATCGTAAGTCGTGAAGTGCCAAGATTCCCAAGATTCGTTATCTGATTGTCCAAGATCATAAATACGCCTAAATTCATCTGCGTCAGGCTTTGGAGTACCAATAAACGTAGCTGTACCTTTCAAATCAGTCAATGCAGGTTCAACGGCATATTCCCAGGTCTGATTTTTCTGGTCCTGATACTCATCGAGTATCACATGATACAACTTACCGCCACGCAAAGAATCAGGTTTATCGCTACCGCGAATCCTGACTTTCATACCATTCACTAATCGAATGTCCTGATCGTTTATATTCGCCTTCAAAATAACAGGCTTCGCCATGTATATGAACTGATCCCAAACCAAATCCATAGCCATCTTGTTTGTTGGAGCGATAAACATCACTGACGTATCAGGATCTATTTTTGTAGGCTCCAATGCTTTTATCAACAACTCGCTCATTGAATAACGAGTCTTTCCAACACGTCTGCCGGCGCAAATTACCTTAAATCTTTTGTTGCTAGACAAAACTTCTCTTTGCCATTTCAGCAAATCTAAACGTAGCTCCGTCATATCAAAGTTTTACGTCGGATATATTCCCATCATATCCGCGTTTGTAACATTCAAACGCCCTATCCATTACTTCCTGCGCCTCTCTACGTTTTATCTCTTCTAATCTAGCCCATTCCTTTTTCCTTGACTCAACCAAGAAAGCAGCAAACTCTTTCTTTGCCTTCCTCCGCTCACGCGCCATCAAATTCCTTCTCAGACGCTTCTTTTCCTTTTCAGGATCTACAACTACATCATTCACGTCATTTTTTTTACCAAACAGGTATCCCTTTATTGCAGATACAACCACACTCATATTAACTTTCACGAATCGCCCTCCTTCATATATCCAGCTCTTCGGCCTTAACGGACTGCACTGGTTCGCGCTTCATCACAGGCATCGGCATCAACTCCGCGCTCTCAACCTCCTGCGGCGGATTCTCCACCGTCAATCCATGCGGCTGCACCTGACCGATCACAATCGTTATCCCACCTACACCTCCAACCGAACCGCGAAACTCACCATCGCCATACTTCACACGGTCCAACTTCGCCGCCTGTTTCGTGTAATGCTCAACCTTCAGCCGATCTACACCCAACTGATCCATCGTCGCTTCATTCACCGCACGATCCGCAGCGTCCGCCAGAATATCCGCCCTAGCCCTGTACGCCAGCGCAACATCATCCGCACAGTTCGCCTCGATCCATCCTCGAATGATGTACCACGGAATCGACTCATCGGCTTCAGCCGACAACCTACAGGATAAATCAGCATGACTCGCCCCCTCGCTGATCCCCAACATCAGCACCTCATGCATCCAGTCCTCACCCTTACGCTCAATCAATGCGTCAAGCGCCGCGTATCGCCGCCGCGTTAGCTTACCCATGCGCGTATGGTAGCACCTGTGGATAAGTATTGGCAACACAGTTTGGCGAGGGAGAGGGTACAGCTAAAACTCACCAACCCGAGCCAAGACCTCCCCCCCCTGGTCGCCGGTCGCCACTTCGTCGGCAAGCGCCGAACTCGCGCCTCTCTCAACGCCTCACGCTACCGCACTGCAGCATCGCTCCGATGGATGCGGTGCGCCTGGACGATGCGCCGAGGATGCGCAGTTACCCATTGCAGGCTCGCCACCTATCGCCGGATACGCTCCGACCCGATTACAGGCTCGCCATGACGCGATCGATCGATTGCCGTGGTGGAGGATCGGCAGCTGCCATCCTGAAGGCTTGCAGCGCGACCTAACGCGAGGCACTGGCCGGCAAGGAAAGACGCCACCGATCCGCTACCACGAGTCCGAAGTGTTGTGATTTGTTGCAAGGGATTGATGCTTAGTGGTGTATTGCGTATTTGTTGATACTTGTTGCATGGTTCCGCTCTATAGACTTAGAAATTGAAATTGATAGAAAAACAGTCAAAAAGATTTACTTCCGTTCGCGCACACGCCATGCAACAGTGGACACCAAATGGAAGTTATCGAATACAACAATCTCGCACAAATAGGAATTCGGCTAATATTCGAGAATGCTTATATTTGTAGGTTGTTGCGTGATCTGAAACAGTGAATTGCGTTAATCGCAACAATAATCCATTGACTCTCACGCATTGCGTGATTATAGTGCAGGCATACACAGATACCGCGAAGCGGGATAATGAAGGGGAACGAGATGAAATCGAAAGCCGAATTGAAGTCTGACTGTAAGCGGTTTGCTTACGTTTACGGTATTGAGCTGTCCGGATCTGAGCGCAACGGAATCGCAGTTTTGTGCGAGGACTATGCTACGGCATTTGATACATGGGCAGAAGTGTATGCCGTGTTTTGCGCCTGTCGGGAAGGGAAGACTTTCCGCGAAGCATGTAAGTTAGTTTAATAACCTACCAAAACGAAGGGGAATAGATCATGGAAAACCCGGACATTCGCAAACTTAGGCTTATCGGCCAATGGAAAGGCATGGCTCAGTATCTTATTGACGACGAAACAAAAACCATATGGTGCTGGAATCGCTGCACGAATAGCCTTACAAATTGTGGTGAAGAATCGAAATTCCGCTCAATTTTCAATGGGATGTACCGTGGCGAATTGTTCGCCTAATACATAGCCTTCTATACGATGCACCAAACCACGGCACGCGGCCGATCCGCGAATAGATATAGGAGATAGAAATGAAAACCATAATCAAATCGTATTACTTCGATTGCCACAATTCGGAAGAAAACCAAGCCTACCAGGCCCTGGCGGAAAGTCTGCGCGGGCAAGGCTTGGATTGTTTCTGCTCTCATGGGGGAAAATCGCACTATTCCGCAGCATTCAAAGACGGCCGCGAAATTGAGCTTGATACCGCGCACATTTTCAACAATCAATGGAATACCGCTCCCATTGCCGGAATCAGTGATTCCGGGCTTCGCGTCTTCGATTGGGCGGAAGACTATCCGATCAATTTTCCCAATAGTATCAAACGCGGTCACTATCTCGTTATAACCGACGAAATGCGCGAAATTCGGCGGAATACCCACAAATGCGGATATTGTGGCGCGTATGAACCGGCCCCCAAGGGATATGTATTTTGCCCGCATTGCCTGGGCTCCGAATATCTCAAGCCGTCAGACCTTAAGTTGACCAGAATGCGGCCGGTTTGCGATTCTGACAAGCCTTTCCCTGAGTTGACCGAAGGCGAGCGTGCACACTTGATGCCGCTATACAAAGACGCACAGATTAACGGCAACAATGCACGCAGTAAGGCCCGCCTAGCGAAAGCCCGCGAAGACATCAAACGAAAGCATGACAAGACAATACGCGATGCTGAGACAGAATTCGCGGGCTTTTCTTGGCTTATGGATCGGGGTATAAATCCAAGCCTTGCGATTTTCTATACACATACGGGCCGATTCGGATTCGGATGGAATCGGCCGGTAGACGCGGAATTGTTGTCGACCCTGCTTGATTGCATTTCCGAATTCCCATTCCCGTATGACATCAAGACGGTCGACGGCCGCACATTGTCTGGTGGTTAACCATGAAACCCACCCCGCAAGAAATCCGCGCCGCATTGCAGGCTTCCGGCCTATCCCGTAAGGAAATGGCACGCGAATTGGAGTATTCCGTCCGCGCCTTGGAGGATTGGCTGTACGGTGCTCGGAATTGCCGGCCTGCGGTTTATCGTAAGATGCTGGCGCTATCTGGACCAAAACCACAGAAAGGAAATCACGATGCTACCGAATAACGAACCGCACGACCCGGACGCATTCGATTCCGCCGGATTCGCCGACCTGCTGCGCGATGCTGTATGGGCGATCTTGCTGATGTTGCTGTTCCTTGCTGTATTGTCCCCGGTGTGGCTGCCATGAGTAAGCTAAGAGGCGGATACACAGCCCAGGTCGACGCGCATGGGCACTGGATTGTTACCGATCACGTTCAGCGCAACGGGTACAGGATATGTTTCCGAGGCACATACGAGGAATGCCGCGCATTCGCCGCTAGGGGGATTCCGACGTGACCAGATACAGCCATGCAGTAATCGCACACGGTAAGGCTATCGCGGAATGCCTGAGCGAATGCCGGCCATTGTCTGACGCGAAATATCGGCGGACGTTTAACTATATGGGGGCGCTATGATCCATGCTGCTGCCGCCGCATTGCTGGCATTGCTGGTTATCATCCTTCGCGGCTGATCCACTGATATAATCCTTCATCGCCGCAGTTCCGGGAAGCTCTGCGACGATTGCCCCGGCGGATCGTGGAAGTCTGACCGGGGTTTTTCTTGCCTATCGTTTCCGAATAGCGTAGTATTCGGATCTCCCCTTGGCGCATCCTCCGCGCCTTTGCCCCTGCGTGATTTATTCCGTAGGGGCTTTTTCTTGCAGGCTCTCTCTATGCGCCTCACAAACCGTTTTAGCGGATTCCACGGTCGGATATATACCTAACGTTACCCGAGCGCATTGCGGCCCGTATAGCGCGTGATATCCGGTGCTGAATCGCATAATCAGATAAGGCTCGGCTCGGAGCGTTATCTTGCCGGTACGTTTCCAAGTAAGCGCAGGATTCACGCTGTTAGAAGTCATCGTCAGAATCCGGTTTTACTTCGCCCCTAGCTTTCGGGCCGCGCTGCCCTTTTCGCGCTGCTATCTTTGCAAGCTCGATTGCTTCCACTGCCAGCTTGCGCCGTTCGATTTCCATTGCCTTGCGCTCGGCATGCAGTTCGTGAATTTCCGGATTGATCAGGAATCGCGTCGGGAATCCCTTTGCATTTGTGCGGGCGCCTGGTGCCGGCAGAATCCACCCGTTGTCGATAAGCTGCCCGATAACGGTTTCCTGATCGTATGGCTTGCAATGCCGCCATCCAATCCAGCCATGCAAAAAATCACGATTTGTAATTTCCCCTGTCCCGCAGGTAAGGCAAAGTTCTCCCAGCTTCCGAAGATGTTTGCCGATTTCACTCTGTCCGACAAGGTTGATATAAAACGCCATCGCATGCGGAAACAGAAATTCCTTGATGAACAGATGCACCATTCGCGCCGTTTCTCCGCTGATCTGGCATGACTGAGGGTGGATTCGGCGGTCGGCGCACTCGATGGCATGGAACGTAAGCATCAGTCTGGCCGTAAGCGATTGATACTTGCCGAGATGCGAACACATGGCCGACGATACGAAATTGATCCGCATCAGGCTGAATGCCCATCCGGTGATTTCGCGCCTTACCTCGTTCGCCTCATGCGACAGCGTTATATGGTTAGGTTGAACCAGCGTATCGAAAATCCGTTGCTGCATTTCGTGGAATCGGTCGTTCGCGGCCTTGTTGTAAGGCTTTTCGTTTCCTTCAACCTGCTGCCGAGCATTCACGATAAGGAACCGTTGCAGCAGTCCATCCTCGGGAAGTTTCTCCACGATCCGGCTGAACGCATCCGGCTGAATAGCACCGATGATGCTGCCGCCGAAGTTAGGTACAAATAGACTTCCGCGTCCGATTCGATCAACGTACAGCGGGCCACCATCGAAAAATGTAAGCCATGCCGCACGGTCGCTGCCGCCTGCACCGTTCTTGTAGGCATCCATCGAGCCGAACCATCCAGCCAGTTCCGGCTTATCCACGATGCAGCCGCGAGTGCAGGATTTCAGCAGGTCAGCAAGTTTATCGACAGTTACATCCTGGATCAGCAGGCGTGAAATTTCCGGCAACGGTGGCTTTACCGGCTTTACCGCAGTGGGATCTGCCTCTGATAGTTTCTTTATGTAGTTCTTGCGCTGCATATCGAAGGCCATTTCCTGCGCCTTGTAATCGTCCTCCAGCCGTTCCGCATGGGCTGATAGGTCGATCTGTATCTTTTTCAGGCGAGACATGGCCGCATTGATTGCAGGCGTCTTGCCGGATGCTGATCCACCGACGATAGCACCCCACAAACGGGCAGATTCGCGCCACGATGGGTTGTTGATTTCAGGCTGAATCTGGATAGAGTCATGCAGCAATGCAGCGCACGACACGACAGCGGATAGCGCCAGAATCGACGGATCGACGCCTTTGATTTCGGAGGTATCGTGCATCCATTCACGGATACACTCGGGCAGCATTTCAGGCCGAACGATGGGCGATTTCAGTTCATCGAAAATATCCAGCGGCGTCGTCCATTGCTGGTTGCTGTTATAGCTTCGGTGCCAAGTCGACGCATGTTCAATAGGGTCGATATGATCCATAGAATCCATAGAATCCGCTGGGTCTAATGGTGGATGCTCGTCGTCGTCAGGAACTTCCGGCAAATCGTAAATACTGGAATCCTCATCAAACACAGGCGGCGGCGGTGCTTGCGGAACGACTACCTGGGTTTGCATATCGGTTTCCTTGGGTGGATCGTAAGGTTTGATTCTCGGCTTCGCCCATTCGCCCAACTGCTGCGCCGTCCATCCTTCCGCGAGAGCGTCTGCCAAGTCCCATGTATCAGGCTGGTCGGAAGTATCGAGGATACGCACTTTACACCCGATTCCCAAAAGGATGCCGGCCACCTTGATCATGCAGTCGTAACCTACTCCGGTTTTGTCCGCGTCCGGAATCAGTAAGATGTCGCGTTCGATGAGCGGCGACCAATCGACGGACTGGATACCGTTCGCGCCTCCTGGCCATGTGATGCAGACCATAGCGCCGAGTAGTTTCCGCGCAGCGTCTGCGGCTTTCTCGCCCTCGACTATGCATACCTTCGCATCAGGACGTTTGGCGAGTTCGTCCAGACCATACAGCGGGCGCTTGCCTGCCGTCCATGTCTTAGGCTTCCATACTGCGGCGACGTTTTCGCTGTAGGCTCCGAACGTCCACGGGCGATACGATTTCCCGCCGTCCGGTGTTGCGTACCGTGCGATGTATCCGAGGCACTCGCCGGTTTCGGAGTTATACCGCCACGTCGCCACGGGTGCGCCATAGTCCTTGGTGGTCATGTCGGGCATTTCATCGGGCGCTACACGGTGCATCCAGTTGTTCAGTTTCGGCGCTATCGGTTTTGTCGTTGTCATTCTGGTTTCCCTGTGGAATCCGTTTTTTTGCAGTCGCTTGATCGCCGTGATTTCGTCGCATCCATCGAGTACCATGATGGCGTCGATAACTGTGCCGCCAGCGCCGCAGGATTTGCAGTGCCACTTCTGAACACCGTCCTTGACATACACCTGCATGGAAGGATTGGTTTCGCTGTGCGCTATGCAGAGGCCGTCGTATTCCGCGCCACGTTTTTTCAGCGCGACGCCGTAGGATTCGAGCAGGGCTACGAGGTCGGTGTTGCGTTTGAGTTCGGAGAGGTCGATGCGGTCGTTCATGCTTTCGCCTTCGTGCATCCTATGCACTTCGCATCCGTCGCCTGCTGGTCGTAGCGGCATTCACGGGACATGGTGTTAGCGATCCACTTCCAACCGTGCTGCGGCTTGCCGTCGATGTATGTTCTGTTCATAGCGTAGTAGCCATCGGAGCGTGGGTGGGAGTGGCAACCGTACAAGCTACTCTGTGCCATTCTTTACCTTCCCAAGTTGCCTAGCTCTCTCGCCAGTGATCCCAAGGACAAGACCGATAGCCTTCCAAGTTAGCTTCTGCGCCCTGAGATCGCGAACCTTCTTCTTGCGGGCTTCGACCTGTTTCATGTATAGCTGGTGTGCAGTTTTGATCTTCATGGGATGGCAGAATACAGGAATGAAAAATATTTGCAAGAGGGTATTGCATTTCGTTCGGAAGTATGGATAATACGCTCCATACCAACGCAGCACAACATAGGGGCAACACCATGAGCAAACATGAAACCATCACACTCGACAACGTGCAGTACGTCCGCGCTGACAGCATTCAGCAGAAGCCAACAGGCAACCGCGCCGTGATCGTGGTAGATCGCGGCTGGATTTTTGCAGGCGATGTTACCCGTGAAAACGGTCGTATTAAACTGAGCCGTGCGTTGCATGTGTTCAAGTGGGAATCTGTCGGATTCGCTGGGATGTTGGAAAACACGAAGAAAGCCGATCTTCGCAAGATTGCCGATGTCGATATTCCGGAAGATGCCGAGATTTTCTGCGTTCCAGTGAGCGAGTCATGGGGGCTGTAACAAGACCTGTCGGCTACGGCTACGGCGACGGCGACGGCTACGGCGACGGCTACGGCTACGGCGACGGCTACGGCGACGGCGACGGCCGGGGCTGGTGACCTCCATGAGCGCCCCGGTCACCCCGAGCGTCTGCCCTCGCTGTGGCTCACCTGATCCTGGCAAGCCGTGGCGTCAAGTCGGTTTCGGCAAGACCGACCCGTGCCAGCATCCCTGGCACAAGGCCACCGCCACCCCTGCTGCTCCCGGGTCGTCCTCACCAGACACCGCCGCCCTGGTCGCCGAACTGCGAGGACCCTCGGGGCTGGCATCTACGTCGCGAGCCAAGCATCTGACCGTCGGAGTATGCGCCGTCGCGGCCGATGCGCTGGAGGCTCAGGCCGCCCGCATCACCGAACTCGAGCAGTTCCTCATCCGCCTCGGCCACAACCCCGACCGATTGGACCTGCCGTGACCGTCGTGCGCCGCAGCCGCCGCTACCGGCGCGACGAACGCCACGAGTTCGACCCTGGCCCATGCCCCGACTGCGGCGCCACCGGTCGATTCACCGTGACCTGGATCGCCGCCAGCATCAGCGGCGAAGACCCCGCCGAGTACGCCGTTCCCGGCACCGTCACCTGCACCGCAGCGACACACGACCACCCCAACCAGGAGTCCCTGTGACCGACACGTTCCGACGGTTCCAACGCATCCACTCCGAGCTCGGAGACCTCATCGGCAAGGAGAGCGCATGAGAGACCGCGACGAGATCGTTCGAGTCGCCAAGGCGCTGGTCGCCGAGCTCGAGGAGCTCACCGACGAGGATCACGTCGAACTCCTGCTCCAGCGACTCCACGACGCCAAGCGCGGCTTCCCCACCGGCGGCACGCCACCTATGGCCGTCGACGACGTCGACGAGGACGGCAACCCCACCACCAGCGCAGCCGGCCACAGCGACCGCACTGGCCAGCTCGCCACCGACAACGCCCGCGACCTGGCCAACAGCGACCGACGCGACCTCGCCCGGCTCGTCGACCAGATGGGGCAGATCCGCAAGCGGGTCGGCGTCCTGCGCGAACGGTACGGCGCCATCCACCCCAACCATCAGTGCGTCGAGTGCCGCAAGGCAGGTGGCAACACCCGAGTCGACCGCGGTCGTTACAAGGACCGGTGCCGCTTCCACGGCGACGCCCGCCTCGCCAACGGCGGACGAGACACACCGATCGCCATCACCGAAGCCCACCTGTGCGGATACCTGACCGACGAGCTGATCACCCGCAACCCGATCCGCATCCTCGACGAGGACGGCAACGACACGGGGCGCACCGTCGCATGGAAGCGGCGACGCAAGGCGAAGGGCAACGCAGCGTGAGGATGCGTGACATCTACCAACAGGGTCATGTAGTCTGCCCACATCCCTAGTGGGTGAGCCGTGCGCCTGAAGGCGTGCGGCTCTCGCCGTTCACGGGGGAGGTCGAGATGGCCTGGACAGGGAGCACCTCCCCCGGGTTTCCGCCCGCAACCGCTCGCCACATACTCGAGCGAGACCCCTTCTGCCGATGCACCGGCTGCCCCGACCACGGACCACGCCCCTGCACCAAGCCCTCCACCGAAGCCGACCACATCATCCAGCCCAGCCACGGTGGCACCGACCACCCGAGCAACGGCCAAGGCCTCTGCCATCGCTGCCACGTCTGGCGCACCGAACGCCAGGCCCACGCCGGCCGACCCCGCCAAGCCAGGCCACCCGAGCCACACCCAGGCCTCGGCTGACACCCCCCCGGGGCGCCCCCTCCCCCGGGGGTCTGTTTCTAGACAGATCG
>ERZ650311.438-NODE-438-length-26699-cov-8.928577_pt1 | contig 26699 bp, 34 predicted proteins | sample MGYA00376247_ERZ650311 | MGnify/ENA primary metagenome ERZ650311 (study PRJEB26733, sample SAMN07839324) | wastewater metagenome | biome: small river; feature: stream; material: water | place: USA: North Carolina | collected 2016-07-28 ...
GCCACGGTCTTAAGTTTTGCCCACACAGTGGGTGAGTTCGGCGTGGTGCTAATGATTGGCGGGAATATCCCCGGCGAAACTCGTGTTGTGTCCACACAAATTTTTGGTCATGTGGAAGCCATGGAATATCGAGAAGCTCACATCCTATCTGCAGGTATGGTGATTTTTTCTTTTATGGTTCTAATCGCTTTGGCACGCCTCAAAAAGCGCTCGTCTAGGGTGATGTCATGAGCGCCTCCTCGACGTTACAGATTCAGTTACAACTACAACGAGATCATTTTTCATTGAATCTCGATCTAGAACTTCCCAACCAGGGGGTCACTGTTTTCTTTGGCCCTTCCGGCTGCGGCAAAACCACCACACTCAGATGTGTTGCTGGCTTAGAAAAAGCTCAAGGTCGCATTCAACTCGATGACAAGATTTGGCAAGATACCGATCGTGATAGTCACTTACCCACATGGTCTAGAAAGTTAGGTTATGTTTTTCAGGAAGCCAGTCTTTTTGAACATTTAACGGTTCAAGCTAATCTTGAATATGGGCTCAAGAGACAAACTTCACCCAATCCTAGTGCTCTTAAAGAAGCTGTTGATCTATTGGGTATTGCGTCACTCTTGCAACGCCAAGTGCAAGATTTATCAGGTGGTGAGCGGCAAAGAATTGCAATTGCTAGAGCATTAGCAACACAACCTGAAATCCTTCTGTTAGATGAACCGCTTGCCTCGCTCGACATATCAAGACGTGAAGAGATATTGCCTTGGCTAGAAAAAATGCATCAGGGTTTAAAAATTCCCGTCTTGTATGTCACGCACAGCTTAACTGAACTCACCCGCCTAGCAGACTATGTGGTGTTCATGAATGCTGGTCAGTCCATTCTCCAGGGCCCCATCATGAAAGTTCTCACCGACCCGATATGTTCAGATGTGCTCGGCAAGGAAGCGGGGACGCTCCTGGCTGGCGTAGTGACCGAGATGGATAACCAGTTCAAACTAAGCGGTATCGATTTACCGATTGGGCGAATTTGGGTTAGCGAGTCATACCCACTGGGTAGCTCGGTCAGAGTCTTCGTGAGAGCTAACGACGTACTTATTTCCCCAGAGCCCATCTTGACGAGCTCGGCCCAAAACCAGTTCGTAGGCCGCATTCAAAAAATTGACCAAGACTCAAAATCTGCACAAGCTCTACTCACTATAGATTGTCAGGGTGAAGCCCTACTCGCTCGCGTGACACAAAAAGCATTACACGATCTAGGTTTACTCACAGGTTCAACAGTTTTCTGCCTACTCAAATCCGTGGCTACCCGACGCTAAATGATTTCTCATTGAGGCTGCTCGCTGCTAACACCATGCGGCAATAAAAGCTATCATTGCGTATGCGCAAGGCTAGCCTCAACCATCACTCACTGCATGGATCTTCAGCATCCCTAGTGATTATTTTTGCCGAACTACTGGGCACCTCTTTGTGGTTTTCTATGAATAGTGTTGCCGATAATTTAATGACTGCTTGGCACATTAATCTGGCTGGCATTGGGTTTCTGACTAATGCGGTGCAACTAGGCTTTGTAGTGGGCACACTAGTCTTTGCCATTTTCGGAATCGCTGATCGCTTTCGACCTAGCCAGCTTTTCGCACTCTGCTGTCTCTTAGGGGCCACATCCAACACCCTATTCGCCCTCTATGCAGACAATCTATTGATGGGCTCTGTTTTTCGCTTCATTGTCGGTATCTGTCTCGCAGGAATTTACCCCATCGGCATGAAATTGATTATGACTTGGGATCCTGAACACGCTTCACAACGGCTTGCTCAATTGGTAGGGATGCTCACTCTTGGCACTGCACTTCCGCACGCCACGCGTTACCTCAGCATGGATTGGTCATGGCAAGCAGTGATATTAGTTTCTTCTATCTGTGGCTTGATCGCCATGAGCCTGATCCTGTGGCTCGGCGATGGCCCTCACCTCAAACTGAATCCAATGGCCAGAGTACAACTGAAAGGTATTCGTCATCTATTTGGTGTTCAGCAATATAGAAGCGCCGCGCTAGGTTACTTCGGGCATATGTGGGAACTCTATGCTTTTTGGGCATTAGTTCCCTTCTTGCTTGCCCAAACACATGGAATCTCTAACCCCATTGAGCTGTCTGCCTGGAGTTTTGCCGTGATTGCGGTAGGCTCTTTAGGCTGTTTTATTGGCGGACAACTGAGTACTCCATGGGGGAATGTCAAAGTCGCCTCATGGGCTCTCGGACTTTCTGCTATCTGCTGTTTCATCTACCCATGGATGAAGGAAGTGAGTCCAGTACTTCAAATCATCTTCTGGTTGGTCTGGGGCATGAGCGTGGTGGCAGATTCACCACAGTTCTCGGCACTCTCAGCCAAAGCATGCCCTCCAGAAAATGTCGGCACCGCTCTGACCATTCAAAATGCGCTGGGCTTTACGATCACGATGATTTCTATACAAGTTAGCACCGTCTTACTACCCTATCTGAGCAGTTACATTAGCTGGTTACTATTCCCGGGACCTGTGATTGGCTTAATTCTTCTTAATCGCTGGCAAACAAGTATTGGGTCAGCTAATCTTCGCTAGACTGAGCCTGATCCTTGACTGGAGCTTGAGGAGCATTCATCTCCAACTTGGGTACCACCATTTTTTCACCGTCCCAAACTTGGCCACACCAGCACTCACCCTGCTCGTTGATGATGCAAGTACCTGACCCACAACATCTCGTGTCACGTTGACTCATTTTGCCTCCATCATGATTTGCTTTGATTCTAGTCTTTCCTCAAAGACGGTGCACAGGTACTCTCGAAAACCTTATTTTAGGTTTCAGCAAGAAAACACGAGATGAGGTATCTTGATGATTCAGACCTACGCCTATGCTTAATTCTCAGACCAAACCGCCTTTAAAAGTCTTATACGATGGCTCCTGCCCTCTTTGCCAAATTGAAATCAATCATCTAAAGCACTTGGCAAGTAAGGATATGAATAACCCACTTCGGTTCATCGATATCAGCCAAGATCACATTGAAAATACCTGTTATCTCAATGATCGCATAGCCTTACTTAAACGTTTCCATGTAGAGTTCGATGATGGCACTCGACTATCCGGTGCAGCAGCCTTTGCACAGATGTGGCTTTATTTACCTGGTTGGCGTTATTTAGGTCTCATAGCTCAACTACCTGGCATGCTTTTTGTGCTGGAATGTTTCTATCGATTATTTTTAGTGATTAGACCTAGCATGCAAAGAATAATGCGTACATTGAAACCCAATTGATCTCTTCAATACCTCCTAGACTCTTTTTAGAACCGAAACCTTCATGAAACCCACCATTAAGATTGACTTCGTCTCAGATATTGCCTGCCCTTGGTGTGCCGTTGGATATGGAAACCTAGCGCTATCGATGGCAAGCATGAGAGATCAAGTTGATTTCTTGGTACATTACCGGGCCTTTCAGTTGAACCCCCAAATGCCATTAGGGGGGCAAGATGCGATGGAGCATCTCACACAAAAATATGGTTTAAGTCTCACGCAGGTACAAACCAATCAGGCTCAAATCCGAGTACGTGCCAAAGAAGCTGGCTTTGATTTTCACCCCGAGGGACGTAAGCGCGTCTACAACACCTTCAACTGCCACCGCCTACTCTATTGGGTGGCCAATGAAATCGGCTTAGTGCAGCAAGCATCTTTAAAAAAAGAGCTACTGAATACTTATTTCTGTTTAGCCGTAAGCATTGATGATGTCAACAATGTGTTAGAGGCAGTGTCTCGCGCAGGCCTCGATACAATTCGTGCTGACCAGATTCTCAAGAGCGATGAATTTACTGAAGAGGTTAAGACTGAAGAAAATTTCTACAAAAATTTAGGCATACATTCAGTACCATCCATGATCGTGAATGATCAATACCTCCTACAAGGAGCTCAAGACCATCAATCACTCACACGGTCATTTCAAAAAATACTCGAAGAAGCTTCAAGCTAATACAGCGCTACTAGAAATTAACTAGGAGAAGCTAGCTCCCCTAGTTAAAGAGTATTTATTCATGCTTAGTATCAGTCACACCCAAACTAATTTGAGGTGCATTTCTCAAAAAATCATAGCCTATTAGGACCGCGTTATCCTCATGCTGATAACCCGCAGATAAATCAACACCATATTGATTTTCTGGGCTTGCCGCAGGATAAAAAGTAAACCCAGCCCCATAGACGGGGTTATGCTCGCGTCGCGATGAAAGTGCTTTGACAGTAAAACCTAAACCATCTTTTGCACCGATAGCATAAGTAATACCAGCAAAGAAACCAACGTCAGCCATGGCCATGGTGCTGGCCACACTCATTAATAAACCTGCAAGTATTTTTTTCATAGTGACTCCTTCGTATCTCAAGCGGAATCACTAGCGTATCAGCCATTCAACCAGTATTTGCACGTCCTGCTTGTATTCAGAAATTTATTCCCACAAAGACTGTGTAGCTGATGTATTCATTTCCGTGAATCATTCACTTATGAAAAATAGAAAAGTCCGCCCTATAGCAAAGCAAAGAACTTATGTCCCCGTTAGTCATAAATTTTTCATAGCATGCACCACCTCCATAGTGTGGCTATTACTGTCCGTTTGGCTATCTCTTACGTGGATTGATGACTTAGCACAGCTAGTGCCCTATTGGTTGGCGGCTAGCATAATTACCTTGATTGCTTTTCTACCTGGCTTTATCAATGCATTTGTCTGTACAGCACTACTTCTGGATGAACGTCCAATCAGAAAAGTGCTCACCGATTACCCATCGATCACCATTCTGATTGCGGCCTACAACGAAGCTGCAGTAATTCAGAAAACATTGCGTAGCCTACAAAAGCAAAATTACCCAAGCAATGTTTACATCATTGTGATTAATGATGGCTCTACAGATGAAACAGCAAATGAAGTGATGGAGTTAATTCCTGAAATCCATGGTTTAAGCCTCATGAATCTGCATCAAAATGTCGGTAAAGCCCAAGCACTGAATCGTGGTCTTCAAGAGGTATATACAGAACACGTCATCACCATTGATGCCGATTGTCATGTGCGTTACAACGCACTCACTCATATCGTTGAAAGATACTTATCCGATCCACCGAATACCAAAGCGGTAGCCGGTGCCGTATTGGCCGGTAACTCACGACAAAATTGGATTACAAAAGCTCAAGAATGGGACTATTTCTTGGGTATTGCAGCATCCAAAAGAATTCAATCACTGTTTCAAGGCACACTTGTCGCTCAGGGCGCTTTCTCCATGTATGACACACAGGTGATTCGCGCTCTAGGAGGATGGCCCAATACCGTGGGTGAAGATATTGTTTTGTCCTGGAACCTTCTTACTCACGGCTATCGGATTGGCTATGCTGAAGATGCCATGGTGTTTACAGACTGTCCTAGCACCTTGAAACAATTCATTCGACAACGTCAACGTTGGTCGCGCGGCTTAATAGAAGCCTTCAAATTTAATCCTAGCCTCGCTCTAAAGCCACGATTTACGCTCTTGTTTATTTGGTGGAACGCGCTCTTTCCACTCATGGATGTGGCCTACACCATGGCTTATCTACCCGGACTCATCTTGGCACTTTTTGGCATTTTTTGGTTAGCCGGCCCCATGACTCTAGCCCTCATCCCACCTAGCCTCCTACTAGGCTGGGTGATGTACAAGGCGGGCCGTCAAGTGTTTGATCAAGAATATCTGCGTATCCGCACCAATAAAAGCGGTTTTATTTTTTATATCTTGGCCTACGGCATGATTTTGCAACCTGCTTGTGTTTGGGGCTATCTGACCGAATTAATGATGCGCCAAAAATACTGGGGAACTAAATGATGAGAAAAAAATTATTGGCTATCGTTGGCTGGGCAACCATCAATCCATCTTTTGCCATGGATGGCAATCCCTACATCGATTCAATGGATAGATCTTTAGCAGTAGACACCCCCAGCTTATCAGCAAAAGGACTTATACCGAACCTATTTGTATCTAGGGATAGCGAGGATTTTTATACCTCTAAACTAGGTGCCGCTTACGCATTCAATCTTAAAGATCGTGATCATTACCAAGGTATTCATGTACAAAATAATCACTATCATCAAAACAACTGGTCTAAAGATGGGCAGCAAATTAGTTACCTACAAAAACATTGGGATCAAGAGAAATTATCGGGCTACTATGCCAATATTGGCGTGAGTGAAGTGAGTCAGCATACGCTTTTAGTAACGGATAGCCGTTGGCAAATCCCACTCAACAAAGCCATTAACACCGAATTACTCATCACTCGGGATTGGGTAGAAACTCAAGCCTCTCTCAACCAAGGGGTTTACTACACATTACTCGGGGCTAGTCTAGAGCATCAAATCATGCCGCGTTTCTCCTATGTGCTGATGGCTGGACAAATGATTTTTTCGGACTCGAATGAGAGAACCTTAGTCAGAGGAAGACTCATCTATGACGTCTTACCAGAATATGGCGTTAATCTTCAATTACGCCACCGGCAATATGAAAACTCCGCACCCGCTAATGGTAATTACTTTAATCCCGGCCAGTATCAAGAAACCATGTTGGCACTTGGGTATCGGAAAAATCAGGCAGGCTGGTCTGTGATGGGAACTGCTGGCGTAGGTCAGCAAAAGATTGAGCAAGAACCCCACACACGTACTGAATTACTAGAACTCAGCTTACGCAATCTAAGTCATGCACCACTAGGGCTTCAATTAAGAGCTGGCTATGTGAAATCAGCTGGGTTTCAAGGACCCAACTATTCCTATACTTATGCCATGGGCGAAGTCATATTTAGATTTTGATGATGAACTAGTCTGGCGTATGACTTCAAAACTGTCACCCGATTACCACCTGCACGCTTAGACATATACATGGCTGTATCAGCATGATGTAAAGCTTCAGCATAAGTTAAATATTGCAAAAGATTCGCAGTATCTATGTAGCAAATCCCAATACTCAGCGAGAGCGCTTGAATACCATGAGGGGCCTGCCAGAATAATTGTTCATAAATTGTCTGGCGCAGTCGATCAAGACTCTCAAAAGCATCCTGGGCATCATCTACCCGCATGATGATGACAAACTCATCACCCCCTAGGCGAGCAAAAAAATCTTGTTGCCGAATCAGATGGCGAACGTGATGAGATAGTCGCCGCAAGACAATATCCCCTGCAACATGACCCGCTGAATCATTAATGACTTTGAATTTATCAACATCAAAGACTGCCACAGCTAGGATTTGTTGATGTGCTTTGGCTAAATTTAATAATTGGGTATAGCGAATTTCAGATTCACGGCGATTATGCACGCCGGTCAAATAATCAATACCCACCTCAAAACGTAAATTTTCATTTTGTTTCTTTAATTTTTGGGTATAGCTTAATAGGAGAAAAACGCAGAATAGAAAAAAAGAGCCTAAGTTTGTCACTGGGGTAGCTAAAGCGGTCGATAAATCATGGGTTTGGGCATATAAAACACCCAAACCGCTGAGCAAGAGACATAAGTGAGCTAGATAACTCATGATGCCACTTTCACTCTTTGAGGAAGCGCTTGATATAAAACTGTTTTATGACTTGGAAATTGGTAGTTTTTCTCTCGAAACAGTCTCAAACAAGTAGCAACCACTAGGGGGTCATACAGAGTACCACTACCTTGCTCTATTTCAGCTAAGGCGAGCTCTATTCCTGGCGCCTGACGATAAGGCCGATGACTAGTCATCGCCTCGACCGTATCAGCAACAGCAATAATTTTTGCCTCAAGAAATATATCTTGACCACTCAATTGATGCGGGTAACCGCTCCCGTTCTCGCGTTCATGGTGCTGAAGAACAAAATCAGCGACCGTCCAAGGAAATTGAAGTGATTTAAGAATTTCGTAGCCTGTGATCACGTGATTCTTTAATATTTCGATCTCCGCATCAATCAATGAATTTGATTTTGTGAGCAACTCAGCCGGTACGGATATCTTGCCAATATCATGCACAAGAGCACTGACTCGAATACCTTCTGCCACATCCTGCGCCAAGCCCATCTCTTGACTAATCGCAAATGATAAATCGGACACACGCCATTGATGTCCAGAGGTATAGGGATCACGAGCCTCGATGAGGTTAGATAATGTCACAATGACTTCATACAAATGATCAATATTTCTCTTCAGTGCCTGATCTAAGAGTCGTTCTGCCTGCTTACGCTCTGAGACATCACGAATATTGCATTGAATAACGTTTTGCCGGTCAACCTGATAAACATTACTGACAAACTCTACTTCTATCTCTCGCCCAGCACGCGTCTGTAAGCTTAAGTTTTCATAACGCACATAATTGTTTTCAATCAAGTCACTATAGGCCTTAAGAGCTGCGTCTTTATCATGGATAAAACCTAGCTCCCATAGTTTTTTGCCGAGCAATTCATCCTTTTGATAACCTAAGAGTTCTAGAAAAAAAGGGTTAGCATCTTGTATATTGCCCTCAGGGTAAGACAAAATCAAAATACCATCTTGAGCGCACTCAAATAACTTCTGATATTGAGAGTTTTGTGTCGCCTTTTTTGGGGCTAGACCATGATCATGGACTCTAGATTTGTGACGCATCTTAGTCAATGACATCCCCTCAAAATCAAAATACAGAGGGTCATCTTATGGAACTCTTTGGCATCAAGCGCAAGCAAGATGTGGAAATCATGAATGCGCGAATCATCTCCACACCACCAGTGTTAATCACACATTCAGTAGACTTCATATTGGCAATCCTTATATATTTTCTTAAGGTTAACCATGCCAGAAAAAGGCTTGAGCGAAGGGGAAGTAATTGCCCGACAAAAGTTCTTTGGACCCAATGAAATCCCTCAAGAAATTAAAAGACAATACTTAGCCAACTTTCTTGCCATCATCAAAGAACCCATTTTTTTGATGATCTTCACTGCCTTTAGCCTTTACATCCTCATAGGTGATACGCGTGATGCCTTTGCCTTACTCTTTTTTATTACTCTTAGCATCGCCATCACACATTATCAAAAAAATAAGAGCGATCAAGCCCTCCACGCTCTAAGAAGCATGGCCATTGATCACTGTGAGTGTCTTCGTCAGGGCAAGAAAATAATCCTCCCCACACGTGAACTGGTTCCTGGCGATATTATTATTTTGCGAGAGGGCCAGAGGCTCCCTGCTGATGCAGTGCTGTTACCGGGTGAACATATTTATATTGATGAATCTATCGCAACTGGAGAGTCTGAGCCCGTTTATAAAAGTCATGCGCAAGAGCGCGGTCAGGGTCTAGATAGTACCCTGCTCTTGGGTGGATCTCTAGTGACAAGGGGCATAGCATTAGCCAGAGTGAGTGCGACAGGTACCAATACCGCACTTGGCAAGATAGGGCAAAGCCTAAAAAAAATCCAGACAGGCAAAAGTCCATTACAAATCAAACTAGAGAAAATCAGTTATCAATTTGCCTATCTAGCTATTGCAATATCGTCACTGGTAATTTTAGTCTATGGTCTATATTACGAACGTTGGCTCTATGGCGCTATGACTGGGATTAGCTTGGCTATAGCAATACTACCCGAAGAGTTCATTATTATTTTTTCAATTTTTATTGCCCTAGGCGCCTATCGCATGGCCCAAGAGCATGTTCTGCTGCGCCACACGCCAGCGATAGAGACATTAGGTAGCGTATCCGTTTTATGCCTGGATAAAACTGGCACCCTGACTGAAAATTGCATGACGATTATTGCCTTAGCTGATTCGCTTGGGATCCATGTTTTGGAGGATGCAAGCTTTCAAGTAACAGCAGAAATTGAAGAGCTAATCAGTTATGCCGCCCTAGCGAGTGAAGTACACCCCCAAGACCCTCTTGAAGTGGCTATTCACCGCTCAACTCCGATCTTACACGCCGATCATTCAACACATTATGAAAATCAAACAGTAGCATGGCAGCTACCCTTTTCTCATCAATTACCCATGATGGCTAATTTATGGGCCAGTCACGACCCTAATGCTCATCATTTAATTGCGATTAAAGGCTCACCCGAAACGGTGATGGATTTATGCAAACTTGATGAATCAAGAAAAAAAATAATAGAAAATCAGATGGCACAGTTAGGTCAATTAGGCCTACGAATGATTGGTGTAGCAAAGTCAAGGGCTAAACAGCCCAAGGAAGAGGAAAACCTCTGTTTAGCAGAGACTCCCTGCCAATGGTTAGGTCTGATTGGTTTTCAGGATCCATTACGTGAAGGCGTGGTGGGAACTATCCAAGACTGTCAGGCTGCGGGTATTCATGTGGTGATGATCACCGGAGATCACTTAGCTACGGCCAGAACAATCGCCGATCAAGCAGGTATAGCTCAGGGCGGCCAACTCTCCGGCACAGAACTCAATCAACTCAGTTCTTCCGATTTACTTGGTATTTGTAAAAAAACATCTATTTATTACCGAATCTCACCTGAACAAAAATTGAGAATTATTCAAGCGTATCAAGCAGCCGGCGAAGTGGTGGCAATGATTGGTGATGGGGTCAATGATGCACCTGCTCTAAAAGCCGCCCATATTGGTATTGCGATGGGTCTCAAAGGAACTGATGTGGCTAAGGAGGCCGCAAGCATGGTTCTTTTAGATGATCGACTTTCTTCCTTATTCAAAGCCATCACTCAAGGGCGTCTGATTTATGAAAATCTAAGAAAAGCTGGATCTTATGTCACCGCTATCCATATACCGATTGCAGGCACCGTACTGATGTCTACCCTCACCGGACAAAATACACTTTTAGAACCCGTTCACATCCTCTTTCTACAAATGATCATTGATCCAGCATGCGCTTTTGTTTATGAAACAGAGGCGGCCGAAAAAGATTTAATGCATCGAGAGCCAAGAAATATCAATGAGGCATTTATGAGTGCTTCTTTTTTAACACTTTCTATTTTTCAAGGCATCGGCTTATGGTTCGCAATCATCATCGTATTCGGTATTCATTTATATCGACCTGATTTAATGAATAGCTCTGAAGTTACTGGGATCATATTTATAAGCCTGGCGCTTGGCAGCATGGCCCTAATGATTAGCAAAAGATCTAATCAACAATCCTTGTGGCAAATTTTGAAAAATCCTTCAAAAGCTCAAACATGGCTATTAGTCTGTATGAGCTTAAGCTTGATTTTGATTATTCAGTTTGATTTTTTACGTGAAGAATTTAAATTTAGTTTGCTCAATACACACCAGGCGATCCTCATTGCTTTAGTCAGCATCGCTACTCTTGGGTGGTTTGAATGGGTGAAGTATCTTTATCGGAAAAGAATGGGCTAGTGATGCGATTGACTTGCAAGCACCCGCTTTATTTTCCCAGATTTTTCTTGCAATAAGGGGGCACACTCAACTTCGACTTGAACCTCTTTTATCTTTTGCTGAGCAAGATAGGTTCGTAACAGTTGTTCTACTTGCTGTTTATATAAGTCATCAGCCTGAGCATCGGCGACACGAAGGCAACAATGTTGTTGATTTTTTTGTATCACTTGATATTGTGTCAGCCCCAATTGCTCTTCTAAAAAAGTAGTCATCGCCATGGGTGATAAACCAACTAGGTGATCTTCCTGACCATTGAAATACAAGACATCATCTTGACGACCCAAAACGCGTACCCTGGGTAACTGACAACCACAACTGCAGACCTCATGGATCAACTGAATTTGGTCGCCTAATTCATAACGGATCAAAGGTTGTGCATAATTCGCCAGGTTACTTAATAAACAGCTTGCCGATTGACTACCATCCTCAATGACGCGACCTTCACGATCAATCGGCTCAAGTATCAGCCAATCGGTATTCAAATGTAATTCTTGCGCATCACACTCCCAAGCCATGGGCAAAAACTCAGAAGCCCCATAACTATTTCTGACCACGCAATGAAAGGATTTCTCAATAAAAACTCGTTCAGCAGGGGTTAATGTCTCACCTCCAAAATGGATGATCTTTGGCTGTATATCCAAATGACGACTCAGTTCTTTAGCCAATACAACACCAAAACTAGGATATGTAGCTAGGATTGTTGGTTGAAATTGATTGAGTGCCTCCACAATCTCGTCAATAGGCTCCAATATAGAGAAGACCTGCATGAGAGATTGGGTCAATGGGTTAGCGCGCCGCCACCGTTCAAATGAGATCACACCGGCGTAATGTCCATTGAGAACACCCAGATAGGCCACCCTCTCACCCAAAAAAAGGGGGTTAAGGCATTTATAAACGGCTTCTAATCCACTACAGCGCTGTATTTCTAGATCATCGTAAATAGCCATACAGTTCTGGTCGATCACAAAAATACCAGGCTGCCCAGAACTGCCAGAGCTTTGCCAAACCTCATATTGCCCGTGACGAAAGTCGTCAGAGTAATGTTTGGTTTGCAAATATTGATTAATTTCATACCGACTGAGTGTTGTATCACTCAAAAATGCCTTGAAATCTCTCATCAACATCGTCTTGGTGACTACCGGCAAAGACTCTAAATTGCAATCACGTGGATCAAGATTTAGATAATGCCTACGGTAAAAACTCGTATGTAAGCGAGCATAGTGATAAAGCCGAGATAGTCGTAAGTTCTGTATTTCTGAGAGATTTTTCGCATCCAGCAACATACCACCGAGGACCGGATAAGCAAAGCATGCCTGACGAAAAAAATCCAGGCTCATCAGAATACTTAGACTTCCGAATCAGAAGAGGACTGCACCTGCCCCATCCGCGATAAAAGATTCAAAGCAAGAATTAATAAAACACTCAGCACAATCGGCTTATTCTTAAAGAACTCTAAAGATAAGCTTGGCATGACTGTCTGCATGTGATCGGCACGCCGACGATTAATCCCTAGGATACCCATACCATCTTGCAATAAACGAACTAAGGAAAACCATGGTTTGAGAAGCACCAAGAAAGAAAGTAGGAAGAGACTTAGAAAAACCATGGAAAAAAATTCAGCATCAAATGCGGGTAAGGCAAAAATTAATAGCAATAAAGCACAAATAAAATTGGCTAAAGCTAAAGCAAATAAGGCAATCAATGCGTGAAATAGGTATAAATGCATGATTAGCGACGTCTTTCCATCACCATCCCAATCAAAGCCCCTAATACGGTTGCAACACCGATCGCTACCCATGGTTTTTCATGCACGAATAAATCAGTCTTTTGACTAATTTCTTTCACTTGATCTACTGCCATGGTCTCCATACGACCGAGTTGATCAATAGCGCGATTGAGCATCGACATACCACGCTCATGTAACTGCTTGGCTTCATCACTACCCAAAGCACCTGCATCACTCATCAGCACTTTCGCATCCACAATTAAGCGCTGAATATCTTTCTGAATCTGTTCTGTTGTATTCATGACGATCTCCTTTGTTAGTGGGATGAGTTTATGAAGATCTTCTATACCTTTGTCGTCAATGGGTGTGGAATTATTTAATAGAAGGCTAAAAGATTACCCACCAGAATAGGAATTGAGAGGAGCCCTTAATGACATATTGCCAAACGGAGGACTGGACTATGTTAATGAGGAAAATTCACTTTGTTTTAATCGATCAATATAAAGCTTTGATTTTTAGAAATATCAAAAATAATGACCAAATACGCTTTCGGGTCATTTGGTCGGATAGTGAATTAGCACCCATTCCTAGGGGATATAAAAAGTATCATGACTATGATGATGGCTTTGATCAAGAGGTAGTGACAGAAGCCTTACAAGAAAAACTACTACTGCGTTTATATGATTACCTCAATCAACTAATTACTAATGAAGAATGCGACAAGATCGTGATTCTGATTTCAATGCATGCCGCGAGTTGTTTTCGCCAGACGGTACCCAATACCATCGCGGATAAGATTGTTTTACAAATCAGCAAGGATTACTCTGATTTTTCTTTACGCGATATTGAAAAAAAGGTTTTACATCACTTTATTTAGTCTAGTGCCATGGATCATATGCGTGCGGTGTAAAAACATGATTTCTAGCCCAGTTATCTATCAGCTTGGCAATTCGAAAGCCAGCTTTACCATCGCCATAATTTGTCTGCACCCTCGGTAATCGTTCCGGATTGTCATAACTCAGTATCAGTTTCAAATCTTGCAAGCTAGTATTGAAAGAATCTAGGCCATGATCAGAACTCTGCAGAGCCGTTTCAGGTAACTGTGCTTTCTTGATCAACTCTGCCAGATCATGGTCTAGGCATATATAGCCTCGCTCTAGCGCCCTGACTTCACATGCAATTTGATCATTACTGGTAATGACCAGATCCGAATCCATGATCGCTTCGATTAACTCTAAATAATCCGGATATTCAATAACACTGATCTGGGGGATGGCGGCTAAGGCATAGCGTATTGAAGTCGACATATTGAAGTTTGGGGAAATCATGACCATTAGCTTTAAATCTGGATGAGCGTGGGCAAGACGAGCAATTCCAACGGCCAGATCCATCAACTGTGTATCACGTACTCGGGATAGTTCATGACCCAAATAAATCAGTATTCTTTTATGAGTAAGCATAGGGCTTGGGTTTAAACCATCAAAAGAGCTCAGGCCAGAAGCTAAAGTTTTAAGAACATCCACGGTTGTATTACCAGTCACACCAACCTCATGATGATGAAAACCATTTTTTTTCAAGATCTGAGACTGCTCTTCATTAGCAACACAGGTAAAGTTAGCCATCGCATTGAGCATTTTTCGATAAGAACGTCGCTGACTAGGTAAGCCTGAAGAAAACTCAAATAATGTTGATTCCGGGCAAAAATTGAGTATTGGAATACGCCTAATAAATGCTTCCCTAGCCATTAAAAAACTCGGCAAGGAGTTACCCTGACTCAAATATAGATCCGGGCGATATTGATCTAGGTATACAGCCAAAGCTTTGGCAGCTTGGTAATAGCTATCTACCTTTGAGTCGGCATCTTCGATAGAAACATATTCTGATTTAGCAGCAGTAATGCTTTGATCGGACAATAAATCGGTCATCTTCTCACGAGCACTCATGGGTAAACCCAAATAAAGAGAAGTAAGCCTGACCTTTTGTGGAAAGTGTTGTTCAAGATTGCTAATGACAGGTGCAGCGCGCATCAGTTCAGATATTTCACAAATTGGCATTACAACTCGCTTCATAGGTCTCCTCCAATCACCAAAATAAGATTTTGATTTTTGGATCACACAGCAAGGCCAAATACGATGTGGATTTTTTAAGAAAAATAGGATGGATATACAAATAAACAATGAATGTGTAATACCGCACAAAAAGAGCTTTTTTTACACATCAAAATTGTCGATCGCACCGCTGAAGCTTTTTAGCATGTGGGTTATGAAAACAAACAATGACATCAAAGATTCTTTTTCGGCCCATTTAAGGGAATGCCTCAAACAGCGTTATGGGAAAATTCCTTCTGCTGCAGTCGTGGCCAGGGACTTTAATCTGCGCGCTTATGGGACCTCCCCCATCTCACAGGAAAGTGCGCGACGCTGGATAAGAGGCGTATCACTTCCTGAAGAAGATCGACTCAGAGTACTAGTGAATTGGTTAAACCTTGACTTTAACCACGTACTCAAAAATCCTGGTATTCATCGAATTATTCATCCTAATCATGAGCAGGCCCAAGAAATGAATCATTCGATTTGGGTTAATCATCCGCCGGTAATGAGTGATCTAGCCCATCCTATCGAGTCCAACGGTCACTCCAAAGAAGACCAAGAAATTATTGAGATGATATTTTCTTTAGATGATAAGCAGAGAGCGGCACTAGCAGAACTCGTTAAAGCGATTTACGCGCAACATCACTCACCCTAAAGCAGGCATGACCGCCTAGGATCATGCCCGACAAATAACTATTGATCTATCTTTAATTCTGTTGGCTCTGACTCAGGATACTTTTTCAACTCTAGAGTTAATTTACCGTTATCTAAGTGAGCTTTAGAAAGTGTTGGCGAGATACAGTGATCTAAATGTATTTGACGCTCAGCGTGCCCGCTAAATATCTCATTGCGCCAAAGCTTTTCGCCACGCATCAAATCAGCATCATGCCCATTCGAAAAATCACCTGAAATCATGACAATATCATTGTCAATCAATACCTTCAGCGTGTCTTTTTTTACACCCGTCACATCAGCCTCCATAAGATAGGCGTCTTTTTTTTCTTTGAGTGAAATCCGAATTGGCTCAGGTAAATATAAGCTACTCCATTCCGCCATCAATGGCAGCGAAAATAAACCACTTAATGGATTTTGTTTAATAAGCGGGTTCCACAAGGGATAGTTACTCAAATCAGTCATGTGCTTCTCCAAAAAATATGAGCGGTATTTATTGAAGCATTCATGGCTTTGGAATAGAAAACAAGGTACTTGTATTTTTTAAGTCTCAAATTCAAACCTGAGCGTGTACCGGTAAAAGTAATACTTCTTTACATTGAGATTTGCTAACTCAAGGAGCATTTATGGATAACAATTACTCTTACCTGAAAACCATGTTGGTTTTTGCCTGCGCTCTCGCAAGCCTGCACCTGGCCTGGCTAATCATTGTGTATGTGGGCTATGGGCAAAAACTACTGGATTTTATTTTCAGCATTCATATGCTGAACTCACCATACCAAATTCAAGCTTTTAGCGTTGATAAAGCCTTACTTTTACTGCTCATCAGCTTTATCATCGGGGCGCTCTATGGCCTGATTTATAGTTTATTTAGAAATATTTTCAGCTCAGAACCAAGCTATGAAGACTAATGTAAAGCGCTCTATTCTTCAATAGAGCGCTTTACTGTATTGCCTTAATGGATCGCATCGATTAGCTTCTCTAAATCGACGATAGGTAACTTTGTATAGTCTTTGGCAACTTCCTTGATCACCTTTGAAGATATCTCAGGACTCATAATATTTCTTAGATAACCCAAGGTACTAGGTTCAGCAAATAGGATTAAATGCTGATACTGAGGATTTTTCATATAAGTATTGATAGCCAGATTCGCGGTTTTAATGAAATTCTCTTCTGCCTTATCGTGCAAATTTGTCTGCTCAAAGCTTGCATGACCATGAATAGCTGAATTTTCTACCCGCCCTGCAGGGCCACGCCCTAAATCAATAGAACGCTTAGATTTACAGGTCAGGGAATAAACCATGTCTAAGGATAGATGATTGTCATCCCCCGTATTTTCGAAAAAAATGACGCGGCTACCATTCACTAACACTAATAGATCATTTCGATGAATATGCATAGCGATCTCTTATGACTGATCTTAAATCGCTAATACAGGCACTTTGGTCCTCATCATAACGCTATAGGTCTTAGTACCAATCAAACGATCCATAAAACCAGCATCACGATGGGGTGTCATCAATACTAAATCTGCCTTGGATTTTTTGATGGCCGTGAGTATGCCGTTGGCTGTATCTTCATCAAGAATATGCAAAGTATCGGTCGTGAATTGACTAGACAACTGCTGCTTAATCGAAGTAAAAACGTGTTCAGCGTATGCATTCACAGCCTTCAAGTGTTCTTTCTGGCTTTGATAGTTGGCCCCCATGATGGCATCAGAATAAAACATCGGCGGCATTGGATCGCTAATGTGTACTAAAGTTATTTTTGGATGCATACCTCCAAACATATGCTCTAGTTGGTGATAAAAAGTAGGGGCTAGCGTGGCCTTATCTACAGGCATAAGAATGTGTTCAAACATATTAATCTCCTGGGTGATAGAGAGTTTTATTAGAACCTTATCTAACTAATCAACATCAACAATCTGCGTGGTTTTTTAGATCTGAATTTCAACGAGTTACTTGCTCAGCCAGACAAACCCTAGATTTAGCATCATCAGGTCAATAACAAACCTAGGATCACTATGAAACTCACTTCACGAATATTGTTTTGTGTATGTGCTGCGACACTCTCAATGCCTGTGTTTGCCTTAGATAAATCAGGTAAAAAATTTGATTTTGGCAAAGAGGAATACCAAGCGCGTTGTGCTAGCTGTCATGGAGCGAATGGTAAAGGTACCGGTCCATTAGCCATGTTTCTGAAAGACCCCTCAGCTGATTTAACTCAATTAGCCAAAAAGAATGGCGGCATCTTACCGATCGAACGTATTTATCAGAGCATATCGGGCGAGAACGTGCCCTATCACGGCACCCGAGATATGCCAATTTGGGGCGATATCTATTTTTACGAGGCCACTTGTATTTATGGCGATATGCCGATTGATACCCAATCCTATATACGCGGAAGAATCTTATCTTTGATCGAATACATCAACCGTTTACAAGTGAAGTAATTGCAGTAACCCATAGGAGAAAAATGATGAAAACTGATAGTGAATTACAACAAGAGATTCTGAGTGAGCTACGCTGGGATCCATCGGTCAAAGAGGCCCACATTGGTGTTGAGGTCAATCATGGAGCCGTGACTTTATCAGGTCATGTGGATAATTACCTGGAAAAACTCAATGCCGAGAAAGCTGCTTACCAAGTGGCCGGCGTCAAAGTCATTGCCAATGAAATTGATGTGCATCTTCCCCATACTCATGAATTAACAGATTCGGCCCTAGCAGCATCGATTCAACGCCTACTAGAACTCAACCCCAATGGCCTACCTGCTGACATACAAATCCGTGTCGAAAATGGCTTTGTGACAATTCATGGGACTACTGAATGGGAGTATAAGAAAAACAATATTAATAAGATCTTACGTTATCTAAAGGGAATTAGAGGCATTAGTAACCGTATCCAGCTAGTACCTCATATTTCTACAATCTCAGTAAAGTCTGAAATTGAAAATGCGCTCAAACGTAAAGCACAAATTGCCGCAAGCGGTATTCGGGTAGCTACTGAGACCAACACAATTACTTTAGAGGGTAAAGTCTCCAATCTTCAAGAAAAGCGCTTAGCCATCGATACTGCCTGGTCTACTCCAGGCGTTATTAAGGTAATAGACCGAATCAGTATCAGCCCTAACTAAACTCAAGCCTAGGTCTAGTCTGGGTGCTTCAGTGGCCAATGCATCCAGACTTTTTGATGACGTCCCGCTACAACACTAAGCCATGATTTTTTACTTAGGTTCTGATATTGCGCCTCAATGAGGTATTCCCCAGTAGGTAAATTAATCAGTACCAGTGGCCCCTCTATAGTTTGGTTGAGAAACTCCTCACCCCGCTCATTAGTGATGCGTACCTGAACATCAGCCACCCATACGGCGATTGGCCGCGATTTTCTATTCGCTTGCGAATCAATTTGCAGTTCAGAAAAAATGAGCATAAGAGTCCACTGCGGCGCCTCATTAAACATAGCTTGGGATTCATCAAGCCCTATGCCTCCCTCTTTATAACTGATGGGAGCTTGACCTAGGCGGCTCACCGGCATCTGTGCCCACACAGGACCGATAAAGGGCAAAATGAGTTGACTCAGGTAAATGCTGGCAATTACTACTTTCAATAAGTGGATTACATGAACTCGATTGACCTTCATCATTGATCCTGATATCTGATGCAGACGCAAGGAATCGAACCTCAGCCTTACAGAATCATCGAACGTGTCCGCTCGTCACGCATAACCCTGTATGTTCTACCACTGAACTACGTCTGCTTATAAGCATGAAGTTTTAGCTTAAAAAAACTATCACGCTTAGAGCACACCTAGGCTGTGTAAAAAATCAAACCAATGATTTGGAAAGATGAGGAAATCCTCATCCTATGACGCACCTAAAAGAGTTCTTTTGCGTGTAATTGAGCCCAAGGTAATAAGTCTTGATTTTCTGGCTTACTCAATTCATTGAAGAGACGATCCGAGAATGTTACAGAACCATCATTATGAAAAGTTATCAGTTGTTGCGGCTCTGCTTCTACTTCAGATAGTTTGGCCAGCTTGCTCACGATATCGAGAAAGCGCTCGGCCTGGATATAGAAATAGTCTGAAGTCACGATGTATTTTGATCAGTTTTTCCCATTTTATGGAATTTATAAAATGGAATCCACTAGGATTCTGTATCAAAAACAGAAACACTTCAAGGTAAAGGCATCATGACTCATTCAGCAATTTTTGCTCGATTTATGGCCTATATTGAATATCTTGAAACGGAGCAAGGTATTAGCTCAGCATATGAGCTAGATCATTATCAAATTCAAGTACTAAATAATATTTTCACCGCTCAAACACGCTCTGAACGAATTTGCGTGAGCGATATTCTTGCTTTAAGGGAGATTGCGTCTCCAGCCACTCTACACGCCGCTCTTCATCAACTCATTCATAAAAAACTAGTTACCTATAAAACACAGAAAGATAGCCGTATCAAGCTTATAGAACTAACAAACTTAGGCTGGAAGCGCTTTGATGAGTTGTCTCAATTTATAAAAACAAGTCTTTAAAAACCACCATGATAAGCAAACAGCAAGCGGCTTTTCGTTTATTGGAACTGAGTAATACTTTTTTGATCCTATACGAATCAAGAGATATTGCGCTCGCAGCCAGGCAGTTAAGTGTAAGCATTACAGAGGTAGAAGCTCGCATACAGGAACTAGAGAAAAAAATGGGCATTCAGCTATTTGCCAATCAAGATGATTATGGCAACCTGACAGCTGATGGAAAAAGATATTACGACCGCGTCGCCAACTCAATTGAGTCAATAAAGCAGCTCAAAAAATCTCCATCTCAGAATGATTGATCACTGATCTTATGTCCTACTTCACCAAACAACCATGCTCTGAACTGAGCAATATGCTGTACATCCATAGCATTTTCTGAATAGGCCAGATGGTAGCCAGGCATCTCAAGATAATCTGTAGTGTTAAAGATAGGCTGTATATAGGCTTTATCCAAATAATCTTCAGCCAACTCTCTTGACTCAATCACGACCCCAAGCCCTTGATGAGCTGCTTCAAGAGATAAATATGATTGCGTGAAGCCAAACATATTTAGCAAATTAGGTATGACTAAGCCATTCTTTTTAAACCAAACCGACCACCAAGTCCGCTGACTCGTTGAATAAATCAGCGGCTCATGACATAAATCCATATGCTCTTTAATTTTTTTATTTTTCATGAACTCCTGCGAAGCTAAGGGCGCAATATGTTCTTTGAATAAATTTTCAACCACCAAATGACCAGGCCCTTTTGTAACCCGTGCTATTTGTATGTCACAGTGTGTATGCTCATTCTTATTCTGCGATTTAGCACTAGTGAACTGCAAAAGGATTCCTGGAAAATGTTGCATGAATGATTTGATCCGCGGCAATAGCCAGAGAGTGGCAAATGATTGACAACAATCTAGCTTAATCACAGCTGGATGAATATTTTTTCCCACATCATGAGTTGCCGTCGTAATTTGCTCGAGAGATTGTTGAATTGCCATCAGATAGTGATAGCCATCCTCTGTGAGCTCGACCGACTTAGTATTGCGATGAAACAATTGCACGCCAAGGCGAATTTCCAAATTAGCAATTCGATGGCTGATCGCAGACGGCGTGACATGTAACTCATGAGCAGCCTGTGTAATATTTTTACGCCGGGCAACAGCCTCAAAAGCTTCTAGAAAATGGATGGGTGGCAAATTCAAAGCAACTCCTTCTGTGAATTTATTTCAGCATACTTTTGAACTAAATTCATGATTAATTGATTGTTTTATATATATCAATTAGATATATTAATTACCTAAGAAGCCACTAGAGAAATAAGTCGTCATCCTAGGGTGACGAGCCTACCCAAGCATTAAACAGTGATAGGGACGTTTTGATTATGGACTTAACTTACGCCACAACACAAGAACTTAAGGAAAGATTCTCAAAAAAATTACGCGAGGCGATCAGAATTTTTTATGGTTATTTACCTTCAGCCTCTGTTATCGCCAGAGACTTTAACCTACGCTCTAGAAATACCAGTCCAGTGACCCAGGAAAGTATCAGACGCTGGATTAGGGGAATTTCATTACCGGAAGACCCCCGTCTAAAAGTCTTGGTGAACTGGCTTGAAATCGATTTGAATGCGATTTTTGATAGCAGTCATATTCCGAGAACTTTCTTTCGCATTCCTCAATCCTGGGAAAAACTGACACAAAAACAATATGATTTGATTGTAAAGTTCAGCGAACTTCTCCTTGAGAATTAAGTATTTCCACAACATATCCGTTTTATTTTTTAAATAATCCACGCACGGGTTTTAAACCCCCATACTTTTCACCTCTACAGTCAAGACCGGAACTAGAGGTCTTGTTCATGCCAAGAATTCTTTTTTCGATAGCGTCTTGGATCATTGACCCAAGAATTTTTCACCAATATTTGAAAAGGAATAAATCATGAAAAAAATAGTCATGATGGGTTTGTGCCTTGCAACAGGCGTCGCATTTGCTAACGGTAATGGAAACGGCAACGGCAACGGTAATAGTAACGGTAATGGTCATAGCAGTGACCCCACTATTCAGGCAACCGTATTAGTGAACACAGCCGTTGTCAACTCAGCCTTTGGTCGATCAGGTAGCGCTCAACAAAATTTAGCGTCTAACGTAGGCTCATTTGATAACAATGTGACCAAGATTCAATACGTGAATGCTAAGAATTCTTTGATCAAGAATGAAGCCTTTAATGGCACAGCACAACAAAACATCTCATCGAATGTAGGTGAAGATGGCATCACCACTTCTACCTATCAAATGACCTTTATTCGCGATTCTGCTGTTATGAATAAAGCGGGCTGGGGTGGTAAAGCAGTACAAAACCTCTCTTCCAATACCAACTGTATTACTTGCCAGCAGTAATGCGTGGTTGCGGTATGGCGGCCTAGGGCAGCCATACCGCTTTTTTACTGGAGTACGTCATGAAAAGATATGCTGTGCCATTCATTTTTTTGATGCTGTTTGAATCCCTCTGGGGCTTGACTGCCTCCGCACAATATGCGCAAGGTGAAGACAACATTGTTCTTACTACCTCAGTCAATCTCAACTCATTACCCATGAATAGCCCAAGCCAAACGCCAAAGGCGATCGAAAATTCTGAAACTCCAGCATGGCTTGATGCCAAGATGGCACGCTTACAGGCGAAGGCGTTTTCTGCTGAACCCAAAGGGATCTTGACAGAAGAAAACATGGTGACCAGTATCACCACTCAAGGACTACGTAAAACCTGTACTCAAAACCTTGCAATTCCAGAATCCGGCGCACGTAACGGTTTTAGTAATGAACCGATGGCCCTGGTCTTAAGAGGCGATCTTATTAATATTTGTCGCTAAGTAGCGACTCATCATTCAAGACCTTTTATGCGTAATCCCTCTTTCCGCTCAAGCAACTTAAGTCGTGCAGCTCGAATGAGTATTTGCTCATTAACACTACTCATTACGGCGTGTAGTGCGCCCATGAATGCCATGCGTGACCAAACTTTTCAAAGTTATGCCAGCATTAGTGATCGCCCCGTCACACGGCCTGTACGATCGATCTCTAGCTTTACTGATTCTCTTCAGTGTATGGATAAATTGATGCGTGATGCACAGATACCCACGACGCTGATTACTAGCAAATCTATTCCAGACTTTTCTACTCGTGTACCCGTAGCCACCAAAGATATGGTCATTACCGCATTGCTACAAATGTCGCGCAGCAGCAATGCTTTTCGTTATGTCGACTATGAAGTCGACTTAATTCGTCAAGATACCGTTCAAAATTTATCCAATATCTTACTCAACAATAATCAAATGCAATTGCAACGCCCTTCACTATATGTGTCAGGGGCCATTTCATTTGTTGATCAAAATGTTTTAAATAATCGCTTTCAGGCCGGTGTTTCAGAAGATAACTTTGACGCGGGCTACAGCCAAAATCGTAATGCGACCATCATTGGCCTAGAACTACATTTAGGTGACTTTAGAACGCGCACCATGATTCCTGGCTTGGATTCGGCGAACGAAGTCATCATTGGTAATGGTGGCCAAGGTCTAGACCTAGCTGGCAGAATTCGTGATTACGGTCTGCAATTTAATATCGGTCGTGACTATGCTCAAGGCTCAGGGGCAGCGGTTCGTACTTTAGTTGAACTAGGCATGATTGAATTAGTAGGCAAATGGGCCAGAATTCCTTATTGGCAATGTCTGACCCTGGAACAAAATCATCCCGGTTTTCAACGCCAACTTCGTGAGTGGTATGACGAAGGCAATCCACAAGTTCATCAGATTTTGATGACTAAATCTCTAAGAGCCAGGGGCTATCTGAATAGCAGCGAGGAGAAACTCTCTCCAAATACCATGATCTATCGCCAGGCTTTGGCTCGCTTTCAGACAGATGAAGGTCTTGTTGTTTCTGGAGTGATTGATTTCCCAAGCTATGAGCGCGCCCTGAGAAATTATGTAGTGATTGATGCCAAAGGAAATTTGGCAAGCTATGGCTGGAACCCCAAGAGTGGTCAGATGACCAAGGCATCCTCACAATCAAAGACTCCTACTGGCTCTAACCTATCTTCATCTAGCACCCTATCTAAGCACCAGGAAAACCCAACGATTGACCTGCAAATTGAAAATATATTAATGGGTAGAAATTGGTTTGAACTCGGTGAACAAGTCTTCATTTCTGCTAGCAGTTCTCACTCAGCCTATCTTGCCTGCTACTTATCAAACGCCAGCGGCAATACCATGAAACTAATTCCAAATGCAGTCAATCCTGTCACTTATGTGAATGCCAAACAGACGATTCGTCTACCAGATTGGATGAGCCCTAACCCTGGCTTTGTTATAGAAACGAGTCAGGCTGGTAAGGAATCTTTATTGTGTATCGGCACTCGTGATGATGTCGTCAAGCAATTAGATTCGCGCCTTCAAGGGGCGGCTCTCACGATTCTTCCTGAAATTAGAGGTAATAGTGAGATCGTTCAGATATATAGCAATAATTTAGGCGAAGATGGCTTTTTTTATAAAGAAATTACCTGGACAGTCGTCAAACCTCAAAACAGCAGCGATTCAGAGCTCAGCTCAAAGCCTAAAGGTAAATCCTCTAAGGCAAAGCCTTAATTTGCTATGACTCAACAGCAAAAGCTATGTGTGGCGCTAATAACTACTCTAGGATGGCTCATCCAAGAATCTAGTCTAGCGAATATCAATACTACTGCGCCACACATCACCCCCGAGCAATACAAAAAAAAATCTAGCTCGCATCTAGAAACACCTCTTCTTGAATCAAAGCCAACACAGTCATTTTCAGTTGAGAGTGATTTAAGTAATCGATCCTTAAGTCCTAGTGATCTCAAGATCCTTGAAGATTTACTTAAGAAAGTAGCAGTAGCAGAAAAAAATAAACAATCCTCCATTGCCCCCACCCCCAAAGAAGCTGAGGCTCTATGGGTGATGGGGCTTTTATATCTACATGGTATTGGTGTGACACCACAATTAAGACGCTCTCAACAACTCTTTGAACTTGCTTGGTTCGGTAAAGAAAGAAAAGCAGCTCTCGGTTTGGCCTGGTGTGCAATTGACGGCTGTGGCACTGTTGGCAATCAACAACTGAGCACCTTTTGGTTGACTGAAGTGGCTCAATTAGACCAGGGAAGAGCCAGCTATCTTGAATGGTGGAGACTCAGCAAACTCGCACCCATTAGCCAATCTAGCGCATCAGAACCAGATAAAGAACCTCTCTCATTCAATCACCATGATTTACTCAATAAAGCTATGAAGACTGGAGATACCCAAGCTCAAATTGAATTCGGCATTGAGGCTGCAAGTAAGAATGATCTGAAGACAGCACTTCAGTACTTTCAATTAGCAGCTAACCGCTCGCTCACTGCGAAAAGAAATGCTGAATTAATCAAAGAACAAATGAGCTTGAACTCCCTCATGCAAACAAAAACCAATAAAAATAGTAGTCAAAGCGAGCTTCTCTTAAAGCGCGCTATTCAATTTCATCGCGGTGATGGCGTTCCCAGCGATTACTATCAAGCCATACAACTCTATAAAGAATCTGCCCAATTAGGCAATGAAAGAGCCCGCAGAATTCTAAAACTCATTTTTTCAAAGCCAGGGAGCGACAATACTATTGACATTGCTTGGATGCGACAGTTGAGTCAAACAGATATTCTTACGGGCAAAAGTGATGGCCATCCCCTCATTGGCCCCAAACTCTTGCTGCGGGACCCAACACCAATTAGCGACTACTTACCGCTGAACTTTCAAAAATATCTCAATTACCCATGAGCTGAACTGGAGAAAATCATGCTCTTTCGTTTTCACTCTAAACATGCTGCAGATGTATTCATGTTGCCTGACTTAACACAGAAATTATTTGACATCATGGGAAGAACTCTCGATGCAAGAGGCATTTTTCTAGTTGAGCAACTACCCGATGCGATTGCACGCTTAGAAAAGGCGATTGCCACCGATCAGGATTTACGCATCAAAGCGCCCAACCTACTCACTGATGCACAGCGCGAGTATTTAAAGACAGAAGATCGCCTAGGTCAACGTGCCCATCCCCTGCTAGAACTTCTTAAAAGAGCTCAAGCAGATAGAGAATATGTCACTTGGGAAACCTAAAAATTAGTATTGATGGAGGCGGGACCCGGAATCGAACCGAGGTCAACGGCTTTGCAGGCCGCTGCATAACCACTCTGCCATCCCGCCAGGGATTTGAAATAAAAAGGGAAGCTGGGCTTCCCTTTTTGTTGTTTTTTGGAGCGGGAAACGAGTCTCGAACTCGCGACCTCAACCTTGGCAAGGTTGCGCTCTACCAACTGAG
>ERZ650311.439-NODE-439-length-26682-cov-13.720622_pt1 | contig 26682 bp, 27 predicted proteins | sample MGYA00376247_ERZ650311 | MGnify/ENA primary metagenome ERZ650311 (study PRJEB26733, sample SAMN07839324) | wastewater metagenome | biome: small river; feature: stream; material: water | place: USA: North Carolina | collected 2016-07-28 ...
GGTGAAAGCCGCGCTGTAGAGTTCGGCAACGAGTGGCGCGGAATGATGTTTGAAGTAACAAGTTTCCTCAAAGAGTTTAGTAAGATGAACAAGATAATTGAGTTCGGAAGTAAGAAACTAAAAGGCGGCATGAAGGTTCTTGACTATGAATTTGGTAAGTACCTTATGGACAACTATAGTCCTCGTCAAATTAAAAAGATGTTTAAGTCCGGTCAGGTTAAAAAGATTCAGAGGCAGTTTACGGCGGAAAACAAACTAGAAGCAAGAGATCAATTGCGTACTGGAATGTACGATCAGGCAGCGGCAGCGATGGCTAACAGTCAAGTTGGAAGGTATGGCGGCATGGCATCTGCATATCAAGGTCTATCTGGTGACGATATGAAGTTAGCAGCAAGCCAGCCAAAACTGTTTAAGAAGATCATGGGGCAGCGTGCGGCTATTGAAAAAGAAAGTCAAATTGGTCAATTCAAGAGTCAAGTAGTCGGGTCTGATGCCGCAATTGCTGGACAGTTAGGAGACATTGGTCTTGCTAAGGCGGCTGAGCAGTTGGGTATGTCTATGACAGATATTGCTAATGCGATGGCAAATGGGTATACTGCTCAGCAGATCAAGGAACTTGGAAGCGCCGCAGAAAAAGCCGCAGAGCAACTTGCAATTGCCCTTATGGAGCCAATTGATAGGCTCTCAGAACAAGCAGATAATCTCGGCCAGATTGTATCCCTGTACGGCCAAAAGGCGGAAGCCGCTGGGAGGCAGGCAATAGCAACTGACTCTGGAACGTGGGGTATTGATGGCGTATCATCTGGAATGGGTGTAAATCAGTTAAATGCATTGATGGGAGTCAACCAAGCCAATGCAGATATCTGGCAGGGGCAGATTGACGACATCAACAAAGATTATGAAAAGCAACTTGAAATCTTCGATCAGATTAGTCAGCAGCAGCAGGCGATAGCCAATCTTGAAAAAGGCCGTCTGTCAGTAGCAAACGCTTTGTCTCAAGGTGATATTGCGGCAGCGGCAATGGCAGCCCAGCAGCAGCGTTCTGATACCGCATCATTCATGCAGGATCAGATGCGTACACAGTTAGAAAATCAGCAAAAGGCTAAAACGCTATCTCTACAAAATCAAATTGACGACGCTCTAAAGATCAACAGGGACATTCAAAATCAAATCAATATGGCTATGGCTATTGCTGCAAGAGATGTGGCAAAGGCGCAAGACGATGCCCAGAAGCAAGCCGATACAATACTTATTCAAAATACCCTTATTGATCAGCAAATAGCAAAACTCAACGAGCGCAATGCGGCACTGGCCGCTGGTGGAGTTATACCACCACCGCCGGGGATTCCTACACCAGATGGAGATGCTTCGGCACCGACAGCACCACCAGTGGCGCAGGGAGATGTGCTATGGAACCTTGCAAACAGTGGAATTAGCCGCCTAGGTGACAAAGACTTTAGGTTTATTAAGAAGCAGGTTTTCAAAGGTAAAGACAAGAGCAATAACGCATGGAGAGATGCGTTTAGCGGCTTCAGTAGCGACAAGAAGAACCTTTTAATATCTGTTGTTTCTAACGGCTCTGTTTCTAGTAGCGAAGAGGCTCTGATCAAAAAGAAGTTTGCAACTGGTGGCTGGGTTCCAGGCACGGGAAGTAGAGATACGGTTCCTATTATGGCAACCCCAGGCGAATTCATCATGCGTAAGGCAGCCGCAGCGAGATTCGGCCCAATGCTTAATGCAATGAACTCTGGATCGCTTAAGGGTATTGAATCTGCTGGTGGAGGAACTAGCATTGGTAGCGTAGTGTTCAACATTAACGGGGCAAACCTGAATGAGCGCGAGGTAGCAGATATCGCAGTACGTAAGATGAAGAGTCTTGACTCTGCTACAATTAGAGGTGGAAGATTCTAATGGCTACTAGCGAATACATGGTTGGGCGTAAAACCTATCAGCGACCACAGGCAATCTGCTTTGCAGAGACAGAGCCTATCGAAGAAGGTGGGATGTACGTTCCAGAAGGAACAGAGTTTCTTGATTTCTTAATCCTTTCAGATCATAACCGTGGCCCGATAGATATGGGAGTGACAAGAATAGGCAATCGCAAAAGAACCATTAATGGACGTATGCGCTCATATCACACAGCAGACAAACTCACGATATCTACTTCATGGAATAAACTACCCAGCCGTGGGTGGCCTGTTGGACACAATATCGGGCAGGATGCTGGCATCAATCTAGGCGTAAACCTTGCTGAGTATTCAGACAGATTCACTGTCGATGGGGGTGCCGGGGGCAACGAAATTCTAGAGTGGTACAAAGGACATACAGGATCATTTTGGGTATTGCTAGCGTATGACAGGTATCCAGTTGCAGGAGACTTTACCAGCCTACACAAGTACAACGAGAAGGTTGAGATGTTTCTTACAGATGATTTTTCATATCAAGTTGTACAGCGTGGTGGTAGCAATATGGACTTCTGGAACATCGACCTTAAACTAGAGGAAGCGTAATGTGGCAAAGCCCAGAACTTAAAGAACATTTAGATACATCATCTGTAATCAACGGTGAGTCTGCCGTCTACATGGAGTGGAATCTTAACGACCCAGAGAACATTGATCGTGTAGGCAACTACCGCCTGCGTCATGGAACTACTGGAATATCCGCTACTGCCTTTGATATGTTCGACCCATTTGATGCTGTGGGTGCGTACACAGACGCTACCAATGCCGACATTGTGATCGAGGGGGAATACGATAACAACGGCGATCCAACCATCTTCACCACGGTAGATGAGAAGATGAAAACGCAATTCTCTCTTGACGACTGCTTCACATCTAACAGACCACGTAGCGGCATTAACAAGATTCTAATGCTCCCTGGAAGCCGCTGGCTACCAGCGAACAACTATGTAGACGGTAGACCTCGCTACTACCCAGGAAGCAAGAGCGATCCGTTCAAGTATTGGACATCATATAGAACCATCTCTCCTGAGAAAGAGCCTAATGCTGCTAATAGATACCCAGGTGGAATCCCAGGAACAATGGAGGTTGGCATCTCCAAGCCTGGGGGGATTAAGTTCATTGATGATGCCTGCCCATTCGTTGTCTACACTAATACCGTATATGCAAACAGAATTACAATCAAAATGCAGACACACGCTGCCTCTGTTCAGGGGGCAGACGTAATTGTCAATGGAGTGAACATTGGTGATCCGCTATTCGGATATGAGAATCAGCAAACACCTTCAATATGGAAGGTGCAGGCGCTCAAGAACAATGCCTGGGTGGACATCTACAGCGTTTCTGAATCGTTGTTGAGGTCTGACGGCTCCCCAATTATCGGAACTGACGGACACGTTGAACTTGCTTATGGATTGCGTGTACCGAAGGGATACAACTACCAGGGCCGTGTAACAGCCCAATCTAAACTGCCAAGCAACCCATTTGATTACGATGCATACCTCGTTGCAGATGGCACTTCTGTTGGATTCCTATACAAGTACAATGACGGATGGACTCTTGAGCCAGCAATCTACGACTGGCACCTCGTTGAAGATGAAGTTGCAACGCTTCCGATTGACGACATTAACGCAATGGAAACGTACAACAATGGGTTTGGTGATCGCTACAGGGACGTAGACGACATTAAAGGACTGCGTATTGTAGTTACGGCCATGAACACTGCTAACTCTACATTCGACCTTATTGAAATGTCTCCCCGCCTGTTAGCAGATGTTACCTCAATGGTAACCTCGTATTCATCTAAGGCTGCCGCCTCGTCAATGTCAGACTCTTCATTGCCAGTGGGCTACCTGCTGCCTGGAACTGGTAGCGTAGAGATGATCGACACTGAAAGCGTATTCAATGACCCGAACAGCATATTCAGTGGCCTCAACACTCTCAACATTAAGTTTCTATTCTACGAAAAGATTCGCGGGGTAGATGGAGTTGATTACTCAGTACCAATTAGAACTATGTATACAGAGGGCAACCAACCAAACATGGATGACCCTCCTACTATCAAGTGGGAATTGCGTGATGGGTATTGGCTGCTAGAAAAGACAAAGGCTCCGTCACTATTCATGAGGAATGTCTCAATGTCAGTTGCCGTCGCCACTATGCTTGACTACATTGGATTTTCAAACTATACATTCAAGCGCATCGACAAGGAAGAGTTTACCATTCCGTACTTCTACACAAGCGATGAGAAAACTGTAGCGGAGGTACTGCAAGACCTTGCGAGAGCAGCGCAGTATGCAATGTTCTTTGACGAGTACAACAATCTTGTTATCATGTCAAAAGAATATTTCTTGTCTGCAAGTAGAGCGGTTGATACTACGTTAAGTGGAAACTCTAATACACCGCACATCATTAGCCTAGCATCAACTGAAAAGAAGCGTTACAATGATGGACGCATCGACTACAGCGAGAGATACATCCAGAGATCAATTGCAAGTCTACAGCAGGCCAACTTTGTCAATCAGGATCAGACATTAGTGTATAAGCCAGTTCTTCTCTGGGAGGCAAGCGGCACGGAACTGGTACGGGCTAACAATGAGATGGGACAGACACAGAGCGCCTTCTCCCTTGGTGCCTGCGCCTTGAACGTCAGCCTTGACGACCAGATTCCCTACGTAGAGAACGGCGCGGTAAAGAACAATGTAATTGATCTAGGAGAGTCTGTATACTGGCTTCCACGCTATAACGGATACTTCTATGCAAATGGAGAGATCATTAAGTTTGATGCTGTAGAGTACAGCGTCTACTCCACTACATTCGATAATGATAATGAACTAAGAGAAACACTTGTAAAGACGGCATGGGTTTCATCAAACGCAGAGTATCAAAAGTACTTTGCTGACGTTCCTTTCAATGGTAAGATGTACCCAACTGGCAGAGTTCGCATCTTCACAGAGCCTGAATACGGCACAGACGTTAACGGCAACACTGTTATTGTAGGTATTAGAAAGCATGGAAGGGCACAGTTCCAGACTCCAATAACATCACACAGCGCCGGAATTGATTCTTCATGGACGCTGCCCGCATCACGGTTTACTATTGTTCAAGATGCCGACTACCTGTTTAAAGACAAGGACAACAGCGGAACGTTTTATGATGCTGCTAGTGGGAAGAGCAAGGCTGCTAAGAATGCAAGCGCCACAGTCAATGGCATCATCAAGAATTTCTTCAGGAACGTAACGTATACTGAAGCGCAAATCACTTCTTTCATTACTGCTCAGGCTGGAACATTGCAGGCTTCCGCTCTTGTACTCAAGGGGTTTAAGGATGACGCTAAAGACGATGTAAGTAATCTAACGGTGGTGAAGAAGGAACTGCCAGCCCCACCCAATTACGTTGCGGCTCGTGTGAGAATCATAGGTGAGGTCAAGGCGGCAGGGGATGTGGAGCAAACAGCACTTGGTGAGAATACATATTACACAGGACTTAATGGTGCAAGGGTATTGACTGGTGGCTCTGCTGGCATCGCTATCAATCTAAATCCAGATAAGAATACAGGATACTTCTTTGAGTTGATAGCCTTAAGTAATACAACGCTTGGTTCAGATGCTGCTGACACCGATGCTCACAACGTAATCTTCTATAAGAATGTATCTCCAAACAATGGAACTGATGCCAATGCCAAGAGCGTACCGCTCAAACTGTGGGGCGGTAGAGCAAACGTCGTTGTTGACTCAGGAGAGTTTGTAGGTCTAGGTAGACAGACTGGCGAAGAGATTCCAAACGTATATGATATTGCTATTGAGTACAAGCAGTTTGAAAATGCTATTCGATTCTACTTGTATATCAATGGTCAGCAGGTTGCTGTGGTTGATGATATGAATGAAGTGGCGCTTGGCAAGACAAATACTTACGGCCTGTTCTGCCGTGGAACGTCAAAGGTTATGTTTGAAAACACCACGGCAATGACTGGATTCACAGCCTCTAACACTCTCATTAGCAACTCAGCGGCATCTGCATTTGGTGATGACAACATAAACGTAAATGACGCTATGAGAAAGTTCTCACTGAGCGGTGTGCTTCAGCGTGCGTATCTTGACGGAATAGGAACGAGTACAGCACCAGACGTAACACTGTTCTATGATGAGTTCGGTACGATCATGCGAGAGTGTGCTTACTTCAACGTCAAGTTTGACAAGGCTTATCCAGCAATGAGGGCTAGAATGTCGCCTACATTTAACAATACACAGGGATACTTTGTTTCAGGATTTACGCATCACGCATACGGCGCTGAATTCCTAATCTTCAACGCAACAGACAAGGCACTTAACCTAGATGAAACGTCTGGAAACTACCTACGTATCCAGGGCGTTACATTCACTCAGAGCAATCAGCGCACGTTAACAGTTGATGATTATTACAACGAGGTTGGCAGCACCAGCGACGTATACACAGCGAATATGAACCTGCTGCGCGATCCGCTGTTGGCACAGGAAGCGTTCAGGGATGTTCGTATTGACAGGCGTAAGCGAGGTAAGCAAGAGTTCAGTTTGCAAACAGAGTACATTCAGCGCCAGGATGACGCTGAGAATATGATGGGTTGGCTTACAGCAGAACTGACAAAACAACGAATGCTGCTTGGAATTGATGTATTCCCATACCCGATTATCCAATTGGGTGATGTAGTAGAGGTTGACTACACAGACTCAAATGGTGTGGAGTTTGCTGGTGGAAAGCGCTTTGTAGTGTATAATGTAGAATATGACAAGAGTGAAGAGGGGCTTAGCCAAAAAGTGTATCTAGCAGAGGTGTTGTTGTGAGCAACCAAAACAATATGAGGCCAACTATTCAAGCCACCCCGATTACTCTACCACCGTGGCTTAGGGAGCAGCAGAACGACTTAGTGGTTGCTGCCGACCCAAGCATTGTAGTTGAGGGTTATGAGGCTGATATTGATGGAATGGCCGAGGCTATTCTTCAGGACATTGGCGCTGTTGAACTTTCAATGATGACGAGGTACGATTCTCTAGATGGGAATAGAATGGTGTACTCAGCAGTATCAACACGTAGTCGCCTACCGCAATACTCTGCCAACAATCTCATGGGGCAGCCAAGTTCTGCATTGACAGCCAACTCTCAAGACTTTCTTAATTCTGCACACTACGTTCAAGGCGAATTGAATCGTGGGTACGCACTTGACGGAGAGCCTACTTCATTAGATATGAACATTCAAGTAGCAACGTCAGCGGATATCGTTCCGTTCTCAACATCTGCTCAGGTTTACGAGGTTAACTGATGTTTACTAATGATGGAAGGAATCTCGTAGCGCGTAAACTGAGCGGTATAACAGATTCATGCCTAGATTATCTCGCAATTGGTATTGGTGGAAGGCCAATTCCATCGACAATTGGAAGCGTATCCGACAACTCTCACCAGTCGCAATACATGACGCAAATGGAGCATGAGGTATTACGTGTTCCTATTATATCTACACTGCCAACTACAAATGGAACTGTAAAGTGCATTGCTGAACTTCCAAACGACTTTAACTGTGAGTTTACGGAGGTTGGAATCTGGACTCACAGAGACAATGCTGGATCGAGTCACCCCCGCACACAGGTAATCGCTGCATTCGATACTACAGAGGCGTGGAAATACAATGGAACCACTGATATTTCTGTGGTTCAGTCGGCATCTGGCGATGCAGACTTTGCTAAGCACAATGTTATGGCTGCTACAGTGCCCGCCATGTACTCTCCATATAATGATTTGCTATGGACAATGAGGCCAGATCGCAGAACAAACAAAGAAGGCTTTAGATTAAGCACTCATGGAATCTTAATGAGGGGAGACTCGTCTACTCTAGGTACGTCGTTTCCTCTCGCCACGCCGGGGAGTGGAAGCATCAACCTGAGCGTTAATGGATTGCCATTTGATAACGCAGGCCCAGATGACGAACTGAGACTATCTTACTTTGTAGCATCTACTGGCACAACAATACCAACAACAATGAGATTCCTTGTCATGTTCAAAACATCAGACAATAAGTACGCCAAGTGGAGCATGAGACACGAGCCAGCCTCGATCTCTATGACGACAGTGACGAATAGTTCTCAGGCAACTATATCTGCTGCGTCGGCATCGTTGAGAAACGGCGATTTGGTATGGAACTCTAGCGCTATGCAATACCCCAGCAGTTTCTATTATGCAACAGGCTCTGATACGACTGGATCACTAAGTATGATCGGCGGGATTACAAGAACTGGAACTGTAGACATCAATCCTGTAGTATGGGCAGACACAACAGTTAAGTCAAGAAATAATGGGTACTTCACGCAGCGCACCAAGTTGCAAAACGACACTGCTGCAAACCGCACGCAAATTGACTATGATGCGGGATTCCTGTGGGCTAACGTATCTGAAATCATTATTTATACTAGAGTAAACACATCATCTTCTAGTAGTTATTACATCGGTCTTGATGCTCTTAGTTTTGTAAACACTGATACAGCAAACCCAGGATACGGCCTTGTAGCATACGACATTGCAAAGAACTATCCAACACGCGGAGTGCTGACTCGCCAGGGCAGCCCGACTAGTGTTGTGTTTGAGGTGCAAGTTGTCTAAGAAACTGTTTCATCCAGAGGGAGTTCCAACCGAACCTCAAGTGTCTGGTCAGCCAGACTTCACCAGCGATGCTATTCTTGAAGCAAACCCATATGTAATGCGCGGGCGAATGGCTCTTGGGCAGAACACCGGGGTATGGAGCGTCGTAAACCTACCAGAATTTAAATACGGTAGCGATACAGATGGAGAATGGACTAGTGGCACATACCCAAGCAAACTATATCAGCAGAAATCTACTGTTGGAACTGGAACGGGAGAAGTTGTCACTGGCATAAAGTTCTACGATACATCTCAAAACTCATATATTGAGTATGTCAAGGAAATTACTATCAATCTTGATGAAGATGCCGCTGTGAACGCACCGACAACTGGTGTAGATGTATGGTTCAGGTGGATGCCAGCGCTGGCATTTCAAACATTTTCATTTGAAGGATCAGGTGGTAAAATAAATGGACTTCGCTCAGATTTTGTTGACACTCCACAATCAATAGATGACATACCAGTTGGAGCGTGGCAAAAAAACGGTAAGTCTTCTATTGATCAGGTGGACGCTTCCAATCCATTCTGGGAGCCTAGCGAATGGTCTTTTGTTGGAACTAGATTTTCTAACTCGTTCAGCGTAACCGTTCCCATGCCACCAGAATACACTCAATGGGAAGCGTACTGGGAAGGTCTTGGAGTTGGTAAGCCAGCAGACGGATTTCGCAAATTACATGTAAACGATTACTTTTCTGAAGTCTGGTTTCAAGTGTTGATTACCAGTCACTCTACATGGAAGCCAGATAAGTATAATTACAGATGGATAGGAAATACAGATCAATACCTATCAGCAGACTTTGATACTGGCATGTGGACAACATATCAAAGATACTGGTCGGAGGGTGCTTCGACTGGTGCGATCAATGATGCCAAAGTTGGAGAGTATGTTGCTGATTTGCGAACAAGACCAGTAACATCAACATCGGTTACAAACACCTACAGAACTGCTGGATACCTGCCTTGGAATCCACATTACGGAATGACGAAAACAGACCAGTGGAACACGTATCGCAGACAAAGAACCACGTTTGGCGATATCGCAATATTCGCTCCTAGGAGATGGAGAAAGTGGTTCACAATATAAAGGAGGAACATGCAGACTATTAATAAAGGCGCTCCGCTAGACGTAGCGTTTATCAACGACCTAGTAAATACCGTTGAGCAGTTGGTATCGGATACAGCATCTTCACAGCATAAGCGAGCAACGATCAAAGACGCTATCAACCCAGGCGGTACTAACACTAGTACTAAAACGTCTGATGCTCGTATTCAGGCAGAGGCAAAGAACATTACTGGCTTTGATACCGCAAGTAAGCGTGGAGATTTTGAATTCCCACTTGTGGGATTCTCTGGTACACCAATTGTATTTGTAACGCCAGTATTGACCAATAAGGGTAATAACTCACCAGACCTGTCAGTTGTGCTGACCAGCGTCAGCCAGGGTAGTGTCAAGGGATATGTAGTATCAACTTCGGCAGTAGATCAGATATCGACTGTTGGTGTGTCAATGATTGCAATAGGAATCCCTGGCACATAATAGAAAGGACAAGCGTGAAGCCGCGAGACAAGTTGAAGCCGTCTAAGAAAGAGGGTAAGATTTGTAAGATATGTGTAGGTTGTCAACGGCACTACTACATCTATCCGTCACAAAATAGGCGCGGAAGAAAGTATTGTTCTCGCAAGTGTATGCAAAGCCTATCGACAAGAAACTGCGATGCGTGCGGTATGCCGTTCATGGTTTCAAAGAAAAGCAAAAAGAGAATATGTGGGAGCAAGTGCCCAGCGTTCTCTATTGAATACGACTGCATTGTGTGTGAAAGAAACGTGGTTCGCCCAAGAGCGTTTGGATACGGCTTATACTGTAGTTATGCATGTAGGCTGATAGACGTTGGAGAAGCAGCCGAGGTCATTCGTGGTGGTATATCTAAGCAAATCAATACAAAACGTGATGCTCAAGTGCGTGACGGTGATGCAATCGACAAGTACGATGTGTTTGAATTCTACGATTGGCAATGTATCGTGTGTGATGAATACATCGACAAGGATTTGAGGTGGCCTGATCCTCGTAGCGCTACGCTTGAGCATGTGATACCATTAAGTAGAGGCGGGACGCATACGTGGGACAATGTTGCGCCAGCACACCTCTTGTGCAACGACAGTAAACAAGATGAAGTTGACGAAGAGGTCATTGACAGACATAAAGAGAGGTGGTATGATGGGGTCGCATGGACGACGGGGAGCGACAGAGTTGGAAATCTATAACAACTCTCCAACTGTTACTCCGGTCAACAAAATATGGTGCTTAAACAATAGACTATACAGATACAAGACTCGTGACCGTGCAGGTAACCTAGTCATACTAGAAGATATGCACGAGGGCAAGCGCGTATCGCTTCTCTATACAGACTTCATTGCTCGTAGAGAACCAGTCTATAGTGTATCAAAAGTAGCCGACTTGTTAAACCGACACCATACATGGGTAAAGCGTGAGATTTGGTACGGCAACTTCAAGCAGCCGCTGTACGCAACGCCAGATAAGATGGGGGCGCGTGGTAAGCAAGGCTACTACACTCAGAAGGATGTGTACGAGTTGAGAGAGGTCATGGTTGAGCGTCGTAAGAAGCGCAAAGATGGAATCGCTTATCAGCATAACTTCATACCGTCTGAGCAGGAGTTGACACATCGGATGGGCCGTGGTATGCTTACATATACCCGTCTAGGTGACGGCAGGTTCGTCCCGATCTGGGAAGAGACAGTTCTGTAGAAAGGAACATGATGGAAGAGCAAGAGTTAGAAGTGCATCCGCCCTCGACTGGCATCACATGGAGCATTGGGTATACTCACAACCTGGGTAACTTCCAGTCGCTGCGACTTGATGTTAGTATTAACGACTTCACTCGTGAAGGCGAGAGTGTGCGAGATGCCTCTGAGCGCATCTACCGCTTTGCTGAGAACGAGTTGGCAAAGAAGATCAACGAGGCGAAGGAAACCTTCGATAAGTAAGGGTCATGTACTGCATGATCTTCGCTCACAACGAGCGACACTTCAAACAAGTTAAAGTATATTACACGATGGGCTTTGCCCACTTCTCATTCCGGTGGGGGTGTGGTATCATGAACATGCGAGAAGCGCTTGGTGCTGTCCGATGGGCGCACAGGCATGGATACGATACAGAGAAAGTAGATTACTATGGCTGAACGCAAGATGCGTTACGCTGTACTCAGCCACTTTGAAAAGTATACTAAGGTTGGCAACAAAGCCAAGTTTCAGTGGGATGCTGACGGGCTTTTAGAATCGTATAGTTACGACGAGATTAAAGATGTCATAGATTACTACGCCAAGGTTAGCGGCGGTAATCCTGTATGGAAGAAACTAGTATACGAATTTGATGACTTCCGTGCTGCTATGAAAGACGCTGCCCAGGATAGGGCTATGCGTAAGCGCAATCGAGATATGTTGAGGAAGTGGATGGATGAGTGAAGCAAAAGTAATTACTGCTGTCCTACAGGACAAGCAGATACACCACCTGTTGCAAGGTAACGTTGACGCTATTCTTGTAACGCATGTTGACATTTGGAACTTCATTAAGGAGTACTATGCCAACAACAATACGGTGCCCCCGGCGACGGTGATTCTGGACAAGTTTCCAGACTTTATTCCTGAGAAGGGAGTGGGTGCAACCAAGTATCATCTTGACGAATTGCGTGGTGAATACCTAGACCGCGAACTGCGTCAGATCATTAGGTCTGCTGCGGAAGCGGTATCTGATGGTGAGCCAACGAAGTCAATGGAGATGTTAAGCGTTGGTGTACGCAACCTTAATCAAGAAGTAAACATAGTCAAGGATATTGACGCAACAGATACGGACGCGGCTGTGGCTCACGTTCGTAGGTTGATTGAGAACAGCACGCTAGCACATGGTATTAAGACAGACATTATTGGCCTTGATATGTGTTTCCCGTCCGGTATTCGTGGCGGGCAGTTTGGAATTGTCCTTGCCTATCCCGCTGTTGGTAAGTCATTCTTGACCCTATATCTTCTGGCTCAGGCTTGGAAACAGGGTTTTACCCCAATGATTGTATCTCTTGAGATGAGTGAGACAGAAGTCCGTAATAGGCTCTATACAATTCTTGGTAATGGCCGATGGAGTCTCCGTAAGTTGAGCAGTGGTGCAGTTGATATTGATGAGTTTGAGCAGTGGCACCACAAGATGTTCGACGGTAAGCATCCATTCCATATCATTAGCATGGACTCTATCGGTGGCGAGGTAACACCAGAGGTTATCAGGGCGAAGATAGATCAGTACAAGCCAGACATTGTAGTAGCAGACTATATGCAACTAATGTCACCGTCTGCTCGTGCTGAAAGTGAAGTAGTCAAGATGAAGAACCTGAGCCGCGAGATGAAACTACTTGCTATGAGTGAGAAGGTTCCGATCATTGCAATCAGCAGTGCCACACCAACGGATTCAAGCGATATGAGTGAGCCACCTACGCTTGCTCAGACAGCGTGGTCGCGTCAAATGGCGTATGATGCTGACTGGATTCTTGCTCTTGGTAGAGAGCCGTCTAGCGACATTATGGTTGTCGTTGGCCGCAAGAACCGTGAGGGTATCCTTCCAGACTTTCTTATGCAAGTAGATATGGATATGGGTATGTTTACGTTTAAGAACTTTACAGAGTTCGAATAGCAGTAGCGCGAGCAGGGGTACGGCGCTTAACAAGTACCCGTGGTGGATAACCGGGACGTAAGAGTCACTGTCCCTAAGCACTTGTGTGTGAGCGACCCCTAGGCTTCCTAAAGACTGCTATGTTTGAAAATGATAGAGAAGTGATAGAGAAGTGATAGAGATGTGATAGAGAAGCAATAGAGAAGATAGACAGTTAGATAGCGTAAGATACGATGTTACTAGATAGTTAGACTTCTTCTTGGTAGTCCACTGGCGAAGCCAGTACCGGAGGTATCTAGGGGTTGACAACTCTTCTCTGGTGTGCTATAGTGATGGAGTCACATGAAGTGACGGAGTGGGGGTCGATCTCATTCCCTTTCTCTGATACCACGGCCCCCACTCCACAAAAGAATAGTACAATAATTGTATGTATCATCATCGTCATGTGAAGCGCTTCCATGTAGAAGGCGTGATCCATGCTGATAATGCGATCCCAAGATTTAAAACAGAATACACACGCATGTTAGGACAATCTATGCGTGAGCGAGGGTACGTAATGCGTATTGACATTGCACCAGACTTCACGATAGAGTACAATGGTAAATCATACGAGTTCCAACTAAGCGTGTACGGAACATACGTAGGACGAAAGAAGGCGCAATGCATAGAGTATCTAGACGGCAGCAAGCCGCTTATGATGAAGGATACGTTGCCCAAGTCCTTAATTCCGCAGGAATAGATATAGTTACAGAAGTACCATCTGACTACATCATCTACTGTCCATACCACAGCAATCACCGTACCCCAGCGGGGGAAGTGTCTAAGACTTTAGGAACGTTCTATTGCTTCTCATGTAACGCTGTGGCTAGTCTAGAAGAACTAGTCATGCATGTTACTGGCAAGTCCTACTTTGAGGCGTTGCGTATTGTTGGCTCGCCCAAGGTAAACGTGGTAGACGCTGTAAACAAGATGAGCGTCAATGAAGAGTTTGAGGAGTACGATACTGAGTTGATCGCTAGGCTACACCGTGACCTAGGAGATAGAGCAATTAAGTATCTTAATGGGCGTGGGATCACGGCGTTAGAAGAGTTTGAGATAGGCTACTCTGCTAATAGAGACTCGATAGTGATTCCGGTACACTCACCCACAGGTATGCTTGTTGGCTTCCAGGCGCGCAGCATAGACGGCAAAGACTTCAACAACTCGCCGGGGCTTCCAAAGCGGAGACTCCTGTTCAACCTTCATAGAGTAAGAACCTCTTTGTACGTATATGTACTTGAATCGCCTATGGATGTAATCAGGTGTCACCAGTTGGGAATCCCAGCGGTATCTACATTTGGTTCTGGTGTAACTAAAGAGCAGAATGAACTTGTCTTTAAGTACTTCCCAGAGGTATACGTAGTTCCAGACCGCGATGAGGCTGGTAAGAAGATGGCCTTGACAATGATGAAGAAGGGTGCTAAACTGGTACCAGTGCCAGAGGGGTACAAAGACCCCGGTAACATGACCGACGAAGGGATCAAGCAATTGCTTAGTCGTGATATTCTAGCGGGGCTGTTCTAGTGTGTGCTATGGGTGAGTGGGCTGCTGTCATGGCGTTCGCTGCAACCTATAACATTCAAGATTCAAAAGTAATCAACGACGTTGCTATGGAAATTAGTCATGCAGACTTCGCATCCCCGGCTGATCTACGCCAGGGAATCGTGAAGGCGTTTGACAAACATGGCATCCACATGGTATAATGTATATGACACCGGATCAACACCGGATTAGATAGGAGAAATATATGTCATTTATTACTGGATTGAAAGAACTAGGTAAACTAGTTGAAGAGTCAGAGGAAACCACTGGTAACAAGGTTAACTGGCTCAAGATGGCCCCAGGCCAGACGGCAACAATTCGTTTTGTAAACGAACTCGATGAGGACTCTCCCAACTTCGATGCAGAGCGTGGTCTTGCTCTTGTTGCTTACGAACACACTAACCCAGAGGATTTCCGTCGCAAGGCTGTATGCACGATGGAATCCGAAGGCCGATGCTTCGGGTGTGAGATGAACGAGCGCGGCAAGAAGGGCTGGTACAAGAAGCCACGTTTCTACATTAATCTTCTTTTTGATGATGGTGTAGAGCCGCCCAAGGTGGTTGTGTGGTCTATGGGTGTGAAGCGTAGCCAGACGTTCGCCATGATTCGTGAGTATGCTATTGAGACTGGTAGCATCTCCAACCTCAAGTGGCGCATCAAGCGCAGCGGTAGTGGTACAGACACTACATGGACTCTGATCCCTGGTGGCCCAGATGCTACTCCGTTCGATTGGAGCGACGTAGAGGTTCCCAATCTGGAATCAGCACTTCGTCAGGTGCCTTACTCTGAGCAGGAGCAGTTCTTCCTCGCTGTGAAGAGCAACGAGGTCAAGGACGAGGTTGACAATTCTAGCATTCCGTGGTAGTCTTGTGGAGAGGGATTGGCCGAGTAGTTAGGCAGTTGGCTGCAACCCTTCTTACGCGGGTGCAAATCCCGCATCCCTCTCCACTTGACAACTCCGTGCGAGTATGATACACTAAGGTATCAGCGAAGCACATGGGGCTTACAGGCAAGGTGCCGATACACCCTTGCAAGGTGTTATGGCGGGGTTCGATTCCCCGAAGTTCCACGCCACATTAATTCAATGGTAGAATGACTGTCTTGTAAACAGTTCGTTGTGGGTTCGATTCCTACATGTGGCTCGTACAACTAAATAGACTTGAGGGTCGAAGTAATGCGTTAATCTTATCTGTGGAAAAAGCACGCTTACAACACATATCCTCAAACAACTTGCGAGTCGGAAGTTATCGTTTATCTCACTGTGAATGAGGCAGACTAGGTTCGATTCCTAGCCCTTCGGGGTAGTGTAATGGCTGCACGCTAAACGGACGATGCTACAATGTATTCGCAATACAACTAAATATACGGGTCGGATGATCTTGGTTATCTATTAGTTCAAATCTAATCTGTGGGAATGTTCCACGGCTGGGCGGGTGCCCTATCCAAGTCAACTCCATATCCGTTACATGGTGTGTAAAGCCGAAAAGCGAGGCACTAGGTTGTGATCCTAGTTGTAGTGGGGGCAGTACCCATTGCACACCCCACGGAATGAAGTGTTATGGTTGCACACCTCGTTTGGGACGAGGCAGTGGGAGTTCGATTCTCTCCTTTCCGACTGGACGAGTCGAAATGATTCGTTTATCTGGTAAAATGCCCTCCTACAAGGGCTAAGAGGTTCAAGTCCTCATATTTAGAAAAATAAAAACGATTCAGCAAACACATTCGTCTACAAACAAAGGAGACAACAATGGCACTACGAAACTACAACAGAAACGCTACAGCACAGACTGTGCAGGCAAAGCCGACCCAGGTCGTGAACAATGCTGGCGGCTATTCGTTTGAGGTAGATGCCAAGCAGCGCCTTGAGCGATTCCTAGTCCTAGGAGTTGACGGCGGTACATACTACGTTAACGACAACGAGATTACTGAAAAGACTGTTGCTTTCATTAGTAACCTAATTGCTACTGACGAAGATTTGGTACGCAACACGGTAGTTGCCGTGTCAGATGAGGGTCGTGCTTACCGCAACACACCAGCCGTATTCACTATGGCTATGCTTATGGTGGACGGTACAAACAAGGCTGCTACACGCGAAGTGTTCAGTAGAGTAATTAGGACTTCAACACACCTGTTTGAGTTTGCTCAGTTCGTTGAGAACCTTGGCGGGTGGGGACGTTCAAAGCGAAACGCTGTTGCTTCATGGTACGAAAACAAGGACGCTGACAAGTTGGCTTACCAACTAATTAAGTACCGTCAGCGTAACGGATGGACACACCGTGACCTGTTGCGCCTGACACACCCTAAGCACCTAGACAGTGCTACTGCTGCCTTCGCTCTTAAGGGCGAGGTAACAGAGTCTGCTCCGCGCATTATGCATGGGTATGCAGCAATGTCTCAAGCCAAGGATGTTGGTACAGTGCTACGTGTACTTGAAGAGTACCCACAATTGCCGTGGGAAGCGATTCCAACTAACCTGCTTAACCAAGCAGATGTGTGGAAGGCTCTCTTCTACAACGGTCAACTGCGTGGGCAGAATGCTCTTCGTAACGTGTCGCGCCTTAGCAAGATCGGTGCGTTCGGTGATATGGTGTTCGCAGCAGACTTCAGTGCGTTGATTGCAGATGCAGACAACATTAAGAAGTCTCGCCTGCACCCAATCAACTACCTTAACACAATTGCGGCATTCGACTCGTCGTTCACTGGTGGGGTATGGGGTATGCACACTGCCAGCCTCCACCCAACAGTTTCTGATGCTCTTGACAGCGGATTCCACACAGCATTCAAGTTTGTGGAGCCTGCTAACAAGCGAACACTGCTTGGTCTTGATGTATCATCTTCGATGAGTTGGACTGGCACTGCTGGTCTAAACATGTCATGTTCAGTGGCAGGGGCGGCAATGGCAATGACCATTGCTCGTACAGAGCCTCACTACGCTGTGATGGGATTCTCAAGCAACTTTGTTGACTTGGAGATCACACCGCGTATGAAGTTGAATTCGGTTATTGACAAGGTTAGCAACCGTACATTCGGAGGTACTGACGCAGCCCTGCCTATGATCTGGGCGCAGAAGAATAACGTTATGGTTGATACGTTCGTCGTGATTACAGACAGTGAAACATGGGCTGGATCAATTCACCCTCACCAAGCACTGCGTAATTACCGAAACAAGATGAACCCTGATGCTCGTCTTGCTGTGATCGCAATGGCTGGAAACTCCTTCAGCATTGCCGACCCAGCAGACGCAGGCAGCATGGACTTCGTTGGATTTGACACTGCTGCACCACGCGCACTGTCAGACTTCAGCGCGGGGCGTATCTAATGACGATTTACGGCAGCGTTGGAAACATATTAAACAACATCGCTCACATGATTGATGTTGATGGAATAATAGTAGATGAAGTCTCATATTATGAGGCTGCTGTTATTGCTGCTGAAATGAAAAAGGCAACGGGGCTAGAGCCGGAAGTGGACTATCAACTGACAGACCCACAGAAGGCTCTAGCCACCTTGCTAGTAGGTCTTGGTGTGTGGTATGCTGGTGGTGACGGATCAGAGGCTCTCAATGCAGCAGCCACGTTACTAAATACATTGAGGCCAGTGCAGCCCGAGATGCAAACACTCTGGAAGGAATAACTTTGAAATATGCAGGATTGCATGTTCATTCGTGATATAATGAATGTATGAATGATCGTGCAAAACTGATATCCATGTCTAGGGGCAATAAAAGTCTAGTTGGGTTAACAAATCTTAATGGATTAAAGTTTGTGTCAGGCCCGTATAAGCAGTATGGAAAACTAAACAATGCTACAGCGTGGGGGCTACTGTGTCCAATATGCAATAATGAATTTGTTACGGTAACAAACGTGGCTGTAGATGCCAAAACTTGCTATGGCTGTAGATATGACGTTAAAAAATCTTATAGTGAAGAGTCAACATGGAAGCATTTATACTCCGCTCTTAAAGGACGCAAGCAATCCAAGAAGTTTGGTTGCACGCTAACTTTCGATGAGTTTGTTGACATATCACAGCAGCCATGCTACTATTGTGGACTAGACGGCTATGCAATCAAGGGCCACCGCGAATGGTCTGCATATGTCAAAGGCAACGGAATTGACAGGGTAGACAGTTTAGACGGATACCACAAGCACAACGTAGTACCATGTTGCAGAACTTGTAACGTGGCTAAATCAAACATGAGTAGAAAGGAGTTTTTAGCGTGGGTACAACGAATAGCGAAGCACAACAGCCTGTAAAATACGCAGGACTGCATGTACACTCGCATTATTGACTCGCAGTTCGATGGTATTGGTACCCCTGTAGGGTATGCTGAGCGTGCCGTAGAAATAGGCATGGACTCGCTAGCCCTGACAGACCACGGTACCCTTTCTGGTCACCGCGAGTGGTACCGCGAGATGAAGGCGGTAGGCGTAAAGCCAATTCTAGGAATTGAGGCTTACTTCACCCACAATAGGTTTGATACACGCGACAAGGCAGAGCGAACAGAACCTCTAGACCTTGTGTATAATCACCTAGTTATCTTGGCTAAGAACGATCAGGGTCTTGAGAATCTTAATACGATGAACCGTCTGGCATGGACGGAGGGGTATTACAAGAAGCCGCGTATTGATTGGGAACTACTTGACAAGTATTCTGATGGTCTGATCGTTACCTCCGCATGTATGAGTGGACTCATTAACAAGGCTATTGAGCATGATCAACTTGCTTCAGCGAAGATTTACATTAAGCAATTTATTGATAGATTTGGAGACAACTTCTATGTTGAAGTAATGCCTCACAATCCAGATGGGATGAACGCAGAACTAATCAACCTAGCAGACTCTCTAGGTGTTAAGGTAGTTGTTACACCAGACTGTCACCACGTAGACCCGTCTCAGAAGGTGGTTCAGGAACTCGCCTTGCTGATGCAGACGCACGCTAACTTCCGTAAGGAAGCAGTGTTCGCTGATTCGCTCAAGTATAAGGATATGATGGAGCGAATTGACTACCTGTATGGTGATCGTATGCTTTCGTTCCGAGACTTTGATATTCACCTGATGAGTGGCGATGAGATGTGGGCCGCGATGGGTGATGATGCTCGTCCAGATATGTTTGAGAATACACTCTCTATTGCCGATTCGATTGAAGAGTATAACATTCCTCGCAACCTGAATCTTCTTCCGGTACGATACCGAAAGCCAGACGACAAGTTGCGTGAGTTGGCAGAGGCTGGCCTGAAAGAGCGCGGCCTTGACTCGCAGGAGTACATTGATCGCCTCAACGAAGAACTTAAGGTTATTAAGAACAAGAGGTTCGCGCCATACTTCCTGATGGTTCAGAACGTGGTAGAGCAGGCGAAGAGCCAGGGTATCCGCGTCGGCCCAGGACGAGGCTCTGCTGCTGGATCGCTGGTGTGTTACGCAACTGGCATTACTGACGTAGACCCAATTGAGTATGGGCTGCTGTTCTTCAGGTTCATTGATCCATCACGATCTGACTGGCCTGACATTGACTTGGACTTCATGGACTCTCGCAGAGATGAGGTCAAGGAGTTTCTAATCAATCAGTATGGTCACGTATCTGCTATTGCTACGTTCCTCACCTTTAAAGATAAGGGTATTGTGCGTGACGTTAGTCGCGTGCTTGCCATTCCGCTGAGCGAAGTAAACGTTGCTCTTAAGAAGGTGGAGACTTGGGAAGAGTTTATGACCTCTCCCAATACTGCTGAGTTTAGAGAGAAGTACCCAGAGGTTGCTGAGTACGGCGCACAACTGCGGGGGCTTATTCGTGGAAGCGGTACTCACGCAGCGGGTATGGTAGCGTCCAAGATGCCGATTGCTAAGGTCGCACCAGTAGAGACACGCTCCCAGCCTAATAAGGAAAAGCGCCAGGAGGTAGTTGCTCTTGATATGAATGAGGCTGCTGACGTTGGCCTCGTGAAGATGGACTTCCTTGGTCTTAAAACACTTACTGTCATTGACGATTGCCTTACAGCGATTGCCAAGCGCCACCCGTTCCCTGTTGATTGGGACGCTATTCCGCTTGACGATAAGGGGGTATACGATATGCTATCTGCTGGACACACTATGGCTGTGTTCCAGGCAGAAGCCGTGCCGTACACCAATCTACTTCGTAAGATGGGTGTCAATAACTTTGAAGAGTTGGCCGCATCTAACGCCCTGGTTCGCCCAGGTGCTATGAATTCTATTGGTCAGGAGTACATTGATCGTAAGAATGGAAGGGCGGTTTACAACTCAGTTCACCCGATCTATGATGAGATAGGCAAGGATACGTTCGGCCTCATTTCACTATATCAGGAGCAGATCATGCAGGCGGTAGTTCACCTTGCTGGCATGACCTGGGAAGATGCCAACAAGATCAGAAAAATCATTGGTAAGAAGGGTGATCCAAAACTATTCGACCTGTATCGTGATCAGTTTGTTACTGGCGCGGGGAAGAATGTTGGAGAAGAGTTTGCCTCTAAACTATGGGATGATTTTGTAGAGAGTGCTAACTATCAGTTCAACAAGTCACACGCTGTAGCGTATTCATTGCTGACATACAAGACGGCATGGCTCAAGTACCACTACCCGCTAGAGTACATGTACGCCGCCCTCAAGAACGAGAAGGACAAGGACGCTAGGACTGACTACCTGCTGGAAGCCAAACGCCTAGGAATCACTGTTAAGTTGCCACATGTTAATGAGAGCGGCATCGACTTCACCATTGAGGGTGACTCGCTGAGATTCGGCCTTAGTTCGATTAAGTACGTGAGCGACATCTCTGCCCAACGGTTCATTGATGCTAGACCGTTCAAGAATTACGAACACTTGAAAGAGTTTGTAATGACGAAGGGTACTGGTGTCAACTCTAGGTCACTTGAGTTTATGGACAAGATCGGAGCGGCAGCGTTCCCAGATCATACGATTCCATATGAGACTATCAAGAGTAACTTGTATGAAGTGTTGAACCTTCCAGAGTTTACTACTGATCTTCCCGCACACTACTACTCTAAATTGACAGACTTGGATGACTATGTAGAGGGTGATATGGCTGTCGTGTTCGCCCTGGCCCGTAGCATTAAGCGCGGTAAGGGATGGTCGCGTGTGGAGTTTGTAGACCGCACCGGAACGGGTAGCGCATTCGATAGGCAGGAGACAGATATTGAGAGCGGCAAGGTGTATATGGCTCTTATGTCCGATAATAGGATATTCACGGCTATACCAGCGGCAGATGTGACCGATACCAAGTATGGTTTAGTCAAGTATCTCAACCTGCGTGAGATTCCACTTGACAGCGGAGAGTACTTCGTGGTAGCATTGAAGGCGAGAACTACAAAGGCTGGCAAGAAGATGATGGATATGGTGCTAGCCAACAGCGACGGGGAACTTGCTAAGGTAGTTTGCTTCAGCAAGGAGTTCCCATCTCTTTACATGAAGGTAAAGGAAGGATATGCATACAAGATGATTCTAGGAACAACTAAGGACGGTTCGATAGTGTACCGGGGGCTGGCATGAGCAACTTGCAATGCGTTGCCAACGACATTCACGCGACGGCGAAGAGCAAAGGGTTCTGGGACGATCAGGTTGACCCCAACTTCGTCCTTGCTAAACTAGCGTTGATTGCCAGTGAGGTATCTGAGGTGCTTGAAGCCTACCGCAAGGAAATGGGGGCAGAGAAGATCGCAGAAGAGTTCGCTGACATTCTTATTCGTACACTTGACCTATACGCTGGACTACAGGAAGAGGGCATTATCCCTGTTGGCCTTGACATAGGTTCTGTACTGAACATGAAGATGGACGTAAACTCTAGCAGGCCGATCAAGCACGGGAACCTGATATGACAAACCAAGATGTAGCGGATAACATGTTTGGTAGCACAATCTTCGACTATAAGTATGATGGAGATAACAATACAGTGTATTTAATGCTGGAAAAAGATGGGGCTAAATCCATTTTAATGATAGCGTATGTACCTGCTACCAAGTGGCAGCATGTCTCTCTTGTTCCCTGGCAGTACTATAATGAATTCTTTCCAGATGATCCCCGGCCAGTCAATGAGTATGGAGTAGTGCAATGACCATTAAATCAGTTTACATAGTAGCCCAGACACGAGTAATTGACGGATTCTGGTATGCAAGCGATAAAAACAAGTGCTTCTTGTCTAAGAATGACGCTTTAGCGTATTGCAAAAAAGACAATGACAAAAGGTTGGCAGAGATGAATGCTAAACTAAAAAGTGATGCTATTGCCAGAGATCGTGATAATCAAAAACTGAAGGCCGTACTAGAAAAATTAACTGATGAAGAAAAAGAAATACTGATGTATGACTTCGGTGTTGATTACTATGCAGATACAGAGTACCAGCCATTAAAGCATCTTGACTATGAACTGTCGGTTATAGAGTTTAAGGTAGAGTAATGAATAGATTGACAGGCGTTCACATGCCACCAGAGACCAGGCAGGCATGTGGCAAGTCTATTGAGTTCGTGCATCTTGTGAATGATGATCTCGCCATGTTGTATTTTACAGACGGTACGTACTTGTTGATCAAGCAGAACCATGGGTATCAGGCACGCTTAGAGTTTGAGTACGTCGATGAAGAAATGGGATCGTAGTGCTAACTCAGATACAGATTGATTCATTCGTTGCGATCTTTAATGAACTTGACAGGCCAGACTATCCCACTCCGCAACCGGGGATTAACTGGAATGAATGGACTGGAGACAATCCCGGCATAGAACCCTACATAGAAATTATATGGCTAGTGAACAGTGTTAGCGTTCATTGCTATGTGTATTACGATGGAACTGGCGGGTGGTATGCTCTTGATGAAAATGTTGAAGAACTATATGACTCCATGTGGGATGATGCGTATGTACCCAATGAGATTCATGAATTGTTGACCTTGATGGGCAAGGAAGTCAAGGTACGCTTGCCGCATCGTACAGCAGAAGAATACGTGGCCATGCTGAAGGATGGCATCTAGCACTTGACACCAGCGGCAGGGTATGGTATACTCGTCAGAGTAAGGCTAGTTGGTGTTAGTAGTAGCACGGCTGTTTGAAGCACAGCAGGTTCAGGAGCGTAACCTGGGCTAGCCACGTAGGTATGATATACTTGCAGTGTGAACACTAAACAGACAGGCGACATAGGGGTCGCTAAAGCAATATATTATTACACTGCACTTGGATATACAGTTAGTATACCAAATACCGACAATGCAAAGTATGATTTAATAGTTGACAATGGAAAACTATTAAGGGTGCAGGTTAAAACAACATCGTACAAGGTAAAAAGCGGATCGTATCAAGCAAATTTGAAAACGTGTGGAGGCAATCAAAGTTGGAGCGGTATAGTAAAGTATATAGTTGCAAGCGATACCGATTTAGCGTTGATAGTTTGCGATGACGGTTCTATGTATGAATTCCCATCAAATGTTATAGCGGGTAAAACAAACGTAACATTGGGAGAAAAATATAATAAATATAAGGTAGCGTTGGACAGGTGGTGAGTCCCGCTGACTGTAAATCAGCCGCTTTGCTGTAGAGGTTCGATTCCTCTCGCTACCACTTGACAGGATTGCAAGAGTCTGTTACAATGAAACATGGAAGGTAAACTCACAAGGCGTGAGGTTGTCCTGCTAAGACAAACGTAGTCATTAGGCTATGGGATTCAAGTTCTCTGCCTTCCGCTTAATTAAATAATGCCCGTGTGATGAAATTGGTAAACATACTGCGCTTAGAACGCAGCGGCGTAAGCCTTGCAGGTTCGATTCCTGTCGCGGGTACTCATAAAGCGCTGTTATGTTATACTGTTAATCATGAAGCAATGTAGTAAGTGTAAACTGATCAAGAGTCAAAACGAATTTCAAAAAGATACTCGTTACAAGTCTGGTTATCGTGGAACATGTAAGTCTTGTCACACTAAATACATGCAAGACTATTATTCTAAAAATGAAATACAGAAACAAAGAAAAAACAAAATCAACAGTAAGACTAGACCGCCCTGGAAACGACACAAGTTAACACAAGGCTTGTATGAAGAGATGCTTGACAAATATGACGGACTGTGCTATGCTTGTAAAGTCGATAAGGCAGTTGCCATTGACCACGATAAACAATGTTGCCCAGGGGCAACCAGTTGCGGAAAGTGCGTAAGGGGTTTGCTGTGCAACTACTGTAACTCTGCGTTGGGATTTATTAAAGACGATCCATCCCGTGCATATGGTATAATTGAATACTTACATTCCCAAGTAACTCAGTTGGTAGAGTAGCGCTCTGTTAAAGCGAAAGTCGCAGGATCGAAGCCTGCCTTGGGAGCGGAGCAAATGCATAACAGGCTATTTGAGTCTAGACAGGTTCGGTTGTAACTACCTAAAGACACCGACGACGATAATAGTTCTCGGCAATGACAAAAGCGGAGTATACGTAGGTAGTGATCCCGCAAGTAGTTAGAGGGCTAACACCCCCGTTGCTCCACCCGCCGTATTAGTACAATGGTAGTACGTAACGTTGCCAACGTTATAGTGCGAGTTCGATTCTCGCATACGGCTCTCGGTGGCTCGCCATTAAGTAGCGCTTAAATTAATGGGTCACGGGTTCACCGAATGCGTCATTGGTGTAGTGGTAACACACAATCCTTCCAAGTTTGTGTCGTGGGTTCGAATCCCGCATGACGCTCTCAGGGCCGTTAACATAAAAGTAATGTACTTGGTTCTTACCCAAGGGAAGAGGGAGCGTTACCTTCACGGCCTACGCATTACAATAGGGTCAGTAACTCAGAGGAAGAGTACCGCTCTTTTAAAGCGGGAGTCGAGATGTCGGAATTCTCCTGACCCACAAGGAGGAATAATGAAGTACGAAAAGCGCAAGAAGAGTAAGGTCATTGACGCAATACAACTAAATGGTTTGGCAGATGCTGAAAAGATTCTTAAAGACTGCCCGCATGTTTATGGTATTAAAGTGACAACGTGGTTAGCAAATGATACTAAGTCAAACAACGTAATGCTCTCGCTTGCGTCAGAATACCTTACGGTGTTCCAAAGCGAATACTTCGCCTGGGATGACAAGAATGTTTGGACAACGCCAGCAGATAAGTTTGAGAAAAAGTATGAGCGAGTAGCGCCTAGTTTTAATGGCGGCACTATCAAATGGGATATCGACGTTCCCCACGCTTACAGCAGTACTAATGGTACTACTATTAAGCCCATCTAGTTAATGCCCCGGTAGCCCAAAGGCAGAGGCAAACCCCTTAAAAGGGTTTCAGTATGGGTTCGAATCCCATTCGGGGTACAGGAGGATCATGTCTGAGTGGAAAGTAGATAATAACACACGCAGGGATTTTAGGCATTCTAAGGACGGCCCAGAAGTACCTCGCGGTCAGCGTGGTATGAAAGCATCTAACAAGCGTAAGAAAAAGAAAAAAGGTATGGCTCGTTGGTGCAAGGGTAAAATCGGAGTTGAACATTCAGTAGTTCTTGTACATGAATTATGTAATATTGTCAAAGCACGTTGTACAGTTTGCGGTAGGGATGAGTATGGTCTTTCAGTAGAAGCCCTCGCACAAGTGTACCAGCGAGCGGCTGACTATGTAGAGTATCACCAACTTTGTGAAGAGTTTGGTCACTCTTGGGAGGTAAAACAGTACAAAGCATGGTATGGCACACTTAGAGAAATCAAGGTGTGCGGAGTCTGCTCAGATGCTCAGGGAGTGTTGTCGTGGCAGCCACTTGACAACATATGGACTATATGGTAGCATAGAGTATGCCCGTGTGGTGGAATGGCAGACACCCCTTCTTCAAACGGAGGTG
>ERZ650311.440-NODE-440-length-26670-cov-7.334774_pt1 | contig 26670 bp, 31 predicted proteins | sample MGYA00376247_ERZ650311 | MGnify/ENA primary metagenome ERZ650311 (study PRJEB26733, sample SAMN07839324) | wastewater metagenome | biome: small river; feature: stream; material: water | place: USA: North Carolina | collected 2016-07-28 ...
GCGGAGGATCCTCTTGCCAATGCCCCGAGTGTCGATGACGACGAACCGGCATTCTAATTCCGTATGGTGCTTTAACCTGCGGAGAGTCTGCTGGCAGACCGGACTAAGGAAACTAGTCTGCCACCTTTTCACGGAGAATTGGGCAATGGAAATCGGGCAAATTTATTATCGGGAAGTCAATTCCCAATGGGCCGAGGAACGTCTTGCTATTTCGACAATAGAATTTGTCGTGGTGCGGATTACCCCAAAAGGCTGCTGGATCGTGCCGGAATATTGGCTAGGTCGCAGGAACGAAAAAGAAATGGAGAAATTCGTGCTAGAGGGCAGAGGTGCACGGCACGCCTACCCTACGCGAGAGCTTGCGCGGGAAAGCTTCATTGCGCGTAAACACAAGGAAATCATGTATACGAAGCGCCAGCATGATCGAGCCGTTCGCTATCTCGCTTTAGCGAAGACAGGCAAATTCGGGACAGAAACCGAAGCGTTGCACGAGTTGCACGTTCCTGGAAAGCTGTTAGTCGAATGAAGGTCGAGACAGGCACCCCGCCCGTTGACGGTCGCTACGTCGGTTTTCGGCGTTGTGATAGTTATCAGGTCAAGGATTGGTGCGAGCCTGTTATTGCGACGTGGGCGCAAGGCCATTGGCACACCGCCTTTCATATTTTCGGCTGGATCGGACCTATACCGCTCGCGCCGTGGAAAGAATTATCTCAAGCACAACCGGAGTTTGACTTGTGAAATACGTCGTCGCAGACTTTGAAACCGCGTCCCGTGCGGATCTCCAAAAGATCGGCGCATGGAAATACGCGGCCGACATGACCACGTTTCCCTTGTGCCTGTCGCTCAAAGTCGTGACTGACAAGATCCCCGCGCCGACGCGCTGTCTGTCTGAAAAACAGCTTCACGCGCGAGATCCTGAATTGATGGCGCTGGCACAGGATCCGACCGTCATTTTCATTGCTCACAATGCGGGTTTCGAGCAAGCCATGTGGAAATTTCACATGGTGCCTATGGGCTATCCTGAATTGCCACCAGAGCGTTGGCACGATACGATGGCCGTGGCGGGCATGAAAGCCTTGCCCCTTGGCCTGGATGCTCTTGTGACGGCGCTGGAACTGCCCGTGAAGAAAGATATGGACGGGCACCGGCTCATGCTGACAATGTGCAAGCCGGATCGTCTTGGCGGCTGGTCGCAGCACAATGAATTCAACCTCAATCGGTTGTATCAATATTGTGATACCGACGTTGATGCTCAATATGGTGCATATATCGCCACACAGGGCTTAGGACCGAGCGAGCGGGAAATCTGGGTCATTGACCAAAAGATAAATCAGCGCGGGATCCTGATCGACACGGAATTCGTGCACGCCTGCATTAACGTGCTTGAGCAAGTCCGCGTGCCGATGGTGGAGCGCTTTCGGGAATTGACCGGCTTGAACCCGACGCAGCGCGCAAAGGTGCTCAATTGGGTCAATGATCAGGGCGTTGCCTTGGGCGACATGAAAAAGGCCACGCTCGATGCGATCCTGGATCCCGACGACGAATTTGGGATTGAGGATCTAGGCGAGCCGCTGCCCTACAATATCCACGAAGTGCTGACGCTGCGCCGCTCACTGGCTTCATCGAGCGTTTCGAAACTTGAGCGCATGCTGCAATGCGCCGGTAACGATGGACGCGTGCGTTATGCGACACAATACCACGGCGCGAGAACTGGCCGTGACGTCGGCCGGCTGATCCAGATCCAGAATTACCCACGCGGTGAAATTGGGGACCGGCAAGGATTGACCGCTGACATTCTCGCTGACGCGATCATGACGCGCGACGTGGGCCTGATCAAAGAGCTATGGGGCGATGACATATTCAGTGCGATCATTTCCTCTCTGCGGTCCTGTATCGTGCCCGACAAGGGCAAAGTGATCGTCTCGGGTGACTATGCAGCCGTGGAAGCTCGCAATCTCTTGAGCATGGCCGGACAGCATGATCGTGTGGAGCAGATGCACGCCGGGCTTGACGTCTATTCAGAAACCGCGTCCCTGATTTTCAAGCGGCCGATCAACCGCAAGGATCCTTCGATGCAGAGGGAAGGGCAGATAGGAAAGAACACGTTCCTTGGCTCGGGCTACGGGCTTGGGCCGGTTGGTTTCCGTGCACGCTTCGCTCCCAAGGATTCGATCGAACTGGCAAAAATGGCTATCGATGCCTACCGCAAGGAAGTGGCTCCGATGGTCCCTAAATTTTGGTATGGGCTTTGGCAGGCCAGCGTTGACGCCGTTTGGTGCAATCGCGCGATGGCCTATTCCTATGAGGGGATCGAGTTTCGCAAGGAAGGCGACTTTCTGACGATGCGCCTGCCGAGCGGCCGAAAGATTTGGTATCACCGGCCGCGCAAGGGAACCTCGTTCACACCGCAAGGTGACGAAAAGCCGTCCTGGACTTTCATGAGCTACCAAGGGAAGAAATTCAGGCGGCATCTGGCATGGCACGGGATGATCACGGCCGACTGCATCCAAGGCAGTGCGCGGGATCTCATTATGGGTGCCATGAAGCGCGCGGAAGCTGCCGGGCTCTACACGATTTTCAAGGTGCATGACGAATTGGTTTTCGAGGAAGTGGACCGGCCGGACTTGATCAAGACGGTTGAGCAAATCATGGAAGATGTAGAGCCGTGGGCGCTCGAACGAAAATTTAGGGTAAAGGCGAATGTCGAAAGCATGTTGAGGTATCGGAAATGATCCGGTTAGATCCTATAAAACGCACGGACAGTCGTTTATTGGAAAATATGGAAGTGCATTATTCACAGCCTAAAGGGTTTGTCGGGCGCAATATTTGTTATGCGGTAATGGTTGAAAATCAGTATTATGGGGGAATCGTTGGTGGAAGCACCCCTAAACATTTAGCTGGTCGAAATTTACCTTTTCCATATTCTTTGAATAATATAGTGAATAATTTGTTTTTCCATATTGAAGGGCCTTACCCTGTTCGCAATTTTGCACAAAAAACACTTGCAATTTACCGTAAGCGCATAGAACTTGATTGGTTTTTGAAATATGGTGATTTTGTTCTAGCACATGAAAGTCTCGTTGAATTGCCCCGAAAAGGGGAAATTTATTTACGGGACAAATGGCATTTAACCGGCCGAACAATTGGTTACACTTGTAAGCGGATTGGAGGAAAAGGAACTGATAGTTGGAGTGGCAAAAGAATTTGGGATACTAAAAATCTTCGACCAAAATTGATTTTTACAAGGATAGTCGGATGATCTACGCACGCGGAGAGAAAGGGCGCGCAGTCAAGGCGCTTGATCCCCTAGAGAGATTCGCCCGGCGATGCGCCTTTGACGCTGCCACGGGCTGCGTAATGTGGGTTGGTGGCACTTCGATGGGGCGCGGGCATAGCGAGCCCTATGGACGCTTCTGGGACGACGGATTTAACTGGTTTGCCCATAGATGGTCTGCGATGTATATCCACGGCCATGATATCACCGGCTTGCACGTTGACCACTGCTGCCCCTTTGGACCGTCAACGCTCTGTGTGGAGCATGTGAGGCCCGAGAGTGCAGAGAGAAATCGCCAGCTTCAACATTTGCGGCCGGGGCGTGCATTCCAGGATCTATCGACGAAGCAATATTGGCTGTTCGTTCACAAGGGTATCGAGAAGCTGCCGGAGCGATTTCGCTTCAAGCCCGAGGATATCCCTTTTGCGGATCCGGGAGATTTTGAGCCTCTGCAACCGCCTGAATGGTTGCGGCCTTTTATGGGAGAACGGTAATGCCTGAATTTCGATTAAGGCGCTCATGGAGCGGCAAATTTGTGCTGCAAATAAAAGTGATTCGACACTATTGTATGCCTAGCGGCCATGATTTTGAAGAATGGCAGACGGAGCATTGGCGTCCTGCAACACTTGAAGAAGCTCAAAAATGTGGGTTGCCGGATCACATCATCGAGTGCACCCGCGACACGTCATGGCACAAGCCAGCGTCGGAAAGCGATGGCGATATGCTCGCGCGCATAGGAACTGACGGACAGAAATGGGCGTGGGAGTTTCTATCCCGCGACTTTGACCCCGACGATATAGACGAAGGCTTACTGACTGGCTGGTTTGCTAATGCAATAGAGGCGGGCAGAACGGCAGGACAAGAAGCCCTTGCAGGCGTGTTGCGCGACTATATCCTCTCCTTCAAAGGACCGAAAGTATGATCGTCGCGGGTATAGATCCAGGAAAGACGGGTGCGCTCTCGATCCTCCACGAAAACAATCTTGTCGCGTGCTTCGATGTGCCGATGCAGCTTGTGAAAGGGAAGGCCAAGCCTGCATGGACACAGTGGGCAATCGACTGGCGCAACGCCTTCGCCTTTGAAATGCCTGACATGATCGTGATTGAAGATATCGCGGCGCGGCCGGGGCAGGGCGTCACAAGCATGTTTTCGTTTGGCCGTGCACTTGGCTTTGCCCATGCAATCGCGTGTGCAGCGGAAGCTCCCGTGCACTTCGTCACACCAACGGTCTGGAAGGGGAAGCTCGGGCTCTTGAATTCTGACAAGGGCGCGAGCCGTGAAAAGGCGCGGACGCTGTTCCCGGCAAGTGCCCACGCCTTTGAGCGGGTGAAAGATGACGGCCGCGCAGAGGCGGCTCTGTTGGCCTACTACGGAAGGAAATATTTATGACTGATTTATCAAAGGAGAAGAAAATGAGTAATCAAATAGATATTACAAAAACAACAGTTTCCGCCATGCGCAAAGTTTTTGCCATGTTGGAAGATAATTTCGACGGAGTAAAAGGAGTGTATTTACACGACTATTCTGACGAACGTATAGCCAAAGAAACAGGTATTTCTATCGACGGCGTTAAAAAATATCGGATTGACGGTTTTGGAAAACTCCGACCGCCTACTGAATTAGATATCGTAAAGCGAGAAGTTGAAGAATTACAGTCTTTATTCGTTACTTTTGAAAATGAGTTTAAGGAAAAATTACGTGATGCGCGTGCAAGAATACTCACCATACAAAGAAAGTTCGACTAATGACTATTTCAGCATTTCATACAAAACGCCTTCGCCAAGTATTGGCTCAAGGAATTGAGCAAGGAAAAATAAAAGGCCAACGGGCATCTGTTCAAATAGACGGTGATGCTCTTGATATCCGTATATCTGATACAGGCCAATTATTTCTTGTGCTGCCATTTAATAGTGAAGGAGAATTGCTTAGTATAGAAGTTAATAATGCTGTTTTAACGCGATGGGTAAAAGAAGGAAAAGAGGGAAAATCTCTTATGCGACGTATAAATTCAAATGAGCGCAACACGGCATATAATGATTTACGTTAATCGGCAGGAGGGCATTCCACGGGATTTCCGAGCGTCTTTGACCACCGGCAGATCCGAGCTACAGCGGCCCAACCACGCTCACCCCATGCTTCGACGCTGGAATTATACTGTTCCGCCGCAACGTCGCTTGTCAGCACGTCGGGAGTGATCGCGGGCTTTGCCTCTACCTTGAGATCAATTGCAGACGGGAATGCGGGACGTGTCTGTCCCGGCACGCCGCAAGCGCTCACAGTTAGCCCTAATGCTAGCGGGAGAAGGCTTAACAGCCGGACCTTTGAGAATTGCATCGTTCCGTTCCTTTTCAGCTTTGGCGATTGCTGCCGCGTCGTTTGCCCGTTCGACGGCCGATTGCTCTTTCGCCTTCGAATCCTTTTGAACAGTCTTGGCCGTGATTTTGTTGTCATGCGCCGAGATAATCGATCGATCATAGGTGCACTTGGCAAGGCCAAGCAGCGCGATCACGAGAAGCGCAAGCCCGGCATAGGCGACGATCTTGCGCAGCGGTTCCGGGATCCCGATACTCGCCAGAAAAGGCGTCAGAAAAGAGATCATGGGGTATCCTCCAATGTTGTGTCGCTTGTCGGCGCTGCGCCTGGCTTCATTTCGGTTTTTGTGGTTGTCGTCACTGTTGGCGTCGGCGCCGGAGTATCACCCGCGCCTGAAATGTTGGCTGACACGCCATCCTTGTTTCCTGTGAATGACAGCTTCCCACCGGCAACGACAATGATCATGAGCGCAGCAAGACACAGGGCAATGACGCCGCCAAAAATATAGCTGTTGATCGCCAGTGCGGACATTTGCTGCGTGAGTAGCTGGAAACAGCCGCCAAATGCCGTTTCAGGTCGATCAGCGCCCTTTGCGGCCCCAATCGCTCGATCACACCAACTTGGATCCGATAGCAGCCGCGTGAGCCAGATAACCATGCCCATGACAAAGCCGCTCGTGATCGCAACAATCACTAAGGCAAATGTCCTGATTGTGTTCAGGGGTGTGATCTCGGGCACCTTCATGCTTCACTCACCGACGTTGTGCCTGCGGGCAGAGTAGGGAGTTTTTGATAGGGGCGTGCGGGCACCGGCACCCCGGCAGGCCACCGGATAAAATTCACCTGATCCTTGCGGATATCGATGATCGAAACCCGGTTTCCCTGATTTCCCCCAAGTGCCTTGTAATAAACCCCGTCCGGCGTCTGCCCGACAATGAAAAAGACATGATTCCCGCCCTTGCGAGCCTTCACCCCGATTGCGCCAAGCTGCGCCGGGCAAGCGGTCCCGTAGGTTGTGAAGCTGGCGGCAGACGGGAAATTCTTGGGGTATGTCAGTCCGACGTCATTGAGACAGTCAGCAACAAAATACCCGCACCAAGGGGTTTCGTCGTCATTGAACCACTTCACCCCGAGCCGTGCCCATCCGGCCGCGATCCAATTATTGTGCTTTGGGCCAACGATCTCTGCCCGGCCGATCTTCGAACGAGCGTTCGAGATCCACGCGGGTTCGTCCATTGACGGAATAGGCGCAGCTACCGGACCCAGGATTGCATTGATCGCGTCCACGTCGGCTTGCGCCAAAGGTCTGCCCCGGCGCACACGGATGGCATCGAAGATTTCTTTGTCGGTCATTTCGGAGGATTTCCCATTGCCTTGTCATAGGCGTCATTGACGTGCTTGAAAAGATAGGATGGGTGCCACGGGATTTGCTCAAGCAACCCTTGAAGGAAATTCTTTTTCGGTGCAGCCGCAACGCCGGCACGGTTTCCCTGTGCCTGATATTTGGCGTGGTATGCGGCCCATGTCGCATAGTCCGGAAAACCCATCTGTCTTGCGGCAAGGTCAAGCCGGCGTTGATCATCCGCCATAATCAATTCCCTTGAATTTTGCGTAAACAAGAAACAGTCCTGCCGCAACCCATGCAAGCAAAGGTGATTTCAGGATCAATCGACCCAACGAAAAAGCACCGTCGCGCTTTTGTTCGGCGATTTCCAGCGCCGACAATCTTTCTTTGATCGAGACGATTTCAGTAGGATGGTCATGGCTTTGCGCAGATTTTTCCGCAAGCGAATCAATCTTTATAGTCATACTGTTCACATTGTGAATCAACTCACGTAATTGTCCACGCAATTCTCCGAGACCCTCTTTCATGTCGCCAATCATACGCAGAATTTCAGGATTTTGTGAAGTGCTCATTTCAAGAAATCCTCGCAACATAATCCTGCGTTTCCGCGGGCAATGCAGAAAGCCAATCGCCGCCAGACGAAGAAATCGCCTCATTCACGCGGCCTGGACCGGCATTATAAGCAGCAAGGGCTTTCTCAACATCGCCGTCATATTCGTGTAGCAAATCGGAAAGATATGCGATCCCGAGCAGCCGGTTATAGTTTGCGTCGGTCCGGTAGGCTTGAGGATCCCAAGGGACGCCTGCAAGCTGCGCGGCTTCCGGTGCGGTGCCGGGCATAACCTGCATGACACCAACCGCGCCGGCACTCGATACGGCCGATTGATCACCGCCGCTTTCCTGTCGCTCGACGCGATCGATGAGATCGAGAAGCTCGGGGCTCTCGGTGTCGTAAATCTGCTGCAATTGCGACGTATATGGGCTATCGCCTTCGGCTTGCGGTGCAGTATCTTCGGTTGTCGTCTCCGGCAGTAAATCTGACGGCAGAGGGCCATTATCCGTAGGTGTTTGCTGTGAGACCGCCTGCGGCGCAGTATCGGGAGAGCTACTGGCACCGGCTGCAATACCGATTGCGAGCGCATTTGACATCATCTTGGAAATCGCCTGATCAGTATATCCGACCTTGCGCAGCGCATTCATGGCCTTTTGAGTCAATGCACTGTCGCCGGAATAAAGCATGTCTGCGAGATTTTCCGCCACCTTGGGGGAAAATTTATTGGATCCAAGAATTTTGTTGAGTATGTTGCCCGCAAATCTTGCCTTCGTCATCGCCATTGAGCCCGAGAGCATCGCACCATAGGCGATTTCTTCCGGTGAAAGCGCACCATCTTCATTCTTGGTAAGCGCCTGCAATTTCTCGGTATCGAGCATGCGCCCGAGCACTTGGGTTTCACCCTGTGACGCGTCAGCCAATCCGGCCGCTGCCTGATCTCCGAGATTTTCGGTAACGGTGCCGGGCTGTGCTGCCCCAGGATCGAGACTTGCAGGACGTGTCAGTCTGCCTTGAGCCGCGAAATCCTTGGCTGTGGCAATTGCCTGTGAGGGCCTGCCGGTGACAGCTTCACGCTGCCGGAAAAGCTCGCCAGCCTTCATCCCCACGCGGCCTTCTGCGGTGCGCAGATTGTTGCGCAGATTATCATCTGCAATGTCTGTCAGGCGCTTTCCGGCCGCTGCTGTCTCAAAGCCTTCCATCATGCGAGAATGGGCTGCATAGGTATCGACCATCTGCCCATATACGCCGCCTGTTTCCTTTGAAACAAAATCAGCAATTGTCTTGGCAGCATTGCGGAAAGCCATCGCGTTGGCCGGGTTGCTCGCCTGCGAAGATCCACCGGCTGCATTGAGTGCCCGGCGCAGACTGTCCATTTCCTTGACCGTGGCTGTCACAGGCTTGCCCATACCCCAATCAGTCATGAGCTTGCGAGCATTCGCAATGTCCGACGCATCGAGCCCCATCCCTGCAAGATCGTCCGGATGAAGATCTTTGAGGGCTTCGTTAATTTTTGGAGCCAGTCCGGCAATTCGCCCGCCAATCTGACGCGTCATCTGCCGTTCAAGGTCATCCAGCGGCAATTGCGTGAGATCGATTTGCTGATTGGCAATCGGGCGCATGATATCATCGGCAGTATCGGTGCGAAGCTGCGCCAATTCCCCGATGCTCGTATTCTGTGCGTCTCCGAGCTTGCCTGCATTATTTACGTGTTGCAGCATGCGATCCATGAAGCCACGAATGTATTTTCCGACGTGTCCCTTGGCTACGCGCACGGCATCCGGCGATGTTTTCAGAAGGCGCTTGGAAACCGCGTCAAAATCCTGATCATTCAGCGCAGCAACCAACGGCACATTTTCCCCGACCTGTCCGGAGATTTGCGCGTGACGTGCCGCGAGCGCATCGGGAGATTCCTTGACGACTTCCTGAATGGCTTTGGTGATGCTCGGGGAAAATCGACGCGTTGTCTGTCGTGAGATTTTCAGGACACCCTGCAAACCCTTGGCACCGCCGACAAGTGCCAGTGGAGCCGCTGCACCATACAGCGCGCCTTGTCCTACATCGGAGCCTTCCCCAAGAGCCTGTGCACCGCCACCGGCTGCGCCAGCTACGGCGATCTTCGCAACATTCGCGGCTTTCTGTCCCTTTTTCAGTGTTGTGAGGCTTTGGAGAATATTTCCCGCCTTCGCAACGATAGGCGTGCCGGAAGCAGCAAGTTTTGCTCCGGCCGATTTCACCAATCCACCCACAGGTCCACCTGTGGCGAGAGCGCCCAAAACCGTGCCAACGACGTTGCCTTTGGTGTCGCGGCCCATCTGCAAATCATCTTCAGCACGGACGATGTTCAATTCTTCGGTGAAATCCTTGCCCTGGCTCTGTCTACCGGGGAGAAAACGCCGTGCTGCCGCTTCAATATATTCCGGCGCCGAGAAAAAGAAATTGCGAGCGGTGCTAGCACCTACGGACGCTTCACGGGCATTAGGTTCGGCAAAGCCAGCCGCTTTGCGTTGTGCTGCTCGCGCCACAAGATTACGTTGCGCGATTCGCTGAATTTCCTGTTGGCGTGTCGTGACCGGTGCAAGTCCCGCCTGTGCCCGAAGTTTCTGCATACGCGGATCCGTGTCGAATTTATCGAGAGCCCGTTGCTGCATTTCCGGCCCCAAAACAGCCGCACGCTTTGCAAGCGCACTGCGGTAGGCGGTGTAGACGCTTGCCGCTCTATTTGGCGCTGCGGCCGCTCTGGTCGGCTGCACGGGCGTAGCTGGCGCCATTTTAGGTGTGTAAAGTGCTTGCGCTTGGGCGATAATATCCTCTTGCGAAGCTCCAGCCGGGCCTTGCAGCGTAATGGTTTTTCCATCTGGTGCTTTTACTTGATACGTCGCCACTTAGCGCACCCCCACAATCGACCACCCCGTAGCAGGTGTTTTCCCACTTCTATTGCCTCGGGGAGTAACAGGCGTGATCGTTCTACCTCGCGCCGGCGCTTGCTTTATCAAGTCGCGAGTTTCGATATACGATTCCGTTATATTCTGTTTTGAAAAACGCAAATCGGAAACATATTGATTGAGCGCCGCCTTGAAATCTTCGTCACCCTGCGCCTGATTGAGTGCGCCAAAACTGTTACCAAGCAGCGATGTGTCCTGGTTCGAAATATTTCCCAAAGCTCCGCCTGTAGGGGAGTTATTTCGCAAATCCTGCAATGAGCGCAACGTCCCTCGTGCCTTGATCTTGTCCAACAAAGCTTGCGCCGCGTTGACATCATCGCGCAGACTGAAACCTATTCGGCCTTGAATTGCGCCGGTGATACCCTCAAGCCCTTTGTGGGTAATAAGGCTATCAACATCCGCAATTTGTGAATTAATCTCCCTTACCGCTGCATTGTAGCTCGCCGTCACTTTGGGGAAAGTCGCTCTTATTTTTTCTACTGGCGCGCCAAGTTTTGCCTCCAGCATTTCTTGATCATGCTGACGTTTTTCCTCCAATGCCAATCGTTGAGCTTCTGCGCGAGCGGCACGATCCGCTGCATTATCAGGTGTTTCTGTTTTCGGAATTGGCGGCCCGGCAGGCGCTCCGGTGGCCGCATTGACTGGTTGAAGATAACCGCCAAAATCCTGATATTTTACGCCATCCGCGCTGCTTTTGAGTATCTGCTCCGCTAAGTCCGGACGGCCAATTTGCATTGCGAGATTATACCTCTGAATAGTATCAGAAGGCGTCCCTTGTGCTTTCGGCTCGTAGCCAAAGATTTTTGCAATCGCAGACGCACTTTCCGGATTTTGGTCTAGCTGTTGCGCTACTGCTTCCCTCACTGCTGCTGGCAATTCAGCAGGTGCATATTGACGCCATAGGGCGCCTGCATTCGGCTGTCCTGCTATTCCCGCCAAGGTGGATGCCGCGCTATCTCGCAAAGTAGCTTGATGTTCATCCCCTAATTTTGTCCCTTGCGCACGCAAAACGTCCTGCTGTAGCTCCGTTGTTGCAGCATTCTGGTTGAACTGCTGCCGTGCGTCGAGCGTCGATTGATACAGAGGGTCGGCTCCGCCGACCTTTGCCAAAACGTCTGCGATGCCACCGATTGTGTCAATCAGTGAGCGGCGTGCGCGTGGCGCTTGCTGCGCAGGTTGAGGCTGTTGCGAAACCGGCGCGGGCTGCAGCATTGTCGTGTCAATTCCCGCTTGCTGCAAAACATTCACTGGTCCCTGACCGCCATTTTGCTGGCTAAAAAGCTGCTGCAAGAAATCGTCAGTATTTCCTTGCTGTGGCGCACCTATTCCTTGCGGCAAATCCTGAAAATTTTGCTGTGGAAATTGTGGCGGTTGCGCGGGCACATTTCCGCCTTGAGGCATCCAAGGCTGCCGACCTAGAGGCTGGGGTGCAAGCACTGTCTGCAAGAAGTTTCCAAGATCCATTACAACGCTCCATAATCGACCGTGGCATAGCCCGCGACTTTGGGTCCAAGTGCCCACGGGCGAAGTGCCGCAACTTCATCGGCCATGACGCCTTTGAAGCGCTGCTTCGATCCGAGATAGGAAAACCAATAAATTCCGAGGCCATCGGCAAATTCACCGACTTTTCGAATTGCATGCTTCAAGCGGCGATCGGACAATTTAGGGCCAAATAACTTGGCTCCAATCGTCCCCGCGCCAAATGTTGCCGGGCTGCCCAATACCCCCGCAATGCCCCCCACACCCGAAGCAATGGAGCCCAATATCGAAGGACGCGGTTGGGTTTGCTCTGATTTCTGCCCGACGCCTGCAACGAGATTTCCAGCCTGCAATCCAAGCCCTGATTGACTGGCAAGCTGCTGCAAATAGTTGTTGAAAAACTGCTGGTTCAATTCAGCCCCGCGGCTCTCCAGACTTTTCGCAGTCGAGCCACTGTTGAGAATTCCTGCTGCTGCCCCCTGACCTGTGATACCTTGGGAAAGCTGGCGCAAAGCCGGCGCATAGCCTGCCATCTGCAAATAATTATTATAGCCCGCTTGTCCCTGCGTTCCTTGCGATACACCAAGAAGCTGCGAGAGAAAATTATTGGCGCCAATGCCTTCATTCATTTGAGGCGTATATGCACCAGTAATCAAACCTCGATTGAGATTTTCAGATACCGATTTACCGGGCTTGGGCTTGAGAAAGCTCATGAGTGAGAACCTTTCCACATATCTTTTGATAGAACGAACAATTCACAAAGGCCGTGCACGGAATAGCGCTCGCCCCGCGATTTTGCTCCGGCCCACCGCAACAGCAATTTGACGTCCCTGCGATCAGGCGGGATCAGTCCATAAATCACTTCTGCACCATGATCGCAAAACATGCGGCGAAAGCATTCCTTGGCGCTCTCGATAGCTTCCCGGCCACGGGACTTGAAAAGCAAATGGCCTTGATAAACGCCTTGCTCATCCTCGTTATCATCGAACAGCGCAATGTCATCGTTGGGAAGCACAATCGCTACATTGCCCGGCGTCGAAAGCCAATCCTCGCCGGACACGTCGAGGTTTCCCGCTTCGTGAATTACCGAGGTTATGATTTCTGCAAGGTGCATGGTCGAGCGTTCTCCAAAAGGCCCCAAGGTTCCCGGTGGGCTATGAAGAAAAGCGCTCTACGGCGGGGGAACTTTTGCTGAATATCAAAAGGATTTTCGCTCGTCAATCACAATCCTGTGACAGACTGAACCACAAAGTCCGCCGTTGAGGTATTGTTGACATTCGCGGAGAAACCTACTCGGTCGATTGTTCCGGTATATGTAGCCTCAAGCTCGGTGCCCATCGACTTCCAATCAAGGCCATCTAGTGAGAAAAAGAATTCAATTGTTGTGCCTACTCGTGTCGCCCGGAACCAATTGAAGGCCGGGACAATCGCCCTAGATGCGACGGCAGAATTGAATGCAGTGACGCCGCTCCACCGCTGAAAATACAAAGTGTTGCCTGCGGGTTCATAGCCCAACAGCAAAATCTTACCCGATGCATTGTTCTGTAGAAACAGGCCGAACGTAGGGGTGACTGCCCCGTTGGTAATCCCTTTGATGCGTATCTTGACGTCAAAATCGCCTGCGGCCATTACCTTGGCCAGCGCCCTGATTTGGGTGCTGCCGGGGTTAGGCACAGTCATCGAAATGCCGTTACCATTATCGACCGCGCTGGCGCTGCCTTGGTTGATCCAGGTATAGGCCGCGAGTGCGGGCGGAGTAAGGGAAGCCTCCCCCGAGCTTCCCCCACCGCCCCCGGAGATCGCAACGTCAACTGCGTTGGTAATCCTGCCTTGCTGGTCAATCGTGATTTGCGCTGAATGTGTTGCATCGCCATAGGTGCCGACGACGACTGCGGTATCCTCAAGATCCACGGTCACATCTGCGTCGATTGATCCGCCGCCTGTAAGGCCGATGCCCGCGATCACATGGATATTTGCGAGATCCCCAAAGGTGACGGCTGTTGTGATATCAATTTGGCGCTGCTGCGCCCACCGAATGAAATATTCAGTCGGGAGCCCGTTCGCCTTGACGATAGCGAAATTCTGATCGAGAGGCTGAAATTTACCCGCCATCGTCAGGATCGTTCATTTGCAGGCCGTCGATCCGGACAATAGCGCCATCGTCAACGATCTTGAACAACCGCCCCGGCGCCTGGATCTGGCCTAGAGAATACCATGACAATTCCGGCGAATTCTCGCCCGGTGTGACTGTCACGAGCCCGTGGCTGTCAAATGTCTTACCCGCATCGTCGCTCGTGTAAAGCGTGACGCCTGCCCCGACATAGGCAGGATCTCCCATATCCGTCGTGATCCAGCACGCATAACACGGCATGACTTCGCGCCCACGGATAGGGACCTGCCCCATCGTGACGCGTTCAAAATACTGTTCCTGCGTCGGCGCGAGATAATCCGGATCCTGATCATAAGGCTGTTCCGGATCCAGGAACCACAAAAGGCCATAGGTGTCATCGCCCACAACCACATTGCTTCCGTAGGTATAGGCGAGTTTTGAAGCGCCTTCCCAATTCTGCCCGTTGTTGGCCCGCCAGAATTCCTTTTGAAAATTTGCCCAATCCACCCATTGCTCTGTGGAAAGATCGCAGACGAGCGTTTCGCTATCTCCGAGCCTCAAGACATAAAAATCGTGCCCATCGAGCGAGAACGTCCACACGCGCAGCTTGGGGTTTCCGACACGTCCGCGCACCACCCCAAGCGTTCGAGCCTGCGAGATCTCGATTGTTGTCCCACCCATCCCGAGCGTGACAAGCGAACGTGCCTGCGAAAGCTCCATCGAAGCAGTCGGAAAATTGATAACACCAAACGAGCGTGCAAACGAGACTTCCAAGTCAGATGTGACTAAGGAAACTACAAGATCCCGCGCTTGCGAGACTTCGACGCCGACTGCCGAAACCATTTACAGCGTCCGGTTGAATTGGATATTCGAAGCATCCACTGCCGTGGGAAGCCACGCCACGCCGGTCGCCGGATCCGTCTCCTGAATGTCCGCATAATAGGTTGGCGCTGTGGTAATCGGCCGGTTCGCTCCCAGAGCCGTGGAAGCGCCCGAGATCAGGCCCACTTGCAATTGACCGTCGCCGCCATCCGTCTTTCGAGCCCGCACAAGCGTCATGAGTGTTTTCACACTGGTGACGTCTGCCGGGAGATTTGTCTGCCCCATCTTGTCAGCGGCCGGTGCCGGGAATGCTGCGCTGATAAACGAGCTATCGACCGGAGGCGATTCGTTGACCAAGCTGAAACCCGCCGCGCCGCTCGATAGCGTCCACGTCAGTGCAACGTCGGAATTCGGTGTCAGGTTGACGACATTCACCGTGCCCGCGAAATTGTTGTTCCGCGCACCTGTGCTATCCCAGACGAAGAAATCCTTGAAGTAAATTGGCAAAACCTGCGTTGCGAGATCCCCACGCCCGGAAGGCGTAAGCATGACTTGAGCCACGGTCAAATCCGCGCTGTTGCCTGTGTCCTGGTTGGTCAAATTAAGCACTGTCACACCATTTACCCGCACTTCGACGGTGCCAACGGTATCGCTGATCTTTACCTTGGCTTCGATATGGTTAAACGAATTTGCCGCGATCACAGGGCCGGATGATGCACCAAGCAGCGTGCCAGTCGGGAAAGATTGCGTTCCGCGCCATGCCTGGATCACGCCCGTGCTCGTCAATGCGATTGACACATGGGTGACGTTCGCGCCGTCGTTGAAGCGGAAGAAACAAGGATTTTCAGCGCCGCCCGGCAAGCCTTCAAACCACACCCGCGCACACATGCCCACCGTTGCCTGTGCAGACGGAAGCACTTTGCGGACATTATCAAAAAAAGCCACGGTGCCCAATTTCAAGACGGTGCCTGTGATAATTGGATCCGGATCTTCGACGAGAAGGCAAGCCGCAGCCGCATAAAGCCCGTCAAGCATGAATGCCGGAGTGGTTCCGTAGCTCTTGAAATCGTCACACCATACTGCGGCCATGTCTCTTACTCCAAATCAGGGAACCAATGACGCCTGATACTGAATTGATTTTCGAATGCGTTCCGCGATATCCGGACGGCTGATTTCTTTCAAGCCGTTGGATATCCGAAAAACAGACCCTTCCGTATCCACAATTATCATACTGTCCTTGATTTGGATAGCGGTGCCTTCCCATGCGCCCCGGTCGAAAACGACGCCCTGCATGCGCAAAACCGGCGTGTCGATATTTCCAGTGAAATACCAAGGTTCCGTGGTTTTCGTGCCAGGCAACCAAAATTGATCACCAAAGACAACGACGCCCGAGATCGGATCCGGCGCACGTTCGGCCGTCGCAAAATCGAGCGCGTCCACCGTCGTTTCACCGGGGTTGATCCAATAGAACCGCCCGTTGATCCCTTGGCCTTGTGCTGGCACTACAACGACATAGCTGGCGACATATCCAACACTGATCACCCCAACATCGTCGGGCATGTCCACTTGGAACCATGAGGGATTTCCGCCGCCTGTCAACGTTGCCGCAGTCCACGAAATCGCCGCGCCTGTTTCTGTCGTCGCAATCGAGTTTCCAAGCGCACCGATCAATGTTGCCCTGATCGTTACCAAGGTTGACGAAATCATGATGACCTGAATTTGGGTATTGGCTGTCAAGAGCCCGCTGTATTGCGTGCCAGGAACGCCGGTATGACCAAACGCATCGGCAAGATTTTGCCATGCCTCTGCCGTCGATCCGCCCAAAGCCACGAGCCACGGATTTACAACCGTTCCGTCCGGGGTGCCTGCGTTCACGCTGCCGGACGTGAATTTGTAGTAAGTCGTGCCAACTACCACAACATCATTGTTGGCAGGGACGCCCGAGATCGTGCCCTGTGCATATCCGTTCTCGATATAGCACATGAGTGAGGATCCAGCCGCAACGAACAGATATGCAGGCGTGGTGCCAATATTGCTTGTCGCGGCCATCGCAACGAAGCCGTCAATGCTGGTGCTCGGGATATCCCCAATCAGTGTCACCACCCCCGTGGTGCTCACACGCCAGAGTTTGTCATAGCTCGCCACAAACAAGGCATCACTAAAGCTGCCCGGCTGGCTATAGACATTGCGAATTGGCCCGTCACCCACGTATATCCAACGGCGCATCCCCATGCGCGCGATCAGTCCCACCTGTTGATCCGTGAGGACGGGGTTTTGCTCAAAATAGCGATTGCGCATGTTAATGCGCGCTTCCTTTGCTACCCCCCGGAAGTAGTCGCTACGAGCAAGAGGGATATCGGCCATGCCTACCTCCCCCAATAACTGCCACGATCAAATCCCTGCGACGATGAAAATTGCCGCTGCTGATCGTAGCTTTGAGTGCTCATGAAAGGCCAAGAAATACCGTCGTCGATTTCTAGCGGCATGGATTGCAAATAGCGAGCAACGAAGCTGGTGCGTCCCTGCTTCATGATCGCCGCGCTTTGTTCATCCATTGAACGGCCGTAGCGCGGGTTGAGCCGCAGCGCCAACATGAGGATGAAGAATGATTCAAATTCGTCCGGGAACGGCAAATTATCCACCGCAGTCAATGCAGTGAGTTTTACCCATTGCCCGAGATCCGCGCGATAGAACCATTCCTGAAATGTGCCGTTCACATTAAGCAATTTGGTTGCAGCATTTTCGATTGTCCGGCCATTGGCATCCAACGTCACCGGAAAGGCTGCAAGACGTCCGAAAGGATCCGCGATCCCCATGCGGGCGCCGTCCTGGGGCCACACAGTCAGATAAACGGTCAAGGCTGTTGTGTTCACTGCGATCAGGCGTCGGTTAATCGTCGGGCGCTGAATTTGATCGGGAGTGAAGCTGATCGGATCGGCCATGCTTTCGCGGCCGTATGTGCCCAAAGGCCAATCGCCCAATTCTTCGCCTGCGTCACCACCATAGATGGCTGTGATGATTGCATTGAAAAGTCGAAGCGCTTCCGTGGTCTGTAGAGCCGTGGGCGCTTTTCCGAGAGACAGAATGTTCGCCTCTCGGAAAGCATCCGTGATAATTGATGAAATCAATACGGCCACGGAACCACCCCATAATTACAGATCGAGATTTGGCGCAGCCGGTGCTGCCGGACGCTTCACGCCTACTTTCATGCGCCACAGGCCCGCACTGGTCAAGGTGCGCGTTGCAGCATGCAGTGCAGGATCGAACGGTGCGCCGGACGCGTCAACGGCAGGGGCTTCCGCAGGTTTGGTTTCCTCCGGTGCCTTTTGAGCCTTTTCGGCTTTTTCAGCCTTTTCCGGCTTGTCGAATGCGGCCGGATGATCCTTGAAGCCCTTGGGCACTTCGGCTTCGTTTTCACAAAGCACGCTTTCGCCGTTGGGGCCATAGCGCCATGAAGGCCATGCTTGAAATTCTGACATTGATTTTCTCCTTCTTAGAATGTGTCGATTGTTCCACCGGCATAATCGGTGAAGCGCGACGGGATTGCATTGTTCGACGCGATATAAGCGCCTGCCGCTGCATAGAAACGGAAGCCGGTGCCTTTGATATCGAGCATCGGATCCGTGACGTATACGCGGGCGCTGTTGTCCGCACGAAACATTGTCGGCTGAATTGTGCCACCGGCCCAAAGATCTCCGAAATCATCCTTGACAACCGGGCTCACTGCCCAAGAAATCGTGGTATCGATCGATCGATATGTGCCGCCACGATTGCCTTCATAGATCCCGCAGACGTCCAGGCCGGTCACGTCATTGTGGCTCGTCCAACCATTGTTTGATTGTGAAGCTCCACGCCCATTATCGTCGGCCCCGGAATTCACAGTCATGCAATAGCCACGCGTTGAAGGCGTCAGTGCATTCTTGAAATTGAAGCCATCGGACCAATTCGTGTCAGCTTGACAATGGTAGAAGGCGGCGATGCCGTGAATGCTATCCACAGCTACCCCGTTGCCTGTCGTGTTGGTCGATCCACCGCCGTAACGGAAATTGGCTCGCCGCACGACAAAAGCCTTATTTGCGGCCGGTTTGGTTGTCGGATTGTAGCGCACGCAGCCGACTTGCCCGCCTTGAAAATCCCAAAGCGAATTATTGTCCGCGATCCCGAGGAAAATATTCACCGGGTTTGTCACACGCATATTATCGACGTTCGCACGGAAAATCCGCGTCGTTGCCTGTGTTGGCTGTGCACCGTCAGCACGGTTTAGATAAATCGTGCCAGCGTTAATCACCCATGAATTAGGTGTGCGGTTGCAAATCGCCGGAGTAGAAACTGGTGTCAATTCTACATAGTTTCCAAAGCGATCAATCTGCGTCAGGTCAATGACGCGGTTGGCGTTCGCAAGTGCAAAAGAATAGGTATTGGTGAATGTCGCGTCGGCCGATGGCGTTGCATAGTCATCCCAAGTGCCCGCTGTCACCAAGCCGCTGGCGATGAAAGAAATATCAACGGCAGGCGCACCTGTGCCGCCCTGATAAAAGCCGTTGGTTCGGTTATAGTCGCCAGCCGCAATGATGATTTGTGATGGCACCGCAGCCGTGTTTGCAGCGACAATCGCCGCACCAATGGTTTTCTTGGCAGTGCCAGGAGTGAGCCCATTGTTTCCGTCCGCGCCTGTGCCAACATTCACGTAGAACGTTGCAAGCGGCGATTTGCGCGCCACCGAAAACCTATCAAAAAGTTCTTCTGGCGTGAGCCCGACGCCGCCCCGTGGAGCGCGCGGATCTCCATAATAATGGACGTCCGGTGTGAATTCAGCAAGCCGCCATGCCGTCACCCACGGGGCCGGGAGAGAAATCGGCGCATCCGAAAAAGAGCGACGGCTGCTTATGCGCGAAGAAAGTGTGGTCGTGTCAGAAGCAGCCATTTGCCTATCCTCTTAAATAAACAGGGTTCCAGCGGCCGTCGTCAATGCCACGGTGCCGCCGTTCGGTGTGTTGAACAGCAAGGGGATTTGGACGTAGACGCCTGCGGTCAACGGAAGCGCACTGACATGCACCGTGCCGTCCACGTCGGTAATTGTCATCGTGCCCGCAACAGTGGGAAGAAACCCGGCGATATGGATGCCGTTGACCTTGTAGCTCGCCCCGGCGCCCATCGCTTGTGGTCTGTAATATTGTTTGACGAGTGACATTTTCAGGATCCTTGCCCTTGGAATAAAGGCCCCGACCACAACGGGAGTGATCGGGGCCTATCAACCTTCGCCGGAGAACAAGCGAAGTGCACCCAATAAATTAAGCGCCGTTGATGCGTGCGATCCGCATACGTTCACGAATATTCGCGTTCATAGCGACGTCGAAGCGCACCTTGTGTTCGCCCGTATCGAATTTACTGTGCTGCCACATGCGGACAGTCAGCGGGATCTTCGAAAGGCGACGACGCATCGACGTATCCGAAGCCGGAAGGATCAGCGGAACCGTGTTGACCACGATTGATTCCTTTTGGATAATCATGCGCGGTGCAAGCGTTGCGCTGGCCGCTCCAAGGAACGTAAGCTGCGCATTGTCGGCCGGAGCCGCAGTCACAGTCGCGTGAGCCTGGTTGATGTTGATATCATCGCCAGCGCCCGAGCCCGGAACGATCATGGCAGGGAAAATCACGAGCGTGATATTGCCTGCACCGTCCGCCGTGGCATCTGCGCACACCGTATACTGCTGCAAGCGTGCAGGAGTGACTGCGGCCTGCTTGCGGTTGTCATAAGCGTTTGAGCCCGTAACGGTGAAAACTTCACCGGCCTTGACTGTCGCACCCGCTGCCAAGCCGTCGCAGATAAGGTTCTGTGTCAGGCGACGTCCATTGACTGTGCCAGCCTTGGCAACAGCCGAGTAGTTGACGTTTTGGTTGGCACCATTGACCAAGCAGTTGGTCGCAACGCGCGTTCCGACCGCAAGGGTTGGAAGCTGGTTGGTAAACAGGGTGCGGACGCCATTGATTTGGCCCGAGAAGCCCTGCCGATAGGTCGAAGTGGACATGCTATCGGGTGCAGGCAGCTTCACAATCTGATCACCAAGGTTCTGCATGTCGAAGTAGTTCATGACATAGGCAAGATTATCGTCACCCACGCCATGTTCCTTCAACCGGGTATAACCCGCAACGGCGTCCACCCAATTGCTGACCGCGTTACCCGCGCCTGCGTTGCCGACCCAATCGGCCGATGCCAGTGTGGCAGTCTGCAAGATATAGGCGTCGATCTTTTCCGCCATCGAAGTCGCGGCACCCAGGAGTGCCTTGCTTTCGCGTGCGTCACCAATCGACTTGATCTTGACGAAATCGCCCCATCCCATGTTAGCGTTGAACGTGCCGTCTACCGTGAACAGTTCGGAACCGAAAACAGTGCCGTCAGTGCCCGCAGAGAGATCCTTGACGCCATTGGTCGTGCGCGTGATGTTATAGCGCGGCGTGACTTGTTCGAGAATTTGGAGGCCGTTGCGGTCATCCATTTCCCCATCATATTCGTTCCACGTCACGCATTCGGCGCTGACGAGATTATTCTGCAACACCATCGCAAAGGCGTTGAGAACCAATTTCTGTTGTTCAACAGTTACCGTGCCCATCGGGATAGTCCCTTCCTTGAAAAGTGGATCGGACTATCCCGATGCCACGAATTACCGACCTCGTTTCGCGTCTTGTTCCCAGGCTTTCTCAAAATCATCGAGATTGTCTGTAGCCGCGTTAATCTGCGTCCGGGAATTTGCCCCTCGCGCTGTATGCGTTGGCGGATCACCTGCCTTCGGGATCTTCCGGCCGCTTTTGGCCTTGCTGATCTCCGCGTCACGCTCCGCCACGTATTTTAGCTGCTGATAAGGGGAGAGCTTCGCCACTCGGGAGGCTTCGGCCTTATCCTGGGCCAGATCGTAGAGGATTTGCGCGCCATGTTCGGCATCGTGCGCTGCCTCAAAGGTTGGTTGGGAAAGATCCCAATCGCCCCGCATTCCAGCTTCGACAACGCTTTCCTGAAAATCTTCGAAAAGCTCGGTGCCTTTGGTTGCGAGATTGTCAACCTTTGTGAGAAGTTCCTGCTGCTGCCGTTGGGCCGCTTGCTGGCTATCTCTTTCCTGCTCACGTTGCAGGACCGTTTCAGCTTGTTTGGTCGCCTTTTGATCAGCGAGCCATTCTAGCTTATCCTCGATATAACGGTCGTCGAGGTACCCGAGTGGATATTTGTCGGTGTCGGTAGGATCCGGCGCCGCATTTCCAGTGTCAGAATTAACACCGGATTTTCCGCCTTGCAAGAGCTTTTCTAAATTTTCCAGACGTGCAGCCAAATCCGGTGCCGGTGAAGCCTGTGCCTGCCGCAATTGACGAGCCAATTCAGCCTTTTCCCGCTTCAATCGGTTAATCTGACTTTCCTTGGGATCCTTTGGAGTTTTGGGCTCTTTTTCGCCTTCCTCTCCTTCACCTTCCCCGTTTTCATCGGTGCCTTCATTCGTAGGCTTTTCTTCCTGATTTTCCTCCACGGTGGGCTTTTCCTGGGGCTTTTCGCCGCCAAGATTACTGTCACCCACTTCAACATCGCCGGACATTTCAAATTCGGCAAATTCAGGATCAGCCGGATGATCCGGTGCACGCAGATAGCGCCCAACAGCCCGTTCCGCCGCCGTCATAAGCAGCCTTGTTTTAATCGTCATTTTCCTGTTCTCCATTCTTTCGGGACTGAAACTCCATATCGCGCAAGTCGAAATCCCGATCTTCGTGCGCTAGGCTATTGTGTTGATCGAGTGTTTTCATCACCTGATCAAACTCAACATTGTCGGCATTTGTCAGCCGTTCGTCGTTCTTTCCTTCGACGTCCGATTTGCGGCTCTGCGCATCGAGCACAGCCTTATACGCCTGTGCCAATGCCAGATTTGCGCGGGCTTCGCTATTCTTGGCCTTCGCGTTCAAATCGGCAATCGTCGCCTGTGCTTGGGCCTGCGCAAGCTCTTGCTGCATCTGCTGCATTTGCTGGTTAGCTGCCTGCATCTGCTGCATTTCCGGCGTCATTTCATCTTCCGGAATTATACCGGGTGCCAAGCCCATCTTGAAGCGTCGTGCGAATTCGCCGGACTTCGGCCAATCCTGCGCTTCCGCGATAAGATCCATGACGCTCGCGGCCGTCTGCGGTGCAGCGTTCACAAAGGCCATCATCTGCTCGTTCGCAAGCGCACGCTTGGTTTCGGTGGCCGGGCCAACGGAGACAGTCACCCCATATTTGCCCATCGTCACATCGGAATTCGGATCGCTCGGATCGTTGATTTTTTGCAGGAGCATCTTGTCATCACGCCCAATAATCGTGACGATCCGCTGTGTGTCATAGATATACGGGATAAGCTCGTTGATATTTTCCGCGCAGCGCGTGTCCGCGATTTTTGACCTGTCGGTATAGATGAATGTTCCCACATCGGAAACCATCTGCCGCTGCTGGATTGCAACCTTGGAAACTTCGTTCGATGGCATACCCAAGGCCGCTTCATGGATATTCGAAATATCCTTGAGATCCTGGGTTGCCATACCTGCTTCGTTGACGAGCGCCGCGTCAATCCCCGGTGGCGGGATATGGACAGGCGGATTTTCCCCGTCGTTGTAATAGAGGAAAGGATCGTCGCTAGACGGTGCCCGCCGCCATTTCGGCTCGTGCCCCTTGATCGCGTCCGGCGTCGTCAGCCATTTGTTACGTGGAGCCGCGACAAGCTGTTCCGCGACGGTCGAGCGCCAATAGTTGTGCAGGCGTTGCGGATCCTTGAGGAACCGGATCAGTCCCCAACGGTGGATTTTCTCGCCATCATTCAGTTCCCATCCTGGGACACGATAAACCGGCAGAGACGAAATCGGGTAATCATATGGCCCTTCGAGAATGGCATTGCCGGAACAAATGTATAGCCGGGCAAATCGCTTGGGCACTTCACGGGTATAGAGAGTTCCGTCAGCGCGCGTTTCCACGAAAGGCGCATACTCGTATTCCTCCATGTCGGTGACGTCATGCACCGTGCCGTCCTGATAGAGCGCAAGCACTTTCGTGCCTTCTGTCACCATGCGCCAATAGGACACAATTCGCACGGTATCTTCCGAGATCCAGAAGCCGCTTTGGTTCCAGCGCTTTTCATTCAGGAACGAAACTTCTGCGGCCCAAGGCCAGCGTTTCTTGAATTCTTGCTGCGGGATATCGTCGCCCACAAAGGCCCATTGGCAATCCCGGCCGGACGGCTCGATACCGAGCGGATCAAACACGGCTGAATAAGGATCCGTGATCGCCGCCAGCTTGATTTCTTGCTCAAAAACATCATCGCTCGTGTAATCTATCGAGAGCGTATAGGCACCTTCGCCGCCCACAACCTGATACTTGCTGGCTTCGTCGCGGGCAAAGTCAGCATGCGAATTCTTGAAGATCGATCGAATGAGCCCTTCGCGGATCTCCGCAATTTCCTTGGTGCCTGCCTTGTCCGGATAGACGCGAATTTCTGTCTCGTTCATGAGGCGGTTGCCGAGAATTTGGGCAACGAACGCAATCAGGCGGTTGAATGTCAGGACCGGCTTGCGGAGATCCTTGCGGCGTTGTTCAACGACGGGATCCCACTGGTTGCCCACGGCGAATTTTGCGTCATCCTTGCCCGCCAGGATATTATGCTCATTGAAGCCGTAGCCCCATTCATATTTGGCGCGCATGTCATCGAGAAAAGCATCTTCGCTGTCGAAGCCTGCCAATGTTCTCTTACGATTACGCGGAATTTCGCGGTCCTCGATTGCGATATTGTCCCGAATGCCCGCCATGCCCCAAAACTCCTGTAATCAGCCCATCCAGCCCGTGCTGCCGCTGTATTCCCAAAATCCGTCATTGTCCCCAATGCCGGGCGCGTTCACGCGTGTTAGCATTTCTCCCTCTACTTCGCCAGAGGCGAAATTTTTGGGCTTTTCGGGCTTTTTCCAGCTATCAAACCATTCACGGGTTGCAAAAGTCAGCACGCAAGCATCTGAAAGATCAGAGGAACGCAATCCACGGGCCTTCATTTCGGTTTTGCTCTCAAGCAGCCAATCATTATTCGCCCGGAATTTTTCCTTGGGACCGCTGATATCCGATGCAAGATCGTCATCGTCGGGAATTGATCCGCCTTCGATAATCCACTGCTTGAAATCCCCATACATTTCCGCGCGCTTGTTCCACGGGCCTGCCCTTTTCGGTGTGGCCTGCTTGAACCGCGACGTGCCGCCGAAATCGATGCCTTTCACGATTTGCGCATATTTCGGGTTCAGGTTCCGTAGTGCAGAAACGATATTCTGGCCCATCGATCCACGGTCAACGCACATGCGATTGGGTTCATACTCGTCAATAATCCGGGAAAGCCACGCTACCGCTTCGTCGTGCTCAAGTTTGTTGCGGTGGATGACTTTCGTGATCTTGTCGCCGCGCCGGAACGCGACTGCAAAACGGTCGCCGCCGCTACCGGCCGGATCCACACCGATGATCAAGGGCGCGTCGGGATCCTCCATCACACGCTTGCGGGCGCGCAGCACCAAGGCAGGCTTGATAAACACGCCTTCGATATCAGCCGACGCAAAGGCTTCCGTGACGTCGATAGGGTATTCCTGGCGAAACTTGCCCATCGATCCAAGCTCGTGGATCTTCGACCGACGCCAAAGCATCTGTCCGTTGCTCAAGCCGTGAAGCTCCTGATATTCGGCTTCGGATAGCTCGCCTTCTTCCTCTGCTTCCTGCAACGGGGTGAAATCGCCGTGCTCATAATATTCCGGCGATGCAGTCCACGGCACAAACACGGCTCGATAGCGCCCGACGCCTTTCAACGCGTCCATATATCGCTTGTAGAATTCCCCGTTTGGTCCCGCCGATGTTGTTTCCAGCCAGATTTCGGACGGAGCTTTCACCCATCCGGCAATCTCGCCTATACCCTTCTCGAATGGCAGCGGCCGGGCAGGTTCGCGCCAAAGCACGCCCCAAACGCCGCGCACTTCGTCCACGCCCTGCACCGATGCCGCGAAATGGTCCGGCGCGTTCGTCCACCATGCGGCTTCCGAGCCGTGGAAGTAGGTGACAGCACCGCCGCGTCCGCCTGCCTTCTGTCCGGCCGTCGCAACCTGATAGGAGGATCCCCGCTTGACAAATTCCAGTTCCTTGGCGTTGTCGGTGCCCACCTGTGGCGGGAAAGGATGCTTCTGCTGCATGAGATCGGTCATTTCGAACAGCACGTTCGATGATGCCATTTCGTGCGAGAGGATATAGATCTTCTGTCGATCCCAGAGTGTCGCCCGCCAATAGCCCCGAGCCGCAACATAGGTCGAAAAGCCCTGCCGCCTTCCCTTGAGCCCGGCGATACGCACCCATTGCTGCTCGGAAAGCTGTTCCTCCGCCGCGTTGTGCAGAATCATCTGTGCGGCGTTGAGCACCAATGGTTCAAGGTCGCCTGATTTTGTCCGGATCCGGATGCAGTCGCGTGCGAAGCGCTTGAAGTCCGATTTCCACCGGGCGACGTAGAGCGATAGCCAGCGCGTCCGCACTTCATCGACGGAAAGCTGGTATTCATTGGCTATCGCTTGCAGGTCCATTACTTCAACAAATTCGTCAGCGTTGAAGGAAGCTGCGGCAGGGCCGGGCGCGGTGCGCTCATATCCTTTTTCAGTTGCTCGGGCGCGGGCGGAATCAAGCCGCCGTAGGTTTTCAGCACCCAAATGACAAATTCGATATTGTCGTTGAAGCACTGGCCGAGATCGACGGCCGCTTGAGCCACTTCGTCCTGATCATGGGGGTTTGCGAGCACCAAGTTGCGATAGCGCTGTTCAAGGGCAA
>ERZ650311.441-NODE-441-length-26638-cov-11.325847_pt1 | contig 26638 bp, 30 predicted proteins | sample MGYA00376247_ERZ650311 | MGnify/ENA primary metagenome ERZ650311 (study PRJEB26733, sample SAMN07839324) | wastewater metagenome | biome: small river; feature: stream; material: water | place: USA: North Carolina | collected 2016-07-28 ...
TAAATTTTTTGAGCAAATAGAAATATAGAGGGTACGGCAAAATTCTTAAGAATTTAAGAAATAGCGAAAATCTTTTTGGAAAATGAATGTCAAATTTGCCGGCTTGTATTCCATCAAGAATATATTCGGAGGCCTTCTCTGGGGTGATTAAAGCGGGCATCTCAAAATCATTATTGGCTGTAGCATCAGTTGCCACAAAACCTGGGTTGATCATATAGACCGATATGCCCTTTGGTTTTAAGTCGTAATACAAGTTTTCGCAGAAGTTAATCATGGCTGCTTTACTTGGACCATAGGCAAGTGCTTTTGGCAGCCCACTATAACCAGCCACGCTACTAACAATCGCAATACCGCCTGATTGACAAGATATAAAGTCGGGAAGCACAACAGCGCATGCTGACATCGGCCCTAGAATATTTAGGTCGATGATATTTTTTGCCTTAGATAAGTCAAAACTATCCGCACGCATAGGTTCATAGATGCCAGAGACAAAAACTATTAAATCTAATCCGCCCCAAGCGTCTTTGATGGCTTGATAGGCAATACTTAATTCAGAGTGGTTGCGAGCATCCAGAGCTAAAGATAAAACTTGGTCGCTAGGATAGGCGTCATTGATTTCTTGTAAGAGATCGGCTCTACGTGCGCTGATAGCAACTTTAGCGCCATGGCTCAAAAAGTCCTTTGTACAAGCAAAGCCAATGCCGCTTGATGCACCAATGACCCAAATGCGCTTGTTATAAAAGCTAGTAACAGGTTTATTTAATGCCATTGTTAAGCTGGTTTAGATAGGGTGAACTGAACAACATCCGTACTATTTTCGGCAAATCCAGCGGCGCAATACATTAAATATAAATTCCAAAGCCGTATAAATTTTTCATCAAAACCTTGCTGCTTGATTTCTTGAAGGTGTTGGTTAAATTTTTGATGCCATAAACAAAGGGTCTTTTGGTAGTCTTGGCCAAACTGATAGACATCTTCAACAATCAAGCCTTTACTTTGTGCTGCCTCTTTGAATTTTTTAATCGAGGGTAGCATGCCGCCAGGGAAAACATACTGTTGAATAAAGTCTGAGCTTCTACGATATTTATCAAACAGGTTGTCTGCAATAACAATCGTTTGTATGCATGCCTTTTTACCAGGTTTGAGACATCTTTGAATCATTTCAAAATATGTTGACCAATATTTTTCACCAACAGCTTCAAACATTTCAATCGAGGCAATACCATCATATTGATTTTGATGGTCACGATAGTCTCGAATCAGAATATTTACTTCGCCAGATGCATCTGATTTGATGCGTTGTGCACGGTCTCGAGCATAAGTAGCTTGCTCTTGTGAAATAGTTAGACAGTCAATATTGATTCCGTGTTTAGATGCGACCTCCATTAATCCACCCCAACCACAACCAACTTCAAGAATATTCTGACCAGCATGTACATCGATTGAATTAATGATGCGCTGGTACTTAGCTTCTTGCGCTTCAATCAGTGATGTGTCTTTGTCCTCAAAGCAAGCACTCGAATAGGTCATGCTAGGGTCAAGCCACAATGAATAGAAGGCATTGCCAATGTCGTAGTGAGCATGAATATTCTTTTTGCTACCGGCTTTTGAATTCTTGTTTAGCCAGTGTTTAATACGGTAACCCAACCTGCCCCACCAGTTGCCGTAAATCGCCTTTTCTATTACCTGGCGATTCACAAGGAATAGTCTCAGCAAGGATTGAATGTCTGTTGAGTCCCAAAGACCATCAATATATGTTTCAGCCAAACCAATGTCGCCAGATTTTAAGCAGGCCTTGCAAACTGCCCAATCATGGATTTGAATATTGGCTTCAATACCTGATTGCGTACCCCTAAATATAAATTTTTCACCTTCAGGGCTAACTAAAGTTAATTGCCCAATCTGAATTTTCTCCAATAGAGACAAGATGGTTCTTGCATGCCATGGGAGTGTTAGTGATGTGTTTGAAACAACATTAATATTTGAGCTCATTTGCTAACTTCCACAGATGGTGGTTCTGGCTTGGTATGAAATTGCACACCTTTTAACCACAAACGTAATGCTTGCCAATGAATGCGTGCAATCACGCCAATACTCATTGCGGGGTATCTGATGGCAGACCAGAGTAAATTTTTGAGGTTGAGATCGCGTTCAATGCCATTCACGCTAGTGATGAGAAGTGGCCCTTGATCGTGATATTCAATGCGTGCAACGTGTTGCTTTGGAGAATTTTTTGTGAAGAATCTAAATAGATAATGCCCTTTTACTTCGCAAAATGGTGATACATGAAAAACTTTATTGGAAACGTAGCTCTCGCCCCAGTCAATGTTCTTGCCATCTGGGTGTGTTAGTAAATAACAATGTCTTTCCCCAAAGGTATTATTTACCTCTGCCAAGATGGCTTTTGTTTCACCTGAGGAATTTTCAAAAAACCAAAAGCTAACCGGATTAAAGACGTAACCAAGCACTCGAGGAAATGTTTGCAGCCAAACTTCTCCATCAATATCTGTAACACCTTGTTTCTTGACTAGTCCAGTTGCCCACTCAAGAGAATTGTTACTGCCATCACCGTGATCTTTGTCGTAAAAAGATAGCCAAGAAAATTGGTTATCACCTAGACCAAATTGATTAATACCGTTTGCGCTAGAAATTCTTTCGCGCATAGGGATTCGTAATGTAAAGACTGAGTATGCAAAAGAGTTTTTTGCTGGTTTTAAGCGTGCATGCCTAACTTGGCCGAAGCAGATCTTTGCAATGCTCATGCAAGTGCAGATGAATGGTTGCGTGAAATAAGTATTTCGTGAATTGCTTCAGCAACTAATTCGCCAGAGCGTAACCCATCTTCATGAAAACCATAACCTGTCCAAGCCCCGCAGAACCATGTATTTTTTGAGCCTTGAATAAGTGGCAGATTGGATTGTGCGTTGATCGCAGCTTGATCGAATATGGGGTGAGCATATTCGATGTCGGCCCTAATTGTTTCCGATGCAGGTTCAATCACTGGGTTTAAGCTAACAATGATTGGTTGATTGTTCCAAGCTTCAGGTAGTGGCTGCAGTTTATTAATTAAGTAATTAACGCACACTCGCTGGTTTTCAACATTACTTGATGCATCGGTTGTGTAGTTCCAGGCTGCCCAGCATCTTTTTTCTTGAGGCAAAACAGATGCATCAGTGTGTAATACAGCCCGATTTTTTTGATAGTTAATCGAACTAAGTATTGAGTGTTCATCTTTGCTTGGGTCGGTAAGCATTTGTAATGTTTCATCGCTATGCGTTGCCATTACAACCTGATCGTAGATCTCAGTTGATTCATTGGTGAAAACCTGAACTTCATTATTAAGTCTTTTAATTGACTCAACTTTTAATCTTTTGAAATTGCCGCCAGCAAATTTTATTTTTTCACAAATTCTTTTGACGTACTCTTTTGATCCACCAGAGACGGTTAACCATTGTGGTCTATCAGTAATTTTTATCAAACCATGATTGTGACAAAAGCGAATCATGGTTGAGATAGGAAATTCCAGCATTTGTTCAACCGGACAAGACCAGATAGCGCCAACCATCGGCAAAAAATACCAATCTTTGAATTGTTTGCTGAACCCATGTTTTTTAATGAATTCGCCAACGGTCAAGTTGAGGTGATCTAGCTTTTTATTTAAGGCTAAGTTTGTGCATAGGCTATTAAATCTAATGATGTCTTTCACCATTAAAAGAAAACTAAAATTAAACAGGTTTTCTCTTTGAGCAAATAATGAATTTAAATCTGTGCCTGCCCATTCCAGATTGCGTCCATCTTGGTTCGGAATAGATACAGAGAATGACATGTCAGATTTGGCTATAGGAGCATCAATCTCATGAAAGAGTCGCAGAAGCCTTGGATATGTTCTTTGGTTAAACACTAGAAATCCAGTGTCAATGCCATGCGTTACCGGGCCAATGTTTGTATCTAGGGTTAAATCAACAGTATTGCTGTGCCCGCCGATGTGGTCACCAGCTTCGTATATTGTTAATTCAACATTTTCTAATTTGCTAAGGGCATATGCGCACCCTAAACCAGATATGCCTGCACCAATAACGGCAATTTTCATATTGATTCACTTTGCGCTAAATAGAAGAAAACCACAAGACGCCTGTGAGCAATAAAAAGGGAGGGAGAGAAATGGTGCTCAGCAGGTTTCATGTCTTGTGGTTTAAAAGGGTTAGTGTCTGTTTCTCTTATCGTTGCTTAACCACGCATAAGCTGAGTGGTTATGTATAGATTCAAAATTTTCTGATGACACTTCATATGCAATCACTTTGGTCTCGTTTTCAAGAGCCACAGCAATATCTCTAACTAGATCTTCAACAAATTTAGGGTTGTCGTATGCGCGCTCTGTGACATATTTTTCATCAGGGCGCTTTAATAAGCCCCACAATTCGCAAGAGGCAGCCTGTTCAGCAATTTTTATTAAGTCTTCCGCAGCCATGTCTTCAGTTAATTCTGCGGCTATAACTATGTGTGAGCGCTGATTGTGCGCACCGTATTCAGAAATCTTCTTAGAGCAAGGGCACAAGCTAGTTACTGGTACTTGAACTTGCAAGGTGTATTTCAAGGCGCCATCTTGGAAGGCTGCTTTAATGTGGAGGTCATAATCTAGAAGACTTTCAACGCCTGAAACTGGAGCTACTTTCTTTAAGAAAAGAGGCATTCTCAAATCTAAGTGACCTTCTTCAGCCTCAAGTCTATTGAGCATATTGACCATCATTGTTTTGACGCTGGCAAAGTTGAGGGGCTCATGGTGGCTTTGTAGAACTTCCAAAAACCTAGACATATGAGTACCTTTAACATTGCTAGGTAGCATCACAGTCATGTCAATCATTGCAACGCTAGGTTGCGTGCCGGTTTGTGTTTGAAGCAAAACTGGGTGGCGCACTGATTTAATGCCCACTTTTTGAATAACAATATTTCGTTCATCAAGACTCGCCTGAACGTCCGGTAGAAAAATGTTCTCTGGTGCATTCATGATTATTTTTCCTGAAGTAACTTTTCAATTTGAGCAGTCATAGTTTTACTGCTGGGTGAGGTCATGCTGCTGTATGCCTCAACCACATTGCCTTGACGATCGATTAGGTACTTATAAAAATTCCAGCGTGGCTTGGTATTCGTTTTATCAATTAATAACTTAAATAGAGGGTTAGCATCGTTGCCACTAACTGATGTTTTTGCAAACATTGGGAATTTCACGCCATATGTGTTGTGACAAAACTCGGCAATTTCCTTGTTCGATCCCGGTTCTTGCTTGCCAAAATCGTTGGATGGAAAACCTAAAACCACAAAACCCTTGTCTTTGTATTGTGCAAACAGCTTTTCAAGTCCGTCGTACTGACCAGTAAATCCACAGTAGCTTGCTGTATTGACGACCAAGACCACTTTGCCTTGGTACTGACACAAATTTTGAGGGGCTTCGTCTTGAAGCCTTGGGAAAGTGAATGAAAGTGACGCTGGGCAACTCATGGCTTGAGCCTCCTTGGGCCAAGAAAACCACATTAAACCTACCAAAATCAATGCGATAAGATTAATTTTGTAAAAGAAAATCCCCAGGTCTGTTGCCTGTTGCGGGATAAACGGTCTTTTTTTAAAATCGACCAACATTGGGTTTGTCTCCTCGACCCGTATTATTTTTTTGTTTAAAGACCCTTAGACAAGAATGGTTTTTGTCTAGGACGAAAAACATATATGACTTGATATTACATAAAAAATAAAAAAAATGCAAATAATGTCTAGGACAGTGTAGAATTTGTTTGTCGATACCAGGTATTAACCTGGCGGCTAATCGTGAGTATTCACATATGAATGTTAGATTTACAAATTTGCCAGATATGCTCAGCATCGCAGCTGTAGAGCGTGATACTGGCATCGCCAAAGACACCCTGAGGGTTTGGGAAAGGCGCTATGGCTTCCCCAACCCGCTTAGAGATAGCAATGATGATCGCGTTTATCCTGCTGATCAGATTGAAAAATTACGTCTTTTAAAGCGTTTATTAGACTTAGGACACCGTCCAGGCAGGGTTGTCCCTTTGCCAATAGAAGCTTTAAAAGAATTAAGTGCAAAGTCACTACAAGCAGAACCTAGTCAAAGTCTTGGTTTGGTTATTTCTCAAGAAGAAATGGACCGCTACATAGACTTACTGAGATCACATCAAACTGAAGCTTTGCGCTTAGCTTTATCAACAACCCTCATGAAAATCGGTTTAGATCGCTTTGTTATTGAGGTGGTCTCGCCATTGATTAAAAATATTGGCGATTACTGGGCTGATGGCAAACTAGAAATACATGAAGAGCATCTTTTTACTGAGCAAATTAAACATTTGCTGAGAACTGCTATTAATTCTGTGCCACGAGGTCATACTGGACAAAGTGAAGACTTGGCGCGACCAAGAATTTTGTTGACGACATTTCCTCAGGAGCATCACAGCCTCGGTCTACTAATGGCTGAGGCCCTCATGGCATTGGAGGGATGCGTATGCGTTTCATTAGGAACGCAGACACCGATTTTAGAAATTGCTCAAGCAGCTAGAGCGCAAAAAGCAGATGTGATTGCTTTGTCGTTCTCGTCACAGATGAATCAAAATCAGGTGGTTGATGGCTTAAATGAGCTTAAGTCAAAACTAGCGCCTGGTATTGAGCTATGGGTGGGCGGTGAAAACCAAGCATTACGCAAACGCGCCCCAGAGGGGATCAAAGTAATTCATGCATTAAATGACATATCAGTTAATGTAAATGACTGGCGATCCAAGCGCTCGGACATTTAACAAGTTGAAAAAGCTTGTACTGGTATTAGGGGATCAATTAAAGGCCGATAGTTCGGCCTTTATTAATTTCAGGCCTGATACTGATCAAGTCATCATGATTGAATCCGTGGCAGAGGCAAATTATGTGTGGTCACATAAAGCAAAGATCGCATTGTTTTTGTCAGCGATGAGGCACTTTGCCAAAGATTTAAAAAGTAAAAAATACCATCTCACATACATATCTCAGTCTAAGCAATCAATTGTTGATGAGTTAAAGCAACACATACAAAAAAATCAATTTACACATTTAATAAGTGTTGAGCCGGGTGAGTTAAGGCTTAAAACAGAGTTGGAGAATCTAGCAGATGAATTAAATATTCATTTGGATTTGAGGCCAGACAATCATTTCTACTGCGACATTGATGAATTTAAAAAATGGGCCGGGGACAAAAAAGAATTAAGGCTTGAATACTTCTATCGGTATATGCGTAAAAAGCATCAAGTGATGATGCAAGAAGATGGCGAGCCTGAGGGTAATCAATGGAACTTCGATGATCAAAACCGAGGAGCATATTCAAAAAAAGGACCGGGCTTAGTTATTGATCCATTATGGTTTGAGCCTGATGACATTACCAGGGAAGTGATTGCTGAAGTCAAAGAACAATATAGCAATCATCCCGGAGAACTAGAAAATTTTGCATGGCCAGTTACCAGAAAACAGGCATTGATGGCCATGGAGCATTTCATGGAGCATCGCTTGGCATATTTTGGACAGTATCAAGATGCCATGTGGACTAATACGCCATTTGGTTGGCATTCGATATTGTCCGCATCGTTGAATTTGAAATTGATTGACCCCAAAGAAGTCGTTGATGCAGCAATTAATGTTTGGAAAAAGAAAGATATATCAATTAATGCAGTAGAAGGATTTGTTCGTCAGATACTGGGTTGGAGAGAGTTTGTTAGGGGCATGTATTACTTAGATATGCCAAAAATGGCTGATGCCAATTTCTACAATCATCAAAGAAAATTACCTAAGTGGTACTGGACTGGGCAAACTCAAATGGCATGCATGCAAGATGCCATTCATCAAACGATGAAGTTTGGTTATGCGCATCACATACAGCGTTTAATGGTTACGGGTAACTTTGCCTTGTTAGCTGAAATACTGCCTAAAGATGTGTGCGACTGGTATTTGGCTGTGTATGTAGATGCGATTGAGTGGGTGGAGTTGCCAAATACTTCTGGAATGGCTTTGTTTGCAAACGGCCCCAGATTTACTAGTAAGCCATATATAGCAAGTGGAGCGTATATTAAGCGCATGAGCAATTATTGCGATACTTGTGCGTATAAGCCAAGTGAGAGATATGGAGAGCGCGCGTGTCCAATGACCAGTTTGTATTGGAATTTCTTGATTAAGCATCAGGCTGCGCTAGAGAAAAATCCAAGAACAAGATTGATGACTGCTAACCTCAATAAAATTGATGTGTCTGAGCAAAAAAAGATAGAGCAACATGCTCACAAATTACTAAATAATTTAGAAAATATCTAGTCGGTTGTAAGATGTTGCCTATGACATCACAAGATTTAAATAATTTACCTTTGCCTGCTTTTGAGAAAAAAATTTGCTCCGCAGAAGATTTGCAGGGCAAGCTTAGTCAATTGCCAAAACCAGTTGTTTTCACAAATGGTGTTTTTGATATTTTGCACAGGGGGCATGTGAGCTATTTAGCTCAGGCCAGAAGCTTGGGGGCAAGTATGGTGGTTGGTGTTAATGCCGATAGCTCTGTCAAGATGTTGGGTAAAGGGGATGATCGACCTTTAAATCAGCAAGATGATCGTATGGCGTTGTTGGCGGCTCTTGAGTCTGTTGATTTGGTAATTTTGTTTAGCGAAAAAACACCAGTAGAGCTAATTGCTAAAGTAAAACCTGATATCTACGTTAAGGGTGGTGACTACCAAATTGATGAGTTAGCCGAGACGACATTGGTTAAAACTTGGGGTGGTAAGGCATACGCTATCCCATTTATTCATGATCGATCAACAACAGCTTTACTTAACAAGATTAGATCTTGAATTAGCTGGCCCTAGCAGCTTAATTTGATCAGCCTCACTCGGTGCTGCATATTCTTGGTGTGATGTCTCAAACCACGATGCAATTAATTTTTGTGCTGTTATTGGTGCGAAGATGATGATTGAACCCAATAGGAACGCAATACTAACGGTAAGAATTAAAGTAACTTTGAGTTTCTTGTTCATGATGGGTAGTTCAATAGGTGCCAAGCTAAAAGACCTTTGAGGGCTAGTTGAGGCTCCGTTACAACGCAACTTTGTTTTTCTAAATGGGCGCCAATGAGATTTGCATTGCCTCCAGTAAGAACAACTAAATCAATCTGAATATTATTATTTTTAGCGTATTGTTCAGCGATTGATATGGCTCCAACTTGACAGGCAAAAATACCTTGTTCGATGCCTTCATCCGTTGTTAGTGCAGGTTTTAAAGTAGATAAAGATTCAATTTTTTCTATATTAGGTAAGTTGGCAGTGTGGTTAGAAAGCGTCTGAGACATGAGTGTGATGCCAGGAAAAATCCATCCACCAAGATGTTGTTGATTGGCTAGCAGATCAATTGTTGTCGCCGTTCCTGTGCTAATAACCAATATATTTTTATCAACAAATAATTGTTGAGCTCCTAGCAACATCGATCTTCTGTCGGCGCCTAATTGCTGTGGATTGTTGTAGCTTGTGGGCAGTTGGTTAAGTGCAGATGTGCCATCAATTTCATGCCAATACGCTCTGGGCATTGAGTTTTGGCAAATTCCCTTGAGTCCCAAAGTTTTTTCTTTGCTAATGACGCTAGAGCAAATGATATGAGTGATTTGTTCAGGGTTGGATAGTTTTGATAGCTCTAAATGGCTAATGTTGTCAAAGAAGCCAGAAGTGCTAAAGCCAACTTGAATCTCATCAGATGCGCCTGATGAGAGCGCCCACTTGATACGAGTATTTCCAGCATCAATTAATAAAATACTCATGAAGACTTCCTCAGAGATACATCCCCGCTGATCACGCGTTGAATGCCATTAGTGGTTTCAAGGAGCAAGTAACCGGCATCATCAACGCCACGTTCAATTCCTTCTAGAGAAATTTTATCTTGTTGAGAAATTTGGCACATCTGGTTTTGATAAATATCCCATTGATTCCAATCTTTTTGAAATGCCTTAAATGAACTTTGTTCAAAAGTTTGGAGAGTATTTCCTAGCTCATTAATGAGAGCTAACCACAATACGTCAGCGTCAATTGATACTTCTTTAGTGATTTGATTGAGGCTGGCCATTGATCTGCCAATATTCTTTTCTATGCCTAAATCTGTTGTTAAATTAATGCCAATACCAATCACAAGCCAAGTCGGTTGGCTTGCATTAATTTGGCCACCCTCAATCAACATGCCACCCAATTTTGCATCGCCCAGGTGGATGTCGTTAGGCCATTTGAGACCCAATCCCAATTCTTTAAGAGTACCTTCGGTAATCCCTGTGCCTTGACTAATCCCTTTAATGACAGCTAAGCCACAAGCCAGGCTTAACCCTGACAGATCAGCAATTGATTTTTTGAATGGGTAAGCCACAGAAAAAGTAAGCGCCTGATTGACGTTGCTGACCCAAGATCTCCCCATCCTACCTCGACCTGCAGATTGTTTGGCAGCCACCCTGGCAATAGGTTCCCAGAGTGCACCTTCTCTCCAGCGAGACATCAGGTCTTCGTTGGTGGAGGTGCTTTCTTCGACTCTCTCTAGGATCCAATTAATACTCATATCTGTATTGTAGGTACTATGTGCATATGTCAGACAATTTTCAAAGACCGCAACGCTTAAATTGGCCAGATTTGCCCATGCCCACCGCCAGGATGATTGGGTTGGGCTATGTCTTATTAATTATCTATGCCAGCATTTATCCGTATAACTTTAATGTGAGTGTTGGGGCCGATATATTAGATTGGGTTACTGCCCCGATTCCTAAGTACATCACATCATTCGATGTTTTTACCAATATTTTGGGGTATGTCCCTTTGGGATTTTTCACTGTATTTGCCGTTTACCCAAGACTAAAACTATATAGGGCGCTGATTGTTGCAATGTTACTAGGCACTCTTTTATCGGGGGTTTTGGAATCATTGCAAACTTGGTTGGGTACTCGTATACCTAGCAATGTTGATTGGTTTGCGAATATTGGGGGCGCTGTATTAGGGGCCTTATTGGCTATGCCATTAGATCCAAAATGGTTATCAGGCAGTGGTTTTCAGCGCCGAAGAATTGAGTGGTTTGGATTTAGAACAAGTGGAATCTTATTAGTATTAGCTTTTCCTTGGGCGCAAATTTATCCTCAGCAAGCATGGCTAGCAATGGGTGATTGGGGTTTTGTTTGGCTTATTCCTGCAATACAAAATACCTCATTTAATTTTGCTGCCATTGAAATGATTACGACCATGCTGGCATGGTTAGGTGCTGGTTTATGTATCAGCCTAACGATGAAGTCAGTTGCGCCTAAACTAAAAATACTATTGGCTTTGTTGTTAATGACGATCATTTTTAAAGCATTGTTTTCTGGAATGCAGTTTGGTATCGATAAGAGTTTTTCTTGGTTAACCCCACCAGCTTTTTGGGGAATGATTTTTTCAAGTATTTTGTTAGCTGGGTTAGTTCAATTAAAAAGATCTTGGCAGTATGGGTTGGCAATTTTGTTTTTGGGATTAATGATATTTTTAGTAAACGTCTTTCCCAAAAACCCCTATTATTTAGTCACAATTCAAGAGTGGCGTCAGGGGCGCTTGATTCATTTCAACCATTTAATGTCTTGGTTGGCATGGATTTGGCCTATTGGGGCTGCTTTATCACTGGCAAAAGGCTTAAAAGCTAGGTCATCTATATAATTTTCAATATGAGCTATTACAAATACCACTTATTTTTTTGTTTAAACAAGCGTGAGAACGGTGACGACTGTTGTGCTGCACATAATGCAGTTGGGTTATTCGATTATGCAAAGCAGCGTTGTAAGGAGTTATCCTTAAACGGTGAGGGCAAAGTGCGGGTCAATAAAGCAGGTTGTTTAGATCGATGTGCGCATGGACCTGTGATGGTTGTTTACCCAGAAGGTATTTGGTACACAGCAGTTGATCAAGCCGACATTGATGAAATCATTGATAGTCATTTCATTCATGGAAAAGTAGTCGAACGTTTAAAAATTGATTAATCAGTTGATAGGGCACTGAGTGAGTCGCACAATCAAAATTCATTTCCAGGGACCTGTTGGTCTCATTGAGGCGTCTCTAGACTTGCCTGATGAAGTTAGACATACGCCTAGCAGCTATAGACCCAGAGGGATTGCTTTGGTAGCCCATCCGCACCCTTTATTGGGTGGCACGATGGATAACAAGGTCGCTCAAACATTGGCGCGTACGTTTGCGCAACTTGGATATGTCACATTAAGGCCCAACTTTAGGGGTGTTGGAGCTACAGAAGGCGTGCATGATGATGGTAAAGGAGAAGCTCAGGATCTTCTTGCTGTCATAGCGTGGATGAAAGATCCTTTTAGCTGGCAGGGTATTAAAGAATTAGAAGGACATGCATGGCCGCAACTCGTGGAAGAGTTGCCGTTGGCGATGGCAGGTTTTTCATTCGGTAGCTATGTCAGCAGTTATGTTGTTAAAGAGTTAACTGAAAAGAATGAGGCGCCAGAACGATTGATCATGGTTGGTTCTGCAACTAGCAAGTGGGATGTTGCCCCGGTACCTAAAGACACAATTGTGATTCACGGTGAGGTTGATGATGTCATTCCATTGACCAGTGTCCTTGATTGGGCTAGACCTCAAGAGCTCACTGTTCAAGTTATTCCTGGCGCAGATCATTTTTTTCACCGCAAATTGCATTGCATCAGAGATTTAATTGTTCGTGCATGGCATGGCCAACCAATTCCAGTGGCTGAGAATAAATGATGGATATTCCAGTAGAAGAATCTCTGATTAAATATCCTTGTCATTTTCCGATTAAGGTGATGGGCAAGGCTGTTGATGGATATCAAGAAGCAATTGAAAAAGTAGTCTTAAACTTTGACCCAGAGTTTGACGTTACGACCATTGAGCGTAGACCATCTAAAAATGGTAATTACCTAGGTTTAACAGTGACAGTCAGAGTGGTTAGTCGGGAGCAGTTAGATGAACTCTATCGCACCCTATCTACCCACCCAATGGTAAGTGTTGTCCTCTAAATAATGGAGATAGTAATTCGCCACTTGGGGGTGCAGGAGTATTTGCCCACTTATGAGGCAATGAAATCTTTTACGGCAAATCGTACGGAGAAAACACCTGATGAGATTTGGGTGTTACAACACCCGCCAACATATACATTAGGGCAAGCCGGAGATCCCGCACATTTATTAAAGCCTGATACCAACATACCTTTGGTACCAATCGATCGTGGTGGGCAGATTACCTATCACGGACCCGGTCAGGTGGTTGTGTATTTGTTGCTTGATTTGCGTCGTCGTCGCTTGTTTGTGAGGGATCTGGTTAACAGAATTGAGCAAGCCATTATTGATACCTTGGCTGACTCAGGAGTAGTTGGTGTTAGAAAACCCGGTGCACCAGGAATTTACTTAGAGAAAGCGGAGAATATTCCTGCGGAACTCGTTGGCGCAAAAATTGCTGCATTGGGATTAAAGGTGACTAAGCAATGTTGTTATCATGGCTTAGCTTTGAACGTGGCAATGAATTTGCAGCCATTTGAGGCTATCAACCCTTGTGGTTACGCGGGTTTAAAGACAATTGATCTCCAGACTCTCGGTGTGAGCGACAATATCGATATTGTGGCAAAAAATGTATTGAGCCATTTATCTCAACAATTAGAGGTGCGGTCATGACTAAGGCCTACGATCCAAATCAAAAGCAAAAATCTGCAGATAAAACATCACGCATACCTATTAAGATTGTGCCGATTGAAGAGGTGCTTAAAAAGCCTGATTGGATTCGTGTTAAGGCGGCTTCCGGTAATTCTCGTTTTCATGAGATTAAAAAAATATTGCGTGAAAATCAGTTAGTGACTGTTTGTGAAGAAGCTAGCTGTCCAAATATCGGCGAATGTTTTGGTAAGGGTACTGCGACATTCATGATCATGGGTGACAAGTGTACGCGTCGTTGTCCATTTTGTGATGTGGGACATGGTCGTCCAGATCCATTAGATGTTGATGAGCCAGTTAACTTAGCTAAAACAATTGCAGCATTAAAGTTGTCTTATGTGGTGATTACCAGCGTTGACCGAGATGATTTACGTGATGGCGGTGCGCAGCACTTTGTTGATTGCATTACTAAAACTAATGAGTTGTCGCCCGAGACCAGAATTGAGGTTTTGGTACCGGATTTCCGCGGCCGCTTGGATAAAGCTTTAGATATTTTTGCCAATGGTTTACCGCATGTCATGAATCACAACCTCGAGACTGTGCCTCGTTTGTATAAAGAAGCCCGCCCAGGTTCAGATTACATGCATTCATTAAAGTTACTGAAAGACTTTAAAGAGCGTTATCCAGATGTGCCAACAAAGAGTGGGTTGATGGTGGGCTTGGGTGAGACTGATGAAGAAATCCTTGAGGTCATGAAGGATATGCGCGCTCACAATATTGATATGCTGACTATTGGTCAGTATCTAGCTCCATCAGGACATCATTTGCCGGTGCGTCGCTATGTGCACCCTGACACGTTTGCCATGTTTGAAAAAGAAGCCTATGCGATGGGCTTTACGCATGCTGCAGTTGGTGCAATGGTTCGTTCAAGTTACCATGCAGATCAACAAGCGCACAAAGCAGGTGTTGTTTAATTAAACAACAGCCAGCATTGCAGTTGAAAAATCTCTAGCTATTGTCCGCTAAAGATTTTTCAATAACCTGGTGGAATTCAGACCAATCAGGTTCTCCAACGTAGCGCTTGATGATTTTTCCTTGTTTGTTAATGACAAGCGTAGTTGGTGTGAGTTGTATTTTTCCAAAAGACTTCGCCGCACTCCCATCAGAATCCATTGCCACAATGAATGGTAGTTTTCTAGTTTCTGCAAAATTAACAACGTACATGGGTGGGTCATAAGACATAGCCAGAGCCATGAACTCTAGACCTTTGCCTTGATACTTATTGTAGGTTTCTACAAGTTGAGGCATTTCTTTAACGCACGTTGTGCAACTAGTTGCCCAGAAGTTGATGATTGTGACTTTGCCTTTAAAGTCATCTTGAGTAATGGTTTTGCCAGAAATCTCAGATACCTTAAAAGCAGGCATCGCTTGTTGTGTGTTTGATGAGCAGGCAATCAAGGTGCTAAATAAAGCAATCAATACAGCTGAGAAAAACTGACGAATATTCATAAATACGCTCAAATTCATGGGAGTGGGCATAATCCTATTTTATGCAAATTACACATTCCATGTTGTTCAAATTATTTACTTCAATACTAGTTGGATTATCTTTAGTGGCTTGTACGCCATCCTTGGATTGGAGAACAGTGCGCTCTGATGATTTATTGTATGAAGCGCTATATCCAGGTAAGCCTAGTAGAGCAGAAAAAACAATGATGTTTGATGGTCAAAAATTAATCATGACCATGGAGGCATCTCGGGTTAATGACACTTTATTTGCCGTAGGTGTTATTAATGTTCCAACAGCAGCAAAAGCTATCGATCTCAAAGCGCTAAAAGATTTTTTGCAAAATGGGATGTTGAGTAATCTCAAGACTGAACAAAAAATTACTCCGGCAATAATCAGCATTAAAACTGCAGGACAGCCTAGTTATGATTTGCCAGCACTTGAGTGGGTAATTCAGGGTATTGGCCCTGATGGGCAGCAGCGATTATTAAGGTTTAGAGTTGTTCAACGCAATTTGCCGGATGGGCAAATACAGATTTATCAGCAAAGTATTTTGCAAGCTATTAAAGGTAATACCCCAACAGAAAAAATATTGCGTTCTGATGAGCATGAAATGTTTTTCACAGGGTTTAAGCCATATTAAAAAGCAGATAAAAAAGATATGACTAATCAGCCGAATTTACCAATGCGAGGGGCGTGGGCGTTAAGAGTCTTTGCTTGTTTTGCATTCGGATATTTTTTGTCATACGCATTTAGATCTGTTAACGCTGTCATTGCTCCAGAGCTAATGCAGGATTTAAATATCAGCAATTCACAATTGGGTCTTTTATCTGCTGCATATTTCATCGGCTTTTCTACGATGCAAATTCCACTGGGTGTGGCGCTTGATAAGTTTGGAGCGCGTCGCACAGAAAGTGTTTTACTGCTGATTGCATTAATTGGCGCCATTACTTTTGCTTATGCAGAAACTCTACTGGGTTTAACCATTGGTAGGTTATTGATTGGTGTAGGGGTCTCTGCTTGCTTGATGGCATCTTTCACGGCATACCGTCGATGGTTCGCTATTGAGCAACAGGGGCAACTAGCTTCTGCCATGTTGGTATTTGGAACCATGGGGGCATTAGTCACAACTGTGCCAGTGCAGTTGGCGCTGCCGCACATAGGTTGGCGAGGCGTGTTTTGGGTGACGGCGTTATTGGTGGCTTTGAGCTTTATTGCAATCAGATTTGGTTTGCCAACATTTGATGATCATCCAAAATCTAATAATCAAGATTCAAGCGGTGAAGAAAAATCATTTAGCCTAAAAGATATTTTGCAGCATTCATTCTTTATCAGAATGTTGCCAATCGGTATTGTTAATCATGGTGGATTTTTGTCATTACAAACTTTATGGATTGGTCCATGGATGATTCAAGTACTAGGGTATGACCCAGAGCAAAGCGCCCAAATTTTATTTTTGTTTAATGGTGTGATGCTGCTAGGCTATGCATTCAATGCATGGTTCATACCAAGAGCTAATAGCAAAGGTTACAAAACGCTTAACTACATCAAGTGGTTGTTAGCAGTTGGATTGGTAGCGCAGTTCTTTGCCATTACTCTCACTACTCAATATAGCTGGTTGCTTTGGATACTCTTAGCTGTAACAGCCACAGGCCATATCTTGGGCCAAAGCACAGTCATTACAGTTTTCCCAACACGCAATGCAGGTATAGCAAGTACTAGTTATAACTTGCTGATATTTGTGGGTGCTTTTATTTTCCAATGGGGCATTGGTTGGGGCATTGATTTGCTTACCGCAGCGGGCACTGAAAAACCAGATGCCTTCAGGCAAGTATTTTTCGCCTTTTTAATACTGCAAGTAATTTCATATATTTGGTTTTTGTTTTACCCCAAACCACTCAAGCATCATTTGATGGGTAGTTAAAACCAAATTAAGAGACAGAACTAATTAATAACTAAAAATTATTTCTTACTCTCTAGGGCATTCACTTTTGCTTCTAGCTCTTCAAGTTTTGCGCGTGTTTTTGCTAACACTTGAGTTTGGAGATCGAATTCTTCACGCGTGACCAAATCAAGTTTTTGAAAACCTTGAGTCATCAGACTGCGGACATTCTTTTCCATATCTTTTGCTGGTGACTGACGAATGGCGTCGCCCACTTTGTTTTGCATGTCGTTAGCAATCGTTTGCATCTTTTGCATGATGTCTTGCGGATTCATGGCGTCTCCAGATAAATCTTCAATGTTCTCTTTTTACCAAATTTACGAAAATAGTATGCACCAAAATGAGGCACAATGTTGGTGCATGAGGCATTAGCAAATTTGGTGCAAGAAACAATTAAAAAGAAATAAAAATAATTTATTTGGTGCAAGTACATGAAATCATTAACAAAAAATAAACTGGCACACCTTTTGCTTAATAACCTGCAAGGAATTTCCCTTTGATTGTTTATTAGGAGTGCAACACATGAAAACTTACTTAACTCTCTCAGCGATCGCATTAGCTGCAGCTGCAACTTTATCTTCTGGCGCTGTGATGGCTGCTGATCCAGCACCAGCGGCAACACCAGACTTCGTTGTTACTGGTAACTTTGGTATCACAAGCGACTACCGTTTCCGTGGTATTTCACAAAATGACTTAGATCCAGCTTTCCAAGGTGGATTTGATGTTGCTCATAGTTCTGGTTTGTATGTAGGTACTTGGGGATCAAATGTTTCTCAATGGACAGCAGACAAAGGAACATTCGAGATGGATTTATATGGTGGATATAAGACAGAGCTAGCTGGCGTAGGTTTAGATGTTGGTGCAATTGCATACACTTACCCAGGCTCTGCAAATTCATATAAATCAAATACAGAAGAAGCTTATGTTGGTTTGTCATACGGCCCAGCAACATTTAAAACATCCTATGTGTTAGGAAAGAACTACTTTGCAAGTACCAATAGCGCAGGATTTGGCACAAGTGCTAGAGGAACTATTTATTATGATTTAACAATATCGCAAGAAATCGCACCTAAATTAGTTGGATCAATCCATGCTGGGTATACAGATTATAAGAATGATTCTGAGTATTCAAAGGCCGCAAATGCCGGCGGTAAATTTTCATACGCTGACTACAACATTGGTTTGGCTTATGACTTGGGTAGTGGGTTTACAGCAAGTGCTAAATATTTCTGGAACGATACAAAGGCAGGAACTAAGTACTATGCAGGACCAGCAGGCTCTTTGACTGGTAAAAATTTACTTAAAGACGGTTTTGCAGTATCTCTAACCAAAGCTTTCTAACCCAGCGATCTCACGGAGAAACGTATGAAATTAATCACAGCAATTATCAAGCCCTTCAAGCTTGACGAAGTGCGTGAGGCGCTATCAGAAGTTGGCGTTTCAGGCATTACCGTTACTGAAGTTAAAGGCTTTGGTCGACAAAAGGGTCACACTGAGTTGTATCGCGGTGCTGAGTACGTTGTTGATTTCTTGCCAAAGGTCAAAATCGAAGCAGCAGTTGATGATGGCATTGTTGAGCGAGCAATCGAAGCGATTGAAAAATCAGCTAAGACCGGCAAGATTGGTGACGGCAAAATTTTTGTCTCATCTGTTGAACAAGTTATCCGCATTCGTACCGGTGAAACCGGTCAGTCTGCCCTTTAAAGCGAGGTAAGAAAATGACACATTGGATTAAACGTCTACTCGCAGCCGGCGCAGCGGCGCTAGCACTAGGTACAGTATCAATGGCAGTTTCATCAACAGCTTATGCTGCTGATGATGCTAAGCCAGCGGTTACTGCTCCTGCTGCAGCTGCTGCAACACCTGCTGCTCCAGCAGCTCCAGCTGCCGTTCCTAACAAGGGCGACACAGCTTGGTTGTTGATTTCAACTGCATTAGTTATTTTGATGACATTGCCAGGCCTTGGTTTGTTCTATGGTGGCTTGGTGCGTAGCAAAAACATGTTGTCTGTGTTGATGCAATGTTTGGTGATCTTCTCATTGGTAGCGGTGCTGTGGGCAGTCTATGGCTACAGTATTGCGTTCACGGAAGGTGGCGCGTTCTTTGGTGGCTTTGATCGTATCCTCTTATCTGGTATTACTGTTGATTCAGTGGCTGCAACATTTAGTAAAGGTGTTGTGGTGCCAGAGTTTGGTTACTTTGCATTCCAAGGCGCTTTCGCAACAATTACTTGCTGCTTGATCATTGGTGCATTCGCAGAACGCGCTAAGTTTTCAGCTGTATTGTTATTCATCGTTTTATGGTTCACATTCAGCTACTTGCCAGTTGCTCACATGGTTTGGTTCTGGCCTGGTCCTGACGCATTCACTGATGCAAAAGCTGCTGAAGCGGCAACAGCAACAGCTGGTTGGTTGTTCCAAATGGGTGCTCTAGACTTTGCTGGCGGTACTGTTGTTCACATCAACGCAGCGGTTGCTGGTTTGGTGGGCGCCTTTGTAATCGGTAAGCGTATCGGTTTCGGTAAAGAAGCCATGAAGCCACACAGCTTAACTATGACTATGGTTGGTGCATCACTATTGTGGTTTGGTTGGTTTGGTTTCAACGCTGGTTCAGCATTGGAAGCAAACGGTGGCGCTGCATTAGCTTTCGTGAACACATTCTTGGCAACGGCTGCTGCTGTATTGGCATGGACATTTGCTGAATGGATCGCAAAAGGTAAACCTTCAATGTTGGGTGGTGCATCAGGTGCTGTAGCTGGCTTGGTAGCAATTACTCCAGCAGCTGGTTTCGTAGGCCCTGCAGGTGCATTAGTAATCGGTTTCATCGCAGGCTTCGTATGCTTGTGGGGTGTAACTGGTCTTAAGAAAATCTTGGGTGCAGACGACTCATTGGACGTGTTCGGCGTTCACGGTGTTGGCGGTATCTTGGGTGCTCTATTGACTGGTGTATTTGCTGACCCATCATTGGGTGGCACAGGCATCTATGACTATGTTGCTAACGCAGTAGCTCCTGACTATTCAATTGCTGGCCAAGTGTTTATTCAAGCTAAAGCTGTATTAACAACGATTGTATGGTCTGGCGTGGTTTCTCTAGTTGCGTACAAGTTGGTTGATCTAGTGATCGGTCTACGTGTACCAGAAGATGAAGAACGTGAAGGTCTTGACATCACTTCTCATGGTGAGACTGCATACGAATCTTAATCAGTGTTTTGTAGTCAATCTGTAGAAATGTAGTGTGGAATAACCCCAATAATTGCAGCATTATTGGGGATTTAAAGAGCGGTTTCTTGAATAAGAACCCGCTCTTTTTTTATCTGTCTTAGAATGACAATATGGTCCCACATCTAATTACTGCCCTGAATGGTCCTTTACTCGAATTAGAGCAAAAGGTTTTAGAAGCTACGCCTGCTATCGAGCGTTGGTTTAGGCTCGAGTGGCAAGAGCACACGCCACCTTTCTACTGCTCTGTTGACCTCAGAAATGCAGGCTTTAAGTTAGCTCCTGTAGATACCAACTTATTTCCTGGTGGATTTAATAATCTTTCGCCAGAAATGCTACCTCTGGCCGTTCAAGCAGCTATGGCATCGATTGAAAAAATCTGCCCAGATGCTAAAAATTTATTGTTAATACCAGAGCGCCATACGCGCAACATGTTTTATTTGCAAAACGTAGCGCGTTTAGCATCGATTCTTCGTCAAACTGGATTAAACGTTCGCTTAGGTACTCTTTCTGAAGAGATTACAAAAGCCACACCGATTGATTTGCCAGATGGTCAGAGATTAATTCTGGAACCGCTATCGAGAATCGGCATGAAAGGGCGTCGCCTTGGCCTCAAGGATTTTGATCCTTGTACGATTCTTTTAAATAATGATTTATCAGGCGGTATCCCGCCAATATTAGAAAACTTATATGAACAGTATTTGTTGCCACCACTGCATGCTGGTTGGGCGGTGCGCCGTAAATCAAATCATTTTGATGCTTATGATGATGTGGCAAAGAAATTCTCAAAGGTCATAGATATTGATCCTTGGATGATTAATCCATTCTTTACTAAATGTAATGGCATTAATTTTCATGAGCGTGTTGGCGAGGAATGTTTGCAAGAGAGCGTAGACAGCATCTTGAAAAAAATTGCTCGCAAATACCGCGAGTACGGTATTAAAGAAAAGCCATATGTCATTGTTAAGGCGGATGCTGGTACATATGGCATGGGCATCATGACTGTCAAAGATGCTAGTGAGGTGAAAGATCTAAACCGCAAAGAGCGCAACAAGATGAGTGTTGTCAAAGAAGGTTTAGAAGTTGCAGATGTGCTCGTACAAGAAGGTGTTTATACCTTTGAAAAAATCAATGAAGCCGTTGCAGAACCTGTTGTCTACATGATGGATAGATATGTGGTGGGTGGGTTCTATCGCGTTCATACGGGTCGTGGTGTTGATGAAAATCTCAATGCGCCTGGTATGCACTTTGTGCCTTTGGCTTTTGAGCACAATGCTATTCCTGATGTGGCAGCCAAGCCAGGTGTGGCTGTGCCAAATCGTTTTTACTTGTATGGTGTAGTTGCTAGACTAGCCTTGTTGGCAGCCTCGCTTGAGTTGGAGCGCACGGATCCAGAGGCTGAGAATTAATGAGAAAAATACTATTTATTGCAGATCCATTAATTGAATTTGCAATTGAAAAAGATAGTACTTTGGCAATGATGGATGCCTGTCAGAAGGCAGGTCATCAGGTTTGGCATTGTCATACTCATGACATCAAAAGTATTGCATCATCCATTAAAGCTAAATGTTCGTGTATTGAGGTAAACCGAGGTGGTAGCGATTGGTTTGTGACTTTAGAAACTGCTACTAAGCGTTTGGCAGATTTTGATGCTGTTGTCATGCGTAAGGATCCGCCTTTCGATTTGGCATATGTGACCGCTACTTGGTTTTTATCGGCAGCGTGTTTAGAAGGCGCTAAAGTTTTTAATAGCCCTGATGCTCTCAGAAACCATTCTGAAAAACTATCTTTATTAGAGTTTTTAGAGTTTGCGCCGCCAACGATTATTAGTAGAGAATTGGTTGATATTAAGGAGTTTCATCAGCAACACCAGGACATCATCATTAAGCCATTAGATGGTATGGGTGGTATGGGTGTATTTAGAGTTAAGGCTGATGGCTTGAATCTTGCTAGTATTGTTGAAACACTTGGTGAGAATGGCAGCAAGGCATTGATGGTGCAAAAGTTTATTCCTGAGATTATTGATGGCGATAAGCGAGTCTTATTAATCGATGGTGAGCCCGTGCCATATTCCTTGGCAAGAATTCCTCAAGGTGGTGAGGTCAGAGGTAATTTAGCCGCTGGTGGTAAAGGGGTTGCACAAAAACTAACGCAAAAAGAATTTGATATCGCAGATCAAATTGGGTCACAATTAGCTGGGCGAGGTTTGCATTTAGTGGGTTTAGATTTTATTGGTGGGTATCTAACCGAAATAAATGTGACTAGTCCAACTTGTTTCGTGGAAATTACCAATCAAACTGGACATGATGTTGCCGCTCAGTGGTTAAAAAGTTTAGAAAAAAAATTAAATTAATATGGCTGGAATACTAATCATTGCTCATGCACCATTGGCTTCTGCTCTTAAAGAGTTTGCTAAGCATGTCTATGGTGAGGTTCCTAACAGATTGGTTGCTGTTGACGTGATGGCGCACGAAGATGCGAAAATCACATTAGATCGCGCTGTAGAGGCTGCACATACAGTTAGCTCTCAAAATGGGCTATTAGTGTTGACGGACATCATGGGGGCAACGCCAGCAAACGTTGCCAATCGCCTAGCTCATAAACCTGAATTTAATGGCCGCGTGCGAGTGATTGCAGGTGTGAATTTGCCAATGTTGATGCGTGCGATTTCTTATAGGGCAGATTCATTAGATTCTGCCATGCAAAAAGCAATGCATGGTGGTCAGCAAGGCATTATTCCGATTGGCCATTTAACTCCTGCTATGGATACTCAATCAAACAAGACTTCGGAAGTTAAGGAATAAAAATGCCTAGTGCAGAAATTAACATCATTAATAAATTAGGTTTACACGCCAGAGCTTCTGCGAAATTAACTCAATTGGCTGCAAAGTACCCTTGTGAGATTTTTTTGTCGAAAGGTGGTCGCAGAGTGAATGCAAAAAGCATCATGGGTGTGATGATGTTAGCTGCGGGCATGGGTAGTTCTGTTTTGCTTGAGACAACGGGTGAACAGGCTGAAGAGGCTTTTGCTGCATTAGAAGCACTTATCAATGATCGATTTGGAGAGGGTGAGTAGTTTGTCATTCACGCTGCACGGCATTCCTGTTACCAACGGCATTGCAATTGGCAAGGCGCTACGCATTGCGCCATCTGCCATGGACGTCAAGCATTATTTGGTAGATGAGGGTGCCGAGCAAGCAGAGGAGGCGCGCTTACTGAATGCATTTGAGGTTGTTAGACAAGAGTTAAGAAGCTTAAGAGCTAGTTTGCCTGATGCCGCTCCAGAAGAGATGGGCGCATTTTTAGATGTGCACGGCATGATTTTGGCTGATCCAACTCTCACAGAAAAACCTTTAGAGTTGATTAGAGGTCGAAGATATAACGCTGAGTGGGCGCTGGCTACTCAACTAGAAGACTTGTTAGAGCAATTTGCGGAAATTGAAGATGAATATTTGCGTGAGCGTGCGGCAGATATTAGGCAAGTAGTTGAGCGGGTGATGAAAGTTCTGCATCACGGTGAAGATCATCAGACACTTTCATCGTTTTATAAAACCGTTTCAGAAAATCGAGAGCTAAGCGAAGTCATCGTTGTGGCGCATGATATTGCCCCGCCTGACATGATGCGTTTTAAAGATTTGGCATTTGGTGGTTTTATTACAGACTTGGGTGGTCGTACATCTCATACGGCAATTGTTGCCAGAAGTTTGGATATTCCCGCTGCTGTTGGCGTTAGAAGAGCCAGCGAGTTAATCCGTCAAGATGACTGGATCATTATTGACGGTGACCGTGGCATTGTCATTGTTGACCCTAGTCCATTGATTCTTGAAGAGTATCGACATCTTCAATCAGAGCGTAAGTTAGAGAAGAAAAAGCTATTAAGACTCAAATACACCCCAACTCTGACTTTAGATGGCGTGCCGATTGATTTGATGGCTAACGTCGAGATGCCAGAAGATGCTGAGCAGGCATTAGATTCTGGTGCAGTAGGTATTGGTTTATTTAGGTCAGAATTCTTATTCATGAATCGCAAAGGCGAAATGCCTAGCGAAGAAGAGCAATTTTGGGCTTACAGAAAAACAGCCGAGGCAATGAAAGGTCTCCCAGTTAGCATCAGAACTATAGATATCGGTGCTGATAAGCCTTTAGATGGTCAAGATGATGGTGGCCATTATCAATCCCCACTCGGTTTACGCGCTATCAGATGGTCACTCTCTGAGCCAGAAATGTTTTTGATTCAGATTAGAGCTATCTTGCGAGCTTCAGCATTTGGAAAAATGAAAATTTTGATTCCTATGTTGGCGCATGCCCAAGAAATTGATCAAACCTTAGAATTAATCAGCGTAGCCAAGAAGCAACTTGAAAATGAATGTGTAGCATTTGATCCAGATGTGCAAGTGGGAGCTATGATTGAAATTCCTGCTGCAGCACTCTCTTTGCCGCTATTTATTCGTCGCCTAGATTTCTTATCAATTGGTACCAATGATTTGATTCAGTACACATTGGCAATTGATAGGGCAGATAACTCTGTTGCGCATTTGTATGATCCATTGCACCCTGCAGTCTTAAGACTCATTTCTGGTGTTATTAGAGAGGCTAAGGCTGCCAATATGCCTGTGTCTGTGTGTGGCGAGATGGCGGGTGAGCCATCAATGACCAAAGTATTATTGGGTATGGGTTTGACTGATTTCTCCATGCACTTCAATCAACTTTTATCTGTGAAGAAAGAAATTCTTAGAGCGGATATGAGTGTATTGAAGCAGTCTGTAGATGAGTTATTAAACGCCATTGAGCCAGAAGAATTGCAAGCTGCTTTGCAAAAAATTAACGCTGTATAACGTTTTATAAGACAGTATTTAGCGGTACTTTGAGCAAACTGGGCAATCATCCCTTTGATGCAATGTGATTTGATCAACTTGGGAAGATCTTGCATCCCATAGTAGTAATTTGCCCACCAACGGCTCACCAATTTGCATAATTACCTGAAGTGCTTGGGCTGCTTGAATGCTACCAATGATGCCTACTAGCGGTGAAAAGACGCCCATTGTTGAGCATTGCACTTCATTAAATTCTTGATCTGCTGGAAACAAGCACGCATAACAAGGTGTGCCTGTTTGGCGTGGGTCAATCACAGTTACTTGACCATCAAATTTAATTGCTGCGCCACTGACAAGTGGTACTTGATGTTTAACGCATGCGGCATTAACCATGTGTCGAGTTGTGAAGTTATCGCTGCAATCTAAAACAACACTTGCGTTAGGCAATAGTTGTTCTAGTAGGTCAGCTGTTGCTTTTTCTTGTATGGCATTCACCTGAATATGGGGATTCAGGTTCTGTAGCATGGTTTTGCCAGATTGAACTTTAGCCAGCCCCACAGAATTTTGGTTATGCATGATCTGACGTTGTAGATTTGTTAAATCTACCGTGTCGTGATCAATCAGAGTGATTTTTCCGATTCCTGCAGCAGCCAAATAGGGCGCGGCAGCTGATCCTAAACCGCCAGCGCCAATAATTACAGCGTGTGCTGCCAGAATTTTTTCTTGACCTTCAATGCCAATATCATCAAGAAGAATATGGCGAGAGTATCTAAGAAGGTCTTGATCGTTCATGCGTCGCTCTAGTTATTCCAAGCGAGATTTAGATTTCTTAATAGGCTGACCTTTTAAATAAGCGGCAGCTTGTGTCAGCATGAAATCTTCCGCAGAACCAAATTCAGCAGGACGTTTCTTACGATCCTTCTCTTTTTCTTCTGGTGTCTTTTTCGCATTAATTTCTTCAATGCGTTGCAATTCTTCAAGTCGACGTTTTTCACGTTCGTTGATTAATTTCTCTTCAGAAGACTGCTTATTCTTCAGGTGTTTCTCACTATCAATCTCTCTGGTAATGAGAACATCATCGGGGTCTCCCTCTGCATTCTGATCGACTGCAATATCAGGTTTGATGCCGAATGCCTGAATTGATTTGCCCGATGGTGTGTAGTAATAGGCTGTGGTTAACTTTAATGCGGAATCCGAGCTAAGTGGTCGCACTGTTTGCACAGAACCTTTGCCAAAAGTTGTTTTTCCGATGATTGTTGCGCGCTTATGGTCTTGCAGTGCGCCTGCAACAATTTCTGAAGCAGATGCAGAGAATGCATTCACCAAGACAACCATTGGGACTTTTTTAAAGATTGGGGCAAGCTCAGCTAGTACGTCATTGTTTTCTGACAGCCTGTAGTTATCTACATTAGCTTTAAAAACTTGTTTGGCATCTTCAGATTGCCCCTTGGTTGACACAACTAAAGTTCCAGCTGGTAAGAAAGCTGCTGATACGCC
>ERZ650311.442-NODE-442-length-26587-cov-10.090419_pt1 | contig 26587 bp, 26 predicted proteins | sample MGYA00376247_ERZ650311 | MGnify/ENA primary metagenome ERZ650311 (study PRJEB26733, sample SAMN07839324) | wastewater metagenome | biome: small river; feature: stream; material: water | place: USA: North Carolina | collected 2016-07-28 ...
CCGATCTTCACATCACCTGGCATACCAACCACACGCTTAATGTAATCAACATTCTCATCTTTGGGGTAACGAAAAACCACCACATCACCACGCTCTGGAGAATTCATATCAACAATCTTCTTGTTGATCACTGGCAAGCGAATACCGTAAGTATATTTATTCACCAAAATAAAATCGCCAATCATCAACGTTGGGATCATCGATCCTGATGGAATCTTAAATGGCTCAAACAAGAATGAGCGCAAGAAAAATACAGCAAAGATAACTGGGAAGAAACTCGCTGTGTATTCCAACCACAAAGGCATGCGATCGATGCCCGCTGCTTTTCTCTGCGGCGCAAAAACTAATTTATCTGCCACCCAAGCAACACCTGTCACCACCGATAGAATAAAAAGAATCAAGGCAAAGTTCATTACTTATCCTCCACCTGCAAGATCGCCAAGAAGGCTTCCTGTGGAATCTCCACACTACCCACTTGCTTCATGCGACGCTTACCTTCTTTTTGTTTCTCTAATAGTTTCTTCTTACGCGTGATGTCACCACCGTAACACTTGGCTAAAACGTTTTTACGTAAAGCCTTGACGTTCTCACGAGCAATAATGCCGCTACCAATCGCCGCTTGAATCGCCACATCAAACATTTGGCGCGGAATAATCTCACGCATCTTAGCCACAACTTCACGACCACGATATTGACTGTTACTTCTGTGAACGATGATAGATAAAGCATCTACCTTCTCACTATTGATCAAGATGTCGACCTTAACCACATCAGAGGCACGATATTCTTTGAACTCGTAGTCCATCGATGCATAACCACGTGAAATTGATTTGAGGCGATCAAAGAAATCTAAAACGATTTCAGCCATCGGCATCTCATAGGTTAACTTCACTTGACGACCCACGTACTGCATATCCATTTGGATACCACGTTTACCTGTACATAAGGTGATGACCGAGCCCACATACTCTTGCGGCATGAACAAGTTCACCACCACAATCGGCTCCATGATCATTTCAATACGACTTGGATCTGGCATTTTTGATGGGTTATCAACAACCAGTTTGGACCCATCCTTCAATTCAACTTCATAAACCACGGTTGGCGCTGTGGTGATCAACTCCATGTTGAACTCACGCTCTAAGCGCTCTTGCACAATTTCCATGTGCAACAAACCTAAGAAACCACAACGGAAACCAAAGCCCAAAGCCTGAGAAACCTCTGGCTCATACATCAATGCCGCATCGTTTAACTTAAGTTTTTCTAAAGACTCGCGCAAAGCGTCGTATTGATTCGATTCCACAGGATACAAACCAGCAAACACTTGTGGCTGCACCTCTTTAAAGCCAGGTAATGGCGCTGTGGCGGGCGTTCTATTTTGTTGACCTGGTGCATGCGTGACTGTGTCACCCACCTTGGCAGCTTTAAGCTCTTTAATGCCAGCAATAATGAAACCCACTTGGCCCGCAGATAGCTCTGTGCGATCGACAGACTTTGGCGTGAACACACCCACATGCTCCACCAAATGCTGGGTACCAGATGCCATCAATAAAACTTTATCTTTAGGTTTTAATGTGCCGTTGATTACACGCACCAACATCACCACACCCACATAGTTATCAAACCAAGAATCAACAATCAAGGCTTGCAATGGTGCGGTTGAATCACCTTTAGGTGGTGGCACTTTTTTAATTAAATCTTCTAAAACATCTTGCACACCCATGCCTGTTTTTGCAGAGCAAGAAACAGCATCTGTGGCATCAATACCAATCACATCCTCAATCTCTTGCTTAGCGCGATCAGGATCAGCTTGAGGTAAATCGATTTTGTTTAAAACAGGCACCACCTCAACACCCAGCTCAATGGCGGTATAACAGTTAGCTACCGTTTGAGCCTCCACCCCTTGGCTGGCATCCACCACCAATAAGGCGCCCTCACAAGCAGACAAAGAACGACTCACTTCATAAGAAAAGTCGACGTGTCCTGGGGTATCAATCAAGTTGAGGTTGTAAATCTTGCCATCACGAGCTTTGTAGTTCAAAGCAGCCGTTTGCGCCTTAATCGTGATGCCGCGTTCTTTCTCAATGTCCATAGAATCAAGGACTTGAGCTTCCATTTCGCGGTCTGAAAGACCGCCACATAGCTGAATAATTCGGTCTGCTAGGGTCGACTTACCGTGGTCGATATGGGCAATGATAGAAAAGTTACGTATATGATCCATGGATTCCTTAAAACGGCTTGCCGCAATGCAACACCATATTGCACTGCAATAAGACGCCTCTCCCCTCTATTGTATCGGAATAGGGTTTAACCCCTGATTTCTGAGAAAGCCAAGCAAAGTTGAGGGACATACCCCCAACTTTGGGCATTTGATGAATTATTTACCTGGTTTTACAGGAATAACGAGCGTGCTGTCGCCTCGACGAATAAAGACTGCAACAGATTTATTATTTTTAGTCACGGCTTTTACTGCAATCTCAAACTGTTTAGATGCAATGATGTCTACATCACCTAAACGCACAATCACATCACCCACTCGCGCACCCGCTCTCGATAGTGGACCATCTTCAGCCAATGCCTGAATCTCAACACCTGCCTTGATCGACAATTCGCGGCGTTTTGCATCACTGACATCGATTACACCAACACCTAATGCATTAGTTGTTGGTGTCGCTGGCTCTTCATCTTGTTTCTTAGTGGCCACTTTTTCTGCAGGCTCCATATCAGCCACAGTGATACTCAACTCTTTTTGTGCACCTTTGCGCCACACCATCAAAGAAACCTTTGAACCTGGACGTGTATCACCAACAATCCTTGGAAGATCAGATGATTTTTCAATCGCGCGTTCATTAAAACTCAAAATAATGTCGCCTGGCTCAAGACCCGCTTTGTCAGCAGGCGCCCCAACTTCGATATTACGCACCAAAGCTCCACGAGCTTTATTTAGACCTAAGCTTTCAGCAACCTCTTTACTAACTTCAGCAATCGCAACACCAATACGACCGCGACTCACCTTACCTGTACTTCTTAATTGGTTAGAAATACGCATCGCCTCATCCATTGGGATAGCAAAGGAGATGCCCATGTAACCACCTGAGCGCGAGAAGATTTGCGAATTAATACCCACCACTTCACCACGCGTATTTAAGAGCGGACCACCAGAGTTTCCTGGGTTAACAGCAACGTCTGTTTGGATAAACGGCAAGTAATCCCCCGTGTCACGACTCTTCGCTGAAACAATGCCTGCGGTGACTGTATTTTCCAAACCAAATGGCGAACCGATGGCCAAAACCCATTCACCCACACGCACTTTGGACGAATCACCGATTGGTAAACGCGCCAATCCAGTTGCCTCAATTTTCACTAAAGCCACATCTGTACGCTTATCAGCACCAATCAACTTGGCTTTGAATTCTCTCTTGTCTGGCAACGTGACATAAATAGTGGTTGCACCTTCAACAACGTGAGCATTGGTCAAGATGTAACCATTGCTTTCAATGACAAACCCAGAACCTACGCCGCGGTTTTGTTCTTCTTGCTGAGGCTTACGATTCGGCTGCTGTTGCTTAGGTGTTGGCAATGGAATACCAAAAAAGCGGCGGAAGAACTCTGCCTGCTCCTCATCCAAACCAGGCATCCCAGGAATCATGCCACCTTGTCGGACGGTGACTTTTTCTGTGGTGCGAATGTTGACTACCGCAGGATTGGCTTTTTCGACCAAGTCCGCAAAATCAGGATAACCGCGCGTAGCAGGAGCCGGGGCAACTGTCGCTGCAGGAGCGGCAGATCCATTCGAGGTGCTCGCAGCATTATTTTGAGCAAAGGTTGGCAAGGCTACCAAGGCGCTGGCAGCCAGAGAAACACTTAGTACAGATAAGATTTTTTTCATGGTGTTGATACTTTAGAGCATTCAGACAGTATTTGCAGAGTTCTCTTTAGATACTTTGACGGTATGGGTATTAATTTGGGGATACGGTGGTTATTTTCAAGATTTTTGATCAAAAATAAAAGCCTCCAAATTGGAGGCTTTTATGGTTAGCTAAGATTACTTAGCCTTTTTACTAGCTATGCTTTGGTTTGTTTTTTAAATACGGCGGAATACCAAGGTACCGTTCGTACCACCAAAACCAAAGTTATTCTTCACAGCCACATCAATCTTCACATCACGCGCTGTATTGGCGCAATAGTCCAAATCGCACTCAGGATCCTGATTGATGATGTTAATTGTTGGAGGAGATTTTTGATGATGAAGCGCCAATACTGTAAATACGGACTCCAAACCGCCAGCGCCACCCAATAAGTGACCTGTCATCGATTTAGTAGAGTTCACCACCACACCCTTAGCAGCTGCTCCTAAAGCAGCTTTTAAAGCTTCTGTTTCATTCTTGTCACCCAATGGCGTTGATGTGCCATGAGCGTTGACGTAATGCACTTGGTCTGGATTTACACCAGCATCTTTCAGCGCATTAACCATACAGCGACGTGGACCGTCCATGTTTGGCGCAGTCATGTGATAAGCGTCACCACTCATACCAAAACCTGCTAACTCAGCATAGATTTTGGCGCCACGTGCTTTAGCGTGCTCGTATTCTTCTAAAACCAACACACCACCACCCTCACCTAGAACAAAACCGTCACGGTCTTTGTCCCAAGGACGTGAAGCAGTTGCTGGATCATCGTTGCGCGTTGATAAGGCTCTTGCGGCTGCAAAACCACCCACACCCAAAGGTGAAATGGTTGATTCTGCGCCACCTGCCAACATCACATCCGCATCACCATACTGAATCAAACGAGCCGCCAAACCAATGCTGTGCAAACCTGTTGTACAGGCAGTGACAGCAGCAACGTTTGGACCCTTAAGATTCAAGTTAATGCTCAAGTGACCTGAAATCATATTAATGATTGAACCAGGCACAAAGAACGGAGAAATGCGGCGTGCGCCACGATTGGTGTATTCGGTGTGAGTCTCTTCAATCATTGGCAAACCACCAATGCCTGAACCCACTAAGACGCCAATTCTTTCAGAATTAGCGTCTGTTACTGTGATGCCAGAGTCTTTGAAAGCCTGCATACCAGCTGCGAGACCATAATGGATGAATGTATCCATGTGGCGAGCTTCTTTAGCCGGGATGTACTCCTCGACATTGAAGTTCTTTACCTCACCGCCAAAATGCACGGCCAAGCCAGAATGATCAAATTTAGTGAGGGTTGCAATACCACTGCGACCCGCTAATAAATTTTCCCAAGCTTCACCGACGGTATTACCAACAGGTGAAACCAAGCCTAGTCCGGTAACGACTACCCGGCGCTGTCCCTTACCCTGGCTCACAGCTAATTAGCCTTGTTTGGACTTGGCGAAATCGATAGCCAATTGAACAGTAGTGATTTTTTCAGCTTCTTCGTCTGGAATCTCGATGCCGAACTCATCTTCTAATGCCATAACCAACTCAACTGTGTCGAGAGAATCTGCACCTAAGTCATTAACGAAAGATGATTCATTCTTGATTTCTGATTCGTCTTTGCCTAATTGCTCAGCTACGATTTTCTTAACGCGTTGTTCGATGTTATCCATGTAATCCCCCAAGGGTTGTTGTAAAAATGTTGAAAAAAGATTTTATCAGCTTATTTGACCAAATTAGCTCAAATAAAGTCCACCATTCACATGAAGTGTCGTTCCCGTGATGTAACCGGCACCTGGAGAAGCCAAAAATGCCACCGCATGGGCGATATCTTCAGGAGTTCCAAGGCGTTGCAGGGGAATATTCACTTTTAATGAATTTTGCTGCTCTTCTGAGAGCGCTTTGGTCATATCAGTATCGATAAAACCGGGTGCCACACAGTTCACAGTGATATTACGGCTACCAATTTCACGCGCCAAAGCACGTGACATACCTGCTACACCAGCTTTAGCTGCTGCGTAGTTGGCCTGCCCTGGGTTGCCGCTGCTACCCACAACAGAAGTAATGTTGATAATGCGTCCACCCTTGGCTTTCATCATAGGGCGTAAAACGCCACGAGCCAAACGGAAAACTGCGCTCAAATTGGTGTCAATCACAGAAGTCCACTCATCATCCTTCATGCGCATTGCCAAGTTATCTTGCGTGATACCTGCGTTATTAACCAAGATATTGAGTGCGCCACGCTCTTTAACAATAGTGTCAATCAAAGCATCACAAGCTGCAGCATCGTTCACATTCAGAACAGCACCTGCCCCACCTGTTGGCTTTAAAGCGGCATCAATATCTTTAGCGCCAGATTCACTAGTGGCTGTTCCGATCACAACAGCGCCTTGTTTTGCCAATTCCATCGCAATCGCTCTGCCAATACCACGAGAAGCTCCGGTTACTAAAGCAATTTGTCCTGTTAATGTACTCACTAGCTCTCCCAACTATATTTTTCTAGTTTCAGTCTAAATAATTACGCTTTAATGACAGCCATTACCTCGGCCATCGTGGCAGGGTCATAAACAGCTAGACCATTTAAATCGCCATTAATACGTTTTGTCATACCTGCCAATACTTTGCCAGGACCACACTCAACCACATGAGTCACACCCTGAGCCGCCATGGCTTGAATCGTTTCCACCCAACGCACTGGTGCAGCCGCTTGTCTTACCAATGCATTCTTGATACTCGCCGGGTCTTTCAAAACACTGACATCCACGTTATTGATCACATCAATGCTTGGAGCTTGAAATGTTTTATCTGCCAAATACGCTTCTAATTTCTCAGAAGCTGGTTTCAATAATGAAGAATGAAAAGGTGCAGATACTGGTAATGGCAAGGCACGTTTTGCACCTGCTGCTTTTGATAACTCACAGGCCTTTTCTACACCTGCTTTAGAGCCAGCAATCACCACTTGGGCTGGCGCGTTGTAGTTCACCGCCTCCACCACTTCACCAGTAGCAGCTTGTGCATCGGCACACGCTTTGCGAACTGTGTCATCATCCAAACCTAAAATCGCTGCCATGCCACCAGTACCAACTGGCACAGCATCTTGCATGGCTTGCGCACGAAAACGTACCATCGGTACAGCATCTTTAAAAGCAATCACACCCGATGCCACCAAAGCACCATACTCGCCCAAACTGTGTCCTGCCATCACAGAAGCTGTTGGTCCACCAGCAGCAATCCAAGCACGATAACAAGCAACGCCAGCAGTCAACATCACTGGCTGTGTATTTGTTGTTAATGACAAAGCTTCAGCAGGGCCTTCAGCGATTAACTTCGCCACATCCTCACCCAAGGCTTCCGAGGCTTCATCCAATGTTCTTTTAACTTCAGCGTTATCACCCCAAGCATTCAACATGCCCACCGCTTGAGAACCTTGACCTGGGAATACGAAAGCAAATTTCATGAATTTTCCTGTAGTTTCTTTTTTATTTTTTAATATTTAACCACTGCTGCAGCCCATGTGAAACCACCACCCACACCTTCCATCAAAAGATGTTGGCCACGCTTAATTTGACCAGCACGAATAGCCGTATCTAAAGCCAATGGAATCGATGCTGCTGATGTGTTGCCGTGATCTTGCACCGTTACCACTACATTGTCACGAGAGATACCTAATTTTTTAGCAGTACCTTCCATGATCCTAATGTTTGCTTGATGCGGAATCAACCAATCAATATCAGCAGGCGTTAAGTTGGCTGCTGTTAAAACTTCTTGCGCCACTTGGTCTAAAACTTTGACTGCTAATTTAAAGACAGCTTGACCATCCATCTCCAAGAATGCCGAACCTTGTAAGGCACCCTTATCAGTTCTGCCTGGCACACACAAAATATTGCGATGACTACCATCGGCATGCATAGCTGTGGCCAAAATGCCTGGCTCATTGCTTGCGCCAACAACCACCGCACCAGCTCCATCACCGAACAAAACGCAGGTGCCGCGATCTTTAAAGTCAAGAATGCGTGAGAATGTTTCGGCACCAACAATCAATACTTTTTTATACATGCCACTGCGAATAAAGTTATCCGCAACAGCCAATGAATAAGCAAAACCAGAGCACACCGCTTGCACATCAAATGCTGCGCAACCATTGGTGATACCTAATTTATCTTGCAACACACAGGCTGTACTTGGGAAACCACCCAAGTTATCAGGCGTTGATGTTGCCAAAATAATTAAATCAATCTCACCGATATCAATACCGGCGGCTTCAATGGCTTTTTGTGAAGCTTTTAGAGCCAAATCACTTGTCAACTCATTATCAGCAGCAAAGTGACGCGCGCTGATACCACTCCTAGAAAAAATCCATTCATCACTGGTCTCAATGCCGTCTTTTGCCAACATCTCTGTGATGTTGGCATTCGTGACTTTATTGGCAGGCAAATAACTGCCAGTACCGAGAATTTTTGAATAAATTTTTGTTGTATTTGTAGATTGGGTCATCATGAGCCTTAGCTTTGAGTACCTGTATGTTGACTATCTGCAGTTTGAGCCATTTGCGACACTGCAAAGGCTTCTGCAACTTTGCCCACCATATTATTTTTGGCGCCCTCATAAGCTCTTCTTAGGGCAGTTTTGAATGCCTTTTTATCAGCTGAGCCATGACTCTTCATCACAAGACCACGCAAACCTAATAAAGCAGCGCCGTTGTAATTGCGGTGATCAACACGCTTTTTAAATCTCATGAGTACTGGCATCGCAGCCAGTGCCATTAACTTAGTCAACCAGCTACGACCAAACTCTTGTTTGATAAAGCCGGAAATCATATAAGCCAAACCTTCACTGGTTTTCAGTGCCACGTTACCAACAAAGCCATCACAAACAACAATGTCTGTGGTGCCTTTAAAAATATCGTTACCCTCTACGTTACCGTAGAAATTCAAAGTGCTACTACGCAATAGTTCAGCAGCTTCCTTCACTACTTGGTTACCCTTGATGACTTCTTCACCAATATTCAATAAACCAATCGTTGGGTTAGCAATACCATCTACAGCGCGCGCCATGACATCTGCCATTTGTGCAAATTGCAACAAATGAATCGCTTCACAATCAGCATTTGCACCCAAATCAAGCACAATCGTACCGCGACCCAATTGGTTGGGCATCATCGCTGCAATCGCAGGACGATCAATACCATCTAATGTTTTAAGTACGTAACGAGAAATTGCCATCAAGGCGCCCGTGTTACCCGCTGAAATAGCTGCACCCGCCAGGCCTTCTTTGACCTGCTCAGCGGCGATACGCATAGAAGAGTCTTTTTTACGACGTAAAGCTACTTCAATCGGATCATCCATTTCCACCACTTCTGATGCATGAACGACCGTGATCCTCTCCTTAAGTGCTGGAGATACTCTAGCCAACGCTTGATTGATTAAATCAGCGTTACCGACAAGTCTTATGTGTAAATCTGGCAACTCGGCCAGAAGCTCTGTGCTGGCGGGCACTGTGACCACTAGACCGTGGTCTCCACCCATTGCATCAACTGCTAGCGTGACGCTCATTAAGATTCTTGCTTCAAGAAAAAAGCGGCCACTTGAGGTGCCGCTTGATCTTTTCCTAGAAGGATATTAGTCGTTCTTAGTCTTAACAACTTTACGACCACGGTAGTAGCCGTTTGGGCTAACGTGGTGACGCAAGTGAGCTTCACCAGTCGTTGGCTCAACTGCCAATGAAGGTGTAGACAAGAAGTCATGCGCACGGTGCATGCCACGCTTTGACGGTGATTTTTTATTCTGTTGAACAGCCATGTTTTTACTCCTAAACGAATCCGAGATTCTAGCACAAAGTCATTGTTTTTTGAGCTTTTCTAGGACTGCAAATGGGTTGGGCTTCTTAATAATGATCTCTTCAGACCCAGATTGAAGGGTTTTAGCCACCTTTTGCAGGTCAGATGGCTGACATTCCCCAACCGGATGCCTAGCTGACAAAGGTAGGCTTAAAAGCAGCTCCTCTTCGATGGTTTCCAGCAAATTGAAGGTATCTGAGGAAACCAACGCATCCTCAGCATCTTGATTTTCCTCATCAAAATCCCAGGCTTCAGCCTCTTCCTCTGTTTCAAAAAGGATGTAGTCTCGATCCGAGTCCAATGATTCTAAGTAGGGCTGCAAGCAGGCTTGGCAGGTCAACGGCAAGTCGAGAGCAAGTCGTAAGTGCATGTATTGCAAAGGAATTCCACCTAAACGCTCCTCGAACCAAGTACTCATTTCCCAGTGCACCTCTGATGGCTTTAAATTACCCCCCGCAGCAATTTCCTGCAACAATCTAGGAAACTGAGATAGTTCGAGTGCCCCCTGGCCAACATAAGTGACCCCAGACCTTAGATTAACGGATTGAAGGTCCTTGGGATTATTCGGCAAAATGTGGGGTGTCGTATTTTTTGAATTCATACCGAAAGCATAAATGAGTGCCGCCCCTAGCCCAAGCAATTTATCTAATAACCTAGCTAATTCATCGTCCAAAGAAGCAAAAACCTTGATTTTGGCTTCGACCTCTAAATATAGAAAAGAGCTCTTGGGTCGCCTGGGCTTGCCGTTTGAAACCATCTCACCAGAAGTGGATGAGACACCGCTTCCCAAAGAAACGCCTGAGTTAATGGCTGTTCGATTAGCTCAAGCCAAAGCTTTAGCGATTTCTCTAGAACACCCTCACGCCTACGTGATTGGTTCGGACCAAGTCGTGGATTTGCATGGTGCGGCCATGGGCAAACCTGGTGATCACGATCGAGCGATGGCACAACTACAAATTTTGCGCGGTCAAACTGTGAGGTTTCATACAGCAGTTTGTTTAGCACATGGTGGTCAAGCTAAAACTGTGAATGTGGTCACCGAAGTAAAGTTCAGAGAGCTCAAAGACTCAGTACTAGAGGCATACCTGCTAGCGGAGACTCCTTATGACTGCGCTGGTAGTGCCAAGTCTGAAGGCTTAGGCATTTGTTTATTGGAGCATGTACGTAGCGATGACCCAACTGCATTGATTGGCTTACCACTGATTGCGGTTTGCTCTTTGCTGCGTGAGGCTGGCTTTTTAATTCCTGCGTAACTATTTTTTAAAACTTCCATCATGGCAGGCATTCTTTACCTCATACCCAATACACTTGGCGACGATGCGCGCGAAGGTCAGTTGTCATCCGTCTTACCCAAAGACACCATCGAACGTGCTTCGCAACTGCGTTACTGGATTGTTGAAAACGCAAAAACTGCTCGCGCATTATTAAAAGCAGTTGGCACACAATCTCCACTCATCTGCCCCATACAAGAAATGCAAATGTCTGAGTGGCGCGGACCTGGCAAAGAACAAGCAGGCAAAGAGATCGTCAATCTCAAAGCCATGTTGCAACCAATACTTGATGGTCACGATATGGGCTTGATGTCAGAAGCTGGCTTGCCTGCAATTGCCGACCCAGGCTCTGACGTTGTGAAGATGGCTCATCAAATGGGCATCACTGTGAGGGCACTCGTAGGCCCAAGCTCTTTGTTATTGGCACTCATGTCGTCTGGCATGAATGGTCAAAGTTTTGCCTTTCATGGTTACCTGCCGGTTAATCATGCAGAAAAAGTCACTGCATTAAAACAACTAGAGCAAGAGTCAAGGAAGAGGAAACAAACTCAACTTTGGATTGAAACACCGTATCGCAACAGCGCGATGATTGAAACAATGTTGCAATCATTACAAGCTTCCACACAAATTTGTGTAGCTGCAGATTTAAGTTTGCCAACAGAGTGGGTAAAGTCTCAGACAGTTTCTCAATGGCAAGCGTGTTTGAAAAAGGAACCTGGTTTATTACAAGCGCTGCATCAACGACCTGCTGTTTTCTTAATGCTCGCTTAGACAAAGCAAGAAAGATCAATTGGTAGTAAGCTAATCTCCAATACACAAGGGGACATCATGATTGGGGCTTTTCGCACTTTTAGAAGTTTATGCATCGCCGCATCTTTACTGATGTTTTTACCCAGCATGAGCCATGCTTGGGACATGGTCGGTAAAAAATCAATTTATTTACATGATCAAACCGGCGCTAAAACACTGACAGGATTAATCACCTTTAAACCTGAAGGTTCACAAGTTAGCTATACGATTGACTGGGATCACAAGTTGATGAAAGATCACTTCTTATCGATGCGTGAATTCAAATGCGTTGAGGGTCAGGTAGAGATCCTTTGCCAAGTTCCCTACCCATACAAACACCCTCAAAGCTTTAGCAAAGATAACTACCAATGGCTAGAACATTCTTTGTTATTTATGTTTAAAACACCCAAAAACTTTGGCGCTGTTTTATGGAATGGTATTTATTTCAAATTGGAGTTGGGTGCCAACGGCTTCAGAGGCGAGCCTCAAGCCATTGATCTCAATTTAATTGCAGCACCACCTGATCGATTAGATGTGCCGCCTTATGGTGTGGGCGAGAGAAACCCTATTGAAAAAGGTGCGCGCTGGTTCACGCACCTAACAATTGAATAGCCTTAGTTAAGGCGTGGACTGCTCATCACTTTGGCCACACTCTCACCCATGGCAGCGCCAAAACGTTTAGCGACTCGTTCAGCAAGATTATCTTTCATGGTGTAGTCCACCACTTCAGGCGCTTTAAATACTTCGCGAGCCACACCATCCACGGTGCCAAGGGCATCAGTTAGACCTAGCTCAACACTTTTTGCGCCATTCCACACCAAACCAGAAAACATTTCTGGAGTTTCTTTTAAGCGATCACCACGTCCATCGCGCACCACCTTGATGAATTGTTGATGAACCTCAGAGAGCATCTCTTGCACAAAGGCTTTTTGCTTAGGGTCTTCTTTGCTAAATGGATCCAATAAGGCTTTATTTTTGCCAGCTGTAATGGCTCTGCGCTCAATACCCAATTTATCCATAAGACCAGTCACGCCAAAACCGTTCATGATCACACCTACTGACCCCACCAAACTGGCTTTATCAACAAAAATTTTATCGCCAGCGACTGCCACGTAATAACCACCCGAAGCACAAATCTCTTCGACAACAACATGCAATGGTTTCTCTGGATACTTGGCTCTCAAACGCAATATCTCATCGTGAATAATTCCTGATTGCACAGGCGAACCACCTGGGCTATTGATACGCAAAATCACACCAACACTTTCGTGACTTTCAAAGGCAGCTTTCAAAGAAGCATTGATGGCATCTGCACTTGCTTTTGAGTCTGGTGCAATTTCGCCCTGCAAATCAACCAAGGCCGTGTGCTTACCCAAAGCTGATTTACCACCCCAATCAAGATCAAATAAATTAATTGCTAATCCAACAAAAACCACCAAAGTCATTAAGCGAACCGCAGTTCTCCAACGACGTCCACGACGTTGCTCTTTAAGGTTTTCTAATAAGAGGTGCTCTAGGGCTTGGCGTTCCCAGACTTTTTCATCTGACATGTGATGCCTTTTTTGATTTCAATGTAATTAGTAATGGGTTGGTATGTAAGAGCTTAATCTTTTTAAGCATTTCCTGCCAACCAATCAGAGAGTTCAGAGACATTCTTCACGCACTCCAACGGGTTTTCTGTTTTCAAGACATGCTCTGGGTGCGCTCCATAAGTGACAGCAACAGCATCAACACCTGCGTTATTAGCCATCAATAAATCATGGGTGGTGTCACCAATCATGAGCATCCTGTCCATTGGCACCATCAAAGACTCTGACAATTCAATCAGCATGGCTGGATGCGGCTTAGAAAAAGTTTCATCGGCTGTGCGCGTGTCATGAAATAAGTCTTCAAGCTGGTGAAATCCCAGTGAACGATCGAGACCTTTACGACTTTTACCTGTCGCAACCGCCAGCAAATGGCCCTTGTCTTTCAGGCTATACAACAAATCTCTGGCGCCCTCAAACAAACTAAGCTCGTGATCCTTACTCAAGTAATGAAAACGAAAACGGTCAATCAATTTGTAATGATCATCAACAGATACGGTTGGGCAAGCTTTACGCAAAGACTCTTGTATACCCAGACCAATCACATGACTTGCCATAGAATCATCAGGCACCGGCAAAGCTAAATCTCGACAGGCATCCTGAATACATTTCACAATCGTCGGCGTGGAATCCATGAGGGTTCCATCCCAATCCCAAACTATCAGTTCGTAGCGTAATGGTGTTGATGACATACTCAAATGACAGGGTTTTCTAAAACACCAATGCCCTCGATTTGAATTTTAATGTTGTCACCTTTTTTCAAGAAACGTGGTGGCTTAAACCCCATACCCACGCCACTCGGGGTACCAGTCGCAATCACATCCCCAGGATACAGTGTCATGCCAGCAGAGATTGACTCAATCACGGTTGGAATATCAAAAATCATTTGCTCAGTATTGCCATCTTGGCGTAATTCGCCATTCACCCAACACTGAATCTTGGTATTTTTTTCATTAATCTCATCTGCAGAAACCAACCAAGGACCCATTGGACAAAAAGTATCAAAACTTTTGCCAATATGAAATTGCACATGTTTGGCCTGCACATCACGAGCACTCACGTCATTAACAATGGTGTATCCCCAGACGTATTTCATCGCATCCGCTTGGCTGATGGCTTTACCTTTTTTTGCAATGACCACCGCTAACTCTGCTTCGTAATCCATCTCTTGAGTGGCAGTTGGATGACTATCAATCCCCACACGAGTACCAATCACTGCTTCAGGCACCTTGCTAAACACCACAGGATGTTTAGGTAGATTGGCCATCGCACCTTGCGCCTCACCCAATTTACTGTCCTTGATTTCTTTTACGTGGTCTAGGTAGTTTTTACCCACACAAAAAATGTTTCTTCTAGGGTGTGGAATCGGAGCACGTAGGCAAACATCAGTGAGCGCCACCGCTTCCCCCATCGGTGGCAGAGCTTTTCCTTCTGCCATCATTTCAATAATGCTGAGTGCACCGCGCTGTGCATCTTGTTGGCTCAACTGATAGGGCGTGACTGTTTGTAAATCGTCAGAAACAATACCGACGTATTGCTCAGACTTGTATTGATAAGCCGCTAATTTCATATTGTCTCCAGCTTTCTTTTTTTATTTATTTAATTTTTTATTGTTGCGCAACTTTTTCAAATGCTTCAGGTATTTCAGCTTCAAAGGTCATTTTTTCTTCCGTTTTGGGATGCACAAAAGACAAATGTCTTGCATGCAACATCAAACGCTTAGGCCTTAGTACTTTATCAAGTTCTTGATCACCGTACTTATCATCTCCTAAGATGGGGTGACCATAAGTTTGCAAGTGAACGCGAATTTGATGGGTTCGTCCAGTTTTAAGCTGCGCCTCAACAAGGCTACACAATCCGTCCCGATAATTTGCTTTGACCCTGATATTGGTGTGACTAGGTTGACCACCATCACTAGCGACTCTTACTCTTCGCTCACCATTGGGCAATAAATATTTCAGCAAGGGGTATTTAAGAGCAATCGACTTATTAGAGACTGGTAGTTGGCCATGCACTATTAATAAATAGCGCTTCTCCATCTTCCCTTCCCTGATTTGCTCATGCAAATGTACCAAAGCACTGCGTTTTTTGGCCAACATCAAAATGCCAGATGTATCACGATCGAGTCGATGAACCAACTCCAAGAATTTGGCGTCTGGTCTTTGAGCCCTCATCGCCTCAATTAAGCCCAAAGACACACCAGAACCACCATGAACAGCGATCCCCGATGGCTTATCAACCACTAAAATGCTGTCATCTTCGTATAAAACTGTAATTTCTGAGCTTATCTTCTTCGAAATAAAGTCATTTGTAGGAGCTTTTGCCTCTGACACTCTCATGGGCGGCAAGCGCAAAACGTCCCCTTCTTGGATTTTTTGACTCGCATCCGCCCTTTTTTTATTAATTCTGACCTCTCCAGAGCGAATAATTCGATAAATATGCGTTTTTGGCACCCCTTTGGCCATACGGAATAGGAAGTTATCTAGCCTTTGGCCAGCTTCTTCAAATAAAACAATGTGTTGGGTTACCGAATTACTGTTCATATGTCATATAATGACCTATCTTGCTGCGCAACATCAAATTTATAGTTTGAATCGTGATGCGCCAAGCTCGGTTCGAAATAGCCGAATGATATTTCCAGGGTTCGCCTCTCCCCTGAAGTAATGAGACGCAAAGTTGGCTGGCATAGTGCCGCGAACTGCGAAACAGATAAAAGAATTTAAGCGCGCGCTGACCCGCAAAGAAGAATAAGTCAGCGAGCGTAGTGAAGTAAGTCATCACAGAGGATTGTCTCGCACAATCCTTTCAATTCCGTTTCGCGCCCCGCGATGGCTGCCAAGCCGAAGTACGGAGAAAATTTAAATGAAACGAATGTTGTTTAACGCTACACAGCAAGAAGAGCTGCGCGTAGCGATTGTTGATGGCCAAAAGCTCATCGATATTGATATTGAAACTTCTGGACGTGAACAACGTAAAGGCAATATCTACAAAGGCGTGATCACACGCATCGAACCATCCCTAGAAGCATGCTTTGTGAACTATGGTGAAGAGCGTCATGGCTTTTTGCCATTTAAAGAAGTTTCACGCGCTTACTTCAAAGAAGGTGTGGACGTTCGTAATGCAGGCATCAAAGATGCTTTGCGCGAAGGTCAAGAAATCATTGTTCAGGTAGAGAAAGAAGAGCGCGGCAATAAAGGTGCTGCACTTACTAGCTTCATCTCCCTAGCCGGTCGTTACCTAGTATTAATGCCTAATAACCCTCGTGGTGGTGGCGTATCTCGTCGCATCGAAGGCGAAGATCGTAACGAATTACGTGAGGCAATGAGCCAATTAACAGTTCCAGATGGCATGAGCATTATTGCCAGAACTGCTGGTATTGGCAGAAGTGCTGAAGAACTTCAGTGGGACTTGAACTACCTCATGCAGCTTTGGAAAGCAATTGACGAAGCAGCAGGCGGTAACCAAGCACCATTATTGATCTACCTTGAATCTAGCCTAGTGATTCGCGCGATTCGCGACTACTTCCAGCCAGATATCGGTGAGATCTTGATCGATACGGACGAGATTTATGAGCAAGCTAGCTCATTCATGTCAGTGGTGATGCCTGACAACATGTCACGCGTTAAACGTTACCAAGACGATGTGCCTTTGTTCTCACGTTTCCAAATCGAACACCAAATTGAAACTGCGTACTCACGCACAGTATCGTTGCCATCAGGCGGCGCGATTGTGATTGACCACACAGAAGCCTTAGTGTCTGTGGACGTGAACTCAGCACGCTCAACACGTGGCTCAGATATTGAAGAGACAGCAGCAAGAACTAACTTAGAAGCTGCTGACGAATTAGCTCGTCAAATGCGTCTTCGTGACTTAGGCGGTTTGATCGTGATCGACTTCATCGATATGGAGTCTTCAAAGAATCAAAAAGATGTAGAGCAACGCTTAAAAGATGCTTTGCGTCATGATCGTGCTCGTGTACAAATGGGCAAGATCTCTCGCTTTGGCCTACTAGAGTTATCACGTCAACGTTTACGCCCTGCCCTATCTGAGAGCAGCAACGTGACTTGCCCTCGTTGTAACGGCACAGGTCACATCCGCGATACAGAATCTTCTGCATTACAAGTTCTTCGCATCATTCAAGAAGAAGCGATGAAAGAAAATACAGCAGCCATCCACTGCCAAGTGCCTGTGGATGTTGCAGCGTTCTTATTGAATGAGAAACGTGCTGAAGTGATCAAAATTGAGAGTCGTTTCAAAGTCAATGTCTTGTTACTACCTAACAAGCATCTAGAAACACCTCATTACAAGTTAGAGCGCTTACGTCATGACGACCCTCGCTTAGATGATCCAAAGGCCAGCTATGCCATGGCTGAAGAAGCTAGCAAAGAGCTTGAGTCAGACACCATTCTTAATCGCAAAGCTGAGGAAGCTAAACCTCGTCAAGAAGCTGCAGTTAAAGGTGTTCGACCAAGTCAACCAGCTCCTACGAGCGTGCCTCGTGCAGAACGTAAAGCAGCTGGTGAAAAAGAATCGTCTGGTGGTTTAATTGGTTTCATTAAGAAACTATTTGGCGCCAAGGAAGAAGCTAAGCCAGTTGAAAAACGTCAGGCAGGTAACCGCGAAGGCCGCAATGGTGATCGCAATCGCAATAATCGCAATCGCAATAATCGCAATCGCAACAAGAACGAAGCGGGTCGTGATACAACCAATAGCGAAGAGAAGTCTGACAACAAGGAAGCTCGTCAGCCTAATCAGCGCAATGGTCGTAACCAACAACGTCAAAACAAACCTGAAGCCAATCAAGAAGCTAAAGCAGAACAAGCTAAAGACTTGTTAACGCACACTGAAGTACCACAAGCTGCCGAAGGTTCCGAGGGTGATGAGCGCCGTCGTGGTCGCAATCGTCGCGGCCGCAATCGCGGGCGTGATCGTGCTGAACGCGGCGAGAACAACACTGAAGCAACAACAGAAGTGAGCGCTTCTACAGATACGACTGCAAATGCGGTTGCTGCTCCAACTGCGGTTGTGGCGGTTAACCAAACTGTGGAAACTAGTTATGCTCCAACTGCGGTTGAGTCATCTGCCCCGGTATCAACACCTGCTGTTGTGGTTGATTCTGCACCTGCGGTTACATCTGCACCCGCTGAAGTGGCTGCTCCTGTAGTAGCACCAGCGCCTGCTCCACTACCAAAAGTAGAGTTCAAGCCATTACAAACTTCAGAACTAACATCGGTGATTGAATCAGCTGGTATGGTTTGGGTTAACACAGACAATCAAAAACTCGAAGAAGTTCGTGCACAAATTGCTGCTGAGCCAGCAATCGTTCACCCACCTCGTGAACCAAAGCCACCAGTTGAAATTTCAACAGGTCCTATGGTTCTAGTAGAAACTGGTGGAAAAGAACAAACGATTCAAAAGTAGTACCGAAAAGTAATAAAAGTAACTTAGTTCTACAATGAGGGATATGTCAGAAAGAGTCATACCCCTCATTGATGAACGCCAAAGAAAGATTGGCAGCCACATTCCGGTCATACCCGCACAACTAGTGGCTCCGGATGGTCTTCTCGCTGACACACGCGGTCGCAGACTTCACGATTTAAGAATTTCAGTCACTGATCGATGCAACTTTCGCTGCACCTATTGCATGCCAAAGGAAGTATTTGATAAGGATTACCCCTACCTATCTCATGGGGATTTGTTGAGCTTTGAAGAGATTACTCGCTTAGCAAAAATTTACATTGATCATGGTGTTGAAAAGATTCGCTTAACAGGTGGCGAACCTCTTTTACGAAAACATCTTGAAAACCTGATTGAACAATTAGCATCATTACGCACCCTCAGCGGTAAACCGCTTGATTTAACACTCACCACCAATGGTAGTTTGTTACGTAAAAAAGCACGCGCATTAAAAGATGCCGGCTTAACACGCATGACTGTGAGTTTGGACGGCTTGGATGATGCAGTCTTTCAGAAAATGAATGATGTTGGTTTTCCAGTTGGCGATGTATTGGATGGCATCGAAGCAGCTCGCGAAGTTGGCTTTGAAAATATCAAAGTCAACATGGTAGTTAAAAAAGGTACCAACGAGCACGAAATCATTCCGATGGCGAAGCACTTCAAAGGTACGGGTGTGATTCTTCGTTACATTGAGTTCATGGATGTCGGCGCATCCAATGGCTGGGATATGACTGAAGTATTACCTTCAGCAGATGTGATCAAAAAGATTCATTCAGTATTTCCGCTCACGAATATTGACCCCAACTACCCTGGTGAGGTTGCTGAGCGTTGGAGATACCTAGATGGCTCTGGTGAAGTTGGCGTTATCTCCAGCGTTACGCAAGCATTCTGTAAAGACTGTAGCCGCGCTCGCTTATCGACCGAAGGCAAGATGTATCTCTGTTTATTTGCCACTGAAGGCCACGATCTCAAAGCTCTTCTGCGAGAAGGTAAGTCTGATTTAGAAATCAGTAATGCCATCGCTCAAGTGTGGTCGCATCGCAATGATCGCTATTCAGAGTTACGGGGCTCACCTGAATTAGCTGGCAAAGCAAAGGTAGAAATGTCATACATTGGTGGTTAATAGAATAGCCATTAAACTGTAGCAACGATGAGTAACTTACCCAGCTTAAATTCTGTAGTGACTTGCATGTCAGACTATGACCCTGAGTCACTTCGAGTCGACCAAGCCATCAAAATTGTTCAAGATTTTGTGCGTCCTGGTTCTTTAGCACTGCCCACAGAATCTGTCGGCATCTATGATGCACTCGGCCGTATCTTAGCTAAGGACATTATTTCTCCTATCAATGTCCCTGCTGCTGATAACTCAGCCATGGATGGTTACGCCTTTGCAGGCACATCTATTACCAGCAGTGAAGTGACAACTCTCACCATGATTGGTAAGGGTTTAGCGGGCAATGCTTTTGAAGGTCAAGTAGGGGCAGGCCAATGTGTACGCATCATGACTGGTGCTGTGATGCCCGATGGTTGCGACACCATGATTGCCCAAGAGATGGTCAAAGTGGATGGCGACCAGATTAGTTTTAAATCATCACTGATTAAAGCCGGTGACAATCGTCGCCTAAAAGGCGAAGACCTAACAGCAGGACAACCTGCTTTGCTGGCGGGGAAAATCATTCGCCCATCTGATTTAGGTTTAATTGCCTCATTAGGCATTGGTACAGTTGAAGTTAAACGTCGCTTGCGTGTTGGCTTCTTCTCTACCGGTGATGAACTGCGCTCCATTGGAGAGAATTTGGATGACGGTTGCGTCTATGACAGTAACCGCTACACCCTCTTTGGCATGCTCTCACGCTTAGGTGTGGAGCTTCATGATTTTGGCGTGGTACGTGACGAACCAGATGCGATGCGCGCAGCCTTCAGCAAAGCAGCATCCATGTGCGATGCCGTGATTACGTCTGGTGGCGTTTCTGTTGGAGAGGCAGACTACACCAAACAAATCATGCGTGAACTTGGAGATGTGAGCTTTTGGAAAATTGCGATGCGCCCTGGTCGCCCAATGGCGTTTGGCTCTATCAAAGGTGAGAATCATCAAGCGGTGCTTTTTGGCCTACCCGGCAATCCAGTGGCGGTGATGGTGACTTTCTATCAATTTGTGCGCAACGCCCTACTATCGATGAGCGGCGCAACTGATGTTGCTCCACTAGTGATGCAAGCCAAGACAGTAGAAGCGATCCGTAAACGTCCTGGTCGCACAGAGTTCCAACGCGGCGTTCTATCCACTGATGCCACAGGCACCAGAACAGTGCGCATCACTGGTGCTCAAGGCTCTGGCGTCCTCAGGTCGATGAGTGAGGCAGATTGCTTCATTGTTTTAGAGCACGACCAAGACCAAATCAAAGCTGGTGATACCGTGGGCGTGGTCCTATTTGAAGGCTTGGTATAAAGATTTTTGTGTTGTTTTTATTATTGCGTCGCAACATTGCTTGATAAATTAGTATAGAATCGCGTCTACAGAGCAAACCACCTACTGTTGATTTAAAAATGCCAAGCACTAAATACACTAAAAAAGAAGTTGTTTACGTAGACCCTCTACACACAGCCAAAACGCTGGTGTTGGTTTACTTGAGCTTTTCTGTGCCAGTGGTTTTACTTGCTCTATTTGTGGCATTTATCAGAGATGGCGAATTACCTGGCTTCACAGTGATTTCGGCATTGATCCTGAATGCATTGATTGGTTTTGGTTTACTTTGGTTAGCTTGCAAGGTGTACAACTGGGTCGCTGAAAAGTTTGGTGGCATTGAAGTAGCTGTGCGCGAAACCACTATCACTGACACCAAACCTGTTTCTTCTCAAGACTAATTTCTAGTCTTATCGTTTTTATCTAATTTCTCTTTTTTATTGTTTAGATTACTTAGGCTTTTAATAAGTTAGGTGGAGTCTTGCCAGCCAAGCCAGCCAAACAATTTTCTATTGCCAATTCAATCATGGCTCGTCTGGTTTTTTCAGTAGCACTGGCAATGTGCGGTGCTAGAACAACATTCTTCAAAGCCAATAGTTCAGGACGAACCGCGGGCTCCCCTTCAAAAACATCAATACCTGCAGCGAATATTTTGTTGTCTTTAAGGGCCTTTGCCAAAGCCAACTCATCCACAATGCCACCTCGTGCAATATTCACCAAGGTAGCAGTCGGCTTCATCATATTTAATTCTTTTTCACCAAAGAGATGATGGTTTTCTGGGGTGTATGGCATCACCAAAATAATGTGGTCAGACTCTTTTAACAAAGTATCTCGGTCCACATAAGTGGCACCGCACTCTTTTTCTAAATCTGCTGAAAGACGTGAGCGGTTGTAATATTTCACATTCATATTAAATCCACGCGCACGCCTTGCAATTGCTTGACCAATGCGGCCCATGCCCATGATGCCTAAAGTGCTGTGATGGATATCCATTGATAGCGGCGTGTCATAAATCGAGAATTTCTTCCAGTGACCGGCTCGCAACCAATGCTCACTTTCAGTCACTCTTCTAGCTGTTGCCATTAACAATGCAAAACCAAAATCTGCAGTGGTATCGGTTAAGACATCCGGTGTATTGGTTGCCATCACATTAGCCGCACCAAATGCAGCCATGTCAAAGTTGTTATATCCCACCGCGATATTTGAAACAATCTTGAGCTGCGGTGACGCTTTCAGAATGTCAGCATCAACACGTTCACCACCCGTCACAATCGCCGCATCCTTATTAGCCATCGCAGCTTTTAGGTCAGCAGCATTCCACAAGTGATCATCTTGGTTAGATTGCACATCAGCCACCTGCTCTAATCTAGCCAAAATGTCGGGGAAAATCGCTCTTGCCACCAAAATCTTAGGTTTTTGCACCTGATTAGACATCTTGTTCTCCTGTTTTTACTATTTTTATGTGTTTTTGCGAGACTTTTGCTCGTCAGATGATTGTATGTCATTGATTTAAATCATATGAAAATTACTAATTCATCTAAATAAACCAGGTTATAAGGCAAGATTATTCTCACACTAAGATAAAATAACGCTTTTCGTCTTATTTGAAATTATTGCCATGACATATGTAGTGACCGAAGCCTGTATTCGTTGCAAATACACTGATTGCGTAGATGTATGCCCAGTAGATTGCTTCCGCGAAGGCCCTAACTTTTTAGCCATCGATCCAGACGAGTGCATCGATTGCGCTGTTTGCGTTCCAGAATGCCCAGTGAATGCCATTTATGCTGAAGATGATGTGCCTGGTGATCAACAAGAGTACATCAAGCTGAACGTTGAACTTGCCGCCAAGTGGCCATCAATTACGAAGTCGAAAGAAGCTCTTCCTGATGCTGAGGAGTGGAAAGACGTTAAAAATAAATTGGGCGAATTAGTTCGCTAATTCATCACTAAAGACCCTACTCAATCGCCTGCTATAGCAGGCGATTTCATTTTGCTGTACCGTAAGCACTACTTAACAGTAGCGACCCACTGAATGGGCAAATTGCGTGTCAGAACAGAATCAACAAAATCACTCACAGCAGGATCCTATTAAAACCGATGCACTCGTGATTGGTGCAGGACCTGTTGGTTTATTTGCGATCTTTCAACTAGGTCTTCAAGGTATCAAAGCACATGTGATTGATGCCCTACCCTATGCTGGTGGTCAATGCGCAGAACTGTACCCAGATAAACCCATTTATGACATTCCAGGCATACCGTATTGCACTGGCGCAGAATTGGTTAACAATCTCTTAGAACAAATTAAACCCATGAATGCAACATTTCATTGGAGTCAGGAAGTTAGCGGTCTAACGCGTCAACCGAATGCTAAATTTGAGGTGTCAACCGCTCACAATACGTTTATCACCAAAACAATTCTGTTGGCTACTGGAGTTGGCGCATTCAAACCAAAGACATTGCCCGTTGATGGCATTGACCCCCTGGTCGGTACCCAAGTGTTTTATCACCCTCATAACTTATCTCGATTCAAAGATTTGGATGTGGTGATTTATGGCGGAGATGAAAGCGCCATCAATGCTGCAATTGAGTTAACGAACATATCTAAAAGCGTGACCTTGATCTATCGTCGCGATGTTTTAAAAGGTCCTAATGAATTAATAGCAAATTTTGAAGAGTTGCGCGCCAGTGGTCGCGTGATTTTTAAAGCTGGGCAAATCACGAATACTACTTCGCACAATCAGGAACTTAAAACAATCGCTATTACAAGTCCCGAGGGAACAGTTATTAATCAACCTTTAGATGCCTTGTTGGTATTCTTGGGCATATCCCCAAAGCTTGGCCCTATTGCTGACTGGGGTGTTGATTTAGACCGCAAGCAAGTTCCTGTTGATACAGCCACTTTCCAAACCAATGTGCCGGGCATCTTTGCGATAGGTGATATCAACACCTACCCAGGTAAAAGAAAATTGATTGTCAGCGGCTTTCATGAGGCAACATTAGCTGCTTTTGCTTGCGCAGAATTGATTCATCCAGACGAACCAGTATTACTTCAGTACACAACAACATCTTCCAAACTACATGAAATTTTAGGCGTGAGCGGCAAAGCTAAAACGTCTAATTAAGAGTCGCGTGACATCGCTCTTGAAAGAATAATCACTGGCAATAAACCAGCTAAAACAATTGTTAATGCAGGCCAGGCAGCTTCTGCCAAACGCTCATCGGCTGCTAATTGATAAGTAATCACTGCCAAGGTATCGAAGTTAAATGGCCTTAACACCAAGGTGGCTGGCAATTCTTTCATAACATCCACAAATACCAATAAGCCTGCAGTTAACAAACTGCGGCGTAATAACGGCAAATGTATTTTGGTGAGTAACTCCCACTTGCCAGAACCCAAACTCATGGCACTGGCATCCATACTCGGTGTGATTTTGCTTAAGCCCGCCTCAACAGTTTGCAAACCAGATGATAAGAAACGGGTGAGATAAGCGTAAACCAAAATGAATACCGAACCAGACAGCAACCAAGCTAAATCTAATTGCGCCAACAAAATTAATACACCTACCGCTAATACAGCACCAGGAACGGCATAACCCAAACTCACCATTCGATTTGCTAACAACTGCAAACCACCTTTGGCCATGCGAGCGCTATAGGCCAACCAAACCGCAATAATGACGGCGCAAATAGCTGTGACTGTTGAAAGCGTCAAGGTATTGGTTAGCCAAGTCCAGTAACGATCATTCAAGGCCTCACCACTTGTGAGAGCCAAATAAGCCATGATGATGACAGGCAAGATAAAACCAAAAATCATCGGCAAAGCACATGAGAGACTTGCCCAAAAAGCTTTCTTACCCTGTAGTCGCCAAGGCTTAATTTGCCTAAAGCGCTGACCATTAGCCGCAAATCGCATTTGACGACGACTGGCATGCTCCAACATCAAGAGTAAAAAAATCACACCCAATAAAGCAGCTGATAGTTGCACCGCGGCTATCCGATCCCCCATACCCAACCAAGCACGATAAATACCTGTTGTCATGGTTTGCACACCAAAGTAAGACATCGCGCCGTAATCCGCCACCGCTTCCATCAAAGCCAAAGCGACACCCGCCATGGTTGCAGGTCTAGCCATCGGCAAAGCCACTTGCCAAAATGCACTCCATGGGCTGGCACCCAAAGTTCTTGCAGCATCAATTAATCGTGGACTGCGCTCCAAGAAAGCAGTGCGACACAACAAATAAACATAAGGATACAAAGCTAGACTTAGAACACAAACAGCACCCCAAACCGATCTAGGCTCTGGGAACCACTCCAACTTTGAAACCCCCAAAAGATCTCTTAAAAAGCTCTGTATAGGTCCTGAAAACTGGAAAAAATCAGTGTAGGCATAGGCCATGACATAAGTTGGCATTGCCAAAGGCAAAATCAAAGCCCATTCGTAGATACGCTTACCTGGAAAGTCACAGGTAGCCACTAACCAAGCGGTGATAATACCCATGCTAGCCACACCCCAAGCCACCCCAATAGCCATCAATAAAGTCGTCCATGCATAACCCGGAAGCACCGTAGTTATTAGGTGAGTCAACACATCCCCGCTGGTTGCCTGGGGGTTTAAAAGAGCCGCAAAAATCCCTAATATTGGCAAAGCCAATATTAATGACAGGAGTATGGGTGTTAAACGTAGTCGCAAGATGAGACAATTATAAGAATGATTATCGATACGCCACCAATTCATTTAAATTTAAAGGATATTCATGTGGGCTATCCTGGTGAAAAATCAGGTAGCTGGAATGAAGTCGTCCAAGGTCTGACCATGCAATTAAGGCATGGTCGCATTGGTTGTTTGTTAGGCCCATCTGGTTGCGGCAAATCAACTGTGTTGCGCGCCATTTGTGGTTTTGAACCAATCCAAGCGGGCGAAATCACTTTAGATAAACAAGTCGTTAGTTCATCTGAAACAACGCTGGCTCCAGAAAAAAGACGTATAGGCGTGGTGTTTCAGGATTACGCACTCTTTCCTCACTTAACTAATGCTCAAAACGTGGCATTTGGTTTAAGGGATTTACCCAAAAAAGAGGCTTTACTAAAAGCTGAAGAATGGTTGGAGCGTGTCGGCCTTAAGAATGTAGGCTCTCGTTACCCCCATGAATTATCTGGCGGTCAACAACAACGCGTGGCACTGGCGCGCGCCATGGCTCCAGAACCAGAGTTATTACTATTAGATGAACCCTTCTCTAATTTGGACGTAGATTTGCGTGAGCGCTTGGCTGGCGAAATCAGAGATA
>ERZ650311.443-NODE-443-length-26562-cov-13.563172_pt1 | contig 26562 bp, 33 predicted proteins | sample MGYA00376247_ERZ650311 | MGnify/ENA primary metagenome ERZ650311 (study PRJEB26733, sample SAMN07839324) | wastewater metagenome | biome: small river; feature: stream; material: water | place: USA: North Carolina | collected 2016-07-28 ...
GAGAGAGCCACGCCGACCTTTTGGACGACGTTGCCGCTACCGGATGGCGGTGTGCTGGTGATAGTCCCAGCGGTCGTTGCCAGATAGTACGTCGCGCCGATAGTCAGCCCCGATAGCCCCGATATAGTCCCTTCAAAGTTGACGGTTCCCGATGCTCCGTTGCTGATTGCCGATGGAGCAAAGCCGACCGCGTTCTTGCCCGTGGCCGTAGCGTCCGCCTTGCGGACCTTTGCCCCCGTGCTATCATGGACGTTTACGATGTCTCCAGCACTGATCGCCTCGCTTGCGGTCATGCTCTTGGAGTCGGAGCCTACGCCTGACGGCATCATGGTGCTATCAATTTTGCCGCTTGCGTCAAGGGCTACGATCTTGCCTGCGTCGCCCGCGCCTGCGGACGCTGCCTTTGCTTCGACCTCGGTGAGTACACCGCTCACCAGCTGAATAGGCTTGTCTGCCATTTCGTCACCTTACGATTGTTTGATGGATGTCTATGAAGATTGTCGTCGCGCTCATCGGGAACCCAACACGCGCCACAAAGCCGATTGTTGGTGGGGTCTGGGTGAGTAGTCCCGTGGTGCTTAGGAAGATCGGTAGGTCAAGCGTCCACGCCCACCCCCCCTCGGTGATCTCACCGCGTGTGCGGATCGTGACTACCGCACCTGAAGATGCTGCGCCCGTCGTGATCCCCAGCACCTTGTGAGCATGTGCGGGTGTGGAGCAGTCGGCATAGATAGCTTGGCCGCTGCTGTTCAGGACTACGGCTCTATGGCCTCCCAGAGCCTCGCCAGCCGTCTTTTGGATGTCGGTGCTACCATCACCACCACTCGCCCCTTGGCTACCCGCTACGGTCAAGACAACCGTGTCATCGGATGCTATCGCGATAGCGGTCTCGACTGGTGCGCCCTTCAGGACTATGGTCTCTGCCATGATAGCCTCTTTATGGGGTGTCGGTGTAGGATAAACTGCTCACCATCGTAACGCGCCCGTAAGCGAGCTTACGATACTTACTCGTCGTGTCCAGCCACTGCACCTCGTAGTAGCACTCTGATGGATAGCTGGCTGTGTTGCTGGTTGCAGCTGCGGTGAACGTGTACGTCAGGACGTTGTTGCTCCCTCCACCAATGGTGAACGCTCCGTTGACTGTGTTATCCGCAGACCCTTCCGCTGATGCTACAAGGATCCGCACGGTGTAGCCCGTCAGGTTGATCGCGGCGCCTGCGTCATCGGTCACAGTGAGAGATAGCACAGAGTCAACGCCCCGATGGATGCAGAGGTCAACTTCTGCTGGCTTGTTCAGCTCGACGCTTATCATGGTCGCTTCTCCTTTCGTAGCTCTCGGATGTCATCCCGCACTTCCTTGACTATATCGCCGATCTCGTCCATACGGGATTCCAACGATCTTATCCGTGCGTCGAACGTCTCCTTGCTCTGCTCGGCAGCGTCCTTCACCATAACCTTCACCTCGTCTCTCTCCGGACGCGCTGCGTTGGCTATGGCTGCGCTGTAGATGATGCCTGCGATGGTAACGAGGATTGGTAGCCAAGCTACCCAAACTCGTGTCAGCTCTATCCTTGTCGTGCCGCCTTGTTCTGTAGTCTTTACCTGTGCCGTCATAGCTATGCCTCCCATTAGTCTTGGTAGTACCCGAAGAGATCAACGGTTGCTGTGTAGCTCCCGACCGCAGCAGATGTGACTTTGATGTACACGTCACTCGTTGCTGCCGGAACGACCGTGCCGAAAGATACGGCATAAACCTCGTTGGCTGTATCGAGTCCAGTCAACGTAACAGCTGATTGGATGCTATCGTAATCCGTGGCGTTCGTCCCGATGCTGATCGTCGGAGCCATCACAAAGCCTGCAACTGTCACCAGTCGCACATGTGCAGATGTCGGGATGAAGACCCGCGATGACTCCACCGCAGCCAACAGCGTTGCGCCTGTCGCTGTGCAGTCTATCGTAGCTGTCCCAAACCTCTCAATGCACGTATTTTGTCCAGTCGTTGTCATAGCTTACCAGGTGAACCAGTCAGTCCCGTTCGTCGTCACTTCGACGCGGAACTTGTTGGTGTTGAACGTCTTGTTGCCTGCTACGTTATCAATCTTTTCCGAGCCGCTCCGTGCAAGAACCATGTTGCGTACCGAGGCGTTGTTTCCAACATCAATCAGGATAAAGTGCTGCCCTGCTTTGCTTGTTGGTGACGGGAGTGTGATGGTCACGTTGCCCGATGCCGCAGAACTATCGTAGAAGATGATGTGGTCGGATTCCGTGAGCGTGTAGGCTGATGATTTTGTGGCGGTGTTGTACCGTTGCCCCCCCGACGATATGATGACCTTACCGTCCTTCAACTCAAAGAACGTTGTGCCATTGTCTTGCGCTTTGAACGCTGAACCAGTGCCAGCGGCGTTCGCAAGGATGACCACGCCCGTTCCATCGCCCTTGACGCTTATCACGTCCTTGTTGCTCGAAGAGTTGTCTTCAAGGATGTTGACCAGTGGGGAATCTGGGCTGCTGTTGTCCCGCGATAGGTTGATCCCGCTACCCTTGCCGTCCACACGGATAGACACTGCGTCTTGCGAGCAGAACGCGTTGTCTTCGATGACCCGTAGCAGCGGTGCGCTTGCTTGGTAGTTGCGATAGAGATCGGCCACCACTTGGTCGGTTGCGCTTGCGTACAAAGCAATGCCGCTACCAGTCACTGCGATACGCACACCTTCTCCCGTGCCACTATGCGTGACGTTGATGGCGCGGCCACTACCGCTCTTCGTGACCTGCACACCATAGCCACCGCCTGTGTGAGATACCGCTACACTATGACCGCCGCCGCTCATTGAGATGTCAACCCCGTTCCCCGTCCACGTGTTCTCTACGGTGACGGCGGGGGAGCCTGTCGTACTCTTGACGTGCAGCTTCCCGCTCATCGTCGTCACACCGATACCAACATCCCCGCCGGATTCGTACACCCCCGAGACGGTGAGCGTATCGGTGTCCGACCACTTGGATAGATAGCTTGCTGTGCCAGACCCGTTCAGCCCTTCACCCTCGAGGAGAAGCCGCTTCCATGTAAACGTATCTGTACCGACCACGCCCGCCGCGTTGGTGAACGTCCAGATACTCCCACCATACGTCGTACCCTTGTCCACCTTCACGACGCGCCACGTCTGCGGATCGCTGTTGAGACGCGACCATGCACCTGATGAGGGGATGAGATACGGCACGTTCTCCTTTGCATCGGATTGCCCCACAACCAGCACTATATCCCCTGCTACAAGCGATTGGCCATCTATCGCACTGGTGGCAGTGTTCAGTACAACGTTGGATGTAGCAACGGCCTTGACCACAAGCACTTCATCAGCAATCGCTGACGAACCGCTATAGCTCCCACCGCTTCCTGATGCACTGGTTGACCCCGTTCCCCCGCTACTCTCCTCTACCCCCGTCACCTCAATCGGCAGGTCTTGCAGGGATGCGCAGTCTGGCTTCTCCACGAAGGTCGCCTTGACCACACCACGCTCGAAGTTGATGGTAAGCTCTTCTGCTCGGAACGCAACGATGCTGCCGTTGAGACTGGTAGTGTACTCAAGGTTCGGGCGGATGTCTCGCAACGCCGTGATCCCTACAGATAGATCGATCTTGAACTCGCGCTCAAACATCGAGCGATCCCCAAGCAGCTCCCTTGCGTAGAACTCAGCTGGCCCCACCAACGTGTTCTCTCTGGTGATGCTGGTTGACGACGCGCCACCATCGCGGCATGACCGCAAGGCATAGCATCCCGCCCACGACGCACCGCCAGGAAGCCGCGCGTTCCAGTCATCAGCGTAGCCGAGGTTTGTAGTCCCTGACCGATAGCGATAGAGATACGCACCGTACACCCACACATCGGGGTTCAGTCCGTTATCCGCTCCGCCATCTTCGAGCTTCTTTTGGTTGAGGACGTTCGTATTCCCCCACTCCCCGTTCACCACGAAAAAGTTCACGAACCAAGGGTTGCCCGCCCTCGGTCCATGTGGTCGTGTTCGGAACGGAAGCTCGATCTTAACGCCATCACCCTTACGGAAACCGGGACACTTGATTGACCCCTTGAGAGCGCGGTTGCTCACCTCCACGTACTGCTTACCGATACGCTTCGCCGACTCTTGACTACTCCCGCCTATGACTGGCCACGCGGGGAACGTCCCGGGGGACTCGCGACGGTTCCGCATCTTCAGGATCATGCGCCCCGTCGTCTGGTGATAGTCGAACTGCACGTATGCGCCGATCTGCCATGCTATATCTCTCAGCACCTCGCCAAGCCCTGCATCGCGTTGCCACCGTATCGGGTTGTCCCACTCGTCCGAATCGCGACCATCCAGCGGCGTTACGCCGAACGCGACGTTGTAGTTGATGGTGATGTCGGTAGGCGTGAGAACAGCTTCTTCGTACGAATCAGTCGTGTTGTTGTAGGTCTGCTCTGTAAAGTCGAACGCAGGCACAAAGTCCGATGCTGACCACTGCATGTCGCACACCGCAGCAACACGCTTGCAGACGTTCGCGAGAGTGATGCGTTGAAGGCCATAGTGATCGCCACTCCCGTCAATCGTGTAGGGGACGGCATCATAGATGCCTGTTCCAGCAAGCGACGTGTCGTGTCCAATCTCGACAAGAGTTTTTTTAATATCTGCCGAAGTAGTGAGTGCTGGCGATACAAACAGTACAGGGCCGCCCCAGTTTGTGACCAACCCGTTGTAGTACCGAGCGGCCTCGGCAGTCTCACCGTCAGCGTTCAGGTTGCTACCGATGAAGTCTTGCACTGTCTTCTCTCGCAGTGCTTGCGCGGGATTGATCTTGAGTGTGTAGCGACCAAGTTGCTGCTCATCGCTTGAGCTTGGAACCCGTATCTGCGACCACTCTTTTTGAATGGATGTTGGATCGATGTTACCAGAGAAAAATATCTCCGTAGCCCCACCTCTCTCAAGACCGACCCATGCCGTGTACGATGCGCTTTCATCGCTGAAAAAATGCTGCAAAAGCGTTGTCCCGTTTGCCCCGTAGTCGTAGCTCGTTTCAGCAGGTGTCGCCGTCGTCACACCTAAGACCTTGAGCCGGTCTTGCACCACTACATCAAGGCTATCAATGACCATCTGCCCCTCCTCATCTTGGAGCCTCCGCTTCCACTCACCTACACTCACCACGCCTCTCCGATCCCGTATCTCTAAGTACCCGTTACTGGAGTAGGTGGATAAGTCCCAGTAGGGGTGGTTACGGTTGATGCGCACCAGTAACGCCCCCAACGGGGTCGGTATCTTGGCGAACCGAATCTGTGTGATCGTTAGTGCTGGCATAGCTATAGCCTCTCGCGACGCATACGTTCTCTTTCCTGCTCCATCGACAGGATGTTCCCACGCTGATCCATGATGATCGGACTTGGCCGACGGCGGAACTCTTGGCGCAACTCTCTCACCGCTGCCGAGACATCTGCCATCGTCTCATCGCTCCCACTGCGGCTTGTAGGTACTGGCAGTGATGGCATGATCGCTTGCGTGAGCTGCGGGGCTTTGTCACGCCCTATCTCACCGCTCTCCCCAACGAAGTATCGGCTGAGTAGCGGGCTGTTTGCACCCCTCATCTCTTGGCTGCCAGGCTCGATCAGCCCAAGCAGAAACTGCTGCATCCCTGGCTGCCGCACCACACTTGCAGGCATCACTACCTCCCCTCTATGGACTACGCCTGCGACCTCGTTGCTCCGCCCATCACCAGTGTATCCGCCTTGCTCAAAGCCGAACAGCTTCTTCGCCCCTTCAAACATTCCGTACAGTGCTGCAATCTCCCCGGGGATTAGCAACAAGTTCCACCAACCCATCGAGGCTTGCCATGCGATCAAAGACCCAACAGCCGACACCATGTAGCTGCCTGCGGCTGCGAGGTTCTCACCGACAATGATCGCGATCTTGTCAGCGTACTCTTTCCCAATGTCTGCCAAGTACTCCTTGACCGAACCCGCGATAACGTTCAACGCTTGAAAAAGCACGGTGCTTTGGTTCTTGAACGACTTCCGCCATACATCATCAAGAGCCGCAAGTCCTGTTGTAATCGAACTGGTGAGCAACCCAAACGCGGTGCGATACGCAAGGTTGTTCTTGCGAAAATCTTCCATCCGCTTCTCCTCTTCTGCCTCAGTCTTCTTGATCGCATCACGGCGCAACTTCCCTTCTGCCTGCTTCGTCTTCGTTAGGTCTTTCTCCGATGTGGCGATCTCCCTGTTGACCTCCGAAACATCCACACCGTGCTTGGCCACCAACGCCGCAGCCTCACTGGTGAACGCAGCCAACGCAGCCGTCTTCTTCTCGTTGAAATCAGCCTCTGTGATCTGCTCGGTTTCCAGCTGTTCAGTGAGGGCTTCTATCGCGTCGTCACGCTTCCCCCGCAGCACTGCGAACGCATCTGCAAGGTTCGCCTTGCCAAGCTCAATCGAAAGCTTCAGAGCCTTGCGCTGTTCGGTTAACGTGTCCTGATTGTACTTCTTGCCAAGCTCAATAAGGCTGTTGTTGTGAGCCTGCTCGGCACGCACCTTCTCTGCCTTCGCGTGATCCTCGTTGATCTTCCCCTCGAGGAAGCTCTGTTCGATGATCTCAAGCCTCTCAGTGGTCTGCCGTTCGAGTCGCGACTTTTCTTCGTTGTACTGTGCATCGCGCAAGTCAAGCAAGAGCAACTCCCCATCGCGGGTGATCCCGACAACGTCCTGGTTGTACCTCTTGGCAAGCTCGATCTTTTTGTTGTTGAGAGCGATCTTTGCTTCTGCGTCTTTGACTGCGAGTTGCTCTTCTGTCAGCAGGTTGTTGCGACGCTGTAGCGATAGCTCGTGCAACGTCGCGTTGTACTCCCCTTCCTTTGCCAGCACTTCAGCATCAAACGCGTCCTTCGCCTTCTCGCTTGCGCTTTGACCACCGCCCCCGCCACGCCCGCCACGCCCGCCACGCCCGCTCCCGATGAGATGCTCATCGCTCCCTACTTCGACCTCGCCAGCCGTTCCCACTTCTATATTCGGGGGCTTCGGTTGCGACATCGCAGCCACCACCCCAGCTGCACCGCTCGGCGCAGTGGTACTTGCTGCTGGTGCAGGTGCTTCGTCGTCAACAGCACCTGTCCAGCCAGCTACTTTCTGAATCCATCCCCATGCCTCCTTTGCCTTATCTACTACCCAACCGATAGCCGCCGATACTCCCTCCATTGCTGCACGCACAGGCGCGATAGATTTGAGCCAATCATAAAAGCCAGTGGCCAGATTCTTGATCCAGTTCCACGCGCTACTCACCCAACCGATCAACGTGCTGATCGCGCTACTCACCGCATCCACAACGCTGCGAGCAACGCCCAGCGATGCCTTAAATATCCCAGTCTGACTGATCCACTTGCCGATGGCATAGACAACTTTGTACACGCCGACCGAGAAGTTCACGATCCACTTCACTCCGTCAACGATCCAACCGATCACGTACTTCAAGCCTGTTGCCAGATACCCGATACCTTGAACGATTAGATCAAGGGCAGGCTTGAGTGCGTCGAAGATGGTGATCGCAAGGTCTTTGACTTGTGCCATGAATCGGTTGAAGCCCTCCTTCATCGTCTCCATCTTCACGGCGGCCATCTCTTGCGCTGTCGCCGTCCCTGTGATCTTCTCGGTGAAGTTATCTACCTGCTTCGCTGAGTTCATCAGGACTGTCGCAGCGTTGGCGTTCTCCATGCCAAATATCTTCTGCAACGCTGCTGCGCGATCCACTGGGTTGTGGAGCTTCGTGAACCCCTGCTGCAAGGTCTCCATCGCCTTCGTCATGCCAACCTTCTTCGGGTTGATCTGATCGTAGGTGAGACCCATCGCCTGTAGAGCCTTTGTACCTTCCTTGCTCCCTGCTGACATCTTCAGGATGACGTTACGGAACGCCGTCCCTGCCTCGGCTCCCTTGATCCCAGCAGGTGCGAGCTGCTCCAACCATGATGCCGTCTGCTCTATCGAGATACCAGCGTTGTTCGCGGTTGCTCCAACAACCTTCATGGATGCGGCAAGGTCTTGTATCTCAGCACTCCCTTCCTTCGATGCTGCGGCCTGGACGTTGGCGATGCGGTTCATCACTTGCAGCTGTGTAGCCGCGTCCGCCGTCGCATATCCGTACTGCGACATAGTGACGGTGAGTGCATCGGCAGCCGCTTGGCCATCTATACTACCAGCCTTTGCAAAGGTGAGGACGGTGTCAGTCATCCCCTTCAGCACTTCTCGGTTCTGAGCCACGCCCGGCCCCAGTGCGGAGATGACCAGCTTCATGCTCTCCACACCCTCCTTGCCATCAATCCCGAACTTCAGTCCCAGCTCTCGAGCGTCGTTTCCGGCTTCTTCCAGCTTCTTCCCTGTCAACCCCGTGATCGCTGACAAGTCCGCCATCGAGGTCTCAAAGTCTGCGAAGATCGCGATACCCTCTTTGGCCAGCCCAACAGCGATGCCGATGCCAGCCGATGCCACTGCGGCCTTGCCACTGACACCGCCGATAACGCCACCCAAGTTGCCACCCATCTGATCCCCAACGATCTGCCGACCCGTTCCAAGCAGACCCACCTTCCCACCTGCTCCGCCTCTGCTTACCGCGTCCTTGTCGAGGGCTGCCTGCTTCAAGAGCTTGGTCTCATCCAGCAACGCCTTGTTCTGCGCCTGTAACCGCTTCTTTACCTCCACGTTCTCGGTCGCAGTGATCGCAGTCTGGATAGCCGCCCGCTTGTCTTGCAGTGCCTTGATGTCTGCAAGAATCGCGTTGGTGGCGGCTTCCTCGGCCTTGGCGAGGTTCTTAGCACTCGCAGCACCCTTCATATAGGCAGCCGCTGAGTACTTCGCCTTAACGTCTGCAAGCCGCTTCTCTTGTGCTGCGATTGCTTCAGCGGCAAGCTGTGCCACCCGCGCTGTATCTTTATAGCTCTTCTGGCTCTCCTGTGATGACTGACGGGCCGATCTGCTTACCGCTTGCCCTGTCTGCTGCGCAGCCTCACGGATACGCTGGAACCCCTGTAGTACGCCCTTGTCGTTGACTGATATATCCGAAAACAGCGTCCCCATCGCACGCTTGACTTGGTCAAGTTGCGCTCGGAACGCTGCTTGGTTGACGGCGAACTGAATCCCGACACGAACGTTTGATGCCATTGTACGGTAGGGCTATCGGGGTTGGTAAGGCTCTCTAAGCGTCATCGGATCTTCATCCGTTCTTCAAGCTCTCGGTATCGGTCATATGCCTTGCGCTCTGCACCTCGCAAGCACACGAAGAGCGCAAGCACATCATACGGGACATCCAGGCTTTTTGCGAACTCGGTCAGCGTCGCACCCTCTTGGCGGCTGGGTGTAATCGCCAGCAACAGGTCGAGATAACCGCGAAACTCGGGTGGGATGAACAGGCTATACTCCACCCCGTCACCATCTTCGCTACTCTCTACTTCAGTCGCTTCCGGGTCGAGGAGGCTTTTGTCCGTCTCGTCACCGGAGTACTCTCGGAACGATCTGCTGATTGCTGCTGCGCGAGAGTACTGAGCATCTCGCTCCCTGTGAAAAAAGAGTTGATAGCTGTCACCTCCTCTGGGGATGCTATCTCCAGACCGTCTGCCACACTCGGAGAGCCATCACATGGAGTGAGTAGCGCACTGCAACTCGTCTCCAGATCAATCATCGTACTACGCCCCATCTCTTCCATCTCAGCCATCCATTGCGCAAGTCGAGTAATAGTCGCTGGTGATCCCTTGACGCTTGGGTTGTAGTCAGGGTTCGGCACGGCAGTGCCGTGACGCTCCCCTGGGTTGTGCTTGCGAAAGAGCTTGATAAGCTCCTCTTGGATGCGTGCAAAGACTCCCACGCCGACCCTCTCGGGTGCGGTGTAGGGATAACCACCGAGAGTAAAGACTCGGCGGAAAGGAGGTACGGTTGTGTCCATGTAACGGTGTCTCGTTTGGCTTAAAAATGAGGGGCCAGTACAGGTAACGGCCCCTCCTGTGTTCTATCATGCGTACCCGATCAGTGCTGCGGTCAAGGCGTTTGCAGCCCACGTCAGCGAATCAGGTGATGCGTCGTCAATGTTGTAGGGAATGTTCCCACGGAGCGAGAGCTTCTGAAACGTCTTGTCGTCACCAAAGGTTGGCGTTGCCGACAGCGATAAAGCCCCCGTGGAGAAGGTGAACGTCTCGTCGCATCGCGTTGTGATGACGATGGTCTTGTCTTCACGTGATGCCTCTAACGCTGCTTGCAGCTCTGTTGCGAACGTCTGCAACGCCGTCACCTCAATCTCCACATCCATGAAGCAGGTGAGTGGACGGTTCTGATGGTCGCGATCACGTGAAGTGAACTTCAGCGTCATCTTCGGCTCCTTGAAGATGCCGATGCCGTAGGAAGTCCCTCCGACCGTGATCTTGTGGATACCGCTGCGCTTGTAGCCCGCACGGTCATACGTCATGGCAGTGAGGCCAAGCGAGGTTCCGCTTGCTCCGCCCGTGTGCGCTGCCGTGCTGTTGGTCAGTATCCACTCATACTCCGTATCCGCTAAAAGTCCTTCCCATGTGGCTTTGAGGTTGCGGTCTTTGTCGTCAATGGAAAGCACCATCTCCATCCCGACAAGTGACGATCCTGTTGGCGTGGTGAACGTTGCTGAAGCCTCGGTGTTGTCAACAACGTTGACGTACATCCCGTTCTGCAATCGGAACCGAAGCTGGTGATGGACGCGGCTCAGCGAGTAGAAGTTTTTGAGGTAGGCCATGCTGGTTTGATACAGCTCAGCCTCGAGCTTGAAGTCCACTCCATCAAGTATGTCGCGCCCTGCCATGTCCTGCACAACTCGAGGGGTGAAGGACACAACCGCGTTCTTGCGTAGCCCAAGTTTTCCGGCTTCTGTTGGGGCGTTGAACGGGAAGCCCTTGTTCGCGTAGTAGATCGGGTTCTCTCTCGGCACGGTATAGTGCTGCGGATTGTTCCCTCCAAAGTTCGTTGGCATAGAATAATCTCCTTTCGATGTTGGGTTGCTATGCTGGGTTACTCAATATCCTTGTTCTGACTGTAGACTCTAACGCCGATCCTGACCACGTACCACGGCGGGAGTATCTGGTCGTAGCCCGTCACTTTCCGCAGTGCTTGGGTCTGCACCACCTCCACCACTTGCGAGGGGAAGTTCCAGGTCTGACACCCACCGTCATCCCACTGCGTATCATCACGTATCGCTCCTGGCATGAGGCCATCCTGCCCCGTTGCTCCACTGATCGGCTCTTGGAGCTTTGATAGTATCGTCCGCACAAAGTTCTCGATCTGTTCCTCACAGGTTCCGTCTTCATTGAAGTCGTAGAAGTACAGTAGCAGATCAACGTCTTGGAAGATGTCAGTCACCACAAACTGCTCGTTCTCTGCGATACGCTCGGAGCGGTCGCGCCACACGCGGCACATCGGAACCTCGGTGCGCTGCGGTGAGCCTTGAGGAATCGCGAGTCCTGCACGCACGGAGCGAAACAGCCTGTTGCCGTCCCTATCTTCAGCAAGGGTGAGCTGTGCCATCAACGCCCGCACCGCAACGTTCAGCGGAGAATCGGGAAGCGATAGGCTCGCGAAGTCTGCGTAGTTCGGCACTACTCATCACCCTCCCTATCCCCACCTAACGCAACGGCAAGAGACTCCTCCATCTGCTCAGTAGATAGGCTCGCAGGGATAGCGGGCTGGTCTGGTGCTAACCGCCACAAGCTCACGTTCTGGTTCAGCCATCGAACCAGTACCAACCCTGCGCGGCGCATCGCTCTCGTTATCCCTTGTACAGTGTAGATCGTCACGTGACCGATGCCAGTATCTACATACTCCCAGTCCATCAGATCGCTTACGCTCTGATCGTCTCGGTAGGATGATTCTACCATCAAGACGCTACGCTCACTCATCAACGCAGCGATAGCCGTCAGAGAGTTATCCGGTCGCGAGAGATGTTCAACAACCTCGACCATCAAAACCCCGTCAAACACCCCCGTCGGTAGTGTCGCAAACACAGGGTTGTTGGGGTCATATCCTTCGGCCTCTATCCCTTGCTCGCGGGCATAACCCACAAACTGACCGCTGCCACATCCGTAGTCGAGTAGTCGTAGGGACGCATCGCCTCGCAGTGCCTCGGTGAAGCGCAGTAGCCTTGTGCTGTTCGCGCCTGGAACGTTGCGTTCTTCTGCGCCGCTCCCGCCTGCAACCTGTGGTGGCGTGGCGTCGGTGAAGATGCTGTAGCACTCCTCACACTCATGCCATGTCGCGCCGCCTTTGACTAACGCCTTCGAGATATGCGCACTGTCGCACGCCGGACACCGTAGCTGTATCTGCTTCTTTGCCATGACTATGCTGAACGGTCTAGCGCCCTTGTTATCTGGTGTTCGATTGCCTCGACGGTATCCCCACCAACACCCATGAATCCATATCGTTCATGTAACCCCTCGGCTTGTAGTTGATGCTCGCTTCCCACCGTCACCGTATCCCCAACCCGCTCCAGTGATCGCATCATGGCATCGGTGAAATGGAGATCAACGTGGTTGGTTTGTAGTCCTGCCTTCTCACGCTTCTGCTTGTGTCGACTGATGTATCCGCCGAAGTAACTCCCATCGGGGCCAACGCCCTTTCGAGACTTGCCATCTATCGCACTGATGGTCTCCGATGCTGCGATGTCCAGAGCCTCGCGATCGGTAAACGCGGAGATGCGCCGCAACACGACCTCGAGTTCCTGCGTGTCTGCGTGTGCCGTGATTAGGCTATCCACGACGTTACCCTCCGCAAGCGTGTGCGCTCATACTCGCTCACCGTACCGTTGCCGCTAATATCTATCTGCAACCGCGTCACATCCTCTTGGAACCACTCATCGTAGTAACACTTCCATCGCTTCGCCAGTGATCCAACCATCTCCATGTTGCGGTCAAACGCTGCGTTGTCTCGCATCGCTCCATCTTCCAGACAGAGCCATATCGTAGCCGCTACCGATGCACGCTTCAGCACGCTGGCGTTGGTGATCTTGTCCACCAAGTCCTCTGCTACAAACGCCGTCCATGCTGGCGATGCCGTTGTGCCGCTATTGACGTAGAGCTGCCCGTTGTGGTAATCCACCAAGTACGCACCGTTTGGAGCTGCCCCCGCGAACGTCCCACTTACCCCGTCGGTTGGTGTGCCGCTGTTGTAGTAGGTGCGGGGCGGCATCCCCTGTTGGGAGAGGGTGTCAAAAAAGAATGGTACAGCAATCACCGATGCTGAAGACTGAACCGTACCCGCCCCCGATTGCTCGCTGAATCGCGCTGCTCGTATCCGGTCGTCATCCTGCTTGCTGGTGGCTTGCTCTATCCATCGCCCCACGGTATCGGCATAGACCTTCGTGAACAACTCTTGCAGCCGAGGCTTGATGAAGTCGCTTTTCACCAACGCGATCTTCCGCTCGATGAACAGCTTCTCCCCCCCTGCTTTAATCAGAGGGATACCCCAATCAGTGACGTACTTCTCAACGTCCGACAGGGTGCAGAGTGTCGTATCGTTCCACGTTGGCATCGCCTATCAACTCACTTGTTCTTCGATGTTTTTACGGCCTTCGTTGCAGGTGGCGCAGCAATAGCTTTGCCTTCGGCTCCCACCCCATCAGATTCTTCATAGACACCGCACGCAACCGCTTTCTCCAGTGATATGCGTTGCCCCTTGCTAAAGAGCAACATATGCACATCGGGGTGTGCCTCTGGGACAATCACCCCTTGTGCGGTCACGTAGATATGCTCTTTGACTGTGTACCAATCTTGTGTCATCGCAGACTCCTTCGTGATGGTTATCGGCATCGCTCTACACGTAGTAGTCCACGATCACAGCGTTGCCGTTCAGAGTGCTATTGAGCGTCACGGTGTTACTCGCGATCACGCTGCTACTAACGGCAACCGTTGGGTCTGTTCCCTCCTTTGTCCCGTTCAGGTATGCAGTAAGGATCGTGTTACGGCTTAGCCGTCGTGACAGCCCGAGCTTCGCGCCAGTCCCGATAGCTACGGTATCCCCCGACCCGTTGGTCTTTGCGGGGAAGTTGATGCTGGTCACGGTCTTGAACGCCTTGCTCCCAACGACCGTAGCTGTCCCGTTTAGTGCGATGGTTTCGGTGAGCGTTACGCCCTCGTAGTCTGTCCCAGTGATGACAACGTTTCCGGCGATCCCGCCGGCGTTGCCAGTGATGGTGAGGTTGCGCGGCACATCAGGGTTGGTGATGCTGGTGGTCACGTCTGCGGCTGTGGCTCCGAGCGTGTATGCAGCACGAACGGCTGCGGTAGCACCCACTGCTGGTGATCCAACGGCCTCTGAAAAAAGGCTGGCATGGGCCCCAGCGATTGGGCTTGAGTTCTCAATGATATTCCCAGGTGTCATAGCTCTTATCGGTTAGGGTTTGTAGTAGTGGCTGGGGTGTGGCCACCCCAGCCGTTACGTCATTGCTCACAGCCCTGTGATCTTGCAGAACGCAGCGGGGCGACGGATCACCAACGCAACCCGTGTCACAGCGCGAACAGCTTTCTGGCCTTTGGTGAAGTCATCGTTGATCCAACCCACCTCCACCTTCACGCCTTGCCGATACGCAAATCGCGAGTACAGAGCGAAGTCACCTACCAACGCAGTGCCTGCGCCGATCGCGCTGGTCTGGACTACGTTCACGCCCCAGATGGTGCGGTTGACGTTCGGAGATGCAGGGTCGCCGTAGATAAACCGACCCTCGGCATCTTTCACGATGATGATGTTCTGCCAGTCTGTCGGGTTGAGAACGATCGCCGATGCTTCAGCCGAACCCGATGCCGAGCTGCCGCCAGTGCTGACTTTCGTGAACGCCTTCATAATCGCAGTGAACACATCGTCCGCCCCTTTGGCCTGTGTGAGGACCCCAGACTTGTTCAGGATACCAACCAGGTTCGGCGTGTTGCCGTCCCCATTGAGTGCCTGATACTCGACGTTCAGTCGCACCATGAGGTCGAGGTTATTGTTGAGCAGGGCAGCTACTTCGCCAACATCTTCCAGCTGGCGGTCGGTGACTGGTATCCACGTCCCAACGTCTTCGATCGGCACGGTTCGCTCTGTGTAGGCCAACGCCGATTCAGCAAGAGCAGCGCCTTCGGCACGGCTTGCGGCGGCGTTGGTGAACGTCGTCTCTTCGATGTATTTGATGGCGTTCTGATCGGTCGTGCTGCCGGGGATGATGTCGGTCAGTACGATACGACGATTGGCATACGGGACAACATCGCCGGTACGCTGCGAAAACGGCGGGAACCCTGCCGATGTAGTCATCAACGTCTTGGTGTCATACCCGTCAACATCAACGGACTGTCCTACGCCAAACCGCTTCAGCCCTTTCGCTTGCATGGTCTCCGCGAACGCATCCCCAAGCAGTTTCACCTGTGATGGCTGCGCCTCTCTGAGTGGCGTTGCGAGGCGACTCACTTCTTGGGTCATGCTGCTGTGATACGCGCTCAGAGCGTCGTAGTTGCTGGCTGCCTTGCGTGCGCCGTCGTACTGCGTGCGCAGGTCGCTAAGCTCCAACTCAAAGGCTTTGATCTTGTCGGTGTCGATACTGGCCTTGAAGATCGGCAGCCCGTTCTCGTCTTTCGTTCCCGTGTCGTGATCCTTGTAGTAGGCAAGGGTCTCTTCGGTCTTTACTGCGAGCTTCTTGCCAAGCTCTGCAACGTTCAGGGTGGTCTCAGACATCTCTCTACACTCCTCGTTGTTGGTCTTTTTGTGGTTATCTATCTTGGCTCTGTAGGGTCATGCTGTTGAGCATCTTGTTGTACCCTTGCCGTGCTTTTATCTGTACGTCGTCGGTAGCATACTCCTTCGGATCGCTCTCAACCTCTTTGCTCTCAACCTCTTTGCTCTCAACCTCTTTGCTCTCCTCTTCATCCCCCAGCATCGCTGTCAACCTGGCCACTATCTCTTGCGCGTTAGCGATGGCAGTCTTGATCGTGCTCTTGTTGCTGGCACTGAACGTGGCCCCGGCTTTGATCTCGACATCCGCTCCCCGTGCCACTGTATCCCCCAAGTCCTTCGCGCTCACCAACTGCGTAGCGGGGTTGCAGCCGATGAGTACTGGCGACCACTCGTAGAGCTTCATCTCCAGAAGGTCAACGCAACCCATCTCTTTGTTGACCACTTGCTTTGTGACCGAGTAGCCGATCGAGAACTCGTCAACAACCCCGAACTCGACATCCGAAAAGGCATCTCTCCCGCGCTGCGTGCCGAGGTTGAACTGCCCTTTGATGTACAGCCCGCCAAGCAGTCTGATCTCGTCAGGGAGTAGCGGGTCTCCTGGCAGTAGCTCACGCGCCTCGATGGTCTTTGCGATAGGCTGATCCCATTGGTGCATCCAAACCCCCTTCGGTGGCTTCTGGATAAGCGACTGCGTAAAGGCTCCAGGGAGGATGCGCTCACCTGCGGAATCCACATTGCCGAAGACACTCACAACGGCCTCTATGATCCCTTGTGGTTGATCTACAACCTTGACGCTGTACCCCTGAAAAGACTTGCGCTCTGGCGGCTGGTTCTGAATCTGCATTTAGTGTCTCCCGTTGGGTGATGGTTTCTGCGGAAGGACGAACGGGCTGGAAGCGATGGAGCCATCCGGCGTGACAACGGCGATAGGCGTATCAACCCCCTTTGCCCCTGCTTCGGCATCGCCCCCTGCGATACTTGGATAGTCGTACACGAAGCCAGAATCCTCCTCCTCAGCGGTTAGTCCGAGCCTTGTGCGTGCTTCGCTCTTCCTGATGATGCCGAAGCGATACTCGTTCACCGTCCGCTTCGATAGATCATCCACGTTGACTTGTAGTGCTACGATCTTGGAGAGGTCTGGTACTACCCTTGCGCCCTTCGGGTGCTTCGCTGGAATCAGCCCTTGCGATAGAGTATCGGCGATGAGTAGCCACAACGGAACCAGCACGTTCTGCACCCACTGCTGGCGGGCTTGCGCGTAGTTGCTGTAGGTAGCAGTATCCAGTCCTGCGCTCAGTCCCGCGACGATCGGGGGGATAGCGAAGCCCGCAGCGATACGGGTCTCTGGCACTTTTGAGAGTGCGTCAAGAGCAAGCTCTTGGAAGTCCAACCCGATACGCTGCACTGTCATGCCACCGCGCAGTACAGCTACTGAACCACGACCATCGCCGCCGAACCCTTGCCGCGCTGCTGCCTTGAACTGCCGTAGGTCGTCGTCATGTACATCGGCTCCAGCGGGGAAGCTGAAGACTGTCTGTGGGACTGCATCGTTCTTCAATAGAGCGTACTGATACCGTATCGCCTCGTTGATGGTGTCTATCTCGCGAGACAACGCAAGAATCGGGGCGAGGCCTTCCCACGGGGCTGCGGGGTTGACCGATGGCCACTTACAGTGTATGATGTCGTCAGGGCTTATCTGCCTGCCAACCTCAGCACCAATCGAGTAGATGAAATGATCTATCCACTGCGTGGGTGACGGGACTGGCTTGATGTTGTCTATGTGATAGGGGTACAGCGACACAACGCGCCCGTAGCTGTCCCGCACCTTGTGTAGATAGGCGTTGCCGCCTATCAGTAGGTAGATCACCAACTGCTGCGCAAGCTGCCGATAATGCATATTGGGGTTTGGAGAGTCGAGCAACGCTTGAACGGGGTCGTTAGGCAACGGGTTCCCATCGCGATCTACCACCTTCATCCGTGCCTCTGGAAACGCGAAGGCATAGCTCGTGATGCAGGCAAAGACTGCTGCGTTTGCTTGATACCCCTCACGCATCAGGCGATCAAAGATCGGGGCGATCCAGTTGACCTTTGCCCATGACGGGATAACCGGAAGCTCTGTCCCCTTCAGAGCTATCCGCGCTGCCATCTTGCGTATGTACCGAGATAGAGTCATCTTTCGTTTGTCTTACAAGAAGCTGATCCCGTACTCTGTGCGCCTTGCTACGATCTGGGCAAACGCCCCGCTCGTCGCATCCACCTGGTCGTCGTGTCCCCCGTTGGGGAAAGCCGTCATCTCGTCCCGATAACCGTCCGTCCAGGGTGCATCTATCACTCGAACATTGCCCGCTGCGCACTGATCTGCGAAAGGGTCTGCACGGGTCTCCTTATCCCCCTTCGGAGCCACCACCTCTACACGGTGGCCTGCCAGCTTTTTTACTATCGCATCGGTCACCTCAACAGCCAAGCCAACACCCCGCTCGATGTAGGTCTTGATCCTGTCACCATACCGCTCTCTGTCGCGGGATGCCGTCGCAAGGATATGCTCGTTTCGCTCGTTTGGCGACCACTGTCCATGCTGCACATCTACCACCCAGAACAGCCCGTCATCGCTGCGCGTCATCAGCACGCCTGCGGAGTAGTCAGCGCTTGCGCTCTTGCTCCCGCCCAAGTCCCAGAACCTCACCCAGCGATTCGTTCCAGATGGTGCTACTGACACTACTGGCAAACCCTCGTACTTGAAGAGATTTCCCTCGCGCATCTTCGGGTCTTGCTGATACACCGCCTGGAAGAGGAACGGGTTGAGCCGCTTGCGGTCTTCCAGTGTCTGGCGGCTGAACCGCTCCGGCCAGAGTGCATCACCGATCTGGCGTGGTGGGTGCTTCGCGTTTGGCTGTATCTGCCTCAGTAGCCGATGCTCTTCGTCGGGGTCTTCGCAGATGGCGGGAATCTTGACGACCTCCCACTCGCTTGCTTCTCGCTTTAACAGTCTGCCAGCAAGATCGTCAGCGTGCCAGCGAGTCATGATGATGAGCTTGCGCGTGCTGTCATGGGTGCGAGTGAGGAAGTCCGAGAAGTACCAGTTCCACACCATCTCCCGCACCGCCTTCGAGACTGCCTCGACATAGCCCTTAATCGGGTCATCAATCAGGCCGACATCGCTTGCCTTGCCAGTGATCCCGCCACCTACGCCAGCACACACATATCGGCCCCGCCGCCCAACAACCTCGAACTCGTCGTTGTTCCGTAGCCAAGAGCCAGACACCGTTCGGATGTTGCGTCCATTAAGCATCGTATCGGGGAACAGCCTGCGATACTCGGGGCTATCAATCGTCCGCTGTATCTCTCGGTTCATCCCTTGTATAAGGTCTGCTGCGTAGCTGGAGTGGACGACCTTTAGATCGGGGTTGTGGCCGAACATATAGGCGGGGAACCGCCTGCTTATTAGCTCTGACTTGCCGTGCTGCGGTGGGATGAAGACCATGAGGTTTTTCATCTCACCACGTCGCAACCGATCCAGCGTATGACAAAGAACTTCGTGGAACCACGCGGGGCGATACTCAGGGTTGACATAACGAACAAACGCCAGCATCCCCGTTCGCGCTTGTCTCCGCGTAACAAGCTCCATGGCTGCCGCTTTCTTGGTGACCTGCGGCGCGGCCTCTCTCAATAGCATAAAACGCCTGAATCACATCTTCAACCTTGATACTCGTCATGCACTCCGTTGGCTGCGATAGACTGCACGTGTTGCCTCGTCCAAAGCCTCGCGCCACATGGAAGTTGCATGGAAGTTGGCAGCTACTTGGCTTGCCACGGACTATCTGGAGAAGCCTTGCACTGCACTGCTGTCGCCTTATCCCCTCGATCACAACGCTTGCGCCTGTCGGCCCCATAAGTGCGACAGTTGGTCGGCCAAGAGCAACAGATAGCGCAAGCACCCCAGTATCTACCGACACCACAACGCTCGCGTTGCGTACCATCTCGATCAAGCCCCATACATCTTCCGCTACTTCAGATCCTTCGTCGGCCTTGCCAACACTGCGAACCCGCTTGTACCCGAAGCTGCTGCCAGCCTGACGAAGTGCGCTCAACAACTCGTACCTGTGCGGGTAGTCTCGCCGTTCGTTTGATGCCGTCAACGCAACCAACACATAAGCCCAGTGACCATAGCTTGGCGCACTTGGCAGGCACAACGCTTTGCGATAATCAAAGAGCGATCTCACGTCAAGGACTACTCCGATAGCATCCGCAAACTGCGTCACGCGATCCTTCTGCGACGCCCCACTCGTCTCTTCGTCATGGTACAAGCACCACTGCGACAAAGCGAATATCTCACCGAACTCTTGGCGCAACCGCGCCACCATCCCGAACTGCTCACACCCGTACGCCCGCACGTCCAGACCTGCCGTTTGCCAGTATCTCGACCGCCACATCGGCACACAAAATGGGGCTGTGTAGATCGTGACCTTGTAGCCATCCGCGATCTTCTGCGCGATCCCCGGCATACTGGCAACGTCATCACCGATGCCGTTCTCCCACATCAATAACGCGACCTTCTTGGGGTCTCCTACGCCTTGTGTGACGTGTCGCACGTGATGCCGCATTAACCCCTGTCCTCCGATGCTGCGATCGCCATCAACTCAGCATCACTAAGGTCTTGTACTGTCTGGTGCTGCACGGGGCCGCCGTTCGCCCCCGTCACCTCTAACCTCTGTAACCGACGGAACGCCGGGTGGTGCGCTTCCAGCAGCCTCTCCATAAGCCGATCACTGTACTCTCTGACAGACCCCACCTGCGCCCCGCCCTGAAACACTGGGCGGTCAACACCCTCGACAGCGCGTCGCCACGCTTCCTCCATCAGCGCGTCCGAAGCCTCGGAGATAGCCTGATCCCAACGGTCAGAGAAACGCCCGTTCTCCGATCTAAGCTTGTACGCCGTGGCTCTCTCTATCCCCGCTGCGGCGCACGCTTCGGTGACGTTCGCCCTTTTGGAGAGTATCCCCAAGAACGTCGCCTCCCAAACTCGAGGCCGGCGTAACGGCTCCCGCGCCTGTGTAGCGTCAACCTCTGTCAACTTGCGGCGTGGCATCATTCCCCCGTGACCATCAGTGCAGAGAGCTTGAAAACCTCTTGCATCACTTCTTCTCACTCCCTGTCGTTGCGTCCTTCGCGAACAGCCCGACCACAAAAAGCGCGACAGAGATGATCCCCGTCTGCACTTCCGGTGGTATCTCTACGATCCCAAGCGCCTGTAGCACCGTGGCCAGACCAGCGATAATCGCTCCAGTCGTCGTCTTCCAGTTACCCATATTAAACCCTCTGATTGTCTGTAATAGGTCAATGATCTTTAACGCTGCCTGTATCTTGTCCCATAGGGATAGCTTCACCTCCCAATCACCGACAGGATCACTCTCTATCTCGGTGAGTGACGGGAACGCTGGGGGTTGGGCTGGCGGGATCTGAATCGCTTCCGGTCTCTCGAGTTCCACTTCTTCGATTGGAACCCAGTATCTCTCGGGGTCGTGATTCATATTAGTTGAGGTTGACTGCGTACAGCGCACCGCTCTTGCCGATTCCTCCCCAGAGGTTGAGGTGGAGCAACCGTAGTCGCAACTCCGCACCTACCTCTACAGCGGATATGACGACGCTGAAAACGAACACGCCCCCAGTAGGAGATGATAAGCGATCAATCGCTTTGAGGGCATCTTCTCCCATACCGTACACCGCTTGCTCGACGATAGCCGCATAGAGCGATGTCACCATCAGCGACCCCAACCGAAGAGTACCGAGCAGATCACGATAGCATAGAACAGGAGCATCGCGATAACCGCCAGAAGGTTGATGAATCGCTCGGTGGTCATCACCACTCCCGCTTTGGCCCTGTGTCCAGATGGGTGAAGTTGGGGTAGCTCCCAAGTCCGCCCCTGTGTGGGCCGAAGATGCGCCCAGCACGGATGTCGGCCTGCACCTTCTGTGGGGCCAACCCATTCACAACGAAGTCAGCCGCTGTGCCTTTACAGTGCTGCGAGTGCTTCGCCCCGTTGATCCGTCGGTTATACTCCGGTGTCCGGTAGCCGCTATTGATCGTGACGGGCGCGTTGTAGTACTCCCTGACCTTATCCAGAAGCTCTACCGTCTCGGTAGAGATCAGAATCAGATCAGAGCCATCGCGGCACGCGAACTCCTTCACCTTGAAGTGCTTACCGATATGCTTATCGCCATCGGCAGCAAGAGAAAACGTCTGGACTGGCATTGCTGCCTCCGATATAGACTGTGTGTGGTGGCGAAACGATGGGGGCAAAGGGCAGAAAAATGGACGGCGATCCGATGATGCCTTTTGCACCCCATCGAATCGCCGTACAATGATACGACCACACAGGCGGATTCGTCAAAACTTTCTGGCGGTTTTTTTTTCAGCGGCTGCGATGCGTGCGAGATGACGATCGGCGGAGGTGCGGTGGAGATGCCAACCGTTGTAGATACACTGCCACGTCGGGGCTTTTCGGGTGTCCCACCGCATGATCTGATAACCCAAGATTTCGGGGGATTCTGGGGAGCCACAGATCACGGCGCAAAGGATGTGGGAGCGTGTCGTTGCCAGCACAACCCCCTCTCCTTCATCGCCGATAGAGAGGGGGGAGCCGATAGGGCATTGAGGCATTGGCAGGGCCTTGGTTGGGCGGTGTCGCATGGATAACCCAGTGAGATGTTGAGACATGCGTCGTAGGGGTTTAATGCCAACTATTGATTCTCCCAGAGCAACTCCATCAATTCTTTCAGGCTGATCCCGTTCTTTATCTGTCCCCGTACTTTCGCCCATGCGACATCGCTTCGCATCGCGTCCGCAAGGTCATGCCCACGCCAAGTCAGCCTTAGCCCGTAGTGGGACCCATCTCCGAAGGTCTCATCCCATCTGAGGCAACCTTCCCGATCCAACAACTCAATGTGACCCAAAACATGAGTCCAACTGTGCCGATCTTGCAGATTCTTTTCACTGAACTCGCCCTCCGACCCCAGCCCAAGTATGATTTCCCGAATCAGGTCAAAATCCCTTTTCATGATTCCTCCTCATGATTTCTCGCTTTGTTGTAGTACCCCCTCTTCCGAGAGGGCGTTTCATAGTGCTTCCCGCAGAACGTCCACCCTCCCGGCAAGAAACTCAACACCGCAACCGATTCCGCGATCTTCCCCAACACCCGATGCTGTTTGTCTGGCTTGCCGCTGTTGAGCCCGTCACTGTATTGCGCGATGTACCCTGCGTATCCTGCCACCCGTTGAAGGTCGCAGGCTCTTGGCCCGCCTTGCTGCTGGAATCGCAGGATGTGGTCATGGATCAGCATATCCACGGATGGGTTGATCCGTCTCTCCCCTGTGATGGGGTCGGTGGTGTAGATCATTCCACGCTCCTTTCAGCGTGCGGCGTGAACTGTATCATTGAGATTGCCCGAGCTTCTTCTTCCTGTATCCGGCTCTTTGCAGCCTCGAAGTATCTCGCATCCATCTCAATCCCGATGAACCTTCTTCCACACCGAACAGCCGCCACCCCCGTTGTCCCGCTTCCCATACAGTTGTCCAGCACTACCTCCCCTTCGTTGGTGTAGGTGCGGATCAGGTACTCCATCAACGCAATCGGCTTCTGAGTTGGGTGGATGGTTCGCTTGCCGTTGGATGAGGCGTTGAAGAAGTCCGCCTCGTATCGCACATCCAACACCGATGTTGGGTAGCGACTACCATCAAGATTCGGCAGCTGCGCAGTTGGATCGTAGCTGCTGTTGTAGTTGCTGGTGTTCCGAGTGGAGCGACGCTTGACGTGGAAAGGCTTACCCCCAGCCCTCTTAACGGGGTTAAAGGTTGGCAGCCGATTGTAGAACACCAACACGCTCTCATGCTTCCTCAGCGGCATCTGGTTTGCGTGTAGGAACCCCGTGGCTTTCACCTTCTGCCAGATCAGGTCATACCGGAAGATGTCCCGCGCCGCCATAATCAGATCGGTGGCAAACGGCTGGGTTGCTGTAAGCACTATCGCCCCGTTGGGCTTTATGGTGCGTCGGTATTCCTCCCATAGCGCGTCCATCGGGATCAAGACATCCCAGCTGTTTGCCGTGACCCCATAAGGTAAATCGGCAAGAATCATATCTACCGATCCGTTGGGTAGGCTTGGCATAATCTCCAAGCAATCCCCATGGTATAACTCCATGTATAGGTGTGCTTTATGTTAAAGGCGTATCCCATTCCCCACCTTGTGCGATAGGGAAAGGCTCAGAAACCTCACCGCTCTCTATCCCCCTAAGTAGCGTCTCGGTTAGCTTGTCCCAATCACCAACGATTATCGCCCATTCGCTGGACACCTCGGCATCATCCGATCTCATATTATCGCGGACGTTACAGAGATACCCGTATAGGTCAGGGATAAAAGTGTTGCAGTACTTAACCGTCTTTTCTTGCAGTTTTTCGGCCAAAACCGCAAGTTCCGCGTCCGTCCAATCCCCCGTAACGTCCTCCCACAGATCAATCCCACCGTCAAAAAATCGCGCCTCTTCAACCCGAATGCCCTCGCGTTCAAGTTGCGCGGCTATCTGTTCATGGATTGTGCGCTTGCTGTTCGGTTCATCGCCTTGTAATAGGTCTGTCATGGCTCTTCCTCTTGTGCCGTGTTTAGTACTTCTTTGCCAAGCAACATCCGAACACCCCCTGCGGGTATCACCCCCCTGATGATCTCTGCTTCTTGCTCGGCGATCATATCCATAAACCCTTCTTCTGACGATACAACCCCTTGAGCGGCTATCCTGGCTGCACGCCGTACAGCCCAAAGCGTCTCGGTTACTGCCTCCATCCCCGGCCCCGTGGTCAGTAGCGTATCCACGGCGTTCAGTGCCTCTGCACGCTCACCTGCGGGTCGCTCCGTCCTATGTACGAACCTCCATACCTCGTCCCAGAACAGGCGATGTGGCTCCCCGTTGGTGTATCGCTCTGCCATCGTCTCCATGAACGCCCGCTCGTCATCATCCAAGTAACTCCACACGGGATAGCGGCCACCTACCTCTATCTGGCGGATCAACCGACACGCCACCAACCGCAGTTTCTCTTCGTTGCCATAGCCCAACGCATCCAGCATCCGTAGCATCAATGACCCCTGTTGACACCCACGCCACCAATCGTCGAACGTGGCGTAGTCCAACACCTCATCAAGGCCAGTTGCGCTGATAGCATCCCATATCGAATCAGCCCAATGGCTCTTCATCTTGGCTCTCCCGTTTGATCGTACTGTAGAGTTGCGGGTCTTCTATCTTCGCCTCGTAACCGCACCACGCACAGCGTCCGATTGCGATCATGGGCGCGTAGTTCTCGCGGCGGCACACGGGACAGCGGAATAGGTACACCCTACCGTTGGCGATGAAGTTGCCGTTGGGAAGTCGTTGTTCAGTCATTCGGATACCTCTTGGAAGTTGATCCCATCTTCCCAAGTCAACACTCGATTTGCCAATACTGGACCGAGGGGTCTCAGTATCTCTTTGAAGATTACCACTGGCGGCACTACACTCACCAATGTGAACGGGACAACCCACATATCTTCTGCCGATGCCTTCCAGTCCTCAAAGAACCCACGCGCTGACCCACCGAACTTCTTCGGGAGTAGCTCCGGATGTTCGTCGTAGTAGGCGAGGCCCTCTGCAACGTAATCGCCCTCTGTGAGTAGTGCCGTGGATTGTCGGAATGGGGCTGATGTAATCATGATGGTTGCCTGCTTAACCCCGCCGTATCGCGGTTGCCTGTTATAGGCTCCAACCAACATACCCGGCTTGAACCGACGCGCATACGCATCAGTCCACGCTCGGCGCGTCACCGTCTTTTCCCCTGCAAGCAACGCCTTCATAGTCCAGTTAAAAGCAATGTTCATTCGGATACCTTCAGTGGGTTTAACATCCATTCGCTTACGATGAACCAGAAGTGACCGCCACGGCGGGACTGCACCCAACAGTGCGGCCAAAAAGTGTGGTTGTTTTGTAGTGCCTCGATAACCGCTTCGTTATCACTCCACCCACCCGTGGATAGGTCAAGCTCCCACGTGCCATCACCAGCATCTCTCCATCTCGTCAAGTAGTCAGCCATCCACCAAGCCGTTATGACTGCCCCAACAAGGTCGGCGGCCCCATCTTTAAGGCAGTCATACGCCCTGATCCAGTCAAGTGCTACCTCACTGGGATACTCTCCGTCGTGTAGCGGGCCGTCGAAGTGTGGGCGTGATAGCAACTCGCGGTATCGCTCGCGGACTTCTGGACGCAATCGCCATATGTCATCCCTCGCCTTCAAGAGAGCGTCGCGGTTCGCGTTGGGCTTATAGAGATCGGTGTCTAACAACCAGATCAACAAGTCGCCGATTCCGGCCTCTGCGTCGGTTAGCTCCGGTTCGGATGTGCGCAAGAGGTGGATGTCGTCGAACCTCAACGCCCGCGACCCTTTTTCTACCGCCTCATGTGCCACAAGTAGCACTAAAGCGGTTTTCTTTTCTGCGGTCTCCTTGCTCATGGCTCCACCCCCAGTAGCACCGCCGTGGGGCGGTAGCATAGAACGCCATAGCTAGGCCAGCCCTCTTCCTCGCGATCCGCTTTGCACACACATATCTCACCACAAGGCTCAGGCATCGAGACTGGGTGGATAAGCCCATGATCCCAAGCGGTTGTTATCACGTTGTCCTTCCAGTGCTTCATCCTGAGCGCACCGAACTCGCCGTACAAAGCATCCATCGCAAACGCCCGTAGCTTGGCGTTGTCGGCGCGTAGTTGTTCAATCTCGGTCATCTCTCTTCTCCTGTGGTCATGTCGAAGGCGATTACGTTTTTGGTCATCAGTTTCACCAGC
>ERZ650311.444-NODE-444-length-26534-cov-5.195778_pt1 | contig 26534 bp, 32 predicted proteins | sample MGYA00376247_ERZ650311 | MGnify/ENA primary metagenome ERZ650311 (study PRJEB26733, sample SAMN07839324) | wastewater metagenome | biome: small river; feature: stream; material: water | place: USA: North Carolina | collected 2016-07-28 ...
CATCCCCAGGCCAAGCATGCCCAATTGGGGTGTACTACTAAAGAGAGGTGGATTATCAGTAGGTGGTGGAGCATTTCCAAATAAACCAAAGCCAGCGATGATGATGGCGACTAAACCGGTCACCTCTAGAACAGTTAACACTGTTTGGACATTGGCTGATGCATTAATACCAATCAAGTTAATGAGCGTGAGAGCAATCACAATCAAGAATGCCCAATAGAGGGAGGAGTGAGCTCCTAAAGGCAAAACCTTAGTCATATAGTCGCCGAATACAAAAGCCAGTAATGCAATCGAGCCAGTGTTAATGACCATTGCCTTGGCCCAGCCATATAAGAACGACACGTTCTTGCCATACGCACGGGTCAAGAAATGGTAATCCCCGCCTGCATGGGGATAGAGGGTGGCAAGCTCAGCGTAGCAAAGTGCACCCATCAATGAGATGAGTGCGCCAGCGATCCAAATGGTAATAGCCCAGCCAACGTCACCGGTGATACCAGCCACCATCGATGGGGTTTTGAAGATGCCGGCACCAATGACGATACCCACAATAATGGCAACAGCCCCAAGGGGGCTGAGCAAACGAAGAGGAGAGGCGCTAGAGCTAGCGCCTTGAGAACTAGACATCTAAAAACTTAGCGACGAGTGCCAGAGATATTACTGTGCATATAGCCGCCCCTATCATCCCCTCTGAACTGGGAGCCATTGATGCTGACTTTGACAGTATGCAAATTGTTATTGCGATCAATGTAACCAAAGCTTAACTTGTCACCCTCAAGACTTGGGTTGAGGATCGGCTGAGTCTTGCCGCCAATACTCAATGTGCCACCAACACGCTGATAGCGCTGAGCAAGATTGAGAACGGCTTTGTTCTGAGAATCAATACCGTCAATTACCCAGTCGCCTGCAACATTTGCAGGAACCACCCAGTAGTAACCTTTCTGACCAGCTTCAATCTCTTGATCAGGCTCCCAATCACCCATTGTGAATGCATGAGAGACCACGCGAGTACCGGGCTTCATCTTCAAAATGATGGGGCGCAATCTCAGATTGAGGTCAGGCAGTAAATAGAGGGTAACAACGGTTGCCTTGCTAAAGTCTTCAACAAAGATGTCGCCATTAATAATTTTGACGCGATCACCAACGCCAGCACGATTAGCATTGCGTTGTGCAAATGCAGCCATATCAGGATTGAACTCGATACCAATGGCGCGAGCACCAAACTCTTTAGCAGCTGCAATTGCAATCTTGCCATCACCCGCACCTAGGTCATAGACCAAATCATTAGGCCCAACTTTGGCGGTCTTCAGCATCAAAGTCACTAGCTCACCACCTGTTGGCATCCAGATCACATCTTTACCCTCTTGGCCGAGGCGGGGTTGATATCTATCATCACCCCCAGCAGCAGAAGATTGCGCAAATGTATTAAGGGAAAAGGCTAATCCAAGGATGGCTAACCAGGCTTTGAGGTTTTTCATACGATCTCCAAAAACATGTTTGACTTACTAATTAGTGTATTTATAACAGGAGTTTAAGTATCAGCCCCAAACCCCCGTAACTAGTGAAGTCCGTTAAAATCCGAAAGATCCAACTGCCCATAGCTCAGCTGGATAGAGCAACGGCCTTCTAAGCCGTAGGTCGCAGGTTCGACTCCTGCTGGGCAGGCCAATTCCCACCCCAACTTTATGCCCTCACAAATGGCATCCAGTCCATTTCTACTGCATGTACTCACTTAGAATTCAGCTATGAATACTCGCTTAGTAAAACCGCTTTTCATTCTCGCTTTTGTTTCTTTGTTGCTGTCTAGCTGCTCTGTAGCAAAGCTAGAGGCTAGGCTTGAAGCCAATCCGCAGTGCAAAGATGTTGTCAATCCTAAAACGGGTGCAGTGATGCCATGCCCCGGTTCGGATAAAGCGTTCTATCGCGAAGCTGGCTTAGCTCCGGCATTGCCGACAACTGTTGCGAATAGTCCGATTTCTTCCGCACCAATCCAAGCGAGCACATCCCCATCCACTCCAAACGCTGCAGTTTCGTCAGCAACAAGCTCATCTAAAGCTGCGCAACTACCAGCGGAATGCAAACCCCAGATTCATAAAAAGACAGGGGGTGCATTGCCTTGTCCCACACCAGACTAGTAATACATCGTATGATGTTCTCTAGTTATTCAATGCCCCTTTAGCAGCTCAATCAAACTTTGGAATCGCTATGAAAAAAATGAACGTATTGCTTGCGTCTGTTGCAGCAGCGATGACTTTGGTGGCTTGTAGCAATGCGCCGAAATTAGCAACCGAGTCGATGCCAAGATCGGGTTTTCTGCCTGACTACAACCTCTTGGTTCCCATGGCTACCAGTGACAGTGATACTCGTGTTTGGAGATACCGCGTTTCTGGGGTGAATCCCGGTGCTTATACCGCAGTCATTCTGGATCCAATTTATTTAAATCAAAACGCTACTAAAGAAGTTAGCCTGGATGCAATCAATAAAGCAAAGGCAGCACTACAAGCCTCTATGGTTGAAGCGGTGAATTCACGCGGCAATATTAGGATAGTCAATCAACCTGGCCCAGGCGTTGCGCGCATTTCAGTTGGTATTACTGGTGCAGAAAGCTCTGCTGATAGTTTGCAACCATGGAATTTCACTCCAATTGGTCTGGCTATGAATGCAGCCGCTTATGCAGGCGGCGTAAATTCTAAGACTCCCGCACTGTTAGTTGAGAGCAAGATTACTGATAGTCAAACTAAACAGTTATTGGGTGAAGGCTTAATTACCGTGCAAGGTGAATCGTTTAGAACTAGTGCAGGATCGGCAGATTCATTTGTGGCAATGGCTAAAAAGGTTGTTCGCGCCGCATTGGAGACTTCTGCTAACTCTACGCCCACTGGAAAATAAATTCTATGCGCTTGCTCTCTACAACATGCTTATCTATTGGCTTATGCATTGGTACAGCACTACCGCTTGCTGCCAATGCAGATGATGCTACCCGCGATAAAGAAATTTCGGCACGTTTTGCCAAGTGCGATACCAATAAGGATGGCAAGCTTACTCTTGCGGAGGCCAAAGGTTGTATGCCGCGCATTTATGACCACTTTAGCTCTATTGACGCTACCAACAAAGGCTACGTCACCGTAGCTGAAATTCAGGCGATGGCAAATCGCTAATATTTCAATGACAGGAGCCACTTAGTGGGCTCTTTTTTATTAGGTAATCCATGTCTGTTTCCTTTTCAGGTTTTGAGTCTAGAAAGTTTTCTACAGAATCTGTAGATGGTTCAATTGAGATTTCATATCTTATTGGTGGCAATGGTCCACCTTTGTTGCTTCTTCATGGCTTTCCGCAAACCAAAGCAATTTGGAGTTTGGTGGCGCCAGAATTAGCCAAGCAATTTACTGTAGTAGCTGCTGATCTTAGAGGTTACGGAGCTTCATCTAAGCCGCATGGCAGGCAAGATCATTCCACCTATTCGAAAAGATCGATGGCAGCTGATCAGCATAACTTGATGAAGAGCTTGGGATTCGATCAGTTTTTCTTATTAGGTCACGATAGAGGTGGAAGAGTCTCCCACCGATTGGCAATGGATTTTCCTGACAGTGTTTTGCGTTTAATGGTCTTGGATATTTCTCCAACATTAACGATGTATGAGAACACCACTATGGAATTTGCTAAAGGATATTGGCACTGGTTCTTTTTGATTCAGCCAGAACCAGTTCCAGAAAAAATGATTGGGGCTAATCCAGAGTATTGGTTAAAAAATCATATGGGCCGCCATGCCGGTACAGGAATATTTTCACCCGAGCGCTGGGCGGAGTATTTGGCTGGCGCAAGTAATGCGGAAGGGTTGCATGCGATGTGCGAAGACTATCGGGCAGCTGCCAGTATTGATCTAGTTCATGATCGTGCTGACCGTAACGCAGGAAACAATCTGAAAATGCCACTCAGGGTTCTGTGGGGAGAGCATGGCCTAGTAAATAAATGCTTCAAGCCAATCGAGGACTGGAAAGCGGTGGCCCTGGACGTTTCTGGAAGGGCGGTTCCAAGCGGACATTACATACCGGAAGAGGTTCCGGACTTACTGCTAGCCGAGGCTAGGGAATTCTTCTGCTAAATACCAAGAGAGCGGAGAGTGCCAGCCAGAATAAGAAAAACCCTAAATAAATCAGTTATTTAGGGTTATTTAAGTTTACTCTGGGTGAAAATTATTGCTGGCCATGAAGCTGATAGTGCGCTCAAAGCCGAGAATACGGATATAGCGCCAAGCGATATCACGGTATTTGCTATCTAAATAGCCAATAGCGACCTCAGGCGTCCTTTTGGACAAGTCGATTTCTTGAATTGCACGGGCCCAACGTTTGAGTCTTGTTGACATATTTGTCACCTCCATGGCCTAACAACGCCTGAAAATAGAGCCGAGATGACACAAATAACAAAATATTTGTAAAAAAACCTGGGTATATCTCTAAATCGAGACCACTTTATGGGGATTGAGGATATTTTGGGGGTCTAAGGCCCTTTTTAGGGTCTTCATGAGCTCGTGCGCCACTTCGCCCTTATGAGCCCTTAGGCCATCCAATTTAAGCTGTCCGACGCCGTGTTCTGCAGAAATCGACCCATTGCAGCGTTCAACTTCCCCATAAACCAGCTCATGGATAGCCATTTCATTGGCTTGATTAAAGGCCTTGGGGTCGATGCCTAGGGGTGGGGCGATGTTGTAGTGCAGATTCCCGTCGCCTAAATGACCAAAATTAATGATTCTGACGCCTGGGTAACGCACTCTCATGAGGGTATCCGTAGCTTGGATAAAGTCGTCCAAGGAGGAGAGGGGGATGGTGATGTCATGCTTCAAATTAGCACCTTCCTCCGCTTGAGCAAGAGTGATGTGTTCACGCATGCGCCAAAACGCATTGGCTTGACTTAAATTGCTGGCGATCACTGCATCGCTGATGAGTTCCGCTTCAAAAGCCTCTTCCAAAACGGTTTCAAGAAGTTGTTTTACATGTGCTTCACTCTCATGATCAGACAACTCAATGAGGACTGTAAATGGAGGATTGCCACACAAAGGGTTAGCCATTTGAGGAAAGTGCTTCGCATTTAAATCCAAAGACTCCTTCGTCATCATTTCAAAGCCAGTTAATAAAGAAGTAGCTCGCTTTTGAAATAAATTCAAAAGTGAAATGCAATTTGCAACAGTCTCGCAAGCAACCAAGGTAGTCCATTGCGAAATAGGCAGTGGATATAACTTCATGACTGCTGCAGTGATGATGCCTAAAGTACCTTCAGAGCCCACAAATAAATCTCGCAAATCGTAGCCAGTATTATCTTTGCGCAACCCTTTCATGCCGCTCCAAATCTCTCCTTGAGCAGTAACCACTTCCAAGCCCAAACAGAGATCACGGGCATTGCCATAACGGAGCACATTTGTACCGCCCGCATTGGTTGCCAAATTACCGCCTATCATGCAGCTGCCTTCAGCTCCAAGACTAAGTGGAAATAAAAATCCTTGTTCAGCAGCTTTCTCTTGGATGGTCTGCAAGATACATCCGGCTTCAAGCGTAATGGTTTGGTTGGCAATATCGATCTCGCGTATTTGATTCATGCGCTTGAGATTAAGAATAATTTGTGAGCCACTGCTATCTGGTGTAGCTCCGCCGCAAAATCCCGTATGTCCACCCTGAGGAACGATGGAAACATGATGTTGTGAACATAACTTCACAATCTGAGCAACTTCAGAACTGGTGCTGGGTAAAACTACGGCAAGCGCTTTTCCAGTAAAACGCTTACGCCAATCGGTTAAGTAGGGCGCCTTATCAAGGTCCTGAATCAGAATGTACTTTTGCTCAAGTATTGTCGATAGTTGCTGGATAAAACTTTGCATACTTATTCTGCTGAGGACTTTCTTAACGCCTTAGCTACTTTTTTAATGGGCTTTAAATACATCAACAAGCAAACGAATCCTATAGTTGCAAACATCGTCTCAAGAACTGCTAGCCAAAAATTGGCGCCCGTTTCTAAAATGCGCACCAGGCCCTCAGTGATGTAAAGCAATATCAACATAGAGGCCCACTGCATGGTGTATACATTGCCCTTCCAGATGCCCGGAATAGCAAACAGCAATGGAATGCCTTTGAGGATTAGCCATGATCCACCAGGACGCAGTGGCGAAATAAACCATTCCCAGCAAACACAAAGAATGAATAAATCAATAAAGGCTGCTGTAGCGAAGAGCTGGTAAGGATTTTTTTCGAGAATCTTTTTCATCATGATGAGTACGGATAACTTATCCCTTGCTTTGGTGAAGTTTTAGTGCCGTTTCAGCCAGACGCTTGCCTTGTGCTTTTGCCAGACGTTGCTCCTCTGGGCTAATCGGTGCTCGTCCATCAGCATGAGCAAGATGAGTCACTCCATACGGACTGCCGCCGGTATTGGAAGACATCAGATCTGGTTCGCTGTAGGGAATGCCCATTAACATCATGCCGTGATGTAAGAGGGGGATCATCATGGTTAAGAGGGTGCTTTCTTGACCGCCATGCATGCTGCCGGTGCTAGTAAAGACGCAGGCCGGCTTGCCAATGAGGGCGCCATTGAGCCATTCAGAGGAGCTTCCATCCCAGAAATATTTCATCGGGGCGGCCATATTGCCAAAACGGGTTGGTGAGCCCAGGGCCAGACCTATACATTCCTTGAGGTCTGAATATTCAGCATAAGGAGCGCCATCTTGAGGCACCGTTGACTCTGTGGCTTCACATACGGTCGAGATGGCTGGCACTGTCCTGAGGCGGGCATTGACTCCAGGGACGCTCTCAATCCCTTCGCCAATTAGGCGCGCTAGATCCTTGGTTGCACCATAACGGGAGTAGTACAAAACTAAAATATCGTGTTGGCTCATATTCATCTCTTATGATACGGCGATGCGCCTTATTCGTAACCCCCAATTATGGCTCTCTCTGGCAAAAGAGATCTGGGAGCGTAATCGCGGTCAAAATTTAAAGCAAATTGCAGCTAGCCTAGCCTTTACAACCACTTTATCCATGGTTCCCATGGTGACCATAGCGACCTTATTGATCAGCTACCTTCCTAGTGTCATCCAAATTAAGAATGCCTTTAAATCCTGGTTGCTCGAAACCTATATGCCGGGCGGTATTAATCAGCAGGTATTTATGTATTTGGATCAGTTTTCATCTCAAGCTAGAGGCTTAACTTTTGTTGGTTTGGCAGGTTTGATTATTACGACGATCATGACGCTAGCAGTGATCGAAGGTGCGTTTAATCAGATTTTCAAGGTCACTGCAAAAAGACCTTTATATAAAAAAATTGCAATTTATAGCGCCGCAACAATCTTAGGACCAATATTGCTAGGTATAGGCATTTACTTAAGTGGAGTTTTATTTAGTGCGTCTGAGGGGTGGATCAGCGCGGTCTCCATTGGATTTCAATTGGTTGCAACAATTGCCCCGATTTGCCTAGCGATCTTGGTATATGCCGTGGTATACAAAATTCTCCCTTACGCAAAGATTTTGTGGCGAGATGCTTTTACAGGAGCCTTCGTAGCAGCGCTTGCCTTTGAATTAATGAAGTTCGGATTTGCCATTTTCTTGAGTCATACAGCCTTCTATAAAACGGTTTATGGGGCTTTTGCCATTTTCCCTCTGGGCTTGATGTGGATCTATCTAACTTGGTGGATTACCTTGACTGGTGCTGTTCTAGTGGCTAATCTGCCAGACATCCGCAGTGGCGTCATTAGGGTTATTCGTTACTAAAACCCTGGTTTAGGCTCTTGATTCAATTAGTTCTTGAGTCTATATTGGGGTTATTAATCCACCGTCTTACGGAGACCAAATGAAAGTTCGCGACATCTTACGCGTAAAAGGAAGCACTCTTTTTACAGTTGCCCCTGATACTGCACTGCAAACGGCAGTTCTAGTAATGAGCGAACACGATATTGGCTCTTTGGTAGTGATGGAATATGACAAGCTCGTCGGAATTCTGACTTTCCGTGAAGTGATTGCTGCACTTGCAAAGCATCATGGGAAGCTTGAGGGTTTGCAAGTGAGCTCGGTAATGAATCAAAAGCCCTTAACTTGCAATATGGAAACTGAGATTGATGAAGTCCGTCGCATGATGTTAGTAGATCACGCTCGCTATTTACCTGTGGTTGAGCAAAAAATGTTAATGGGCGTCATCTCTTTTTACGACGTTGCTAAATCGGTAGTAGAGGCTCAAGACTTCGAAAACACGATGCTCAAGGCCTATATTCGTGATTGGCCAGAAGATACCGAAAAAACGGCTTCCTAAGCACTTCTAGCCATCATTTTCTGACAAATGACATAATGTCGGTATGTCTGGAAATACTTTAGGCCTTCTTTTTACTGTTACCACTTTTGGTGAATCTCATGGTCCAGCGATTGGCGCCGTGGTTGATGGCTGCCCACCTGGCATGCATTTATCCGAAGCGGATATCCAATTAGATTTAGACCGCCGCAAACCAGGCACCTCACGCCACGTTACACAGCGCAAAGAAGAAGACAAAGTTGAGATTCTGTCCGGCGTATTTGAAGGTAAAACTACCGGCACGCCGATTGCTTTATTGATTCGTAATACCGATCAACGCAGCCAGGATTACGGCGATATCTTGCAAACTTTCCGCCCTGGTCATGCTGACTATGCATACCAAAATAAATATGGCATTCGTGATCCACGGGGTGGCGGCAGATCCTCTGCGCGTTTAACTGCGCCTGTTGTCGCTGCAGCTGCGATTGCAAAAAAGTGGTTGCATGAAAAATATGGCACCGAGTTTTATGGCTATATGAGTCAATTAGGTGAGCTTGAAATTCCATTTCAAGACGCTGCTCATATCAAAAATAACCCATTCTTTGCTGCAAATGCCGAAATCATTCCGCAGCTTGAGAGTTATATGGATGACTTACGCAAGGCAGGGGACTCCTGTGGTGCACGCATTGAAGTACGGGCTCGCAACGTTCCTGCTGGCTTAGGTGAGCCCTTATTCGATAAGTTAGATGCCGATATTGCCCATGCCATGATGGGTATCAATGCTGTTAAGGGTGTGGAAATTGGTGCGGGCTTTAAATCCGTATCTCAACGCGGTAGCGAACATGGGGATGAATTGCATCCTGATGGCTTTGCTTCAAATAACTCTGGCGGCACGTTAGGTGGCATCAGTAGCGGGCAAGATTTGCGCGTTTCGATTGCGATCAAACCAACCTCAAGCATTATGAGTCCCAAGCAGTCTATTGACCTTAGCGGCAAACCGATTACTGTGCAGACCAAGGGTAGGCACGATCCCTGCGTTGGTATCCGCGCCACCCCCATCGCTGAAGCAATGTTGGCGCTGGTGTTAATGGATCATGCTTTGCGTCATCGCGCTCAATGTGCTGATGTGTCGACATCTGCGCATATTCCAGCATCACAACCCGGCGCATATCGCGATTGATTGGTTGATTAGATGACGCCTTCGCTTCGCTGGGCCTTCGGGTCCTTTTTCTTTTTATATTTTGCTTATGTAGGCCTGGTATCTCCCTATGCCAGCCTTTTCTTTTTAGAGCGTGGCTTTAGCGTTATCGAAATCGCAGCATTGATGTCCATGTTGCAGATCACCCGTATTGTTGGACCATTTTCTTGGGGATGGTTATCTGACTATCTCTCCAATCGCATTAGCATCATTCGATTCTGCGCATGCCTTGCTGCGCTTGTGTTCTTGTGCATTTATTTTTTACAAAGCTATATCGGATTCTTCATTTGGATGTTTGTGCTTCACACCATCTTGAGCAGTTTGATGCCCTTAGGAGAATCTGCCACTATCCATGCTCTGTTTAAAGACAATTCTTTTGATAAACGTTATGGACGCCTAAGACTATGGGGCTCCATAGGCTTTATTGCCATGGTTCTTGCTGCCGGTGAATTGTTTCAACGCCAGACGATTGAGCTATACCCAATTGTGGGGACGATGGTTTTATTGGCTCTAGCCTTAATTACCTTTTTCTTGCATGAGCCTAAGATGGATCGTCGCAAAATGGTCAAGGGTGAACTCATGGTGGTGCTCTTTAATCCTGACGTGAGATGGTTTCTGCTATCGGGCTTCTTCATGATTTTTGCCCATGCGTCTTTGTATGTTTTTTACTCGCTTTATCTCGCTGATCTTGGTTACGATAAATTTCAGATTGGTCTCTTCTGGGCCCTGGGTGTATTAGCTGAAGTCCTTTTCTTTTATTTTCAGAGCAAAGTATTGAGTAGGGTGGATGCCGAGGTCATCCTGCAGGCAGCATTTGGCATTGGTGTCGTTCGCTTTATTTTGATTGCGTTCTTACCCTTTACTTCCGTATTAATAGTTGCCCAACTCATGCATGCCGGCACTTTTGCCGCGCATCACAGCGCTGCTACAAAACTACTGCAACGTTGGTTTACTGGTCCTGTCCAAGCCAGAGGGCAGGCACTAATGGCCACCATCTCTTATGGTTTGGGTGGAACACTTGGTGGATTATGTGCCGGCTGGATATGGGAAGCTTCTCAGCCTAGAGATGTATTTGTAATGTCTGCATTTGCATGCGGACTGGCGGGTATGGCGATCCAAAAGCTCAGACCGCGGCGTTATCCCGCCAGGTAATTCAAAAACTTGCTTATTGAATCTTCGCCTTAGCGCGTAGCTTTTGCATCATTTCAGAGAACTTGGCTTTTTGCCAATTCTTATCAGACACAATCATTTGCTTTAATTGGTCCTTTATTTCTTCCATGCTCGGGGCTTTAGCGTCACGAGAGTCAATTACCTTAATGATGTGCCAACCAAACTGTGATTTGACAGGCTTATCGGTAACTTGGCCATTTTTAAGCTGTACCATCGCCTTGGAAAACTCGGGAACCAAGGATTTATCACCAACCCAACCAAGATCTCCACCATTTTTAGCGGAGCCTGGATCAATAGATTTAGCTTTAGCAATCTCTTCAAAATTTGCACCAGCCTTTATTTGGGCGGTAATCGCCTTGGCATCGGACTCTTTCTCTACCAGGATATGCTCAACGTGATATTCCTTGCCGGTGTATTGGGCTTTGACAGATTCATAGGCAGCTTTCAAATCAGCTTCAGCAACACCTTCTCTTTCAACGTAATCTTCAAAAACAGCGGCAATTAAAACACCCATACGCGCTTGCTCTAATTGCTCGCGAACGATTTCTTTTTGAATGACACCACGTTTATCAGCTTCTTGTAAAACCAACTCACGTGTAACTAGCATCTCACGCGCCTGATCTCTGACTTGCGGGTTATCAGGTTGGCCTGAACGTTGCACTAATTTATCTAACTGAGCCTTGGGAATAGATTTGCCGTTAACGATGACAGCGTTTTGCGCCATTACATTTGCTGAGAGCAGGGCGGCACTAAGGAGGCTAATAGAGAAGATTTGGCGTGTATTGATCATGGGAATTAAGCGAGTAATTAAAGAATGAGGCTATTTTAAGGCTAGCTTTACCTATCAAGCCCATCTGGCGCCAAGGCAACAATCGTCAAGGCATGAATTTCTTTGGGAATATGGCGGTTTAAGGCGGCGTAAATGGCCCTGTGACGGGCTACTAGGCTAAGACCTTTAAATTCCGGGGCAACAATCTCCAGGCGAAAGTGTCCGCCACCACTAGCGGCACCAGCATGACCGGCGTGCAAATGACTTTCATCCTCGATTTTTAAAGATTGAACCTGGAACGCTTTGCGAAGATCTTCTTCAAATGCAAGCATGCGTTGTTGGTTGATATTCATTCGCTAGGATGCTCCATATGTTTGGAGAGCCAAACTCCTTGCGCAATTACAAACACCAATAACAAACCAGTACTACCGAATAACTTGAAATTCACCCAGGTTTCTTCTGAGAATTCAAAAGCGATATATAGATTGAGTGCGCCCATACAGAAAAAGAAAATAGCCCATGCGCGGTTTAAGCTATGCCAAACTGAATGCGCACTTTTTGCTTTGAGTGTGACCTGCTTACCCATTAATACCTGTATCCAGTTCTTCTGAAAAAATTGGGCGCTGATAAAAAGAGCGCTTGCAAATAGCCAATAAAGAGCGGTTGGCTTGAGCTGAATAAAGGTTTTGTCGTGCAAGAAGATGGTAAGACTGCCAAACACCAGGATCATTACTAAGCTGACCCATTGCATTGCATCGATTTTGCGGTGACGGTAATACACCCACAGAATTTGACCAATGGTCGCAACCATAGCAACAATAGTCGCCGTGTAGATATCGCCAAATTTAAAGGCGATAAAGAAGAGGATGATGGGGAATAAGTCGAATAAAAATTTCATATGGAGATTATCCAGCTATTTACTTATTCCTCAGTTTTTGTGGGCTTGGCATTCGTGCTTGGCTCAAAACTCAATGATGCAGAATTGATGCAATACCGTAATCCTGTTGGCATTGGGCCATCATCAAAAACGTGTCCCAAATGGGCATCGCAATTGGCGCAGCGCACTTCGGTTCGAATCATGCCATGGGAGGTATCCCGGATTTCCTTAATTGAGGACTCCACTTCTGGGGCGTTATAACTGGGCCACCCACATCCAGCATCAAACTTGGTTTCTGACAAAAAGAGTGGGGTATCACAACATACACATTTATAGCGGCCTTGATCCCAATGGTCCCAATACTTGCCAGTAAAAGGACGTTCCGTTGCCGCCTCACGGGTAACACGATATTCAATATCGCTTAAAGAGGCTTTGTATTCTTGATCTGTTTTTTTCATTTCTATCCCTTAATCTTCTTAATTTGAGCTTTCACTAACTATGAAGAACAACTTACTTCAACCGCATGTTGGTTTGGAGGCGGGGGCAAGGCATAGGACTCATTTTCAGGCTGTTCATCAAAGGGTTTAGTCAAAATCTGGAGAAGCTTGCTTACCTCAGAAAAATCTTTAGCTTGAGCTCTTTCAATAGCCTGTTGCGCCAAATGATTACGTAATACATATTTTGGGTTGACTTGATTCATTGCTACTTGACGCTCTAAATCATTATTAGCTTCACTCTGAAGTCGTGTTACATAATCTGCAAACCATTTATCGATAGCGTCTCTATCCACAAAATCATCTCGCAGTGATATTTTCTGAATTGGAGCATCCGTCTTAATTGCGCTTAATTTACGAAAAAATGATGTGAAGTCAATTCTTGAGTCATGCATTGCTTGTAATAGACGCTCAATCAGCGGGATATCCTCATCTTGTTTGGTTGCAAACCCTAGTTTCTTGCGAAAAAGTGATTGCCAAGTTTGTGCATAAATGGCTGGAAACTCTTCAAGTGCAGCCCGCAGCTTATCTTGAGCCTCTTTTTCATCGTATTGCAGTTCAAGTAATGGAATCATGGCACTAGCTAGGCACGCCATATTCCAATGCATGATCTGGGGTTGGCGATGATAGGCATAGCGGCCCCCTTGATCGCTATGGTTGCAAATATGATCGATCTGAAACTGATCTAAAAAGCCAAAAGGCCCATAGTCGATTGTTAAGCCGAGTACGCTGATATTGTCGCTATTAAGGACGCCGTGGCAAAAGCCTACTGCTTGCCATTGCGTAACTAAAGTGGCATTTCGTACACAAATTTGTTTGAATAAATCCAAATAAGTGTTCTCAGCATGCAATGCTTCGGGGTAATGATTCGTAATGAGGGTGTCGGCAAGCTCTTTGAGCCTGACGATATTTTGAGTTGCCGCAAAATGCTCAAAGTGTCCAACCCGAATGAAGCTAGGAGCCAATCTGGCACACACTGCCGCCGTTTCGATGGTTTCTCTTCGGACAGGTAAGTCTGAACCTACTATCGAAAGCGCTCGCGTAGTGGGTATTCCAAGAGCGTGCATCGCCTCACTACATAAAAATTCGCGAATCGAGGAGCGCAGTACCGCGCGTCCATCACCCATGCGCGAGAAGCGAGTTCTGCCAGCACCTTTGAGCTGTAATTCTTGTCCAGCAATATCGCCTAATAAGATTGCGCGTCCATCACCAAGCTGGCCTGCCCAAACCCCAAATTGATGACCGCTATACACCGTTGAAATAGGGTTTGGAAAATTGTGTGAGCTTGTGTTGAGCTGATTACCAGAGAGAACATTCAACCATGAATTATCCAGCGGGAAATTGTCGGCGCCTAAAGGGATGCCCACTAATTTTGCCGACGATGATGAGAAAGCTACCCAATAAGGATCTGGGATGGGTGTTGGTTGGGTAGCTTGGCAGACATCATCGCCGCTGAGAGTAAAGGCCATAGGACTATTCTAGGAGGATTTCCTAATTTGCGTACATGCCTCTAAAATTACCCCATGAACAAACAAGTACAAATTAATCCGCAGACCCAATTGGCCAATTTAGGCGAGGAATTAAATGTCCCTTTCTTAAAGCTGTTGGGGGTTCGTTGCTTGAGCGCTGAAATGGGTAAGGGCGAGATTTTGCTAGCCCTCAAACCAGAGCATCACAACACTTGGTCAGTGGCTCACGGGGGCGTCCTCTTAACGCTCATGGATGTCGCAATGGCTGTAGCTGCCCGCTCTGGCGATCCTGGCGATCGTAGCGTTGTGACGATCGAGATGAAGAATAACTTCATGCAAGCTGCTACTGGCGTACTGCGGGTGAAAGCCGATACAGTTCGCAGAACAGCCACCATGGCATTTTGCGAAGCAAAGTTATTTAATGATCAAGGCGAGATATGCTGTATGTCTACTGGCACATTTAAATACTTGAAGCGTTTAGCAACACGCAATGCTGATGGCGACATCGTGGTGAACGATGATGGCCGAGTCGAGTAAATCTAAACGGATAAATTAGAGTCTGAAGAAGGGCTTAAGGCACCAGTAATGACGTCGTGCCCAATAGCCCCTGTTGCATCAAAGCGGCGCTCCACAAACTCAAATGTACCGTCTTTTCTCACTCTTAAAACGGTGCTAGAGCGTGTTCCATAGGCTGGGGTTTTAATAAACGCGGAAGAGAGTGCTTTTTCCCATTCCTTGCTAACGCCTGTATTTGGAAGTTCGTGATCACTGGCGTGGTGCGTATCGGCGAGTAACTTTAAGTACTGCTCCGCATTTTTAAGTTGACCCTGATCCATTGCCAAGGTTTGGGCAAAAGCAGCCACTCGATGACTTACCTTGGGCCACGGAGTGTCCAGCATCGCATTCGATAAACCATATACCCCAGGATCCAAGGGCTGCTCCGGAAATACTTTACGTGGGCGAATATTCTGACCCATCATCATTCGATTGCTGACCCAATGCATCTGCGCACTCTCAGGATTGCTTAGATCAGCCATTAAAAGATTAAATCCGTTGTATTGCTGAAAACGTTTTGCATTCTCAGTAATAAAATCTGCTGGTCCGCTTTTACTAGTGAGATACATCATAGAGAGCTCACCACGAGTCCTGGAATCAGGATTCTTTTCACTTGGCGCTCGAACATTAGTTAAGGCTGCAAATTTTCCAGTCTTGGTAAATCCAAGCCAAGTGCCAGGGCTGCCGAGCACATCTGCGCGGTCTCTTCCTGCTAGAACATGGGGGTGCTCATCCCACCACGAGACACTATCAGTGTCGCGCTCATAAAACTCATCACGATTAGCCGCCACAACAAGCGAGTAATCAGGATGAGAATTCCAGGCAAACAGAATGAGGCACATAAAAATAGTTAAATTTCAATTAAAGGGTAGGGCAATTGATCTATTTTTAACACAGGCCCTTGCGCATTCCCAAGATGAATATCGCCACCCTCCAAGGACTCTAATTTGCACTCAATTTGCAGATCTATCTGATTTGGATGGCTTTGGCTTAGGGCAGATAAAACCACCATACCGGCAGGTTGTGTGGGGTCATTTGAGTGATAAATCTCGGTACCAGGTAGATATGAGACACGTTCTAGATTCTCGGAATTGAGGTGCGCAAGCTGTAAACGCCTTTTAATAGCGCCGCGATATTGACTGCGCGCGACAATTTCTTGTCCTGGATAACAACCTTTTTTAAAGTCAACGCCAGCAACAGATTCAAAATTCACCATTTGCGGCACAAACTGCTCTTGAGTGGCCAGAACAATGCGTGGTATTGCACTTAATACTTCGAGATCATTCCATGCATTCAGTAAGGCGCTTAATTCATTATTAAGGGTGCTACTGCGTGGATAAGCCACAAGCAAGCGCGCTGAAGGTTGATCGCCTATTAAGACATCGGGCATGCGCAAAGCAATAGCATCACCATCTAGCTTGAAATCTGCAATCTGCTGATCAGAGCCATAGAGGCCCGCGACACCCCACTCATTGGATAAATCAATTACTTTTACTTTGGAACGCAGCACATACATCGATAAGCGCTTTGCAGTACTAGCGGCAATATCTTTCGAAATAAATAAGGCAAAACGATCTTGCGCTTCTTCGCCCTCAGGAAATAGACCAATCCAAGCGCTAGCTAGCAATCTTCCTTTAGGGCTGCAATACCCAACCAAGCGCGCAGCTGAATTGCCCTGGGCAATTTGTCCAGGCATGGTTCTTTTAAGACCCTGCACAGAATTAGTTAGTTGGTTTTGTAAAAAAACAGCAGCATCAGACCCCTCGACAACAATTAAGCCCCAATCGGGCAAATTACAGGGTAGGGAAGAGGGGTTGTTGACCCAGTTTTGCTGAATTTGCAGAGTATTTGTCATGACCCTTTTATCATAGCCTGATGAGCAGAAAAATTCAGAGCAGGTCACTTTTTACCAAGAAAAAGTCTAATGATCGTGGCCTAAAACGTTGGCTAGGTTTTGTTGTAGTCCTTTTGACCCTAATTTATGGCGGCATTTTTTTATTTCCAGTCGTTCCTAGTACAAGCAATACTGAAGCAACATCGACCTATAAAGTAAAGATTAACCCTCAATCAGGTCTTTCAAGTATCGGCAATCAGTTACGTGAGCAAGGTCTGTCCGTCAACTCCCTGGTATTGCAAGTTGGCGCCAGGAGCCTGTTTGTTGGCTCGAAACTTAAGCCAGGAACGTATTTACTACCTATTGGGAGTAGCCTTGGAAAGGTATTGCTACAAATTGCACGTGGTGACCGAGTGCGGGAAAGTATTGCCATTATTCCGGGAATGAATATTTGGCAACTCAGAAGTATTATCGATGCGCACCCAGAGCTGATTCATCAAACCAAGGGCATGACCAACAAAGCGCTATTACAAATTCTTAATCTCAGCTATCCCAGTGATGAGGGAATTTTTCTACCCGACACCTATATATTTGATCCGGATGAGCTAGATTTAAATATTTACCGCAGAGCTTCACATGCAATGCAAAAGCAGCTTACTCAGACCTGGGATCAAAAGGAAGCAAACCTTCCCTTGAAATCCACTTATGAGCTTTTGATACTCGCATCCATTATTGAGAAGGAGACGGGTCGCTCTAGTGATCGAAACATGATATCAGCGGTATTCATTAACCGTCTCAATATCGGTATGCCACTCCAAACCGATCCCACTGTTATCTACGGTATCGGCCCTAAATTCGATGGTAATTTGCGGAAAGCAGATTTACGTAGAGACACTCCCTACAATACCTATATGCATAAAGGCTTGCCTCCCACCCCCATATCAATGCCCAGCAAAGAGTCTATATTGGCTGCAGCTCATCCCGCTAAAAGCAATGCTTTATTCTTTGTAGCAAAAGGGGACGGTAGCAGCCACTTCTCGCAGAGCTTAAAAGAACACGAGAGTGCGGTAGACCGTTACCAACGCAAAATGACAACCAAAAGCAATGCCAACTAAATTCATTTGAATATGACATCAGCACAAACCGGATTTTTTATCAGCTTCGAAGGGATCGATGGCGCTGGCAAAAGCACACACGTCGATGCATTTCGCAATCTTATGCAAGAGCGTTATCCAAACAAAGAAGTGGTGATGACTAGAGAGCCTGGCGGCACAGCACTGGGTGAACAACTTCGCAATCTGCTGTTAGATGCTCCTATGAATATAGAAACTGAGGCGCTCTTAATGTTTGCCGCACGACGCGAACATATTGCGCAGGTGATTGAACCTGCGCTATCTGCAGGCAAAATCGTTATCTCCGATCGCTTTACCGATGCTAGTTTTGCCTACCAAGGCGGTGGCCGAGGTTTGAGCTTAGACAAGTTAAATGAGCTAGAACGTTGGGTACAAGGTCGTCCTGATGGGTCGCTTTTGCAACCCAACTTAACCATTTTGTTTGATCTGCCTGGTGAAATTGCAGAAGCGCGTCGCTCAAAGGTTCGCGCACCCGATAAGTTTGAAAAAATGAATCTGGATTTTTTTGAAAGAGTACGACAAGAATATTTACGGCGTGCGAAGGCCGACCCTAAACGTTTTCACCTGGTGGATGCCACCAAAACGCCTGAGGCTATTTGGGATGGTTTAAAGCAGATTCAGGTAATGCTCTAAATCATGCTTGATTCATACAAAGCCTCACGCATAGCACCTTGGCTTCATCCCTTATGGGAAAGCCTGGATTTTGCGAAATTCCCGAATGCCATTTTGCTTCATGGTCAGTCTGGAATAGGTAAGTTTGCGTTCTCAGTAGAACTTGCTAAAGCTCTACTTTGTGAGGGTAGCGAATCTGCAGCAAAGCCCTGCAATCAGTGTGAAGCTTGTCACTGGTTTGATACTGGAAACCATCCCGACTTTATCTCGCTGGTTCCAGAAACCCATCGCAAACTTTTACCCCATGCGGATTATGAAAGTGATGATTCGCCCAAAAGAGGCAAGGCCGCGCGCGATGATGATGGAGAATCAAGCGAGAAAAAAGAAAAGAAAATCATCTCTATTGAAGAAACTCGTCAGGCCATAGAAAACCTGTCGATCGGCTCCCATCGTGGTGGCAATCGGGTGATCCTCATTTATCCCCTGGAGATGCTGCGCTCAGATGCTGCCAATACACTGCTCAAGTCTTTGGAAGAGCCCCCAGCAAACACTATTTTTATTTTGCTAGCCGATAGAGTGGATCGTGTTTTGCCAACCATACGCTCTCGCTGCCGTTTATTAACGGCACCACGCCCAGATCGCGTGCAAGGTTTAGCCTGGCTGAAAGGGCAGCTCAGCAATATCAGTGGCTTGAAAATGAGCGGTGCTGATGTGGAGACTGTTTACGACGAGCAGGGCGGGGCACCCTTTTCTGTGCTTGACTCTTTGATTGCAAGGCATAACAAAGATGATAAGGATGAGCTAACGATTTCAATTCAAGCATCAAGATATTTACTGCAATCAATGGCGCAGGGCGGTCGAATCAATTGGCTCGATACAGCCGAGAAGACCCATAAAGCCCAATACGCATTTTTATTGGCAAGTATGCAGCGCTGGATATCGGACTTACAGTCGGTAGTTCAGGGTGGTGAACCGCGCTATTACCCAAAACATGTAACAACGCTCCAAGGCCTCTCAAGAATGGCCAACGTACAAAAATTGCTCCAGTTTTGGAAGTCTCTTGTTCAGGCTCGTCGGCATGAAAATCACCCTTTGGCTAACCGAATTCAGTTAGAGGCGCTACTTTCTCAATATCAACAGATATTTGGGTCATAAAAATCGCTTTGGCGGTCTAAAATAGGGAGTCATGTTTATAGACTCCCATTGCCATCTCGATTTCCCTGAATTTCAAGCCCGCCTACCTGAGGTGTTGGCCAATATGCAGTCATCCAAGGTGAGTCATGCTTTATGTGTATCGGTAGATTTGCCTGACTTTCCAAATGTCCTAAAGCTAGCGCAAGATCATGAAAACCTCTTTGCCTCAGTTGGCGTGCACCCGGACTACGAAGATACGCCCGAGCCATCGCTGGAGTTCTTGGTCGAAACCGCCCTTAAGCACCCAAAAATTGTTGCAATTGGTGAAACAGGCCTGGATTACTACCGCATGGGAGATCGTAGCTATGAATCCATGGAGTGGCAGCGTGAGCGTTTCAGAACCCATATCAGAGCCTCCATTGCTGCCAAGAAGTCTCTCATTATTCACACCCGATCCGCCTCTCAAGACACCATCAAAATCCTCAAAGAGGAGGGCGCAGATCAAATCGGTGGGGTAATGCACTGCTTTACCGAATCCTACGAAGTGGCAAAAGCCGCCATGGAAATGGGCTTTTTCATCTCTTTTTCCGGAATTGTGACGTTCAAGAGCGCTAAGGAACTGCAGGAAACCTGCAAGCAAGTCCCCTTAGAACGTATGCTGATTGAGACTGATTCACCTTATTTGGCCCCAATTCCATACCGCGGCAAGACAAATGAGCCTGCCTGGGTCTCCAAGGTCGCCGAATTTATAGCCAATCTGAAGGATATTCCACTGGAGACTTTGGCTAAGGAAACATCAAACAATTTTTATCAATGTTTTCATATAGATAGAAAGCTTTCATGAGAAGTAGATTTAATTATTTTTGTGGTGCAATGGCTTTGCTTTTTACCCTCAGTGGCACAGTCTCAGCGCAAACTGACGAGCAAATTTCTGATTTTGCTAAAGCGGCTAAATTTAATGATGTCTCTACCGTCAAAAATCTGGTTTCCAAGGGAATTGACCCTAATATATTGGACTCCAAGGGTGAGCTCATGCTCAATTTAGCTATCCGGGATAAGTCTAATGACGTAATTGCATTCCTTTTAACGAATCCTCGCACAGACGTGGATATCTCCAATAAATTCGGTGAAACACCACTCATGATTGCCTCTATTGAGGGAAATTTGCCTGTAGCTAAGGCCTTAGTTCAAGGGCGAAAGGCCAAGATAGATCACATAGGCTGGACGCCATTGCATTACGCTTGCGCTAAAGGGCAATTAGAGCTTGCCCAATATTTACTTGCTAATGGCGCCATTGTTGACTCGATGAGCCCTGGAAATACAACACCATTAATGATGGCAGTCCAATCAGGCAATGAACAACTGATTAAGCTTTTGTTAGATAAAGGCGCAGATCTTCAGCTTCGGAATACCAACGGCTTATCAGCCATCGATATTGCAGTGATTTATGAGAAGCCTTGGATTGCAGAGGGACTGAGTTCACGCTGGTTAAGGCTATATAAGAAGCCTTATGTGTATCCCAAGGGTGTTGAAAAGCCGAAGTCCTAGTATGCCATTTTGCGTATAATCATTATTATGTCAAATAAGATATTTCTGTAATCCTCTGGACCCATCACTATGTCTTTGAACTTTATTCATGACAGCAAGCTACCCCTAGTTTCTTTCTTTAGTAACTTGGACCTGCCTAGCTTTCATACCCTGTTTTCCGAGATCAATACCGATATGGGAAACAGTCAAATATGGCTAGTTTTGGTTTTGGCTTGTTTGATGCTAACTTTTCACGGCGTAGCAGTATTGATGATCGCTGGAACTTTCCATTGGATAGACCATAAATTGGAAAATAAGCGTATTTACGGCGCCAATTTCCTGTCATACTTTATTGCGATCTTATTGATCATCGGTAGCCACTTCTTAGAGATCATTGCCTGGGCATATATATGCGTTGCCCTCAAGGTCTTCGCCACAAATCCCCAGACCTTTTACTTTGCTGGCGAGATGTATACCACCGTTGGTTATGGCGATTACACCCTGTCAGAGCATTGGAGAATTTTGCCCATCATCATCTCTTTTTCAGGCATTTTCGCGGTTTCGATGTCTGGTGCGGCGCTTTACTCCATGATGGGCGCCTTGCTTGGCAGGTCCAACCAAAATCCCAAGTCAGGAGCAGGCTTCTAAAACTAGGGTGACATGGCAGATGAATTTGAGGCTGGTATTGGATTTTTTTGCTTAAAAACAAGTTCTAGCACCCTGCCATTTGACTCCAAGGAGCGTATGCGTCCTGGAAGCCATTCCAGGTCCTTGGATAACCAAATATCCACCTGTCGCTTGTAGGGGTCGTTTTCTCGCTGCATCAAAGCGTAATGTCGGTTTACAGATCTTCCAAGACTGGGAACATCCTCCGAAATAGTTTCGCCATAGCTTTTAAAGTTCCACATTTCTAGGGTGTTGTAATCCACCACCGGAATTCCTCGAATCGTTCCCGCCTCATCAATTTTGTTATCGCCATTGAGTAGCGAGGCTAATTGAAACAGTAAGCTGAAACGATCTTGAGTTCCTGGGAGTATGGCTGGGGTGTATTCAGGCTTTTCAGAGAAAAACATCTGCCCTTCCCCTTTTTCATTGCGATCAAAACGGGAATAGCGCGGCGGTTTTGTACCGCGTTGCGTCCAATAAATACTGGGAGCAATACCGTAGGCATCTACAGTGCCGCGAGATTCGAAAACAAAGGGGCCAACAACGGCAAAGGGAATATTGATATAGAGGCGGTAGTTGTTGCCATCAACAACCCAATCAATTTCACCGGTTTGATATTGTTGACCGTCAACATAGGAGTCGTAATAGATGATTCCAGATTGGGGTAACTTAAAGGCAACCCCGGATTGATTCTGAGAGCCACCCTGCTCTCCATCTAAATTCGACTTCAGATCATTACCGGCATTACTAATAGCGGATTTCTTTGGTGTTCTTTTCGCCGACTTTGACATCTGAATTTTTTTGGGTGGCTCAGTCTTTAATTCTGTCCTAATAATCAAATCGTCAGCAATCGGTGGCACCTCTGAAAATGAGATGAAGGGTAAACCAAAAAATAAAATAAGGTGCCCTGCTAACGATAGCAGCAAGGCAACCAGAATGATTCGAAGAGAATTAGACTTGGGTGCTTGAAAAAAATTATTCCACCCTATTGTTCGGCTCAGACTACGCTTTCTAAAAGGCGGCTATTTTTGGGCAAATTAGCAGCCAGAAAGTCCATCTGATCAGCCAAGATGTTACGACCCTTTAGGATCATATCTTCATAGAGGCTGGGCAAGTATGGGGTATAGAGCAAAGTCATTCCTGCTTGATCTGGTGTTCTATTGCCCTTGCGTTGGTTGCATGGCCTGCAGGAGATTACTAAATTCATCCAGCTGTATTTGCCACCACGGCTATTGGGAATAATGTGTTCAGCCTCAGCTTGATTCTCATGAATCGCATCGCCACAATAGGCGCATAAACCGCGATCTCGTTTATAGAGTTTATGTTTAGTGATGACAGGAACCACATCAAACAGATTAATCTTGGCACTGCCCTTCACGGCAATGATTGAATGCAATTCAATTAAAGACTGCTTGCCTGTTGCGCGAGAGATGCCGCCACGCATTTGAAAAATAGGATCACCTAAAGTCCACAACACACTATTGTCGGCGTATTGCTTGGTGGCTTCTTCAGCATTAACCCAACCCTGGGGAATTCCACCTGCGTCTAATTTCAAGATGCTCAGCACAAACTCTCCTTTCTAGACTGCGCAAATGAGCGCATATCATTTAGATCATCTTACAGAAGAAGTGCGTAGCCATCAATCCACTACTGAGAGATAAACCTCAAAACTTTGGGAAGGTGCTCCGGGTATTCAGAAATTCCGTGGTCGCTGCCTTCCAATACCAATTGCTCCGCACCTTTGTAGAAATCCACCATCTCCTGCCAGTCCAAAAGCTCATCGCCTTTTGCGGCCATTAAAAAGTAGCGCGCAGGATTGGTGATGCATTCCACCTGGAGCGCTTTCAACTCATCAATATATTCAGGACGAAAATCATATGGCTCATCTGTATCGTATGAGGTCAACATGCCAACATGCGCTGCCAACTCCCTGGGCGCCCTTACAGCGGGATTGAGAGCTATCGCTTTGCAGCCATATTTCTCGGCTAAATAATTTGCGTAGTAGCCGCCTAAAGAGGATCCCATCACAATTAAACGATCATGTTTTGATGAATCAATATGCTCAATCACCATATCCATGCTGGCTTTCGGTGAAGCCACTAGCTGAGGGCAATACCATTCAATAGGATGTTCCGGCGTAGAGAGGTTCGCAATGGCCTGCCCCGTTAAAACCGCTTTACTGGAGCGCGGTGAAGAGCGAAAGCCGTGCAGATAAACTAATAAAGTTGAAGACATAGAACGATCTTAGGCCTTTTGCCCGATTTCGAAATTCGCGAGCTTTTCAAGAGCGCGAACCATGGCCGAGTGATCCCATGCTTTGCCACCATGGGCTGAGCAGGAGTTGAATAACTCTTGGGCAGTGGCAGTGTTTGGCAATGAGACGCCAAGAGACCTGGCGCTATTGAGTGCGAGATTGAGATCCTTTTGATGCAACTCAATTCTGAAACCTGGATCAAAAGTGCGTTTCACCATTCTTTCACCATGCACTTCTAATATCTTGGAACTGGCAAAGCCACCCATTAATGCTTGACGAACTTTTGCTGGATCTGCGCCTGCTTTTGCAGCAAACAATAAAGCCTCAGCAACTGCTTCGATATTTAAAGCAACAATGATTTGATTGGCCACCTTAGCAGTCTGTCCATCACCATTGCCGCCAACTAAGTTGATATTCTTGCCCATCAATTCAAATACGGGCTTCACTTTTTCAAATACTTTTTCATCTCCGCCAACCATAATGGAGAGCGTTGCATTTTTTGCTCCGAGCTCGCCACCAGATACCGGCGCATCTAAGTAATCACAGCCGAGTGTTTTAATTTTCTGAGCAAATGCTTTAGTGGCAATCGGTGAAATAGAACTCATATCGACCACAATCTTGCCTTTTGCAAGACCAGCAGCAATACCCTTTTCACCAAATAAGACTTTTTCAACATCCGGCGTATCTGGAACCATTGTAAAAATGATGTCCGCATGACTTGCAACCTCTTGTGGCGAACCGCATTGGATGGCAGCAGAAGATGCAAGCGCCTCTGGCACTTTGCTACGAGTATTGATGAATACTTGATGGCCTGCATTTACTAAATGACCGGCCATAGGTGCACCCATAATTCCAAGTCCAACAAATCCCAGTTTTAATTGATTACTCATATCATCTCCGTATAAATTACTTTTATTTGCTCAGTGCATTAATCCAACCCAGCCCAGCCTCAGTATTTGATGCCGGCTTGTATTCGCAACCAATCCAACCCTGGTAACCCATTTGATCAATGAATTGAAGCAAATGAGGGTAATTGATCTCGCCTGTGCCCGGCTCGTTACGTCCAGGATTGTCTGCTAATTGGATATGGGCAATTTTTGAAAGATTGCTCTCAATTGTTTTGCAAAGCTCACCTTCCATCCGCTGCGCATGATAAATGTCGTATTGGATGAATAAATTATCAGAGCCTACCTCTTTCAGAATATCCAGCGCTTGCGCTGTTTTGGATAAATAAAATCCAGGTATATCAAATGTATTAATGGGCTCTATGAGTAGTCTGATGTTGGATTTTTTAAGTTCGGTAGCAGCGTAGATCAGATTAGAGACGAATGTCTTTCTTAATAATTCAGCATCAACACCTGCAGGAGCTTTTCCGGCCAAGCAATTTAATTGCTTCACACCCAGCACAGTAGCGTACTCAATTGCCTTTGCTACACCTGCCTGAAATTCAGCAACGCGGTCTGGCAAGCATGCTATGCCACGCTCACCAGCATCCCAATCGCCAGCGGGTAAATTATGTAGAACTAACTGCAGTTTATTTTGATCGAGTTTTTGCTTGATCTCTTGCGCTGAAAATGCGTAGGGGAATAGAAACTCCACCGCCTGAAAGCCAGATTGAGCTGCTTTTTCAAATCGATCCATAAATGGCGACTCATTAAATAGCATGGTGAGATTGGCGGCGAACTGTGGCATTTCAAATCCTTGTGTACAAAATCAAGTAAATCAATGGGATGGAAGATCTTAACAAAAGATATCTTTTTAAGCTTAGGCGCTGAAAATAGGTCTTAATAGGTCAATTTCACAATAAAAGTAGGCTAAGATTCTAGATAGCAGGATTTATAAGATAAGGAAAATAAAGATGATGAAATGCGTACCAATTGCTCTGGCTCTAGTAGCCCTTTTTGCTGGCTCTACAACTGTATACGCCCAGTCCACTCCTGTAACTGGCACAGCTAAGCCTGTAGTAATTGATGCCGCAGTGACTGACAATCGCTATCAACTCTATGAAGGTGAAGTCGTAAAAATCGATAAAAAGACCCGTACCATTACCTTTAAAAACAAAGAGGGCGAATCTAAGTTTGTTGCTGGACCAGAAATAACCAACTTTGATCAGATCAAAAAAGGTGATCGCGTCAATGTGAATTATGAATTGGCGGTCGCGATTGAACTCATTAAAACAAAGAGTGATGGCGTTCGCTCCAAGGTTGAAACCAATACCGTTACTAAGTCTAAAGCTAATGAAAAGCCTTCAGAGACAATCACCAACAAGACAACCATCATTGCTGATATTGTTGAAGTCAACCGCGAGAAGCAGTTGGTCTCAGTAAAGGGCCCAAGCGGCAAGATTACAACTGTCACTGTTAAGAACCCTGCCCTTCTGGCAGACGTTAACGTAGGCGAGCAAGTGAAGGTGATTTACTTTGATGCAATGGCAGCATCAATCACCACACCGAAAAAGAAATAAGCTACGAATCGTTGAGATGAAAAAAGCCCCCTATTCAGGGGGCTTTTTAATTGTCTTGGCGGAACGGACGGGACTCGAACCCGCGACCCTCGGCGTGACAGGCCGATATTCTAACCAAC